>Ga0307475_10002682_pt1 | contig 10729 bp, 12 predicted proteins | sample atmos_gasesECM1C_FD_203317 | JGI IMG/M metagenome (GOLD analysis project Ga0307475, IMG submission 203317) | Hardwood forest soil microbial communities from Morgan-Monroe State Forest, Indiana, United States - atmos_gasesECM1C_515 | ecosystem: Environmental > Terrestrial > Soil > Temperate...
CGCTCGATGTCACGCGGCTGGACCGGGCGAGAAGTCATCTCCCTTGCGGGGAGCGCGCCGCGAGAAATCGTCTCGCGAAAAGCCATGATGTGGTGGGCGATGCCCTTGCTCTGCCCTTCGGCGACGGTGCTTTCGATCTGGTCAGTTGCAACCTCTTTGCGCATCATCTAGACGGGCAACAACTGGCGCGGTTTGTCAGGGAGGGTTTGCGGGTGAGCCGGCGGGCCGCGCTGATCAACGATCTGGTGCGGCATCCTGTGCATTTGGCCTTGGTATATGCCAGCTATCCCATCATGCGCAGCCGGGTGGCCTGGCTGGACGGAGTGACATCGGTGCGCCGGGCGTATGTTCCAGAAGAAATCCGAAAAATGCTGGCACCGGCTTTGCCTCACCCTTGCGGGCAGCTGGAGATCACGCGCAATTATCTCTTCCGGATGGGAGTGATTGTGTGGAAGCTGTGTGAGCCTAGCAGCGCCTGAAGGCGCAACCGATTCCGCGGCGGCTGCGACTCAAAGCATACCCTGATACGAATCCCATTCCCACGAGAATCTCGTGTCTGGGTGCGAATCTGGCGTTTCAGCTAGCGAACCACCAGCACTTCCCTGATGTTGTCTCGGGCCAGAAAGAATTTGATGGAGGCGAAGTCGCGGAACAGGTTCTCGATGTGGCGGTTATTGAAGACCCGCTGCAACTGGAAACCGTCCGAGACCGCAGTGTGTACTGCACCGGTAGGACCGCGACGCGCCTCCCGGCGCAGCACAATCTTCTGCATCTCCAAGGTGTCGGCGCCGACGATGTGGAAGCGGTGGCAGGGCGAGTCCGGGCCGGCGTCGCGAGTGTGAAAGAAAGCGAGGAGCATGCCGCCGGGCTTCAGTACTGACCACAAACGCCCCACCACTGGCTTGACCAGACTTTCATCGAGGTAATCGGGAAGATTCCAGCACAGCACGACGTCGAAGTGAGCCGCCGGGTAGACCAGATTATCGGCGAGAAACTTGCGGCTATCGAGTACCACATTCCCCTGCTCGTCTTTCGTGAGCAGCTCGGGATCGGTCGAGGCCGTGAGGAGGTCTTCGCTGTAGATTCTGTGGCCGCGTTCGGTAAAGTGCCGGATGTTGGTGGCCGAAGTCGAACCCAGGTCAAGAATGCAGAGGCCTTCGGAGGACTCCCAGGCGCGAGACAGCTCTCCGAGGCCGCTGGAACGGCGAGTCAGCTTCTGCGAGCCTTGCGCTGGAGTAGTCTCCGGTCCGGATGAACCGCGAAAAAGTTTCATGAAATTCTGCGAGACTGACGACGTCCTGACTTCATAACCCCTGACTTCATAACCCGTGGAGCCAGTCACTTAACGCTATTCACTTCACATCGGCGCGGTGAATATCCACCTTACCCTTTAGATAGGCGCCTTCTTCAATTGAGATGCGCTGCGTGGAAATATCACCGGTGACGATTGCGGACTTACGCAATTCGACGCGATCGCTGGCCTGAACGTTGCCTTCCAGTTTGCCTTGCACCACCACCCCTTTAGCCTCGACACTGGCTTTGACCTGGCCATTGGGGCCAACCGTCAAGCTGTTGCCCTTGAGCGCGATGCTGCCTTCCACCTGACCATCCACATATAGATCTTCACTGCCGGAAAGATCGCCCTTGACGAAGACCGACTTGCCGATTTGTGCCAAGCCGCTGGCGGGTGCGCTCATAGGACGCTCTCCTGGTGCAACTGGAATCGGTGGCGGTTTCCTCCAGAATCAGCATCCATGAGATACAACCGGAAGGCCGCCCACTGCAACGACTATACGCAAGGCACGGAGCGCGCGGCAAGCGGTCCTGTCGCTCACCGGTGTACTGAGTCCCGTGTAGAGAATGGCCTTGGCGCTATTGTTACACTAAAGAGGTATCGTAGTGTTGGGCCGGGTAGAGATGATATCTCGGATTGTCATTGCTTTTTCGTTGGTTGCCTTGCTCGCGGGTGTAGGTGCGAGTTCGCTGCGCGCAGGGATGCAGGCAGGTTCCGCCGAAGATTCGCTATCGCCAATGGCACTGGTTCGGGCTGCGGTCGCCAATGAGCTGGTGGCCGCCAATGACACCTCCATCAAACACATGTTCTGCCAGCATAGAAAGACTCCCCAAGGCTCGCAGACCAGGCTTTACGTGGAAACGCGGGAAGCAATCGCCGGCATGACGATTGCGTATAACGACAAACCTCTCACTCCCGAACAGCTGCAAAACGAAGAAGGACGCCTGGCGGGACTTGTTAGCAATCCCGAACAACTAAGGCGCAAGCAGCGGCAGGAGAAGGAAGAGGCTGAGCGTACGCTGCGCATCGTTAGAGCGCTGCCCGACGCATTTTTGTTCGACTACGACGGCACGGAAGTTGGAACCACCAGCCTGGGCCGGGAGGGGATCCGGCTGGTTCGCTTGAAATTCCGGCCCAACCCCGCCTACCGGCCGCCATCTCGCGTGGAAGACGCCCTCGGCGGCATGCAGGGAGTTGTTCTAATTGATCCCGCATCGCGCAGGATTGCCAGAATTGACGGCACCCTGTTCAGGGAAGTCAGCTTCGGCTGGGGCATTCTCGGGCACCTCGACAAAGGCGGACATTTTTTTGTGGAGCAGGAGGATGTGGGAGACGGCTCATGGGACATCTCATCCATGCGGCTGGAGTTTACCGGCAAAATTCTTCTCTTCAAGACTATTGCAATCAAGTCCGAAGAAGTGTTTACTGACTTCCGGCGAGTGCCTCCCGATATCACGTTCGCCGAGGGCGTGGAGATGCTGAAGGCGGAACTAGCCAGGCGAGCGCACGGCGGATCGGAGACCGTGAGGGCACAGAGCAAGTCGCACTAGGAGAGTTCGGACCCGGCTTGTCGCGCACTCGCGCGAAGGGTTTCTTTGCGCACGGTCAATTTTTCGATCAGGTCTTCTTTGATTCGGTAGCCTGTCCCCGGCTCATCGCTCACCGCAATTGTTCCTTGCGGCGAAACTTGCACTTCAGGATCGATGATGTCTTCTTTCCAGTAGCGCTTGGAGGCAGAGACGTCCCCGGGCAGTGTGAAATTCTCCAGTGTGGAAAGAGCGATGTTGTGGACGCGTCCAATGCCCGATTCCAGCATCCCGCCGCACCAGACCGGGATTCTTTGCGCATGACAGATGTCGTGTACCTTCTTGGCCTCACTGAACCCGCCGACGCGGCCGACTTTGATGTTGATGATGCGGCAAGCGCCGGTCTCGAGGGCGATTGCAGCAGTGCGCGCGCTGACGATGGACTCATCGAGGCAAATCGCAGTGCGCAATTCCTTTTGCAGGCGGGCATGGTAAAAGATGTCGTCGTCCCAAAGTGGCTGTTCGATCATAAGCAGGTTGAACTGATCGAAGGTGCGCAGATGCTCCACCTGATCGAGGGTGTAGGCGGAGTTGGCGTCGCAGCTCAGGGTGATGCCGGCCCAGCGGGAACGGATTTTTTCCAGCACGTTCACGTCCCAACCGGGTTTGACCTTCACTTTGATGCGGCGGTACCCATCCGCCAGTTCGATCTCGATTTTGTCGAGCAGTTGCTCGACGGAATCCTGAATGCCGATTGAGACGCCGCACGAGATCTCAGTCCGCGTGCCCCCGAGCCACTTCCATAAGGGCACGCTCTTCTGTTTCGCCTCGGCATCCCACAACGCGTTTTCGAGCGCGGCCTTCGCCATTCGGTGGCCGCGCACGCGGGAGAGAAGAGGGGCGCAGTCGCGTGCCGAATCGAGGCTGCGTCCGAGCACAGCAGGGGCAAGATAGCGAGCGATGGTTAGCCACGCGCTCTCGGTCCATTCACTGCTGTAAAAAGGATCTTCGCCGACTACGCATTCGCCCCACCCCTCGACTCCGTCGCAATGGGCGGTGAGTAGAAGGATGCGGCGGCCGTAAGTGCGTCCGAAACTCGTCTCGAAGAAATGGACGAGTGGGATCTGAATCTCACGAAGGGTGATAGCTTCAATCTTCATCTTTCAGGAGAGCTTTAGAATCTACCACGAAGACACGGCGACACGGAGAAAAACAAGTCCTGGCGGGCTGTGTTTTTTGAGTTTTGAGGTTCCTCCTCCTCGTCTCCGTGCCTCCGTGGTGAGTTAATCTTCCGACGCATACGACCACTTCTCATTCCAGTTGCCCAGCAAAAACTTGCCATTGCCTTCAGAGTCGCGCTCATAACCCAGCACGGCTAGACCGGCGTTGAACGCCCGGAGAAATTGCTCCCGGTTGCGTTCCTGCACCTGCTGCGCCTGGCTTCGCGTTTGCGGCACGGCTTTCCACTCGTAAATCTGCGCCGGAACTTCAATCGCGGATTTTTGCGTAAAAGCCGGATTCTTCCCCGTCGCCAGCAGGGATGCCACGCGCTCAGACTTCAGCCACCACTCGGCAATCAGTCGATCGCTGGGCAGCCCGCCCTGCAGAGGCGACGACGTGATTCCATATTGGTTGATGTTGTAGCGGCGCGCGATCGCTCCCAGCTTTTCAATATTCAGATAAGAGTTCTTGATCTCGAGGGGATCGAAGGTCCACTCGACAAGTTCGATGCCGCGGGCGAGTGCATCTTCGCGCTGCAGCAGCTTGAGGCGGCGGCCCAGTCCCGCGTTGCGGTGCTCCTTGCGGACGGCCAGCATATGCGAGTGCAGATAGACATGGCCGGAACGTGTGCCCGGCACTGAAAGAGCGAAGCCAACCATTTCACTACCGTCGAAAGCGCCCATCACCTGACCGCCGACTTTCTCGGCCACAACGAACATGCGCAATGGAACCAGTTCGGCGTCGGTGAAGTTCCAAATCTCTTTTTGCAGGGTGACGCAGGCCCGCAATTCGTCGAGCCCCTGGCAGCGGCGGATCACGATGGCATCCGGGCTCACGCTCGCTTCTCCCGCTGCTTGGCCTGTTGCCAGAGGGATTCGAGTTCCTCCATCGAAACACCCTGGGGCGTCTTGCCGCCTTCATGCAGGCGCTGCTCCATCCACTGAAAGCGGCGGCGGAATTTGCGATTGGTCTTGCGCAGCGCGGATTCGGGATCCAGCGAAAGAAAGCGCGCGATGTTCACCAGCACGAACAATAAATCGCCGACCTCTTCTTCCAGCCGAAGCCTCAGATCTTCGGAAATGGTCTGGCGTCCGGAACCGGCGACGCCGCGGCCTTCAGGGCGCGGTCCGGGCAGAGGAAACTCGCGCAGGTGCTGGCGAAGTTCGGCAGTCTCCTCGCCTAGCTTGTCGAACAATCCCTCCACGTCAGGCCAATCAAACCCTACCTGCGACGCGCGCGAGCTGAGCTTGTGAGCCTCAAGCAACGGCGGCATTGAAGGAGAGATGCCAGCCAGAATCGACGGTGCGGTCTTCCCTTCAGGTCCGCTGTTGGCCCCGTCCTTGTCCCCGCTGAGTCGGTTTTTTCGTTCTTCGACTTTCAACGCTTCCCAGTTGCGCTTAACGTCGGCCGAAGTATCGGCTTTCGTGTCCCCGAAGACATGAGGATGCCGGTCCACCAGCTTGCGGGAGAGGCGTTCGAGAACGTCGTCGATGGAAAACGTTCCCTGCTCCTTTGCCATCTGTGAATAAAAAAGGACTTGCAGCAGCAGGTCTCCGAGTTCGCCGGGGAGTTCCGCCCAATCGCGATTGTCGATGGCTTCGAGAACCTCATAGGTTTCTTCCAGCGTGTAGGGCTTGATGGAATCGAAGGTCTGCTCGCGATCCCAGGGGCAGCCCCCCGGAGCCCGCAGGCGTTCCATGATGGCGACTGCGCGTTCGAAACGTTCACCGGTTGTGGACATCGGCAACCACTTTAAATGAGCCGCCGCCGTGCGGGCAATGCGCCCCCACCTCGATTCCGCGATTTCCGGATAAACAATTTTCCATAAACGATTCGCGATCAACCGCTGTGGAGAACGAGGCATCGAACTCGCAGGACGATAATTTTAGTTACTCATTTTCAACGGAGGGAAATTTCATGCCAAATACTCTTAAAGGAAAGACCGTAGCAATCCTGGCAACCGACGGATTTGAACAATCGGAACTCATCGAGCCGAGACAGGCGCTGGAACAGGCTGGTGCACGAACCCAAGTCGTCTCCCCTGCCCAGAACAAAATCAAAGGCTGGAATCACAAGAATTGGGGTGAGGAGGTTTCAGTGGACGTTCCGCTGAAGTCGGCGGATGCTTCTAAATATGACGCACTGCTTTTGCCCGGCGGAGTGATGAATCCCGACCAGTTGCGGATGGATCCGGAAGCGGTGAAGTTCGTGAAGGCTTTCTTCGACGAGCGGAAACCGGTGGCAGCGATCTGCCATGGCCCGTGGATGCTGGTGGAGGCCGGCGCCGTACATGGGCGTACCGTGACCTCATGGCCTTCTCTGAAAACCGACATTCGCAACGCGGGCGGAACCTGGGTGGATGAAGAAGTCACTGTGGGTAATGGCGTGGTGACGAGCCGCAAGCCCGATGACATTCCTGCGTTCAATCGAGAGATGATTGCATTGTTCTCCAGAGGCGTCGGCGGGAGCGAAGAGTCGGAACGCAAAGCGGCGTGACTCTGGCTTGTGACCCGGGCGTAACCTTACAAGGATTTCACATCGGCACATCGGCTCAGCGGCGTTTCGCTCGGCCGATGCGTCATACAATTAAAGTTGGCGGAGCATCCTGCGACTTTAGACGAGCTTTTTTCGGTACCAAGGTTACCTTTTCCGGCGGAAGGACAAGGGAGACACTTAAAAGGGAGACACTTAAAGGGGTCAACGTGTAGACAGGCAGGCTCGTGAATCACCTTGGTAAATCTTTGCATCTGATTGATATGTAATGGTATTAGCGGCAAATCCACGCGCGCCACTCGAGGGCCAGCACTTTCAAGTGGTGGTGATCGGCGGGGGCATTAACGGAGTTGCCGTGGCGCGGCAGTGCGCTCGCGCGGGGAAGCACACGTTGTTGGTCGAGCAGAATGATTTCGCATCCGGAGTAACCAGCCGTTCCACCCGCATTATCCACGGAGGACTGCGTTACCTGGAGCACGGCGAGCTGGGCCTGGTGCGGGAATCGCTGCGCGAACGGGAAACGTTGCTGCGCGAACGATCTCACCTCGTGCATCCCATGCACTTTCTGCTGCTGTTGAACGAGACCAGCCAGCGCAGTGCCTTGAAGGTACGCGCCGGATTGTGGCTCTACCAGCTCGTGGGCGGAAAGACGCGCCGCAACGACTCCAACGAAGTGGAGTTGAAGCAGCTCGAGCGGGCGCTGGATGCTGGGCATCGCTGGTCGTTCTTCAACTACGAAGATGCGCAGTGCGAATTTCCGGAACGGCTGGCCGCGGAATGGTTGATGGAAGCTGTCGAGGCTGGGGCGATCGTCCGCAATCACATGGAAGCGCTGGCGGTTGATGTGGCCCACGGCCGCATCAGGGGCGTTCTGCTGCGCGATCAGATCACAGGGCGGGATCAGCGCGTCGACGCCGGCTGGGTGATCAATTGCAGCGGGCCGTGGGCCGACCGTGTGTGCCAGCGCTCGTCGATCCGCATGGCCAAGCCGATGCTGGGTGGCGTGCGCGGCTCACACATTGTTCTGCCGCGTTTTCCAGGATCGCCGAGTGCTGCGGTTTATACCGAAGCGGGGGACGGCCGCCCGATTTTTGTCCTGCCATGGAACGATCAGATCCTGGTCGGAACCACGGAGGTTGCCGACAACGGCGACCCGGGCAGAACGGTTCCTTCGACGGACGAGATCAATTATCTGGTGCGGTCCGTGGCGCAATTGTTCCCCAAGGCGAAGATATCAGCGCACAGCGTCAAACATTCCTTCGCCGGAATCCGGCCGCTGCCTTATTCACCGGAGAATCGCCCCTCGGCAGTTACGCGGCGGCACATTCTGCACAATCACGCGGATGACGGCGCGGCGCGCATGCTTTCCGTGATTGGGGGCAAGTTGACAACGGCGGCCTCGATGGCGCGAGACTGTGCGCGGAAGATCGGGCTGAGCGCGACTGAGCCGGATACGATGGCGGTGAGACCGGGGACTGCACTCGATCCGCTGCTTGACGATGCAGTGCTCGAGATTGCGCGAATTGGAGGGGTGAGTGAGGAGACGGCGCGCGGAATGGTGGAATGGCATGGCAAGCGCGCGGCTGACATTGCGCGCATGGCGCTCGTGAGCGCCGAACTGCGGGCAACGATTTGTCCGCATACCTCCCACGTCATCGCCGAGGTTGTGGAGGCCTATCGCAGAGAATACGCTGTAACTTTGGGCGACGTGCTGTTGCGCCGCGTGCCCGTGGCACTGGGCGCGTGCTGGTCGGAGTCTTGCAGCCGCGAAGCCGCTCTGCGGATCGGAGCAGTTCTGGGCTGGAACGAACACACCATGGGAGCCAGCCTGGAAGCATTTGAAATGGAGCGCACCGCCTTTCTACGGCCGGTGGGGCGCGCCACTGCTGCGCTGGAAGCGGCCGCGGATTAGTCGTCGTCTATTTCGTAATCCGCCGACCAAGGGCAAGTGCAAGCCGTTTGGGGTTGTCCGAAACAATGCCATCCACGCCCCAATCGGAAAAGCGCCTCATGTCTACCGCGACATTCACCGTCCATACCAATATTTTTTTGCCCGCAGTTTTGAGTTGCGAAACAACATTCCGCCGTAGCAGCTTGTAATGCGGAATCACATACGTGACTGGCAATCGAGGCCAGAGTCGGAACTGTGCCGGCGTCTCGCAGATTACACCGAGTGGGATGGTCACGTCCAAGTTGTGGATCGCCTCCAGCACTTCGGGAAGAAACGAGGAAACGACGAAGCCGCGGGCTGGAGGAAGGTTATGCAGCAAACTCGTTGTGATCTTTTCCAAGCCGGGTACTTTCAATTCGACATCGAGAAAAGCCGTCTTCTGGAAGCGGGAGACCACTTCATGCAACCAAGGCAGGGCTAACTCCCGGGCTGAGGATTCAGCGACCTTTAGACCGCCGGTAGTGGCGTCGTGACAAACCACAGCTTGCCCGTCGGCCGTGAGCCGAACGTCAAATTCAAAACCATCGCAGCCTTGGGCGAGCGCGAGGTCGAATGAGGCCAGAGTATTTTCGGGAGCGGTCTTCTCGCCACGCGCGCCCCGGTGACCGAGAAGCAAAGGACGAATCAGCATAGGCTCAGTGGCCAGTGATCAGCGATCAGTGAGTTTTTCTGGCCACCGGCCACCAAACACCGGCCACAGCTCCTAGTCCAGATCGAAATCGCGGATGGGCTTGCCGGTATCAGGAGATTCCTTGGCCTTCTTGACCGCCTCCTGAAACTTCTTGTCCAACAATTCGGCAGCGTGTTTTTGCGCCTCGACCGATTGCCGGAAAATCGACTCGCGGCGGCTATCCTGTTCCTTCATAGCGCGGGCTGCTTCCTCCATATCGTTGAACATCCGCGGCTTCACGGCAGCAGTATGGGCGATAACTTCTCCCGTTGCCGTGTCAACCTTCAGCAGCGCGCTGCAACAGGGACAGGTGACTTCGATGGTGGAGGGGTTCTTCGCCATTGTGCGAATGATACCGCAAAAGCCGTCGAAACGCGCGGGTTCGCACCGGCGCGACTCAGCGATGAAGTTTGATGGGGAAGATGCGGAACACGCTCAGCAACTCCCAGCCGAGCAGAAAAATCGAAAGCATGACCACCAGCACCGCCATCAATTCTCCGAAGGTGAGGCCGCGGCGGTTGGGCTCGAAACGCCTTGCGGCCAGGTTGAGGATATTCAGCGTGGCGAAGCCGAAGACGACGGCCCAGAGGATGTTGTAAACGTCGTTGTGGCGGCTGGAATGTCGCTCCAGCAGCACCACACTTGCCGCCAGCATGGACTGAGTGCGCCACAGGTTATGAAATGACATCGCCGTCCGTGTGGTGCGCACAACGCCCGAGATCAAAACCGTTGAAGAAAGCGCCATAGCAGGCTGCCCAACCCGCAAAAAGACGTTCCACCTTCCCAAGTAATTGGATATTACATTTTTTTGTGGCATGCGTCACGGATTCGAGCGCCGGGATGAGGCGCGTGCCTCCTCCAGCGGGCACTTTCAGTAAGATGGACTCATGGCAGAACGTCACGTCATCTTCTTTGATATTGGAAACACTCTTCTCTTTCCCAACCGAGCGAAAATGCTGGCGCCTATCTCGACCGATCTCCACCCATCGCTCGAACAATGGCAGGCTCTGGAGCGCAGAACGAAGCTTGAGTTCGACAAGAGTATGCAGGATGGCAGAGTCGATCATGGCTTCTGGTGGATGTTTCACACATATCTGCTGCACCAACTCGATCAGGACACCGGTATTCGCGACGCGCTCGTGGTGAACGCACAGAGATCGGCCAACTGGGACCAGATGCTGCCCGGCACACGCGACGCGCTCGAACGAATCAGCCGGAAATTCCGTATCGCCGTGATCTCCAATGCTGACGGCGGAATCGAGCAGGTGCTTACGCGCTGCGGCATTGCCAGCTGTTTTGAGAGCATCACGGATTCCGGAATCGTGGGGGTCGAGAAGCCCCGAGCCGAAATTTTTAAGGCAGCGCTCAACCGGATGAAAGCGCCTGCCGACGAAAGCCTGTACGTGGGCGATATGTATTCCGTGGATTATCTGGGTGCCCGCAATGCGGGGATGCAGGCGGTTCTGTTCGATCTGGCTGGCACGTACCGCGGCCGTGAACTGCCGCGCGTGGAATCGTTGGAGCAACTGGAAAAGTGGCTCCAGCAGTAACCATCCTGGCATAGAATCTTCATC
>Ga0307475_10002683_pt1 | contig 10726 bp, 7 predicted proteins | sample atmos_gasesECM1C_FD_203317 | JGI IMG/M metagenome (GOLD analysis project Ga0307475, IMG submission 203317) | Hardwood forest soil microbial communities from Morgan-Monroe State Forest, Indiana, United States - atmos_gasesECM1C_515 | ecosystem: Environmental > Terrestrial > Soil > Temperate...
CTTACAAACGCATGGGATAAACCCGACACCGAAATCAAGGCTGCTGTTGACGCGGCAATCGCGGTCCTCAAACAGCACGGCGCCAGCGTCTCCGACGCCAAGCTTCCGGAAGGCCCCTACGAAGCCGCTGCCGGCTTGATCGTCGGCGTCGAAGGCGCCGCCGCGTTTCGTTCACTAATTGAGTCAGGCAAAGTCGCCGAACTCGTGGATCCCCTCGGACAAATCGGCGGGTACATCAACGAGCAACTTTCGGCCGGCGACTACATGCGAGCGCTGCAAATTCGCGGCATTTTCCAGAAGAAGGCGGACGCTCTCTTCGATGAGTTCGATGTCCTCGCCGCAGCCTCGCTTCCTATCGTTGCGACCACGCTCGAAACAAATCTCGAAACCGACCTCACTTTTTCCGACCCGCTCGGCGGTATCGGCAATCTTTGCGGCCTCCCCGCGGTCAGCGTCCCGTGCGGCTTCACGTCGAAGTCGCTCCCGATCGGCATACAGTTCATCGGCCGCGTCCGGAACGACCGTGCCGTGGTCGCCACCGCTTCGCTTTTCCAGCGCAACACTGATTGGCACAATCGGCGGCCGCCTATCGCGTAAGCCCCCGCCGCTCGAAATTTTCAATTCCCCGTCAAGACCATCCCTTCCGACAAGAATGGCAAATTGCTGAATCGGGGAGTGTCAGATAGAATCCAAGTTTGGCTCACCCTTTACACTCGATGTCACTCCTTGACGCTTTGAACGAACGCCAGCGCGAAGCAGTCCTTGCGACCGACGGTCCTGTTCTCGTCCTTGCCGGCGCTGGAACGGGCAAGACGCGTGTGATCACCTATCGCGTCGCTCATCTCATCGAAACCGGCGTGCCTGGAAACGCGATCCTCGCCGTCACTTTCACCAACAAAGCTGCAGACGTCATGAAGGAGCGCATCAGCGATCTCTTGCGCGCGAGCGGCCGAGGCGCTGCGGATGTCTGGGTGTCCACATTTCATTCCTTCTGCGCGCGCCTGCTGCGCCGTGAAGCTACGCATGCAGGCCTCCCGCGCGATTTTGCCATCTACGATGACGACGATCAGACCGCAGCCGTCAAGCGCACGCTCGCGCAACTTGATCTTTCCACGGACGACTACCCGCCACGAACAGTTCGCGCGCAAATCAGCCGCGCGAAGAATCACGGAATCACGCCTGACCAGATGGAAGCCGACGCGGCAAAAATGGGCGATGACTCGCGCCAAACGGTCGCAGCTGTTTTTCGCACTTACGACGAAATGCTTCGCCAGGCCAGCGCGCTCGATTTTGATGACTTGCTCCTGCGCGCCGTCGAACTGTTGAGGGAGCACAAGGACATCCGCGAGGCGTGGAGTACGCGATTTCAATATCTGATGGTGGATGAATTCCAGGACACAAACCGCACGCAGGAAGAACTGGTGCGGCTTCTGGCTGGCACTCGCATGAACGTCTGCGTTGTCGGCGACGAAGATCAATCCATCTACGGCTGGCGCGGAGCACGTGCCGGAAACCTGAAGCGTTTCACCGAAGATTTCCCCGGCGCGAAGATTATCCGCTTGGAAGAAAACTACCGCTCCACCCAAACCATCCTCGACGCGGCCGCCGCCGTAGTCCGCAACAACTCCGATCGCCTCGGAAAGACCCTGCAGGCAACGCTCGGTGCGGGCCGCCCGCTGCGTTTCTTCGAAGCTCAGGATGCCCCAGCCGAGGCTGAATTTATTTCCGGCGAGCTTTCCTCGTTCGTGCGCAATGATCCGGATGCGCGCGTCGCAGTTCTCTACCGCACCGGTGCGCAATCTCGTTCGTTCGAAGAAGTGCTTCGCCGTCTCGGAATTTGTTACCGTGTCGTCGGCGGTTTCAGCTTCTACGAGCGTGCCGAGGTCCGCAACGCGCTGGCGTACGTCCGCCTCCTCTTCCATCCCGAAGACAACATCGCGCTCCTGCGCGTCCTGAATGTCCCTCCGCGCGGCGTTGGTGCCGCGACGGTTGCGGTACTCGAGGCGCGCGCCAAGGAGACCGGTAAACCGCTCTGGGACGTGATTCGCGCGAATGAATTCACAGCCGGCAAAAAATCCAGCGGATCACTGCATGGATTCCGCAAGCTGATGGAAGATCTGCAGGAAGAATGCAAAGACCTCCCACCCGCCCTGTTGATCGAGCGCGTCCTCGACCGCACCGGATATCTCGACTGGATCGAGCAGCAGGACAATCTCGAGCACTCCTCGCGCGCGGAAAACCTGCGTGAACTCGCAAACGCCATGTCCGAGGCCACCGAACAGGGCCAGACGCTTGAAGACCTGCTCGATCACGCCGCCCTGGTGAGCGACTCCGATGACTACGATGAGACGATTCCAGTCTCGCTGATGACTCTGCACAGCGCCAAGGGCCTCGAATTCGATGCTGTTTTTCTTGCCGGCCTCGAGGAAGGACTTCTCCCTCACAGCCGCTCGCTCGGCACGAATTCGGAGATTGAAGAGGAGCGGCGCCTGTTCTATGTCGGCATGACGCGCGCGAAACAGTCGCTCGTCCTTACCCGCGCGATTTATCGCCGGAGCTACGGCGAAGAGCGTTTGCGCGCGTCCACCTCTTCGCGCTTCCTCGCCGAAATTCCCGGCGACCTCGTCGAGGCCGCTGCGGGTTCACTCTCTGAGCCGGGAGAAACGCGCCGGTACGAGCCGGATACCGAATACTCGGAAGGCTACACCCACCGCCCTCGGCGTCCGGGCTCGGCACCCCGCCGCTCGTCATCTAGCCGCGCATCATCCGCTCGCGCCTCGAAAGATCCGCTGATCGGCACGCGCGTCCGCCACCCAAAATATGGCATAGGGACGATTCTCGAAGTCGAGGGTGAAGGCGAAGACCGCAAGCTGACCGTCAGCTTCCAGGACTACGGCGCGAAGAAGCTGCTCGAGCGCTACGCAAATCTGCAGCTAGCGTAGCTGTCGCGGTTGCAATAAGGTTGCGCGGAATCGCTGCGCAAGGTAGAGTTTTTTTCTTTTACACGGAGAGGGTGCCTATTGGGCGCACAGCTTTTCCGTACCAAGAGCATCGACAAACTGATCACCGACTCGGAGAATCCCGAGAAGCGCCTGAAGAAGACCCTCGGCCCGCTGAGCCTCACCTCTCTTGGCATCGGCGCGGTGATCGGCTCCGGCATCTTCACCGTGGTCGGTACGGCCATTGCCGGCCAGAAACTCCAATTCAAATCCATCCTCAACGCGCCAGTGCTCGAATATCTGATCTATCACTCCGCGTCGTTCGGCAGACCCGGCGCCGGACCCGCGATTGCTCTCTCCTTTGTGCTAGTCGCCATTGTTTGCGGCTTCGCTGCACTTTGCTACGCGGAGTTGGCCGCAATGATTCCCATCGCCGGGAGCGCCTATACCTACACCTACGCGACCATGGGCGAGCTGATCGCCTGGATCATCGGCTGGGATTTGATTCTCGAATATGCCGTCTCCAACATGGCCGTCAGCGTCGGATTTTCTGCCCACATTGTTGATCTGCTCGACTGGTTCGGCATCAATCCCAGCCTTCGCTGGATTACGCCCGCTTATCTCCCAGCCGGCCTCAGTGATTTGCAGGGCAATCCTCTCTACGCGCCCGGGTGGCACTTCGGCTTCAATTGGCCGGCTTTCATCATCGTCATGCTCCTCACAATCATTCTAGTGCGCGGCATCCGCGAGTCCGCTGAAGCCAACAACGTAATGGTGACGCTGAAGATTATTGCCATCCTCGTGTTCATCGGCTTTGCCGCGCGCCTGGTCCACCCCGCCAATTGGCATCCCTTCGCGCCGAATGGCTGGCCGGGTATCTTGACCGGCGGCTCAATCGTTTTCTTCACCTACATCGGTTTTGATTCCGTCTCAACCGCGGCCGAAGAATGCAAAAATCCGAAGCGCGATTTGCCGATCGGAATCATCTCCACGCTGGTGATTTGCACCGTGCTCTACATCGCCGTTGTCGTCGTCCTCACCGGGCTTGTGCCCTGGCAGACGCTGCTGGACGACGCGGCTCCCATCGTGAACACGATGAAGAAGCTCCACTTCGGCACCGTCCGCCTGATTGTCCTGCTCGGCGCGTTGATGGGCATGATTTCCTCCCTCCTGGTTTTCCAACTCGGGCAGGCACGCGTCTGGTTTGCGATGTCGCGCGACGGCTTGCTGCCCAACATTTTCAGCCGCGTCCACAAGAGGTACCGCACACCCGATTTCTCTACATGGGTCGCGGGATTTCTCGTTGGCATTCCCGCGGGCCTGCTGGACATCGGCACACTTGCGGATCTTTCGAACATCGGCACGCTGTTCGCCTTCGCGCTGGTTGCCGGCGGCGTGCTGATTCTGCGTTATCGCGACCCCGACCGCCCCCGCGCTTTTCGTGCGCCCGGCGGGCCGCTGGCGCCGGTGGTCACGATTCTCACTTGCTTGCTCTTGATGGCTGGCCTGCCCATCACCAACTGGATTCGATTCGTCGTTTGGTTGATTATTGGTCTGATCGTCTATTATTTCTACGGCCGACGGCACAGCGAACTCGCAGCAGAACACTTGGGCTCCCCATCCCCGACAGGAGAAAAGCGCTGATGCGCTTCCGGCTTTGCATCGGACTGGCGCTGCTGGTCCTGCTCGTTCTCGTCACACTGTCCCCCTCTTTCGGCTGGGGCGACAATGCCGACCGACTGATCATCAACAAGGCTGTTGACACGCTTCCGGACGACATGCGCCCTTTCTTTCAGACGAATCGGCAGCTCCTCGTTCAGCACGTTACCGATGTAGATGAGGCCCAAGCAAAGAGTCTCTCCGAGCAGCACAACGAGTTTATTCAGCTCGACCACTATGGTCCGTTCCCTTTCACCGCGCTTCCCCGTGTTTACACCGCCGCCGTTTCGAAATACACCCGGCGGAGCCTCGAGACCCACGGCTTGCTCCCCTGGCAAATCGGCCTCTACAGCAAGCGGTTGACGGACGCGTTCCGCGATCGCAACTGGGGTGAAGTACGACTTTCGGCGACCACCCTGGCGCACTACGTCGCGGCAGCCCACGACCCGTTCAATACTACCGTCAACAGCGACGGCAAATTGTCCGGCCAGCCGGGCGTGAGCATTCGGTTTGGCACCCGACTGGTGGATCGCTATCAACTTTTCTTCTACGTCCGTCCCAATGAGGCTGTATTCATCCATGACCCGACCGATCACGCTTTCGAAATGGCATTGAGCGGCCATTCGTGGCTTGAAAATATTCTCCTGGCAGACCTCCGCGCTCATGCGGGGCTTTCCGGCTACACCGACGAATATTACGATCGTTTCTACTCGCAGGCAGGAGCAGTGCTGATCCGCGAACTTTCCGACGCCTCGACCGATGTGGGCTCTTACTGGATGACCGCCTGGATCAACGCGGGGCGGCCTCAGTTGCCGTCTCAATAAACTGGCGTGACCACCCAAACCGCCCGCGAGCCGACTATCGTTGACTCACTTCCTAAAGCAGAGCTGCACCTGCATCTCGAAGGATCCATCCGCCCAGAAACCGCTGTCGAATTGGCCGCGCGTCAGGGGGCAAAGCTCAAGCGCGAGGAAGTCGTCGCACGATACAACTACTCCGATTTCCTGGGTTTCCTCGAAGCCTTCAAATGGGTCACCTCTTATTTGCGGGAGCCGGAAGATTACGCGCTCATCACGCGCCGCCTCGCCGAAGAACTGCTCAGGCAAAACGTCACGTACGCCGAAGTCACCATTTCTGCGGGGGTCATGCTGCGGCGCACGCAGAATGTCGCAGCGAATCTGATCGCCATCAACGAAACGGCAAAGAGCGTGCCATTCGCTCACTTGCGCATGGCATGGATTCTCGACGCCACCCGCCAATTCGGCCCCGACGCTGCCGTCGAAGTGGCTCGGTGCGCGTCGCAACTCCAACGTCTCGGCGTGGTCGCGTTTGGAATGGGGGGCGATGAGCTTTCGGGTCCCACGGTGAACTTCCGCCCGGCCTTCGACCTCGCCCGGAATGAAGGCCTGCATCTCGTCTGCCACGCAGGTGAGGTCGGTGGCCCGGAATTGATTCGCGAATCCATTGATTTGCTCGGCTCGGAACGGATCGGCCACGGCATCGCCGTAATGCGCGATCCAACCCTCGCGGAGTTCCTCGCCGCCCGCCGCATTCCACTCGAAATCTGTCCAACGAGCAATCTGTGCACCGGCGCGCTGGCCAAACAAGCTGGCAAGCCTGGTGCTTCTTTGAAGGATCATCCGCTCGCAAATTTCATCAAGCAAGGCCTGACTGTGACGCTCTCCACGGACGATCCGGCCATGTTCCACACCGACCTTCTTTCAGAATACTCGGTAGCCGCATCCCTCGGCTTGTCCAGCCAGCAACTCGTTCAGCTGGCCGAGGAAAGCGTCAGCGCTTCCTTCCTACCGCCGGAGGACAAGCGCCGCATGCTCGACGATTTTCGCGCCGCCGCAAAATCCCTCTTGCTATAATCCCTCGCGTCGACTCGCGCCGAATTTTTTATGATGTGGATGAGGTTCTCGTTCTGCGACTGGCCGTCTCAGTTGTCCTGTAGCCCAGGCCAGCACTGGGCGCGCCGTGGCGGGCGAATGTGTCCCGTCCCGACCGGTTTTGCCGGGACTGACCTGAGGCTTCCTAAATCGTCGAGGAAAATATGAAAGCACACGTCTGGGTCATGCTCAAATCCACGGTCCTCGATCCCCAGGGTCAGACCATCCAGCGCGCCCTCTCTTCCCTTGGCTACGCGAAAGTTCAAGACGTCCGCCAGGGAAAATTCTTCGTCCTGAATCTCGACGGCATGACCCGCGACGAAGCCAAATCTCAAGTCGAGCGCATCGCCAAAGATGTCCTCACCAACCCCATCATCGAAGAATTCCGCTTTGAAATCCTCGACTAGCCTCGCCCAATTATCCATTGTCCACAGCTCAGTACCATTGCACTCCGCGTTTCCACGTGCAATGCTAAGACTGGAGAATTTTCAGATGGCATGCTCGCACCAACCAGAGCGGAGGCAAGCGGCCTCAGAGTTGAGGGAGGCGAAGAAAAGGCTAATCGCAACACACCCGAAATTAAAAATCGCTGTAACTCATACAAAACAAGAGACATCAAATTTTCTAATCGCAACAAAAAACAGGATTCGGAAATTGGCACTTTCGCGCGCCGGTTGCGATACGAGACTCGCTCTCGCCCCCTCGGCTCCGTGCCCTCACCGCACGACTGGCACGAATTACAAGTCACGACTCACGATTCACGTCCCTTCCCTCTGTGTTACCCTATTGCTAGAAGGGCGCCTTTCGCCGGGCGCCGATGCCGGATCAAGGAGCGAACTCCTGTGTGCGGAATCGTAGGTTACATCGGACCCAAACGAGTCGTCCCGCTGATCCTCGACGGCCTGAGGCGCCTCGAATACCGCGGCTATGATTCCGCAGGCATCGCCGTCGTCGGCCAAAACGGCAAGCTCGAAATCCGCCGCGCCTCGGGAAAATTGCGCAACCTCGAAGAATCCATCCGCATAACGCCGTTGGACGGCGTGTACGGAGTCGGGCACACACGCTGGGCCACTCACGGGCGGCCCACCGAAGAAAATGCGCACCCGCATCGCGATTGCACCGGTGAAATCGTCGTAGTCCACAACGGCATCATCGAAAATTACCTCGAGCTGAAGCATCAGCTCATAGAAGAAGGCCACAAGTTCCTCACCGAGACGGACACCGAGGTGATCGCGCACCTGATCGAAAAATTCTCGAAAAATGTCTCGCTCGAGGACGCGGTGCTGAAAACCGTGAAGGTATTGAGCGGCGCTTACGCGCTGGTGGCGGTTTCAACACGCGATCGGCTGAAAATCGTCGCCGCTCGGATGGGCCCGCCCGTCGTGATTGGTTTGGGGCAAGATGAATTTTTTGTCGCCAGTGACATTCCCGCGATCCTGACGCACACTCGTGAAGCCTTCTTCCTCGGCGATGGGGAGGTTGCCATTCTCTCGCCGCAGGGCGTCCGCCTGATCGATTTCGAAAGCCGCTCGCTTAAGCCGCCGGTCCAGCACATCACCTGGGATCCCATCATGGCCGAAAAGGGCGGCTTCAAGCATTTCATGCAGAAAGAAATCTTTGAGCAGCCGCGCGCAGTCCGCGACACCCTGCTCGGCAGAATTTCACAGGAGAGCGGGAAAGTCTTTCTCGACGAGATGGACATCTCCGAAGATGAATTCCGCAATTTCCGCGACGTCAAAATCGTGGCCTGCGGCACCAGTTGGCACGCCGCCCTCGCCGGAAAATTTATGATTGAGCGCCTCGCGCAGATTCCCGTCGAAGTGGACTACGGCAGCGAGTTCCGCTATCGCGATCCGATCCTCGACAAGCACTCGCTGGTGATTGTCATCAGCCAATCGGGCGAGACGGCGGATACTTTGGCCGCGGAGCGCGAAGCCCGGGCTAAGGGTACAAAGATACTTGCCATCTGCAATGTCGTCGGCTCCATGCTCACGCGCGAAGCCAACGGCACCATCTATACCCACGCCGGCCCTGAAATCGGCGTCGCATCCACGAAAGCGTTCACCGGCCAGCTCACGGCCCTGATGCTGACAGCGCTCTATCTGGCACAGGTTCGAGGGAATCTCACTCCCGCCATGGCAAAAGCTCTGATGCAGGAACTCACGCGCATCCCGCACAAAATCGAGAGTATCCTGCAGCGCGACGCAGAGCTCGAAGAACTCGGCAGGCAATTCTTCCGCCACACTGATTTCCTTTACCTCGGCCGCGGCATCCACTACCCCATCGCACTCGAAGGCGCGCTGAAGCTGAAGGAAATTTCTTACATTCACGCCGAAGGATATCCCGCCGGCGAAATGAAACACGGGCCAAACGCCCTGATTGACGAAAATCTCCCCGTGGTGATGATTGCCACGCGCGACGAATCGGACCCCGCTTCAATGACGCGCTACGAAAAAACGGTTTCGAACCTGCAGGAAGTGAGAGCGCGCGACGGGATTGTGATCTCCGTGATCACCGAGGGCGACCGGCTGGCGCGCGACGCGTCGAATCACGTGATCGAGATTCCTGCGGCTCCAGAATTGATCGCACCGATCCTCGAAGTCGTCCCGTTGCAGCTACTCGCGTATCACATTGCCGTCCGCCGCGGCTGCGACGTGGACCAGCCGCGCAACCTCGCAAAATCCGTCACGGTCGAATAAAATGTTTCGCGAGAGTTTGTTCTCGAAAAATGCGAGTCGGCAACTCTCTGCGCTGGTGATGAAAAGAATCCTCAAGCCTTTACCGATTATCCTTTTCGTGCTCTTCGTGCCCACCATTTCGTACACCCATGCGCAGGAGAGCACCCATCTGGCCGCCATCAAGTTCACGGGATTGAACCGGTTCACAGAAGCGCAGATCGCCCGTGCGACCGGGCTCCGCATCGGCGATGTAGTCAGCCAGGCACAACTGGGGAGTGCTGCGGACCGCTTGGCAAACTCTGGCGCATTCGATCACGTCACGTTCCGTTACTCTACCGACAAGGGACAACTCACCGTCGAATTCCAGGTGACGGAAACGCAGCACGTGCTCCCTTGCCGTTTTGACAATTTTGTCTGGTTTTCCGATCAGCAGTTGGATCAGACGCTGCGCGCCCGCGTTTCGTTTTACGCCGGAGCAGTCCCGGAAACTGGAACAACCGTGGATGAGGTTCGCGCTGCCCTTCGAGACATGATTCGCGCCAACGGAATTCCAGGCGACGTGGACGCGTTGCCCTTTGCGGAGGTCATGGGTCAGCGCCTATCCGGCTTTTTGTTCACCGTCAAAAATATTTCTATGCCGATTCGCACCGTTGAATTTCCTGGCGCCACGGCGATCCCAACAGGCGACTTGGTGGGCGCCTCCTCCCAATTAATCGGCAGAGACTTTTCCATCAGCGGAGTGACCGCATTCGCTTCGGGAGGGCTCGTGCCTCTCTATCACCAGCACGGCTACCTGCGAGCCAAATTCGGCCGGCCCGAAGGAAAAGTCTTGAGCAAGTCGGGCGACGGATCGGCACAGGACATCGGCGTGATTCTTCCCGTCGAGGAAGGGCCTGAATTCCATTGGGAGAGAGCGGAATGGTCGGGCAACCAGCAATTTACTTCCATAGAACTCGACCGCATGCTGGGAATGAAGCAAAAGGAAATCGCCAACGAGCAAAAAATTGACGCCGGACTGGCATCCGTGAAGCACGCCTACGACAAACGGGGATATATCGATGCTGCCGTTCAGCCCAATGTCATCCTGGATGATGGTACGCGGCTGACGACGTACAACGTCTCCGTCGTCGAAGGCATTCAGTACCACTTCAGTCAGGTACATTTCGATGGGCTCACGGACCGCGCGGCGCAGGAACTAGTCAAGAAATGGCGGCTCAAACCCGGAGATGTTTTCGATATAACGTACGCCACGGATTTCTTGAAGAATGTCGCGCCGTTGACGCTCCACGATTTGGGAATCCTGAAAGCTAGCTCCCAGATCAATCCACAGCGCGACAAGCAGAAGGCGACTGTTGATCTTCACATCGTATTTCATTAGGTTTTGCAAGATGCCTTTGGCGCCGCTGCTTCTGCTCGCCACCGGTCTCGCGCCGGTGCGCGCTCAGCAGCAGCCGACTGCGAAGCCCGCCTCCGATCATCTCGTCTCCATTTCCGGCTCGGGCTCGCACCGGTATTCGAGCGAGCGGATCGCAGTGGCATCGGGTCTGCATGCGGGCGG
>Ga0307475_10002684_pt1 | contig 10723 bp, 9 predicted proteins | sample atmos_gasesECM1C_FD_203317 | JGI IMG/M metagenome (GOLD analysis project Ga0307475, IMG submission 203317) | Hardwood forest soil microbial communities from Morgan-Monroe State Forest, Indiana, United States - atmos_gasesECM1C_515 | ecosystem: Environmental > Terrestrial > Soil > Temperate...
CATATGACTCTAAATGCGTTAGCGTCACGCTCTTTAAAAGGCAAGCGCGCTGACCGCTGAAAGCTCGCGGCAACGCACCCTTTGGTTGCGGCTCCGCCGCGCTGTGTAACAGTCAGGCCGGCTCCTGCAACTACTTTTTCGGGGCCTGCTCAGCGTTCACTCACGTTATGGCCTGCACGCTCGCCGAGTCGCCTAGCGACCCTCTACATCGAAAGCTCCGACAGCTTCGTTGCCTCCGCTGCCGTTTCGATTGCTACCGGGTGGAGCGAACCAGTTCCCGGGCGGCAGTTGCACCCGCTGAAGTCCAGCGCCTTTCACGGCGCACTGTTACGCTAGTCGAGGACTGCGACGCTCAGGGAGGGTTTTGAAAGTGAAGAAAAACATCCAATCGCAGCCAAGAACAGCCAGTGGCAGTGCGTGTTCCTCGGCCCAAGGAGGCACACGACAGGATAATCGTAGTAGGAGTCACCGCTGCTGGCTCATGCGTTTCTCCACATCGGTGCAGGCCATATGCATCGACTTGAGCTTTGCCCCGTAGCTGGTGAGCCCCATCCTTCCCGGCGGGACGACCTGATGACACGTGGTGCAACCGAACTCTTGAAACCGGGCAGCCGTCTTCTTGTCCGCACCGCTACGTTGGGCCTCTTTCAGTTGGGCGACGAGACTCATCGAGGTGAGCAGAGAGACGCAACCTTCATAGTTCTTTCCGACCTCCATCCCTTGCTCGGTGAGGCCAAGCCGACCCGCCTTCCCTAACGTATGACAGTTCTTGCAGCCATGCTGTTGGAAGACATACTTTGCCAAGTCGTCGCTGCTCATCTGCGACATTTGCGCCTCGGTCAAGGTCTTTGTAGACGACCTTGAAGAGGTCGCCTTGGGCGGGGGAGTGGTTTGAGACGTTGGCGTTGACTGCGAGAACAACGAAGCCGAAGAAAATGCAGCCCGAACGACCAGGAAGGTAACCAAGAGTTTGCACCGGAGGCTCATTGGCACTCTCCTTCCAAATCAAGGTCTTGGTCAAATAAAGGTCTGGGCAGGGAAGCCGTTTCTAAATGAGCACCGAATCGCCCACGAGGCGCGTTCAGCGTGATCCGTGCTTTTGTTGCGGTCCCTTCGCAGGAAGAGAACCGCGCCATCCGCCGGCGCTAAGGCTTGGCTCAGCGCCGGCGGCCAAGCTAATTTTTTCCGGATAGATTTCGAGAACGACGTTTCGGCAGGGCCAGCCCCACAATCAACAGCGTGCCTGCGCCCGCCAACGTAGTTCCGCCCCCGAAGTTCATCAGGCCAACATCCGCAAGTTGAGTTTGTGCGATTGCAGTACTGGGCCCCCCGTTCCCGCGGTACTGAGCCTCGACATCATCGTGGTTCGAAATCCTCGGGCAAGGAGCAGGCACCTCAGCACCGTTATAGGTCAGGCAGCGATTGTCCTCCAAGGTATTGGTGCCTGGAGTTGACATGTCTTGAATATCTGCTCCGATCAAGGCGCCGAACTCCGTCGAGACCTGCGCCGGAGGATTACCGATGACGATGTTTCTTCGAATCACATTCCCAACGTCACCGGTGTCGCCGATATAAACACCATTCATGTTACCGCCGATCCGGTTTTCCTCGACTACGTTGTTGTTACTTCCAAACAATCCAACTCCGAAATTGTTGCTGTTGGGCGATGTGGCCGAGTCTTTCGAGGTAGCCAAGCCGTTTCCATAGTAGTTGTTCAACCGAACTCGGTTGTGGCTGCTTTCAGCAATTCAAGTTCCCCCGCATGGGGCGCCTTCGGAGCCCATGGCGTTTCGTACCGAAGTGTTCCCCTCGATGTCGCTGTCGGTAGCACCGGCCAGGATTATGCCGCTGAAACAGCTATCCGTGACAGTAATCCCACGGACCGTGGCCCCGCTCTCTGAGAACAGCAATATCCCGAAACCGCCGAATTTCTGGATCAACCCAGGTCCTAGGATAGTCACATCGTTCGTCAACACATCAATGCCGTCGTTAGACGACGTCGCCGGCGTACAGCTGGGGATGGTTCCCGTCATCCTAAAGCCGTTCAGGCGCAATGTGATATTCGGGGCCCCTGAGGCGATGCAAGGCCCACCGACAACCTTGCACGTCACATCACCCACCAGTTCGCTGTCTTGCGTAATGGTGACTGTCGTGGAAATGGTTCCGCTGATTTTTGTCTCTGCGGCCTGCGAGGATCCAGCAGAGAGAATCAGTCCAAGGAGAGGGACTGCGAGACAAGCAAGAGTGTTCCGATTCTTCATCTCGGCCTCCTTTTCATCTACGTCAAAGTCTGTCGAGCTAGCTGCGGTCGAAGCAAACCGCGAGCCTAACGACGACTTCTTGCAGCAGGTTCTACAGCCAGAGTTATTCCCGGGGAGCTGCGAGCGAAAAGATTGCCGTTCCCCGGGGTTCGGCCTGATTTACCTTGGGTTCGTTACGAGACCTGGAAGAATTCCTCGCCTCAGGGGGTGCTGCGTTCCGAACGATGGGAACTGCTCTTCGGAGAGACGAAGCATGGGAATTATGCTCCGGCAAGGTAGGCGAGTCAAGAGAAGTCTTTGCCCCTCTTTGCCCCTCAGCGATTCCGTAAAGCGCCATTTTCCCATCGAGTAGGCCACTGATTTGACTCGGGTTGGTGGCAGGCAAGGAAGCTGGAGCGAGTTGGACTGCTCGCGGGTGGAGAAAGCGCTCTTTCGCCAGCCGCATTCCTTAACTGCTTAACTGCTGCAAACAGCCCATTCCCCTCATCGAGCTTTCCGCCTCTCCGCGTCCATCGAAGGCATGACCGCCAGTGCCATTTCGACGCCATTACTAAGGCTCTCGAACTGGACCGGCTGCGCATCTCCGTTCAGCTCTTCTAGCCGTCTGCGCAATTCATTCCCGCAGGTTAGCTGAGCCATGCAGTGCTTACAGTCCGGCCTGTGGATTCTAAGAAGGGACAGGAGGTAGCAGATCCGAGGTCTCAAATTCACGACACACACCCGGCTTGACAATTTGATCTGCAGCAAACTCGCCTATCTCCACCGGGCTGTCGTTGCTCTTGCGCAAAGATAAGCAGTTTTTTCTGCCGTTCCGAGGTTGTAACTTAGGCCGAAACCTCTGTCACGGCCTACCAGGCATGGTTGGCGAAAAACTCATCGACCCTCAATGGGACCCGAGCGTCCAGAGCTAACGATCACGTTTGGCACTCAACCTCGATGATTTCCGAGCAGGCGATCCCACCGCGCCACGTCATAGTGAGTGTCATCGTTCGTGCTCAGAAGTTCTGTATATCTTCCAGCATCTGTCTTCTGCTGCAGACTTCGAGAAAGAGGCATCAAGCTGGCCATCTGTTCAAATCGACCCAACAGAAAGCAACAAGACAATACCGCCGCGTATTGTCATTCCATAGGTCGAGATTCTGCGCATGGTCCCGTTCTTGGTATGTCGGCTAGACTGTCAAATCCTTCAGCTGTGGTCGCGTAGCCGGCTTCTCGTAGCAACTTAGCAAGTTGCGCATATTGGCGCGCGTCCAGCACGAATCCGTCTTTACTTAATTCACCAGCCTGTGAAAGAGTTGATCGCGCCGTTTCCTCATTCAGAACGACGTCATTGTCAGGTTCAGCGAAGATCGCAGCAAGTTTGGCAAGGGCTGATTTAAGACTCGATTCTTCCAGCCAAACCCCGCGAACCATAACTCCTCGATTGACTTTAAATACAGAAGCGCCCTTCAGCGGATTTTCGTCAAGTAATACCAAATCTGCTCTCATACCTTGTGCTATTTGGCCGCACTCTTCGGCTTCTCGCATCGCAATCGCGGGCTCGGTTGTGGCTGCGCGCAGAGCTTCACCCGGCGTTAACCCAGCACTCTGCAGGAGTCCCAATTCGTCGACAAGGCCAAATCCCATGACCTGAAATGGGTAGTTGTCAGCGTCTGTGCCAGCCAAGAATTTTGCGCGAAGGGAAACTAGCTTCTTAACGATACTTATCAGGATCGGCTCTGCTTCCCTGGCTTGTCTGTTAGCGGCGCTTTCCTCTCCTGCTTGCGAGGCCAACCATTTCCTGCGGACGCGCAGCGGGACATATTGGCTTTCGGAACTCGCCAAATATGCCTTGGCCTCATCGCCACGTGCAAACGCCCTGTTCGCGTAAAGAGTCGGAGTATTCCACACAGCAGGCGTGTCGATAACCGCTCCGTAGTCAGTATCGCCAAGCCTCAGGGTACTGTCGTCCAGAAACCCTTTTAAGTGCTCCATAGTTCGCATACCCGATTGGGCGGCATATCGAACCGAAATGTCATGGGGGACATGCCCAATGAGGTCCATTCCGTCTAGACGAGCCTGCTGTGCCACAGCATCGAAGATCGGCCGGGGCACGATGTTCCAAAGTTTTATGAAATCGTAACCGCAAGCCGCCTCAAGGCGAACGTGCCGACGAGCATCCAAGGAATTGGCCGGGACAACAGCGTATCCAAATAGTCCGTAATCATTTATCAATGGACCAGCGACCGATAGGGACGGGGCCAACATCCTTCCTGCATTTATGCTGTCTCTTGCTTTCAACATCCAAGGAAACCCGGCCATATCGCGGACAGCGGTCACACCATTTGCTAGATCAAGTAGCCACCCGTCGGCTGTCGAAGTGTGGACGTGCATGTCATTCAGCCCTGGAGAAACATAATGATCGGCTCCATCGATTACTTTCGCAGTAATCTTTGGCTCCTTTGCCTTATCTCCCACCCATGAAATCCTAGATCCTTCAATGACAAGGCTTTCATTCGGAGTGATCGTCTCTTGGATAGGATCGACGACTCGGACGTTTCGAAGAATTACCGGCCCTCGAGGCGCGTCATGCTGCAGAGCCTGCAAGATTCCAGCAATAGCAATGTCCTGTTGCACCTTGTGAAGGGCAATCTGCCCAGCGCTCGCGTCCTGGCTAACTTGCCTCCCTACCGTCGATCGGACGGCTGAGGTTGTGGCAATGGGGCCTATCCGGCCTTGTGCCATGAGGGTTGACATCAATCCCAGACTTGAAAACATTAGGATCATCCTCAAATGTCGCATGCGCTGGATAGAATTAATTGTCATCACAATCCCTCGCTCTCCGCTGAGAAACCTTTCCCTTCCCTAAATTCGAAGCCGCTATTAGACCAGGTTTGACAGCGCGTCTTTCGCCGGTTGATGATTCGGATCACCGTATCCAAGTGAAGTAACCCGAAGGTGAAGTAACCAGAAGGCCTTTACGCTCAAAGCTAGCGCCATACTGAGTCGCCCTTGCCGGAAAGAACTCTGTCCAGATAGGTTGCGGTACTGATCAAGGCCAAATGGGTGAAAGCCTGCGGGAAGTTGCCGAGGTGTCGCCCATTCAATCCAATCTCCTCCGAGTAGAGCCCAAGATGATTGGCGTATCCCAGCAGCTTCTCAAACAACAGTTGAGCCTTCTCCAACTCACCACCGCGCGCCAGGCATTCGATGTACCAGAACGAGCAAGCGGTGAAGCTGCCTTCGGCGCCTGTGATCCCGTCCACGTGGGTGGACTCGGCCTCGTAGCGTCGAACCAGCGTATCCTCGACCAGGCGTGCTTCAATGGCTTTCATGGTCGAGCGCCACATCGGATCAACCGGGCTGATGAAACGCACGAGCGGCATCAGCAGCACCGACGCATCCAGATCCTTAGTCCCCTTCGATTGCACAAATGACTGGAGTTCGTCGTTCCAGAAGCTGGTAAAGATGTCGCTTCGGATCGCGTCGCGTGTGCGCCACCAGGCATCGAGAGGCCCCGATAGCGAGCGTTTTTGAGCGAGCCGCAGTGCTCGGTCGAATGCCACCCAGCACATCAACCGGGAATGCAGGAATTGCCGTTGCCCGCCGCGAACCTCCCATATCCCTTCATCGGGTCGTTGCCAATTCTTGCCCAGCCAGTCCAGCATCCGCTGCACGTCTTGCCACCCGGCGTTCGAAATTGCGTCCCCATATTTATTCGCCAGATAAATGGAATCCATCATTTCGCCATAAATATCGAGCTGCAGCTGCTGATAGGCGGCGTTTCCGATCCGCACCGGTCGCGAATGTTCGTACCCTCGCAGATGATCGAGCGTCACCTCATCCAGCTTCTGCCTGCCGTCAATCCCATACATCACCTGCAACGGTCCCCGTTCCGCATCGTCACTGAGCCGCCCCTTCAACCAGTCGATGAACGCCTCTGCCTCTTCAACAAAACCCAGTCGGATCAGCGCGTAAAGCGTGAAGGTCGCATCACGCAGCCAGGTGAAGCGATAGTCCCAATTACGCACTCCGCCAATGTGTTCCGGCAGGGAGAATGTAGGCGCTGCAATCAGCGATCCATGCTCCCGGCTGATCATCAACTTCAACATCAGAGCCGAACGGTTAACCATCTCGCGCCACCGGCCCTTGTACTTTGAATTCGCGATCCATCCTTTCCAGAAACGCGCCGTCTCCTGGAAGCGCGCCACTACAAACTTCATCTCGGGCTGCTGTCCCTGCGCGCGAACACCCCCGAACACGAACGTCGCTCTCTCGCCGGCTTGGAGTTTAAACTCGGAGGTTACATCCCCGGATTGTTGTTGCAGGGGTGTCGTGGAGTACAACGCCATCGATTGGCACGCGTCGCTCGCTGGCAAGAAAGTCGCATAGCGGTCTTCGATGTTCACGGTGTGCCCACAGGTCGCATAATCGAACCGCGGCTGGCACCGCATCTGGAAATCGACCTCACCGCGGATGACGGCCACGGTGCGGATAATCTCATTCGGTTGCTCGCTGTCCGTGCCAATGGGCATGAAGTCCGTCAGTTCGGCCACACCCTCCTCCGCGAGAAATCGCGTGAGCAGAATATTCGTGTCCGGCAAATACATCTGCCGTACGTTCCTTTTTCTGAGTTGCGGCTGAATTTGAAAACAGCCGCCTTTCTCGTCGTCGAGAAGAGCCGCAAACACCGTCGGCGAATCAAAATTTGGGTAACAGAGAAAATCGATGGAACCGTTCAGCCCCACTAGGGCAATCGAGCACATATTGCCAATCACCCCATAGTTTTCAATCGGTTCATAGCTCATCGGTTTGGCCGGCTCGAACGTGAATTCTAGCTGGTCCGAGAGCGTCGACTCAAACCTTCGAATTCGCACCGGTGAGCTTCGCTCCATCGTTTTGGTAAATCGGTCAGTGAGAAAAACCCGTGCGAGTATTGGTTTTGCACCCCCCTGTGCGACGTCTGACCTTGCCCACGAATCGAAATAAGTAGAAGATGGTCAAGGTGGAGGCGGGATACGGACAGTGCGTCAAAAACGCTCTAAGTTTTCTGTGATCAAGACTTTGACCTCTAACTTCTTTGTGGTCAATATTTTGCAGCCAGGTTTTCGAAAAACCGCGCCCGTCAACCCTTTCCGAGGGGTGGGGGGAGGAGGGTATACCCCTGCAAGCGAGATGGTCCGGAAACGGACCTGGGCAAAACACGCTGCTAGGAGCCAGCCTCCTAACTATTTTTTCGCGCGAATTCCACAGGCCATCTTCCATTCCCACGCATGAACTACGACGCCATTCTGGTGGTCTCCTTCGGTGGTCCGGAATCTCGCGAGGATGTCATTCCCTTCCTCGAGAATGTGCTGCGCGGAAGAAACGTTCCGCGCGAGCGGATGTTGGCGGTCGCGGAGCACTATTACCACTTTGACGGCAAAAGCCCGATCAACCAGCAGACGCGCGATCTGATCTCCGCCCTGAAATCTGAGCTCACTCAGCACGGACCAAAACTGCCGGTGTATTGGGGCAACCGCAATTGGCATCCGATGCTGGCGGACACTCTGCGGCAAATGAAGCACGAGGGAATTCGCCGCGCTCTGGGTTTCGTCACCTCCGCCTACAGTTCCTATTCTGGATGCAGGCAGTACCGCGAAGACATCGCCCGCGCTCAGGGCGAAGTTGGACCGGAGGCACCGCAGATCGACAAACTGCGCGCGTTCTTCAACCATCCGGGATTCATCGATGCAACCGCAGCTCGCCTGCGCGAGGCATTGGCGGAAGTCCCGGTGGGCGAACAACAGAATATTCAGATGGTTTACACGGCGCACAGTATTCCCATGTCAATGGCGAATACCAGCGACTATGTCCGGCAACTGGAGGAAGTCAGGAAATTGGTCTCCGGGCGGCTCGGAGTCAGCAACGATGCACTGGTGTATCAAAGCCGCAGCGGTGCGCCTGGGCAGCCGTGGCTGGAGCCGGATGTTCTGGATTACTTGCGCGAGGTGAAGGAGCGCAACCGGGCGAGCGCGGTCGTTTTGGCGCCCATCAGTTTTGTCTCCGATCACATGGAAGTGCTCTACGACCTCGATATCGAGGCACAGCAGCTTTGCGATTCGCTCTCGCTCCCCATGGTTCGGGCCAAGACGGTCGGTGTGCATCCCAAGTTCGTGGCGATGATTCGCGAACTGATGGTCGAGCGGATGACTCCTGATGCTGACCGGCGCGCGCTGGGCTCGCTCGGTCCGCGGCTGGATGTATGTGCGGAAGATTGCTGTCCCGCACCCCAGCGGCCGACTCGACCACAGGCCGCACCAGCAAAACCATAAAAGGGTTCAAGCCAGGGCAACAGAAAATCAGCGCACCAGAACAGGAGCTTTGGGAGGCTCGTAATCCGTGGCCTTGGGGCTGCCCTCGACCCGGTGCATGGTGCTCAGAATCGTCTCCATCACCGGCTCATCTCCTACGGCAGTATTGAGCATCAAGTGATACAGAGAGCGGGTGGGCCAATCGGCGTTGAAGTAGTGCTTCACGTAGGCGATGCGCTCGCGATCGACGGAGTCGACGAGTTCCTCGGCATCTTCTTCCGAGTGCCCGTCGGCGATCGTGCGGCGGATCTTCTCGGCGCGGGGAGCGTACAGAAAGACATGAAAAGCGTCGGGATTCTCGCGCAAGAGATAGGGTGTACCGCGTCCTACCGCGACCGCATTCCCCTCCCGCCCAATCTGGTTGGCGATGTCCTGCATCCAGGACATCATGCAGTCGGTGTCAAACACCTGCTCGCCCAATGGAGTGCCGCGTTCGTAGCTGCCTCGCCAGAAGGACTTGGCGAGGCGATGGAGGCGGCTGTCCATGCGCTCGTCGCAACGCTTCACGGTAGCAGCGTCGACCTTAGCAAGGCGGGCAATCTCTTCGGTGATGAGTTGATCCCAGAGTTTCCAACCGAGGCGCTGGGCGAGTCGGGCGGCGATGGTACCGCCGCCGCAGCCGTACTCGCGCTCAATCGTGACGAGGCGAAACATGGCTGCCGCTTAGTGTACCGCTATTCCCCCTCCGGGCCTCGATTTTTTCATGAGGAAGACCATCGGAACCATGCACAGAATCGATACCCCGAGAAGCCAGAAACAGTCGACATAGGCCAGCATGGTGGCCTGGCGGGCAACTACGCCCTGGATCAAAGCATACGCGCGCTGGGTCGCTCCGGCTGCGCTTTCTCCATGCGCCCGCAGAGCCCCCGACGCGCCCTGAATCATCGACTGCAGTGCGGGGTTGGTCGGGCTCAGATGACTGGATAAATTTGTCAGGTGCACCTGTGTTCTCCGATCCAGCATGGTGGTCACGACAGAAATTCCCACGCTACCGCCGATGTTTCGTGCCAGGTTCATCAGGCCCGAAGCCGCATTGTTCTTTTCTCTGGGCAGAAAAGCATAGGCGGCCGTGTTGATCGGAACGAATAAGAAAGCCATTCCCGCGGCCTGAACCAGGCGCGCCGTAGCTACGGTTCGGAAATCGATATCCAGATCGAACCCGGTCATGTGAAACAGGGAGAACGACAAGATGACGAGGCCAAACAAAAGCAGCCATCGCGGGGTGTAGCGGGAGAGCAGGAATCCCACCAGAGGCAGCAGGAGGATGATCATGAAACCGCCTGGCATGAGCGCCAAGCCAGCCTCTTGCGCCGTATAGCCCAGCAGGGTTTGCGAGAACAGAGGCAGCAGCAACGTGCTGCCCAGCAAGGCAAAGCCCAGCATAAACATGAGAAGGTTCGAGACGCCGAAGGTGCGGTCGCGGAACAAGTGCAAATCGATGATCGGATCTTTGTGCCGCCATTCCCAGAAGATGACAAAGATCAGCGCTGTCGCGGCGATCAGCGATAGAGTCACGATGAAGTTCGACTCGAACCAGTCGTCCCGTTGTCCCTTGTCGAGGACGACCTGCAGAGTTCCCAGGCCGAGCGCGACGAAGCCCAGGCCGATGTAGTCGATTTTCGTTTCGCTGAGCTTTCGGCGACGGAAATAGGGCGGATCCTGAATCAGGCGCGAGGTCAGCAGGATCGACAGGATACCGACTGGAATATTGATAAAGAAAATCCAACGCCAGGTGAAATTGTCGGTGATCCAGCCGCCGAGAGTCGGCCCGATCGCAGGCGCCGTCACTACCGCCATGCCATAAACCGCAAAGGCCATGCCGCGCTTGGCGGGCGGAAACGTATCGGCAAGGATGGCCTGCTCGCTGGGCTGCAACCCTCCGCCGCCCGCCCCCTGGAGTACCCGGCAGATGATCAGCGTAGCCAGGTTCGGCGCCAGTCCGCACAGGAACGAACTGATGGTGAAAAGCGCCACGCAGCCCATGTAGAAATTTTTTCGGCCAATAATGGAAGAGAGCCAGCCGCTCAGAGGAAGTACGATCGCGTTGGAGACGAGATAAGAGGTCAGGACCCAGGTGCTCTCGTCCTGGCCGGCGGACAGACTTCCCGCGATGTGCGGCAGAGCAACGTT
>Ga0307475_10002688_pt1 | contig 10718 bp, 9 predicted proteins | sample atmos_gasesECM1C_FD_203317 | JGI IMG/M metagenome (GOLD analysis project Ga0307475, IMG submission 203317) | Hardwood forest soil microbial communities from Morgan-Monroe State Forest, Indiana, United States - atmos_gasesECM1C_515 | ecosystem: Environmental > Terrestrial > Soil > Temperate...
GTGTTTGAAATGGTAGCTGTATTTCTTGGGCTCGTCCGCGCCAGCTTTGCGCAGCATGCGGATCGCGGTCGGCGAAGTGTGGAAAATGTTGACGTCGAGCCTTTCGGCGATGCGCCACGGCCGGCCCACGTCCGGGAATTGCGGCACGCCCTCATAGAGAACGCTGGTGGCCGCGAGCGAGAGCGGTCCGTAGACAATGTAAGAGTGCCCGGTGATCCAACCGATATCCGCCATACACCAGTAGACGTCTTCCGGATGAATGTCCTGATAATACTTTGCCGTTCCCGTTACGTATGCCAGATAACCGCCGGTGCGATGTTGGCAGCCCTTTGGTTTTCCCGTTGTGCCGCTGGTGTACATCAAGAACAGCGGAGCTTCGGCATCTTGCGAGACAGGCTTGACGGTGTGGCCGCGATACTCCTTCAAAGCATCGTCAACGAAATAATCGCGCTCCATGACCATAGGCGTTTCCGAGCTATATCTACCGGGATAGCGTTTCCAGACCAGGACTTTGTCGATCTGCTGGCCTTCTTTTTTTGCTGTTTGCACCGCGATATCCGCGGAGGCCTTGTGATCCACCCACTTTCCATTGCGCCAGTAGCCGTCGGCATAGATGACCACGCGACTGCCGGAATCCGCGGCGCGCAACCCACAAGCCTCGCCGCTAAATCCGCCAAAAACGACCGAATGCACGACGCCGAGCCGCGCGCAAGCCAGCATCGTGATGGGCAGCTCGGGAATCATGGGCATGTGAATCGTCACGCGGTCGCCCGTTTTCAGCCCAGCAAAACCACCAAGCAGCGCCGCTGTCTCATTCACGCGCTTGTACAGCTCCTGGTAGGTGATGACCACGGGCGCCTCGCCCTCGGGTTCCGGAACGAAAATGATGGCAGCCTTGTTTTTGTATTTTTCGAGGTGCCGGTCCACGCAGTTGTAGCAGGCGTTCAGTTTTCCGCCGACGAACCATTTCCAGAACGGAGGATGATCGGTGTCCAGCGTCGTGTGCCAATACTGGTCCCAGTCGAGCAGTTCGGCGTAGTGCCGGAAGCACTCCGGGAAGTATTTCTCGTCGAACCTCGCCGCGAAGTCGGGGTCGTGCAGGTTGGCCTGGCCAATGAACCTCGCGGGCGGGCGGTAATAGCCTTCTTCTTTCCAGTGGACCGCGATCTGCGCTTCACTCAGCTTGTGTTTGCCCTTGTGGTCTTTTGTGATTTCTTTTGTGGTTAGTTTCTGACGCGGTATGGCCACGGTAGCGGCTCCCCCTGGAAGATTGATTTGCTTAACGCAACGACGTGGGACGGCCCGGCGCGGGTGCGCTGAGGAGAAAGTTGGCAGAACCTTCTCCGGGAAAATGATGCTACCGCGGGGGCGCGCTCGTCAATCGCCGCCAAGCCGTCCAGCGCCGCGAAAAAGCACAACCAAAGGGTTGCTTTTTCCCGGGCGCGCGCCTATTATGCAACCAGGAGGTTGCATAATATGAGCGACCGCATCGAAAAACGGATCGAACTCAGGGCCCCGCTTTCCCGTGTCTGGCGCGCCCTCACCGATTACCGCGAGTTTGGCGAATGGTTTCGGGTGAAATTAGACGGCCCTTTTGTGCCGGGCAAGGTCTCGCGCGGTCAGATCACTTATCCCGGCTACGAGCATGTGAAGTGGGAGGCCGTCGTGCAGAAGATGGACCGAGAGCGGCTCTTTTCCTTCACTTGGCCGCATCCGAAGTCCCTGGGAAAAGCAGATGATCCGGCCGATTACTCCAAGGAGCCGAGCACGCTCGTTGAATTCCGGCTGGAGAAAACCGCCAAGGGCACGCTGCTGACGGTGACGGAATCCGGCTTTGACAAGCTCCCCGCGGACCGCCGTCTTGAGGCATTTCGCAGAAATGAGGGTGGCTGGGAGGAGCAAGTGAAAAACATTGAGGCCTATCTTGCGAAAAACTCTTAGAGGGACTTCTGCAGGGCGGGGTAGCTACGCACGGGTCTTTGCCGCTCTCGGCGATGAGACGCGGCTGAAGCTTGTCGCAAGGCTTTCTAGGGGGCAGCCCAGTTCGATCTCTCAACTGACCGAGGGGTCGCGGCTGACCCGCCAGGCGATCACCAAACACCTTCGCGTGTTGGAGCGTGCGAGAATCGTGCGCAGCGTTCGAGCCGGCCGCGAAAGCCGATTTGCATTCGACCCTGAACCGCTCACCGAGATCAGGGGCTACCTCGATTTTGTCTCCGAGCAATGGGATCAGGCGCTGGCGAGGCTAAAATCCTTGGTCGAACGCTGATTCCGCCGAGTGATGTTCGCGGGAGCACAGATCGGCCGCCAAATCCGAGTACGGAAGAACGGGCAATTGGGCGACGAGGCCGCGCTTTTCCTGACGAAGTGCGATAGTCGGTTTTTTGACAACAGCCTGATTGAAATCGTGATACAACCTCTGCTTGAACCTAGAGAGTGCGACCTTTCTGTTCTTTGCCGGCGCCCTCGGAGGCGGCATGAACGCCGTGGCCGGGGGCGGGAGCTTTATTGCTTTTCCCGCGCTTCTGTTTACCGGCGTTCCCGCGATTCCCGCGAATGCGACGAATACGCTCTCTTTGTGGGTAGGAACTACGGCGAGCGGCGGCGCCTATCCCCAGAAGCTGAATATCCCGAGCCGCACTCTGATTCCTCTGGGGATTACCAGTTTGGCCGGCGGGCTCTCGGGGGCGATTCTCCTCATTCACACTCCTGCCCGGACTTTTCTACGCGTGATTCCCTGGCTGCTGTTGGGTGCCACGCTGCTCTTTGCCTGCGGCAAGCATCTCACCGGACGCATTTCCGCAAGCATTTCGCACGATGCGGGGAGCGGGGCGGTGATCGGCGCTTCGCTGTTCGAACTCCTGGTGGCCGTCTACGGCGGCTATTTCGGCGGAGGAATCGGCATCATGAACCTAGCGATGCTTTCCGCGCTTGGCATGACCGACATCCACGCCATGAACAAGCTGAAAGTCATGCTTGGGGGCGTCATCAACGGCGTGGCCACGGTAACGTTCATTCTGACCAAGGCCATTTTCTGGCCACAGGCCATCGTAATGATTTTCGGGTCGGTTCTCGGCGGCTATTCCACGGCACACTATGCCCAGAAACTGCCGCAGTCCTGGATCAAGGCTTTCGTCATCCTGCTTGGCACGGCCATGACCGTTTATTTTTTCTGGCGCGGCTACCACTAGCGGACTTGCAGAGCACGACGCGTCAGCGACGCATGGTATAGTCCCCGCTGCCATGAGTGTTGCGGCGCTTCCCTCCAATCCAAAATCGACGCTGGTCCCGCTTACGCGAAATCAGATTCGCGGATTTTGGGCCTCCTGGGGAGGCTGGGCGCTGGACGGCATGGATTCGTTCATCTACGCGCTTGTTCTGGTGCCTTCGCTGCGGGAACTTCTTCCGCGGTCCGGAATCGCTGCAACAAAAGGAAACCTCGGCTTCTACGGCGGATTGCTATTCGCGCTGTTTTTGTTTGGTTGGGGAATGGCCTTTTTGTGGGGCCCGATCGGCGATAGATTCGGGCGCGTTCGCACGCTCATGCTGACGATCGTGTGGTATTCCGTTTTCACGTTTCTCAGTGCGCTCGTCGCCGGCGTTTGGCAGCTTGCCGTTCTGCGGCTGCTCGCGGGTATTGGCATCGGTGGCGAGTGGGCCATGGGCGGAACCTTCGTCGCCGAAGAGTGGCCGGAGGCGCGGCGGCGTATCGGGGCGGGGTACATGCACACGGGATACTACGTCGGGACGTTTTTGGCATCGGCTGCGAATTACATTATTGGCAGTCACTTCGGGTGGCGCCTGATGTTTGCCGTTGGCGGTTTGCCCGCGCTGCTGCTCGCCTGGGTGCGGCATGGCGTGACCGAGCCGGAGCGCTGGAAACGAAAAGAAAATGTCGTGCGTTCGTGGCATATCTGGCGGCCCTTCTCGGCGCTCTTTTCGACACTGCTGCGCCGACGAACGATTTTGAATTCCTTGTACATGCTCGCATCCATTTGCGGTTTGTGGGCAGGAACGGTGTACGTGCCGGCGGCGGTGACGACGCTCGCGGAGGCGGCAGGGAAAATTGGTGCGCCGGCGGCCAGGCTGGCGTCGCACGCGGCGATGCTGGTTTCCTTCGCGACGATTCTGGGTTGCCTGGCGATGCCGTGGCTCGCGGAAAAATCCGGGCGCCGCGGCGCATTGGGATTTTATTTCGCGCTGATGCTGGCATTCGTCGCGCTGACGTTCGGCAAGGTTTTTTATCTCGGCGCGGCCGCGCTTCCGTGGTTTTTTGTTTGTCTTTTCTTTTTGGGATTTGGCGGCGCCAATTTCGCCGTATACACGCTCTGGCTGCCGGAGCAGTATCCTACGGAGTGCCGCGCCAGCGCGTTTGCATTTTCTACTTCGTTCGCGCGTTTTGCCGGCGCCGGGATTACATTTCTAGTGGGCGCCGGCGTCGAACGCTACGGCTCGCTGGGAATTCCTGTCGCAACGACCTCGATCGCCTTTGCGATCGGCTTGCTGCTCGTTCCTTTGGGTGTGGAAACTCGCGGAGAGTGCCTGCCCGCCTAGCGCCGGACGTCGGAGAGAATATGATCGAAGTCGAAGCGAAGATTTTTCCCCTAGAGACTTTGCGCGAATTCTGCACCCGTGTCTTTTGCCATTTCGGCGTGCCAAAACCCGACGCGGCGCAGGCGGCCGACGTGCTTGCCTGCGCAGATCTGCGCGGCGTCGATTCGCACGGCGTGGCCCGGATGTACAGCTATTTCGGAATGCTCAGCGAAGGCCACATTAATCCTAAACCAAAAATCAAAATTGTGCGCTCGACGCCGAGTACCGCGACGGTCGACGGGGACAACGGTCTGGGCCTCGTGGTTGGCCCGCAAGCGAATCGCATCGCCATGGACATGGCGGGAAAATGCGGCTCCGGCTGGGTCGGCGTGTGCAACACGAATCATTTCGGAATCGCCGGATACTATGTGCTCCAAGCGCTCCAGCGCGATCTGATTGGCTGGGCGATGACCAATTCGACCAAGCTTGTCGCGCCGATATGGGGCGCGGAGCGAATGCTCGGAACCAATCCCATCGCCATCGCGTTTCCGGGCAAAGCAGAGCCGCCGATTGTGATTGACATGGCTACCAGCGCGACGGCCTACGGAAAAATCGAAATTGCGCGGCGCAGAGGCGAGCCCGTTCCCGAAGGCTGGGCCATTGATCGCGAAGGACGCGGCACCACGAATCCAAACGAGATGATCGACGGCGGGGCCATGCTCCCGCTGGGCTCGGAACGCGAGCGCGGGGGCCACAAAGGGTACGCGTTGGCGATGATGGTGGACATTCTTTGTGGGCCGTTGAGCGGTGCGAACTGGGGCCCGTTTGCGCCTCCGTTTGCGCTGAGGCAGGAGATCCCCAAGCGCAGCGTGGGGAAGGGAATCGGTCATTTTTTCGGGGCGATGCGCATTGACGGTTTCATTGACACCGATGAGTTCAAAGGCCAGGTCGATGAGTACATTCGCGTGTTTCGCGCAACGAAGCCCGCACCGGGTACCCAGGGCCCATTGATTCCGGGCGATCCTGAACGGGAAGCGGAACAGGTGCGGCGAGAAGAGGGTGTGCCGCTGATCCTGCCCGTCGTCGAAGAGTTGCGGGATATTTCGCAGAAGACCGGCATCCCGTTGGAGTGAACGTCGATCATCAGCTTCAAGCGCGCTTCGATAGCTTCCTCCGGAAATGCTGGCGGGCGATTCGTTCTGTCTTGCTGGTCTTTACCCGAGCGCGGGTCTTCTCGCTGATCTTTCCGTCTTCGAGTATTTCTTTCATGGGCGTCCAGTACGCTTCGATCCAGCCTCGATAATGACCGCTATACCTGTGCGGCGGAATTCCCATTTGCGTAAATTCGAGTTTGGTCCGCTGCTGAGCTTTTTTGAGATTGCAGACCACAACGGAATAATGATCGGGCCACCACCCGGTGGCTCGCCATGCCTGGACAATTTTCTCTCCTGGCTTCACCACCAGGTTAAAGCCGGTGATGTGCCCGTTCCAAGCCGTGAACCTGCCTCCCGCCTTTCTGCTGATCTTTGCTTTTTCGCCGGAGAGAGACGTATGTTTCTTCGAGTCCATCAACATTTCGTAGACCTGACGCGGAGAAGCTTTGAAGGTGACGGTTTGCCGAAGCGTTCGCGTATTCATCATCGTCTGCTCCAGGACCGGTGGATGCGGCCCTCTTAGGTGCCATAGACTTCCCGGGTATTCGTTTTATTCCCGTGGCATCGGGGTGCGTGCGGCGTCGTCTAGAGGCGTGCCTCGCGAGCTTTATCGCAAGGCATCGAACGGCTGCCCACGCAGCGAAGCGTCGAGAAGCTGAATCGTGTGGACAACCGGTGTTTTCTGATGGCCTCGAGCCAAGGCGGCCTGTAATTGGAGGATGCACCCGGGATTGCCGGTAACGACAACGTCGGCTTTCAGTTGGGAAATGAGGTAGGCTTTGCGGTCGCCGAGTGATTGGGCAGCGTCGGGCTGCACGAGGTTGTAGATTCCTGCCGAACCGCAGCAGATTGCGGATTCCGGAATCTCGACCAGCTGAAGGCCCGGGATGCTAGAAAGCAAAGCGCGGGGCTCTGAGCGGACCCCTTGCGCGTGCTGCAAATGGCAAGAATCGTGAAAGGCCACGCGAAGGTTCAGCCGATGACGCTCGGAGTCCGGTTCGAGTTCCGTCAGGACTTCGCTGATATCCTTACACCTGGCCGCAAATCTTTGTGCGCGTTCGGCATATTGCGGATCATCGCGAAGCAGGTGGCCGTATTCCTTCACATTGGAACCGCATCCGGCGGCATTCGTCACGATCACTTCAACATTGGCTTGCTCGAAGGCGTCAATCGTTTTCTTCGCAAACTCGATGGCCGCAGATTCTTCTCCCGCGTGCACGAGCAAGGCGCCGCAACAGGTTTGCTTCTGCGGCGCGACCACCTCACAACCTTCCGCAGCAAGCACGCGCGCCGTGGCCGCGTTGACTTGTGAGAAAAACTCGCGCTGCACGCAACCGAGAAGCAGGCCCACGCGCCGGCGTTTGCCGCCAGCGGCGGGCGTGACTTCCGGGACGGCTTCCTGAGGCGTAAGTTTGGGGAGCAGCCCCTCCATCGTCTGCCATTTCTTCGGGAGCAGCTTGATCAGGCCGAGCCCGCGAGCGATAGCTTGCAAACCGGATTTTTGGTAGGCCAGAAGCGGAGCACGTAAGCGATGCAAGCGCTGCGGCCGCGTGAACGTCTCAAAGAGGAAATGGCGATGACGCTTCTCGCCGGAAGGCCGTTTGAAATTTCGTTCGATCTGTGCGCGCGTGGCCTCAATCAGCTTGCCGTAGTCCACGCCGGAAGGGCACGCACTCATGCACGCCATGCAGCCGAGGCAGCTATCGAAGTGGCTCACCCATGGGGTGTTGATCTGCGCCGCCCCTTCGGCGGCGAGCTTCATCAGGTAGATGCGGCCGCGCGGCGAATCCATTTCCTGTCCCCACAGGACGTAAGTCGGGCAGACGGGAAGACAGAAGCCGCAGTGCACGCACTTGTCAACAATGTCGGTCGACGGCGGATGGTGCGCGTCGAAGGCGGAAGGAAGCGAGTTAGGAGTGGTGGCCATCGCGAAGTTTCAAACGAGTTGCCAACTCCGAAGGTACCCGAAGGAATGAGGATGAAGCAATGGATTTGCCAGACCGTCAACGACCCGCGAGTCGGGCGATGAATGTCTACGATCAGCAGAGAGAAGAGCCTGGCCGGCGTCCTCGGGCGCGTCCGGTTGCGATTCCTCACCGCACCCGGGATGACCAGCTCGTGCCCAGACGTCAGTTTGCTTGAGCGGGTTTGCGATCGTCGACCGTTTCGCCGCCTTCCAGGAAGGCTTGGAGCCAGCCCAGCATTCTCGGCCAGCCGCTATAGCTCTTGGCGAGTTCGGGATAGGCAGCCAGCCCGTAATGACGGAGCCTAACGAGGGTACCTTTCTTGTCCGGATGCAGCTCCCACCGGACGGTTGTTTTTGCGTCCCCGGTCCAGCTGGCGACCCACGAGTAAACCAGCAAACGCGGTGGGTCGATTTCCAGGTACTCGCCCGAGGCCTCGAAGTTGCGGCCTTCGGCGTTGACTCCTGCGGTGCGCCATTTTCCGCCGGGACGCAGGTCGCTTTGAAACTCCGTGGAACGATAAACGCCTTGCTGGCCCCACCATTTCAAAACTTGCTGGGGATCCATGAGCGCCCGAAACACGCGCTCAGGAGGGGCGGCAATGTGAATTTCAGCGACGATGGCGTCTCGGTCGGGAGTAACTTTGGATGTAGCCATGAGCATGCCTCCGTTTAGCTCTCCCTTGTCTTTTTCTTTGGCTGTCGCGAGCCGGAACTTTCTTCGACCTGTTCTGCTTCGACGTAGGACTTCAGATTGGCCAGGCTGGCTTGCCAAAAGGAACGGTAATGATTCAGCCAAATATCCACGACGCGAAGTGGTCCGGGGTTGAGCCGGTAAACGCGGTTGCGGCCGTGGCGGCGTTCTTCGACGAGGCGGGCGCGCCGCAGCAGACCGAGATGCTTGGAAACGGCGGGACGGGAAACAGGAAAGGCTTCGGCGATGCGGCCGGCCGGAAGGCTGCCTCGGCGCAACAGATCGAGTACGGCGCGGCGCGTGGGATCGGCGAGCGCACCGAACACAGCCTCGGCAGAATATGTAACCGAATGGTGACGCATAATGCGTAACTATATGGTGTCGCATTTGCGACTGTCAAGGCATATTTTTAGGCTTTTTTTTTTTAGGCCAGCCAGGGTGCGATTTTTGTGCCGGTTCCGCAACCACAGCAATGCAGGTCACGATCCACGCGGCGCCCGCAGCGTGACGGGGCGCAAGCTCCAGAGACTAAGAACCGGCTCGGATAAGAACCACGTTTCCTTCGATGGGGCCCCGGGAGAGGGCGATGCGTTTGCCGTCCGGAGACCAGGCAAAGCCGTGGATCTCCGACTGATGAAAATGCGTGATTTGTTTGCCCGGGCTGCCGTCGAAGGGAAAGGTCCAGAGATTGGGGATCCCGCTGCGATCATCCAGCGCGGCAAAGCTGCGGCCGTCGGGCATCCAGCCCACGATTGCCATGGGATCCAGAGTGGATGGAACATCGTGCGAGTAGAACGGGGCGCCGCCCGAGGCGGGAAGAATCGCGCCCTTGGTTGTCCCGGTCTTCGGATCCACAAGGGCGGCCAAAATGCGAGTTCCGTCGGGAGAATAAGCTGGGTGGCTAACAAGAAACTGATCGGAGAGCGCGACGGGCGGAGCTCCGCCCAACTCCATCTTGTAGAGCAGGGTGTGCCCGTTGGGGCCCGTGCCGGAAAACACAAGATCGTTGGATTGGATGCGGCAGCTAGGGCTGCCCTCGCCAGCGCCATTGGTAATTTGCGTGAGATTGTGGCCGTCGAGATCCATCTTGAAGAGATGCGGAGTGCCCCCGGGGTCAGATTCAAAAACAATGGAGCGACCTGATTCGCAGACCGTGGGCTTGGTATGGAAGTAATTGTCGTTGGTCACTTGATGGGCGGCGGAGCCGTCGGCATTGACCATCCAGATTTGATAGGTGTCGCCGACGTTTCCTTGATAGACAATGCGACCGTCGGTGGTCCAAGCGAGGCCGCCCATACCGTCCATTCGGCCGGAGGTGATTTGCACGGCAGCGTCAGGGTCGCTCGCGGGACCAACCCAGAGATTGAGGTTGATGTCGCTCTGGACGGCCAGGAAAGAGCCCGAATCGGAGGCCACGCTGAGAGAGATATAACTACTCACGTCACCGGTGATTTTGTGTACCTCCGCGCTGCCTTCCGCGTTCCAATAGATTTGCTGGGGAGCGCCGGTTTTCTCCTGAGCGGCGATGAGTATGCCGCTGCCGTCGGGAAGCCAGCGCATATCGTTTACAGTCCTCCAATGAACCGCCGAAAAAGGCGTGGCGGAACCGTCGCGGACGGAGACATTCAGCAAATGGATGTACAGGCCGTCGGCCGCGGGATCGGCCACCGAAACGGTAATGGTCCTGCCATCCGGCGACCAGGAAGGAAGAGCAAAAGGACCGATGCGGCGCGTGGCCAGTTGGGTTTCGTGAGCGCCAGAAGCATCGGCGAGAATGAGGGAAGATTCGCCTTTGGCAAAATCGCTGCGGACAAAAGCCATTTGCCTACCGTCGGGAGAGAACGTAACGAGACCATCAAGGCGGTCCACCAGCTTGCGCGGCGTGCCCCCAAGAACAGAGATCTGGTAAAGAGTCCCGAAACTGTCGGTTAGATTCACTTTTTCGAGATAATCAATGAAGCTTCCATCCGGGGTGAATTCCGGAAGGAGGCTGGCGCGCGGGGAGGGACGGACGAGTTGAACGCTATTGGTCGAGGCCAGTTGGCGAAGCCAGAGGCTTTTCTTTCCATTGTTGTCCTCGCCATAGGCGACATAGCGGCCATCGAAAGACAGCGCCCCGGAATAGGCTTGGCCGGTCGTGGTAATTCGCTGCATGCGGATGGACGAGAAATCCGCGCGCGGCCGGCTGCGAGGCCAGAAGTAAAGGGCCGCCGCGACGAGGGCGGCCAGAACGAAGACCAGGATCACCACGGTCGGGGTTTTCATGCCAGGCGATTTGGCTTTTGCGGTTTCAGCACGCGATTCGACAGTCTCCACGGCGGTTCCGGACTTTGGAGTCACCCCGCCCGGAGCGACGGGCAAAATCACCCAGAGA
>Ga0307475_10002690_pt1 | contig 10714 bp, 7 predicted proteins | sample atmos_gasesECM1C_FD_203317 | JGI IMG/M metagenome (GOLD analysis project Ga0307475, IMG submission 203317) | Hardwood forest soil microbial communities from Morgan-Monroe State Forest, Indiana, United States - atmos_gasesECM1C_515 | ecosystem: Environmental > Terrestrial > Soil > Temperate...
CTTTTCCCTAGACTTCATCGCTTAATTCCTTCTGCCGAAGCTCCCACCACCCGCGGCGAGACTGAGGATAGCTCAAAGTGGATCACTCACAAGATCCATTTTCTGATAAATTGTATGTACCATTTTCATGCCGAAATTGGCCGCCACACTCGAACTGGCTCTTCCCCCAAACAGTTCGGGAGTGGCTGCTTACCTCTGGCTGTACTCCTCACTACGCGCCGAGGTTTTGTGCGGCCGCCTACTCCCGGGGACGCGGCTGCCATCCACGCGCGATCTGGCAAGACAGTACGGGCTGGCGCGAGGAACGATCGTGAATGCGTTCGAGCAGCTTAAGTCCGAGGGCTATGTCGAAGGCACCGTGGGGTCGGGCACTTACGTCAGCAAGGTTTTGCCGGAAAAACTGTTCCACGTCGCGTCCGGCGACGCAGCCAAAGCAGATAAGCAAGCGAAACCGCCAGCCGCGATCTCAGACTACGGTCTACGAGCAAGGCTTTTGGGGGGCTACGAGAATCGGCCGACTCGCGCCTTTCGGGCTAACTTGCCGGCGTTAGATCTGTTTCCCACGACGCTGTGGACAAGAATCACCGTCCGCTGCTTGCGTCGAAGTTCCAAACGTCATCTGATGGGATGCGATCCCTTGGGATATATTCCGCTTCGGCAGGCAGTGGCGGACTATCTGATCCAGTCGCGAGGCGTTCGATGTGTGCGTGAGCAAGTAGCAATTGTCTCTGGAGTGCAGGAGGTGCTCGACCTAACGGCTCGGCTTTTGCTGAATCCCGGGGAGCGGGTGTGCATGGAAAACCCCGGATACCCTGGCGCAGTTCTGGCGTTTCAGGCATTCCGTGCGAGAGTTTTTGCCGCGGGGGTGGATGACGAGGGGATAGACATCCGCCAGCTCCCGTCGAAGGGAGTTCGGTTGATTTACGTCACACCCGGTCACCAGTTTCCACTGGGAATCACCATGAGCCTGGCTCGCCGCCTGCAACTGCTGGAGTGGGCGCAGAAGTCGGGCGCGGTAATTTTTGAAGATGATTATGACAGCGAGTATCGCTACTCGGGACGACCGATTCCGGCCCTGCAGGGACTCGATGACCGCGGCTTAGTTGTCTATGCGGGCAGCTTCAGTAAGGTACTGTTTCCCGCGCTCCGCCTGGGATATGTGGTGGTTCCTTTCGACTTATTGCATACCTTTGAAGCGATCCAGTCACTGACTTCGCGGCACGCGCCGCTGCTCGAGCAGCTCGTGCTCGCTGACTTCATCGCCGAAGGCCACTTCGGGCGTCACCTACGGCGCATGCGCGAGGTATATGCGGAGCGTCACTCGGTTCTTTTGGAAGAGGCGCGGTTGAGGCTTGCTGGTTTACTGGAAATCTCAAGCGTCGAGGCGGGATTGCAGGCTGCCGGGTCGCTCTGTGGCGGCATCGACGCCGAATCGGCGGCCGCTGCCGCAGCGAAGCGCAACGTGGAGGTGACTCCGGTGAGCCGCTACAGCCTGGGTGGAGCCGCGCCACCGGCACTGCAGCTGGGTTTTGCTGCGTTAGATGTGAAAGAGATCCGGCGAGGAGTTCGGGAGCTCGCGATCGCACTAGAAAGTCAGCGGAAAGCGGTTAATCAAGACTCTGCCGACCGGTTGCGGAAGCGCCAAGTGGTACTTCATCCTCATTAGAGGATCGGTGGGACGCGAGCTCGTGCCGTCTCAAAAACGCTGGACTACATTGGATGATGGTGAAAGTGGATCAGCACTCCGTGAACTACAAATCCAACGACAAACCAGAAGGCCGCCTCTAAGACTCGTTTGAAGCGCGGTGTCATATGGCAACAATCTCCTTGTTAGGATCGCGCTTGAGAGAGTAATAACCCAGTCCGTAGGCGGTACCTCAACATGCTCTCGTGCGCGCGTTCATGATTTTATTTGCTCACGTCTAAACTCGCCGCCCATGACCGGGCTGAACAAGAAATCGTGAGGCTGGTCCGCCAGATCGTTCAGCCGGAGCAACGTCGCAATCTGCGCCCAATGGCGGATTTCGTGCATCAAGACATGAGTGACAATCTTCCTGGGAGTCGCTGTTATGGAAGAGTTCACGATCTTGAACTCCTTCGGAGCGTCCCGGTCATCGGAGTAGGTCTCGACGAATGCCTTCAGCTCGTTTCGGCTTTGTCGACCGAATTGAAAGAGTGCTTCGATGTCGTCATTCGGGATCGAAGCCGTATCGGTTAAGGGCCGGCCAGAGAGCCTTTCGACGTATCGCTTTTCGGCAGAGAAGATGTGCCGCACCAGATCGCCCGCGCTCTCAAAACGGCCGTCGCCATGCGGGCCCGCACTGATCTTTAGAACTTCGTTACCATGCTGCCGAAGCCAGTCATACCGCAGTCGGCGCTCCCAGTCGGTGTAATCGATGAGATCGTTCAGGCTCAGATGAATCGGCATTATGACCTCTGCGTTCGCAAATGTCGAATCCACTTCCCACCGGGTGCGGGGTCGGGGCAACGTTCCTACTTCTTCACGACACTAATTCCTAGATCGCGCAGCTGTGCATCGGTGACGGGCGTGGGGGCGTCCACCATCAGATCTTTGGCAGCGGCGGTCTTGGGAAACGGGATCACTTCACGCAGGCTCTCGGCACCGGCAAGGATCATCACGATACGATCGAGCCCAAGCGCGATGCCCCCATGTGGCGGGGTGCCGTATTCCAGTGCTTCGAGGAAAAAGCCGAAGCGTGACTTGGCCTCTTCTTCAGTCATGCCGAGGGCGTGAAAGATTTTCCGCTGAATGTCCTGGCGATGAATACGGATGGAACCGGAGCCCAGTTCGGTGCCGTTTAACACCACGTCGTAGGCCAGCGCGCGCACCATGGCCGGGTCAGATTCCAACTTGTCCATATCCGCGTCATGAGGCGAAGTGAACGGGTGATGCGCCGCGACCCAGCGCCTGTCCGCCTCATCGAACTCAAACATGGGGAAATTCGTGACCCAGAGGAAACGAAAGTCCTTGGCGGCGTCCCCGGTCTTCTTAAAGATGCCGTGACGGTCCGCATACTTCTGCGCGAGTGCGACACGCAACAGTCCCGCGGACGCATAAATGGCGAGCTCTTGCGGAGTGACCTTGCGGCGGCTGGCGGGATGGTCCTGCCCACCCGACTGGGCCGAGCCGGCGACGAGCACAATCAGTTCATCGGAGCCAGCGCCACACTTTGCCTGGACTTTCTTCGCGGCTTCGGGAAAGTTCTTTTCGATGCGCTTGAAATCCTCGAAGAGCTTGGCTCCGCCCTTCGAGTTGAACATGGGCTTGATTTCGTCGCGCTCCTTGCGAGAGAGTTCACCCACCTTGGGCGTGCGAATGGCGATCACAGGCAGATCGGAGTGCACAGCGAGAGTGTGGAGATCGGCGGCAGCAAAGCAGTCGCGGACCTCGACCAAGGCGGGGAGGCGAAGGTCCGGCTTGTCGACGCCGTAGAGGCGGATGGCTTCGTCGTAGTCCATGCGTGGGAAGGGCGTCTTGATCTCGTGGCCGGCGGCCCTGAAGGCGGCGGCGAGGAAGCCTTCGACAATCTCCCACACGCGTTCGGGCTGGGGGTAGGACATCTCCAAATCGATCTGGGTGAATTCGGGCTGGCGATCGGCTCGCAAGTCTTCGTCGCGGAAACAACGTACGATCTGAAAATACTTGTCGAAGCCGGAGATCATGAGGATCTGCTTGAACAGCTGCGGCGATTGCGGCAAAGCGTAAAAGGTTCCGGGTTGCACACGGCTGGGAACGAGGTAGTCGCGCGCGCCTTCCGGCGTAGAGCGAGTCATGAAAGGGGTTTCGATCTCGAAGAAGCCCTGCGATGCCAAATAGTCGCGGATCGCGAGTGCGACCTTGTGGCGGAGTTCGATGTTGAACTGCATGGCGTCGCGGCGCAGGTCAATGTAGCGGTACTTCAGGCGCATCTCTTCGTTCGCCAGGGCGGTGTCGCCGGGAAGGAACGGAGGGTGCTTGGCTTCGTTCAGGATGCGAAGTTCGTCGGCGACCAGTTCGACTTCCCCTGTCGGAATGTTTTTGTTGATCGTGTTGGGAGCACGCAGCTTGACTGTGCCAATGGCGGCGATCACGAACTCATTGCGCAGCAACTCGGCCTTTTCATGGAGGGCAGTGTTGGCCTCTTCGCTGAAAACAACCTGAGTAACGCCCGAGCGGTCGCGCACATCGACAAAAATCAGGTTGCCGAGGTCGCGGCGGCGGTTGACCCATCCCATCAGAACAGCCTTCTTGCCAGCATCGGAGGCGCGGAGCGCGCCGCACATGTGAGTACGTCTCAGGTCGCCTAGAAAGTCGAGCAAAGTGGGTCTCTTGTTGTCGGGGATACGGCCAAGGGCCGGATTTGTGATTATAAATGCGGGAGGTCGGGCTCACCACAGAAGAGGACGCAGGAAGAGCAAAAGGCAGAAGCTCTAAACCGCAGAGGCCGCGGAGAACAGCCGCGGAGGGCACGGAGTAAGGCTCTTAACCACGAAGAGCGCCAATAAAGAAGGTTTTTCAGTTCTCACACAGAGATTCCGTCAAGAGCAGCCACTCCTTAAGCACACGAAGGGCACACCAACGTCAGCGAGCAGCCGTCGCCTGCTGGAATTTGAGTTTCCACTGATCTCCTTGCCTCACCCAGATCGAGCTGATGTGCTGGTACCGCGGGGTCTCATCGTCGTAGTGCACCATGCGGATGATGGCGTCGTAGGTGACCAGTGCTGCACCGTCATTGAGCTGAACAACCCGGATGTCATAAGGACGGTATTCGGCGAGTTCGGTCGATGGCAGATCGCCCAGAATCTCATCCTTTGGATGAGTCTTGCCGTCGGTACCGATCGAGATGAAATCTTCGGTGAGAGTGCTCCCGTAGAAGTCGCGGTCGTGCTCCTTCTGCGCTTCAGGAAGCTTCTTTTCGAGCGCAATCAATGGTTCCGCCACCGAACTCGGGGGCTTGCTGTCGGCCGAGGAATGGGCGGCCACGTTTCCAGATCCCTGAAGCCTGAAAAAAGATAGGCAGAGCACCCCTAGAACTACGATGGTCGCGAGGCCAGAGCTTTTCATCGGTCCTCCATAAAGGCTTACAGACTAACACCTGCGGATTGTCCTGCTATTCTCAAAATAGAACGCTGAAGAGGAGCACTGTCCAACCTTGCCGCCTATTCTGAACGCCCGTGGCCTCGGGAAATCTTATGGCGCCGATCCGCTGTTCCGGAACGTGTCGTTCACCGTGTCAGAAGGAGATCGGATCGGGCTGATCGGGCCAAACGGTTCCGGCAAGTCGACGCTGCTCGGAATCCTTGCGGGACGCATCGATCCGGATGAGGGCGAACTGGCTGCTCGAAAACGAGCGCGCATGAGCGATGTCGCGCAGGAGTCGCAGTTCGGTGCTGGGAAAACGGTGCGGCAAGTGATCGAGGATGCGCTGGACCGGGCGGCGGTGCCCGAGGATGAACGCTCCAATCTTATGGCGGAGGCGCTGGGGCGGGCGCTATTTGAGGACTTCGAGGCGGAGGCGGCTTCACTGTCGGGGGGCTGGCGCAAGCGGCTGGCGATTGTGGAAGCTCTGGTGCAGGTTCCCCACGTGCTGTTGCTCGATGAGCCTACGAATCATCTGGACCTGGCGGGGATCGAGTGGCTCGAAGCGGAGCTGGAGTCGGGCAGATTTGCGTGTGTGGTGGTGAGCCACGACCGCTACTTTCTTGAAAATGTGGCTACTGAGATGTCCGAGCTGAGCCGAGTGTATCCCGATGGCATTTTGCGAGTGCACGGAAACTACAGCGAGTTTTTGGTGAAAAAGGAAGAATTCTTGCATGCACAGGGTAAGCGGCAGGAAGCACTCGAGAACCTGGTGCACGCCGAGATCGAGTGGCTGCGGCGCGGGCCGAAGGCCCGAACGACGAAATCGAAAGCCCGGATCGACAAAGCGCATGAACTGATGGGGGAACTGGCGGACCTGAACGCGCGCACGCGGAGCGGAACGGCCAAGATCGATTTCTCTGCCAGCGAGCGGCAGACGAAGAGGCTCATTGAATTGCAGGGCGTATGGTACAGCCTAGAGGGGCGGCAACTGTTCGAGGGGCTGGATTTAATCATTACGGCGGGCATGCGGCTGGGACTGGTCGGGCCGAACGGGAGCGGCAAGACCACGTTACTGCGATTGTTGCGCGGCGAGGCGTCGCCCGAGGCTGGGAATATTCGTCGAGCGGACGCGCTGCGAGTCGTGTATTTCGATCAGAACCGCCCACTGGACCTGGACCTAACGCTGCGACGTGCGCTGGCACCGGACAGCGATTCGGTGATCTATCAGGATCGCGTAATCCATGTCGCGGGGTGGGCGGCAAGATTCCTGTTTACCGGGGAGCAACTCAACCAGCCCGTTGGGAGGCTTTCGGGCGGGGAGCGGGCGCGCGTGCTGATCGCTCAGCTAATGCTGCAGCCTGCCGATGTCCTTCTGCTCGACGAACCCACCAACGATCTGGACATTCCCACGCTAGAGATTCTGGAGGAGAGTCTGCTCGAGTTTCGGGGAGCGCTGGTGCTGGTAACGCACGATCGCTACATGCTCGATCGCGTGTCCACCACCGTGCTGGGGCTCGACGGGTTTGGGGGCGCGGAGCGCTTTGCCGATTACTCGCAGTGGGAGGCTTGGCAGGAAGAACGGACTCAGACCGTCAAGGCTGGGCCGGGTGGCCGTAAGGCGCCGATGGCTCCAGCGGCAGTGCCAGTGGCCGCGCCCGCGAAGAAGAAGCTCTCGTATCTGGAAGCGCGAGAGTACGCGACCATCGAAGAGCGCATTGAGCAGATCGAGGAACTACTGAAGAAGAAGCAGGCTGCTTTGGAAGATCCGGCGATCGCCAGCGACGCGGCCGGGCTGGTGCGGGCGAACGCTGACTTGGAGGAGGCACAGAGCGCGCTGGATCGACTCTATGCGCGCTGGCACGAGTTGGAGGAAAAACAGGGATAGGATCGGCTCACAGGGCGGATGCTTTGCTTACCGCCTGGGAGACGCGGGCGGGGGCGCCCGCGCTACACACAGGGCTCTTCAGGCTCGGGCAAAGTCGATGTAGCCCTGCTGAACGTCGGTCCGCACCAGCTTGACGCGCAGGCTGTCGCCGACATCCAGGCCGTGCTGGCCCTGCACCAGCATGCCTTCGACATGAGGCTTCAACACCCGCACAAACGTACCCTTCGAACCGACGCCGGTGACGATGGCGTCGAACGTCTCGCCGATGCGACCGCTCATGGCTACGGCCGACATGCGCTTGGTCATCTCACGCTCCACCTTGCGGGCGGCGTCTTCTTTAAGGGTGCAATTCTTCGCGATGGTATTTAATTCGTCGTCCGAATAAGGGTTCGTGCCCTTGGCCAGGAACGACTTGATCAGGCGTTGAGTGACCAGGTCGGCGAAACGGCGGTTGGGAGCGGTGGAGTGGGTGTAGTCCTGCACGGCCAGTCCGAAGTGGCCGACCTCGGGATCGCCGGGACGCTCGAGCACGTATTCGCCCGGGCCCATCAGCTTGATCACGGCCAAGGACAGATCAGCGAAGCGGGCGGGATCCGCCGCCTTGCGCTGCGTCAGGAAGTTGTTAAGAGCTTTGGAGTCGGGTTGCGCGGGAAGGTTCCCGCCTTGCCCTGCCGCCAACTGCACGATACGGTCCCAGCGCTCGGGCGTTTTCACCACGCGACGAATGGAGGAGACAGGTTTGAGGGTGCGAGCTACCACCTCGTTGGCCGCGATCATGAAATCTTCGATCAGCTCGGTTGCACGGCTTTTCTCCTGCCTGATGACATCGGTGACCTGGTCGTTGAGCTGAACGGGACGGACCTCGATGGTCTCGATGTTGAGCGCGCCATGCAGGTAGCGCTGCTGTTTGAGCGCCTGCGCGACACCGTCCTGGAGCTTCAATTGGGCTTGCAGATCCGTTGAGGCGGCTACCTTGAGCGGGGCGGGCGCTTTGCCTTCCAGCCACGCTCCGACCGCGTTATAGGTGAGTTGGGCTTTGTTGCGGACGACGGCGCGATAGAGATCCGTCGTCTTGACATGGCCGTCGCCGCTGACCACGAACTCAATGATGACTGCGGCATTGTCCTGATTCTCGAGCAGAGAGGTGATGCCGGTGGAGAGCATCTCGGGCAACATTGAGAAATTGCGGACGCCCGTATACACAGTGGTGGCCTGAGAAGCGGCGTGCTCGTCGATGGCGCTGGTCTTTGGGACGTCGGTGTCGACGTCGGCAATACCGACTAGCACTTTTACGTCGCCATTGGGCAGTTGCTCGGCTACCTCGATCTGGTCAAGGTCTTTCGACGTATCGTTATCGATGGAGGACCAGAGCAGGCCACGCAAATCGCCTACATTGCGGTCCAGCGCCGCCTTGGGCATCTGGGATTTCAGAACCGCAAGCTGCTGCTGAACCGCAGGCGGGAAATCGGGCTGGAAACCATTGGCCAGCATGACTTGCTTCGCAACCGCTTGCAGATCGATCTGAGGACGAACGTCGTTCATGAATTCTCCACTGTCGGTTAAGTGCGAGAAGGCTACCATGGCGCGTCAGAGGCAGTCTCGCGTGCTTATAAACAGGAAGGATGCGGGGTTCGTGGTATCCTAGTAACAGCAGCTGCGTCCCCGCCGATCAGGCAATTTTCCCGCAGTTCCCTGAGAAATCATGATTTCAGTCAGTAATGTTTCGATGCGCTACGGCGCCAAAGTTCTGTTCGACGAGGTCTCGACGGCGTTCACGCCGGGCAAGCGCTATGGTTTGACCGGGCCCAACGGCGCGGGCAAATCCACGTTCATGAAGATTCTGACGGGCGAGATGGAGCCACAAAAAGGCACCGTTGTGCGGCCGCGGAAGCTCGGAGTCCTCAGCCAGGACCAGTTCGCCTTTGACACTTACCGTGTGATCGATACCGTCATCATGGGAAACAAGCGGCTGTGGGCTGCTTTGGAAGAACGTGACCGTATCTACGAGAAGTCAGAGATGTCGGACGAAGACGGGATGAGGCTGGGCGAACTTGAGGGCATCGTCGGGGAGGAAGCCGGCTACACGGCCGAGAGCGACGCGGCCATCCTGCTGCAGGGGCTCGACATCCCCGATGAGGCGCACGAGCGCAAGATGGGGGAGTTGCAGGGAGGACAGAAAGTACGCGTGCTGCTGGCACAAGCGCTGTTCGGCCATCCGCCAGCGCTACTGCTGGACGAGCCCACCAACCACCTCGATCTGGATTCGATTCACTGGCTGCAAGGATTTCTCAACCAGTACGACGGGGTGGTGATCGTGATCTCGCACGACCGTCACTTCCTGAACAGCGTTTGCACGCACATCGCCGACATTGATTACGAAACTATCATCACTTATACCGGCTCGTATGACGACATGGTGGTGGCCAAGACGCAGATTCGGTCGCAGATCGAGTCGCAAAATGCGCAGCGCGAGAAGAAGATCGCGCAGTTGAACGAGTTCATTGCACGCTTCGCGGCCGGTACGCGGTCGAGCCAGGTGCAGTCGCGCAGGAAAGAAGTGGAGCGATTGCAGGTCACGGAACTGGCGCGCTCGAACATCCAACGGCCTTACATCAAATTCGAGCAGAAGCGGCCTTCGGGGAAGCACATTCTGGAAGTGGAAGGCTTGTCGAAGGCGTACGGCGATAAGGCAGTCATCAAGAATTTCACCGTCAGCCTGCTGCGCGGGGAAAAGATCGCTCTGATGGGTCGAAACGGCGCAGGCAAGACGACTCTGGTAAACGCGCTACTGGCCAACTCTCCAACCGTTCCCGAGAGCGAACTGCGGAAAACGAGCGGCTACGACGGGGCATTTCTGGATACGGGAAAAGTGATCTGGGGGCACGAGGCGAGCGTGGGCTATTTTGCTCAGGATCACAAGGGCCTGATTCAACCTGGGATGACGGTCTTCGAATGGCTGCACCAATGGGACCCCTCAGCATCACACGAGGAAATTCGTGGATTGTTGGGTCAGATGCTGTTTGCGCGCGAAGATGGCAACAAGCAAACGGATGTGCTTTCGGGCGGGGAGGCTGCGCGGGTGATCTTCTGCAAGCTGATGCTGCAGAAACCGAATATGCTGGTGTTGGACGAACCGACGAACCACCTGGATCTGGAATCCATTAACGCCCTCAATATCGCGCTGCAGCGCTACCAGGGTACCGTTTTGCTGGTAACGCACGATCACGACCTGATTGACGAAGTGGCGACGCGAATCTGGCATTTCGAGACCGATCACCAGATCACGGACTTCAAGGGATCCTACGAGGAATACCAGACGGTGCACGCTTAGGATCGTCCGACCTGATCCAAGGATGACAACACCTCGCCGAATTATTCCCAGAGTGTAGGGTTGGGCTCCGCCTCGCCTGATGACGTGGCGTCACTGACGCACGCCCTGCGGGGCAGCAGGCACGCTTGGCAATATACCGCGATGAAGCCTGTTCCGCTTCCGTAACTGCCTGGCACCCGAAACGTCCAGGGGTAGACCACCCGGTAATGGTCACTGTCCGATTGCGGCGGCTATCGCCGGGGCAAGCTACTCAGAAGAGTTCCCACACAGGTGCCGACAGTTCGGCACTCTTCTTCCGCAGGTGCTCCGGCAGCGGCTTTGAGGGTGGTTTGTAAGCTTATAAGCGGGCCATTTTCCCTTGTCTTTGACAAATCGAGGGAGTAGCTTTCTTGTTACAAATGTGGAACAGCAGTGG
>Ga0307475_10002692_pt1 | contig 10711 bp, 5 predicted proteins | sample atmos_gasesECM1C_FD_203317 | JGI IMG/M metagenome (GOLD analysis project Ga0307475, IMG submission 203317) | Hardwood forest soil microbial communities from Morgan-Monroe State Forest, Indiana, United States - atmos_gasesECM1C_515 | ecosystem: Environmental > Terrestrial > Soil > Temperate...
CAAACCGGACGAAAAGGAACTGTCCGTCGGAAATGACCATGGATATATGTGGCGACTGAATTTGTACACCCGCTATTTGGAGAAAGACAACGGTGTTTACATACAAATTGAATTTGTGGCTCTGAGCCGGAGTGCTCCGGGAATCGTTGGCTGGGTAGCCAATCCATATATTCGTTCCATTCCAACGGCGTACTTGACGAACTACGTGCGCACGACGCAGAGAACCCTTTCAAGTCAGCAACGTTTTTCCGGTAACTGACCAGGAGCATTGAACAATCAACCGCAGACGAAAATAGTGATCAAGTGAAATGAATTGGCAGCCCGTGTTGCATTTGAGTTCGAGCTGCGCGACTCCAAGACGGGGAGCACCGTCTGGACCCGCTACTACTCGCACGATGAACCGGTGGACGGAAAAGACGTGCCCGCAGTGGTTGCCGCGTTGAATCGAAATGTCTTGAGTGGCTTGAGCGAGTTAAGAGAAGGACTGGACCAGTATTTTTCTACACATACAGTAGTCGCTTCGACGGCCGCCCACTAAGACAAACTGTTTACAACACGCTCGGCGAACAGGCGCATCCAACTTCATGTACACACAAATGCTCCGCCTTTCTCGTTTTCTTGCGCTGTTACTCCTGTTGAGCCCAGTCATCGGTTTTGGGCGCGAAGCGCCAGACGCCGGCGCCCCGGTCTTTACAACCGTCCCGGAACTGAACGCTGGATTCGATTTACTCTACGAGCAGAAGTTCGTCGATGCACGCGAAGCATTCGCGAACTGGGAATCCCGCAATCCTGAAGATCCTTTTGGCGCGGTGGCGCTTGCCGCCAGCTACCTCTTCGAGGAGCTCTACCTCCAAGGCGTATTGACCAGCGATTTTTTCCTGAACGAGAAGAAGTTCCTGCACGGGATTGACGGCAGCCCGGACCCGGAGCGCATGAGCCATTTTCGCGAAGCGCTAACGCGAGGCCGGGAACTGGCCCAAGAACGCGAGAAAACGAACCCGAAAGATGGCGAAGCTCTTTTTGCGCTGACGCTGGCCGCCGGTATGGAATCGGACGCAGAATCGATTCTAGAGAAGAAGCATCTTGCCGGGTTGAAGCGTATGAAAGAAGCCAACGGGTACGCCAAGCGACTGTTGTCCCAGTATCCGGACGCGGCAGACGCGTACATTGCGCCCGGTATTGCAAACTACATTATCGGCTCACAGGGCACTGCTTCCCGCTTCGCGCTCCGGTTTGGTGGAATTCACGGCAACAAAGAGATCGGCATGGAGCAAGTCGCCAGGACCGCAGAAAACGGCCGCTACCTCCGGCCGTTCGCCAAAATTATCCTTGCTTTGGCTGCGCGCCGTGAAAAACAGGATGCGCTGGCGGAAAAACTGTTGCGCGAATTGAACGAGCAGTATCCGGACAATGCCCTATTCGCTTCGGAATATGCCAAAGCGACGCGCCTCCCTGCGCCCGTGGTTCGCTAACTTCTTTGCTCAGCTTTAAGGTTCAACGAAACCGGTACTCCGAGCGTGACGCGCAGAATCCCCCATACCACCGTGGGAGCGGCGCCTCCGAATAAATGCGTGTCAACCATCTGGCGAAAACGCTAAGCGCTTGACGTGCCCGTTTGTGCTCGTCAACTCACGGAACGCTCCTCCCGCATGTGCCTGTCCGCTCAGTGCCTTGCAGTCATGTCACAGCAGTCGATTGGTAAGCCAGTTGCACCACTATCGCCCGCTGCCGTGGGAAGTTTGCGTCAAGTTGCGCCACGGGGCTCGCCGCTTGAACATCTAAGGAGAGGGGATACGCGTGAAGAAAATCACTTTTGTCGTGCTCGCATGGATCGCCGCTTGTGCGTTGGGAGGTCCGAGAGTTGTCGCTCAGACCACAGCCTCTGAAACGGCCGCAGCAGCCGACAGCCCCGTCGGCGCGCTGGCTGATCAACAGCTGGCGCTGCTGCGTAAAGACATTCGCTCGATCAAGAAGCAACTCATCGCTACGAATTTGACCCTAACAGATACCGAAGCTACTAAGTTCTGGCCGGTCTACGAGCAATATTCGGCGGACTTCGGAAAGATCAACGAGGCGCGAACGATCATCATCAAAGAGTATTCGGATGGATATGGGACGCTGACCGATGACCAAGCTGATAAACTTATTCGCCGCTGGTTGGACACGGACATCTCGGCGGCCCAGCTTCGGCAGAAGTACGTGCCCATCATGCGGAAGGTGCTGTCAGGGAAGAAAGCGGCGACCTTCTTTCAGCTGGACCGCCGCATCAGCATGATGATCGACGTCCAGCTTACTTCGCAGCTGCCCCTGGTGCGGAGCCAGGACTGATTTGTACCCTTCTGCGCGTCACGCCACTACGCGCAAGTTTCATCGCAGGGATGTACGAATTGGAGTAACTGCTTCCATTCTTCCGTGCCCGGCGGACGCATTTCTGTTACGTGAGCCAACGACAGAACTATGAACGCTGAAGTGAAACGTCTCGAAGAGTCACGGAAGCGCAAAGTCCATTGGAAGCGCTGGGGACCTTACCTTTCCGAGCGCCAGTGGGGCACAGTCCGCGAAGACTATAGCCCTTACGGCACGGCTTGGGAGTTCTTTCCCCACGACCATGCCCGCTCGCGTGCCTACCGTTGGGGCGAAGACGGAATTATGGGCATCTCCGACCGGCACCAACTCGTGTGCTTCGCGTTGGCTTTCTGGAATGGCCGCGATCCGATTCTCAAAGAACGCCTCTTTGGCCTTACAGGCAATGAAGGCAATCACGGCGAGGACGTGAAGGAGTATTACTTCTACCTCGATTCGACCCCCACGCACTCGTACATGAAGGCTCTGTACAAGTATCCCCAGGTTGAATTTCCGTACGGAAAACTCGTCGAAGAAAACCGCCAGAGGAATCGCTCTGATTTCGAGTATGAGCTGCTGGACACGGGGGCCTTCGACGAAAACCGCTATTTCGACGTCTTCACCGAGTACGCCAAGGCCAGCGCCGAAGACATCCTGATCAAGATCACCGCAACCAACCGAGGTCCAGCCGAAGCAGACCTCTCGCTTCTTCCGACCATCTGGTTCCGCAACACATGGTCGTGGGGGCTAGACGCCTATCGCCCGACGTTACGCGCGATCCAACAACTCAGCATTCCCAAGGAGTACGGCATACCGGGATCGGGAGCCATCGAGGTCGAGCACAAGGCCCATGGACAGCGCTGGCTCCTCTGCGAAGGAGAGCCCGAACTTCTCTTCACCGAGAATGAAACGAACGCCAGGAAGTTGTTTGGAGGCGAGAATCGCACATCCTACGTCAAAGACGGAATCAACGACTACGTCGTTCATGGAAATCGTGATGCCATTAATTTGGAGAAGACCGGAACCAAAGCTTCTGCGCTCTACCGTTTGCGGCTGGCCCCGGGCGCTTCGGCGACACTACGCTTGCGCTTGACCAACCAGGAACCAAAAATAGCTCGCATGTCAGCGCCGCGGCTGGTCATCGCTGGCGCTCCCCAGACCGAGCTGCTCGGCCAAAATTTTGATTCCATCCTCGCCCTTCGCCGCACCGAAGCCGACGAGTTTTACGCCAAGCCCGCGCCCAAGGGGCTTTCCAAAGACGCGAAGAATGTGCAACGCCAGGCCTTCGCTGGGTTGCTGTGGTCGAAACAGTTCTATCACCTTGATGTGCGTACCTGGCTTGACGGCGATCCCGCCGGACCACCGCCCCCCGAGGGCCGCAAGAAGGGCCGGAATCACGAGTGGTCCAACCTCTACAATGCCGACGTCATCTCCATGCCCGACAAGTGGGAATATCCCTGGTACGCCGCGTGGGACCTGGCGTTTCATTGCATCCCGCTGGCCCAGATCGATCCCGATTTCGCGAAGGAACAGCTCACACTGCTTTTTCGCGAATGGTACATGCATCCCAACGGACAACTGCCGGCCTACGAATGGGCTTTCGGAGACGTGAATCCTCCCGTACACGCGTGGGCTGCGTGGCGCGTGTACAAGATCGAGAGGCGCGTACGGGGTACCGCGGATCGCGCCTTTCTCGAAAGCGCCTTTCACAAACTTCTGCTCAACTTTACCTGGTGGGTCAACCGCAAAGACGCTGAAGGTATGAACATCTTCCAGGGTGGCTTCCTGGGCTTAGACAACATTGGTGTGTTCGATCGATCTGCTCCCTTGCCCACGGGGGGATTTCTCGAGCAATCCGACGGGACGAGCTGGATGGGCATGTACTGCCTGAACATGCTGGCCATCGCCTTGGAGCTGGCCCGTGAAAATCCGGCCTATGACAACGTCGCCAGCAAGTTCTTCGAACATTTTGTTCACATCGCGCAAGCCATGAATGACCGCGGTCCGGGAGGCATCGAACTCTGGGACAATCACGACGGCTTCTATTACGACGTTCTGCACCTGCCCAACGGCGATCGCCACTACCTCAAAGTGCGTTCGCTGGTGGGGCTGATTCCCCTTCTTGCCGTTGAGACTTTCGAACAGGATGTTGTCGATCGCCTCCCCGGTTTCAAGCGCCGCATGCAGTGGTTCATCGACAATCACCCTGACGTTCGCGCGCACTTCGAAACTTCACAAACGGCGAAAGGCTTACGTGGCCTCCTTTCCCTGGTGGACCGCGGCCAACTGGAACGCGTGCTCCGCTACCTTCTAGACGAATCTGAATTTCTCTCGCCACATGGCGTTCGCGCGATCTCGATGTTCCACAAAGACAATCCCTACGTCCTGCATGTAAATGGAACAGAGCATCGCGTCGACTACGAGCCGGCTGAGTCCCGCACTGCGCTATTCGGGGGAAACTCTAACTGGCGCGGACCAGTGTGGTTTCCGATCAATTTTCTACTCATCGAAGCCCTCCAGAAATTTCATCACTTTTACGGGGATACTCTTACGGTCGAGCTGCCGAGCGGTTCTGGCCGACAAGCATCTTTGTGGCAGGCGGCCGCTGAGCTGTCGCGTAGACTGACGCGAATTTTTCTCCGTTCAGACGATGGACATAGGCCAGTTTATGGTGGACTCGAGAAATTTCAGAATGATCCATACTGGCGCGACCTCATCTATTTCCACGAGTACTTTCATGGCGACAATGGCGCTGGCATCGGAGCGAGCCACCAGACCGGATGGACGGGACTGGTCGCCAAGCTCATTGAGCAAAGCGGCGAGGGAATGTAGTTGGCCGAGCGAAAACGAGACTCCTGTATCTGAGAAGGGCGGTCCCGGTTTCAACCGAGTATTCGTTTACTTGAAACCATTCTTATCGATTTTCAGCGAGCGAATCTTCGATTCCAGCGTGGATCGCGGTATGCCCAGCTTGGCCGCCGCGCCGTCGGGTCCGGATACGCGCCCACGGCTTTCTTTCAGTGCAGCCTCTATCATCTCCCTTTCTTGCGCGAGAAGTCGGCCTGGAAGCTGAATTTCTTTCATCGCTTCCGTGGGAAACGGCTGGTTTGGCAGCCAGCTTTCGTCGATCAAAAAAGTTTCCGAGTCGCAAAGGATTACTGATCGCTCGATGACGTTCTGTAATTCGCGTATGTTTCCGGGCCAAGGATATGACTGAAGCGAATCGAGCGTCTTCTTGTTGACATGCCTTATGCGCTTGCCGGCTTTTCGCGCGTAGCGATCGATAAAGTATTCCACCAGCAAAGGAATGTCCGCTCTTCGGTCTCGGAGAGGGGGATTCTCAATTGGGAAAACATTTAGGCGGTAAAACAAATCACTACGGAAAGATCCGGCGCGGACGGCGGCTTGCATATCACGGTTCGTGGCTGCGATCACCCGAACGTCGGCGCGGATTGAACGGGTGCCGCCGACACGCTCAAACTCGCGTTCCTGCAAGACACGAAGAAGGGTAATTTGAGTTCCGGCTGGAAGTTCTCCGACCTCGTCAAGGAAGATCGTGCCTCCATTTGCTAATTCAAACCGACCCAAGCGCTGCTGTGTCGCGCCCGTAAAAGCTCCTTTTTCGTGACCGAACAGTTCCGACGCAACCAAGTCGCGCGGTATCGCTGCACAATTCACGCTGACGAATGGGCGCGACGCACGGGCTGATCTCCGGTGAATCGCGCGTGCAACAAGCTCTTTGCCTGTTCCGGTTTCACCCGTGATAAGGACCGTGGACTCGCTCGGCGCAACCTTGGAAATGTGCGAGAGTACCGCGTTCAAAGCGGCAGAGGTTCCAACGATTTCTTCAAACATTGAGGCTTTGTCGATCTCTTCCTGAAGGGCTACGTTTTCCCGTTGAAGCCTGTCTTCCGCCTGCTTGCGGTCTTCGATGTCGGTCCCGGTAACGTACCAACGGGTGATCTGTCCGTGTTCATCACGCAATGGGTTATAACGATACAGGAACCACCGGCCGCCGCCGTCCTTTCCTACCGTTCTTGCTTCGACTTCAAACGGCTTATTCGCAGAGAGTCCGCGTTCGCGAACCGCTCGCATCCTCTCGATATCATCGGGATGGATTACTCGCGCAATTACGTCCACTGACCGATACTCGTCAAGAGTCAAACCGGTGTATTCCCTAGCCACACGGTTTGCGTAAGTAATCTTGCCGTTGGGTGACAGCACCGTAATGATGTGGCGAACGAAATCAACAAGCTGTTGAAGTTCTTCCTCGACGTGTTTGCGCTCGGTAATGTCCATGGAGCTACCCACGAACTGGACGAGTTCTCCCGCTGGGCTTAGGACGGGACGGCCAACCGTGCGAATCCATTTGAGCTTTCCGTCAGGAAGCAGAATGCGAAACTCAACCTCGTAATCCGAGATCTGAGCAATCGCTCGTTCGATTGCACCCTGCCACTCGCCTCGATCTTCGGGATGTACTCGTTGCAGCCGCTCTTCCCAAGGGGGCATCCCTTTTCTCGGATCAAATCCGTATATGCGATACCACTCATCCGAAAGATGCAGTGCGTTTCTGTCCGCGACCTGCCAGACCCAACTGGCCATATGGGTCAGCCGCTGCGCTTCCGTGAGATACGCTTCGCTGCTTTGTATCTTCCGATAGAGCTCTCGGAGTTTACTGGTTGTCTCGTTGAAGACCGCTCCCAGATGAGCCAGTTCATCATTTCCGGACAGCCGCACTTGATGGTCAAAATCGCCTCGCGCCAATGCAGTTGATCCTCGCATCAGTTGGCGAAGTGGAGCACTAATGCTGCTTGTTATGACGACGGCAAGAAATGTGGACGCCAACAGCGTAACGAAAGCCGTCGCAGGCATAATCAAAAGAATTCGACGTTTGAGTAGTTCATGCTGCACGACCGAGTGCGCAAGCTCGTCGCTGACTTGCCGCTGCACATGGCGAACCAGCATCGAAGTACTAGCTTCCAGCGGTGCCTTTTCATTTGCGAGACGGAGACGTACGGCATCCCAATCTGAAGCCATGCCCAATGCGATTACCGCATCGAGCTGGGGTGGCAAAGTGATCTTGACCGCTTCCACGGTGGGTAAGATTGCAATGTCTCTAGGCACATCCGAGGGAAGATGAGCGACCGCATCCCTGACGGATTCGCTCTCGGCATCGAGAATTGATCGTAAGCGCCCCGCTTCTCGCCTAAGCGCATCCAGGTTTTCAGACTTCGCTAGCAGATCGAGTCCTGCATCGAGCGACAAGATGTCACTTTGAAAGAGCGAAACTGCAGCCAATTCCCTTGCGAATGCCGTGACGCGGTCCGACTGTTGACTGACTAAGTAAAATTGCCAAACCAGCAGGCCGTTTCCCCACATCATCAGCAAGACAATGACAGCGAACGATAGGCTTAGGCGGGGGCCAATTTTCAGCTGGTTGATTCGTGAAATCATCGTCCCGTGCTCATCGACTGAATCATTTCAACTGGTCCTCGACGGCTTAGTGCGGGACTAATCTTCTTTCAAAGGTGGTCCGATTGGGAAGCCGGTAATCCTGACCAACTCCTTCTCCAATGCGGCCGCCGCTTCGGGTGCCGGTTTCTCGCCAGTCAGGACGGAATGGACTGTATCGATGTAAGCTCTGGCCACCTGTTCGTATTGTGACCCGGTTTCGCTAGAGGGCCGGATCACCAGTTTCGCTCGGACCGCTGTCTCGGAAGTCCGACTTGCCTCGGATACGGAACCTGCACTGTGGAAGCCCGGCTCATCGACAACTGCACTGTCGTCGCCCTGATTTGAATGAATCTGGGCTCGGATCAGAAATCGAACAAGTTCTGTTGCTTCTCTGCGATGTGAGGAGTGTTGTGAGACGGCCAGACCTGATCCCCCTAGGGTACCCGCCCCACCAATTAATCCATCAGGAATGGTGGTGTATCCAGTTATTCTTTGTGCCAACGAATTTCGCCAATGCATTTGACGGAATAAAGCTATATGCGTAGTCGAGGCTCCGCCCCAAATACGACCAAATGCCGCTCCTCCGTTGTCGAAAATGTTGAGAGAATCAAGCTCCTGATAGGCGAGAACGCTGGGCGGCGATATCCAGCCGATCCAATGTTTGGCTCTCTGCCATGAGCGTATTGCTGCGGGATTGTTCACGCTGATCGTTCGGTTGCTTTCGATAACGCGCCCCCCGCCCGCGGCTGCTTGCCACTCAATGGCGTTGCAGGTCAGAGCTTCAGCGGCTGCTCCCTGCCAGACGTAACCCCAAAAATCTTTGTTACCTTTGGCCCGCTCGCCCGCCTGGATCCGAACAGCCATTGTCTCGAGTTCGTCCCAGGTTCTGGGAGGACGCTGGTAACCGTATTCGCGCAGGAGGTCGCGTCGATACTGAAGGACACCGACTTGAACGGTGTAAGGAACAGCTGCGAGTTTCCCGTCCGCTTCGTAGCTTCGCAATAACCGTGGTTCGAACGGTGGAAATTCGTCGGCAAGGTCGTGTTGAAGATCAACTAAGTCGGGCTGCAGAACTCCGAGCCAAATCACGTCAACGGCAAGGACATCGGGCCCGGCGGCGGCCCGCTTTAGGAGCCCGCGCGAGAGGTCCAACTGATCTAGGGTCGTTTCAGGAACGGGGAGATCGCGGACGCGGATCCCGGTTTCTCGAGTGAACTGCTGCAACAGAGATTCAATTTCTGGCAGATCATCTGGTTGAGACCAGCCGAGACGAAGGTAACTCACAGTTGTCGGCTCTTGTTTGGCGCTGTGGCAACCGCCCAGAATCCACAACACGAGGAGACCCAGCATCCCGCACACCCTCGCCGCGTGCCGTCCAATACCGAACCCGGGCACGGGCCAAATGCCAAACATGCGCGGCCTCAGTGCAAGGTATAGGCAGCACACCATTGAGGGGTTCGCTTCAGCACTCGGAGGTTCTCCCGGGAAAACTACATTTAGACTCGCCATCAGTTCGCCTTCGACGCTTCAGATTCCCGTAGCTGGGCTCACGACTGTGCAGCAACGAACCAGCAAGCCATACATTTGCAGTGGGCTCGGCGCCGCACTTGTATCTCACTGATACGAAGATCGTTATCTGATCTCCCGGTTTCTTTGTTGAAGAAGCTCAAACTGCCGAATTGAAATATGTTGCCATACGAGCAATTTCTGGGAAGCGGGAGCCCTCAAGTTCCCGGGATAGACCTGAAGCGATTCTTGTTGATCTTTAACGACCGAATCTTCGATTCCAACGTGGAGCGTGGGATGCCCAACTTGGCCGCAGCCCCCTTGGGTCCGAATATCCGGCCGCGACTTTCTTTCAGGGCGGCCTCAATCATGTCCTTCTCTTGCACCACGAGTCTCCGAGGGAGCTCAACTTGCTGTTTCGACTCTGGTGTCAGAGGCGGCGGCTGCGGTAACCAGCTTTCGTCGATCGAGAAAATCTCTGTTTCGCAAAGTATCACCGAACGCTCGATGACGTTCTGCAGTTCGCGAATGTTTCCCGGCCAAGGATATGACTGAAGCAATTCCAGCGTCTTCTTGTTGATGCGTTTTATGTTCTTGCCAGCTTTTCGCGCATAGCGATCGATAAAGTATTCGAGCAGCAGAGGAATGTCCGCTCGTCGTTCTCGAAGGGAAGGTATCTCAATCGGGAAGACATGCAGCCGATAAAACAAATCACTACGAAAGGACCCAGCGCTGATGGCGGCCTGCAAGTCACGGTTCGTGGCCGCGATCACTCGGACGTCAGCGCGGATTCGACGACTGCCGCCGACACGCTCAAACTCATGCTCCTGCAAAACACGCAGCAGGGCGATTTGAGTCTCGCCGGGAAGCTCTCCGACTTCGTCGAGGAAAAGCGTGCCTCCATTTGCCAATTCAAACCGACCCAAACGCTGTTGAGTCGCGCCCGTGAAGGCACCCTTTTCATGGCCGAACAGCTCAGAAGCGATAAGATCACGCGGAATTGCCGCGCAGTTCACACTAACGAACGCGCGCGAAGCCCGATCTGATCGTCGGTGTATGGCGCGTGCAAAAAGCTCTTTGCCTGTTCCTGTTTCACCGGTGATGAGGACCGTAGAATCAGTCGGTGCGACTTTGGAGATGCGCGAGAGAACACTCTTCAAAGCGGGAGATGTTCCAACGATCTCTTCAAACATCGAGGCTTTGTCAATTTCTTCACGCAGAGCGACGTTTTCGCCCCGAAGCCTGTCTTCCGCCTGCTTGCGGTCTTCGATATCCGTAAAGGCAACATACCAACGCGTAATCTGTCCCTGTTTGTCGCTCAACGGGTTGTAACGGGCCAAAAACCAGCGATAAGTGCCATCACGTTTGCGTAGCCGCAACTCCAACTCGAAAGCGTAGCCACCGGGTC
>Ga0307475_10002693_pt1 | contig 10709 bp, 9 predicted proteins | sample atmos_gasesECM1C_FD_203317 | JGI IMG/M metagenome (GOLD analysis project Ga0307475, IMG submission 203317) | Hardwood forest soil microbial communities from Morgan-Monroe State Forest, Indiana, United States - atmos_gasesECM1C_515 | ecosystem: Environmental > Terrestrial > Soil > Temperate...
GCCCTTGCCGCCGGGTGCGTAAGTCAACGACGACGCCAACACTGTCTCGCCCGGACGTGGAAGGGTACTGACGTCGAACGTAAGGTCCATGTTCACGCTGCCAACCACACAAACCCGTGCCATCCCGCCGACGTTAGTCGCGTCGGTCGAGCGTTTCGACGCTCAACGCTTCGTGCAAACGGCAATTTCTTGAGTTTCGCGCGCTAGTCTGCTGCGTTAGCGATGCCGAATCCTCTCGGAGAAAGGCGGAAGGCATTGACATCGAGCCAGCTAACAGATGCCGAAGCGGCCTCTGATACAACCACGGAAACCGCACCGGAGTCGGCCCCGGCGGAAAAGGCTCGTAAGAGTGCGCGCCGGCCATTAGTGTGGCACCGTTTCCGATTCGGCATCCAGTCCAAGATCTTGGTGGCAATGCTGCTATCGGGCATCCTCGGCGTCGCGGTGATTGGCCTCATCGGGGCGCTATCCGGCCGCAACGCGTTGCGGCAGGTCGAGTCCGAGCGGTTGATCGAGTTGCGCGAGTCGCAGAAGCGGCAGGTGGAGGCGCTATTCAGGGAGGTGACGAATTCGCTGATCGTCTACAGCGGTGGATTCAGCATCAACGAGGCTGCGACGGCGCTCACCGCGGCCTTTGACCAATTGGGCAACGCGACGATCAACCCGGCCCAACAACAGGCGCTCGTCAACTACTACGAGAAACAGATGATCGAACCGATCAAAAAGTTGACCGGCGACACCATCGACATCAACGCGGTTCTGCCGACTTCCCCCGCGCAGAAATACGTTCAGGCGTACTACACCGCGCCCGCGAGGCCGACGAACGATCCGCTGCCCGTGATGGATGCCGGCGACGGCAGCGCCTGGTCGGCGGCCAACGCCCGCTTCGACTTCTACATTCGCGGTATCGTCACCCGCTTCGATTATCGGGACGCCCTGCTGCTGGACACCCAGGGGAACGTCATCTATAGCGTGATGAAAGGCCCCGACCTCGGAACCAATATCCTCACCGGCCCGTATCGCGAATCCAATCTGCGCGACGCATACCAAAAGGCGCTGGCCTCCAACGACGTGGACTTCGTGTGGATCACCGACTTCCAGCCGTATCAGCCGGCGCTCGATGCCCCCACGGCGTGGGTGGTATCGCCGGTCGGCATGAACGGCAAAATCGTAGGGGTCATGGCCTTCCCGCTGCCGATCGGGAAGATCAACAGGATCATGACCGCCAACAAACATTGGGAAGCCGCCGGCATGGGCCCCTCGACCGAGACGTACCTGGCGGGCCCCGACGATTTGATGCGTTCCGATTCGCGGGAGTTCTTGGAAGACCCGCAGGAATACCGCCGCGACGCCATAGCTGGCGGCACCCCGCCCGACGTCGTGGACCGAGCGATTCGCTTGGGTGGCACGACGCTGGTGCAGCCCGTTGGAACGCTGGGCCTTCGCGCCGCCCAACGCGGAGAGACCGGAGTCATGAGCGCTACCGATTACATGGGTAACAAAGAGCTGGAAGCCTATGCGCCATTGAACGTGCCGAACTCGGATCTGCACTGGTCGATTCTGGCGACGCGAGACGACTCCGATGCCTTTGCGCGGCTGGGGAAGTTCAGCAAAACACTCGTAATTGCGGTCACCGCCCTGGTTTTCACCATCTGTGTGGCATCGATGGGCATCGCCCAGGCGGCGGTGCGGCCGGTCCGGCGCCTCGAGGAGGGCACGCGCAAGATCAGCTCCGGCGACTACGACGTCAACATTCCGGTGATGGCGCGCGACGAGATCGGCGATCTCACTGCGGCTTTCAATGAGATGAGCCGGAATCTCGCGATCAAAGAAGAGCTGCTCAACCAGCAGCGCAGCGAAAATAATCGGCTGCTGCTGGCGCTGATGCCCGAGTCGATCGTCCAGCGGTATCGCGACGGTGAGGCGACCATCGCGCAGAAGCACCAGGACGTCGCCATAATCTTTGCCGACATCGCCGGGCTCGACGAGCTTTCCAACGATATTCCGGGCGATGAATTGGTCGGGATTGTCGACGAACTGTTCCGGCAGTTTGATTCGGCGGCCGAAACCCTTGGCGTCGAACGCATTCGTACGTTCCACAACGGATACCTCGCCACCTGTGGGGTGATCACCCCGCGATTGGACAGCATTCACCGAAGCGTTGACTTCGCCGTCGAAATGCGTCACATCATCGAACGGTTCAACAGCCAGACGGGTCACGAACTGGGCCTTCGGGTCGGGATCAACACGGGCAACGTCGTCAGCGGGCTGGTGGGCCGATCAAGCCTCGTCTACGACATGTGGGGTGCCGCGGTAAGCCTCGCCTACCAAATGCACAGGGGCGCACCGCAGCCCGGCATCTATGTCAGCTCCCAGGTGTATGAAGCCATGCGGGACGTGCGGCAGTTCACGCCCGCCGGCACGATTTCGGTCGGCGGAACCGACCAGACGATGTATCGGTTGTCGGAGCGATGATGAACGCGTGGCACTCCTCGTGGTTCTACTGGGCGGTCGGCATCGCGGTCGGGTTTCCGCTGAGCCTGATCATTCTCACCGAGGTGCAGCACGCACTCGCCCGCAAGAACAACCGCCTGGCCAGGCAGGTAAGCCTGCTGCGCAACTACCTGCTGCCGCTGGCCGCGCTTTTGCTGTTGCTTGTCAAGGCCTCGCAGATCCCCGCCGGAGAAGTCCCGGTGCGAATGCTCACCACGGTGTTCGGCTTTTTAGTGCTGGTCCTGTTGTTGTCCGGGTTCAACGCCACCTTCTTCGAAGGCGCTCCGGAAGAAAGCTGGCGCAAGCGACTGCCCGCCATCTTCCTCGACGTCGGCCGCTTCGCGGTCATCGGCGTCGGCCTGGTTCTGATCTTGTCCTACATCTGGGGCGTCCGGGTCGGCGGCTTGTTCGCCGCGCTGGGCGTCACGTCCGTCGTTATCGGCCTGATGTTGCAGAATTCCGTCGGCCAGATCGTGTCGGGCCTGTTCATGCTTTTCGAGCAGCCCTTCCGGATCAACGATTGGCTGGACACCGGGACAGCGCGGGGACGTGTTGTCGAAGTGAACTGGCGGGCCGTGCACATCGACACCGGTGGCGGCATGCGCATCATGCCGAACTCGGCGCTGGCCACGACGTCGTTCACGAATCTCAGCCGCCCGGCGGGCTCCCACAAATTGGCGATGACGACGACATTTTCAGTCGCTGACCCGCCAGACCGAGTTTGCGCGATGCTGGCGCGTGTCGCTCTCGGGCTGCCGCAGCTCAAGAGCGACAGCGTGCCCCGCTCGGTAGCCGTCGGCGGCGGTGAGTACCGCACGAGCATCGGGCTGAACTCACCCGCCGACGATGGCGCCGCGCGAACAACGTTTCTGCGCTGGATCTGGTACGCCGCACGGCGGGAAGGGCTGCACCTCGACAACAGCGACGACGACTACTCGACTATCGAACGTGTGGAGAAAGCGGTGCGCACGGTGGCGGCGCCGGCATTGCGGCTGAGCGCTGACGAGCAGCGGTCGCTGCATTCCTGCGCCAGGCTTGTCCGATACGGTACCGACGAAACCGTGGAGTACGCCGGTCAGGTGCCTACAGCGATGACCTTCCTGGTCGCCGGGCGCGTGCAGCTGACCGCGCTCGCCGACGACGGGTCGGTCGTGCCGATCAGCACGCTGGTCGAGGGCTCATTCCTGGGGCTGACCGCGCTGACCCGGCAACCCAACCAGGCAAGCGCATACGCGCTCGAGGAAGTGACCGCGTTGGAGATCGATCGCGAAGACGTCGAGCATCTCGTGATGCGTGAACCGTTGCTGCTACAGAACTTCGGTCACATCCTCGAAGAACGGCACAGCAAGGTGCGGCAGGCCCGGCGCGGTGACCGGGTGGCGTGAGCCGCCGGCACCAGGCGTTCCCGTGGGGCAGCCTAACTCGGCCAACTAAGGACCGATACGCTGGTCAAATGAGTCTGCAAGCACCATCGCTTCCCGACTCGCGCCGCGAGGTCCACAATGCCGCACGACGCGCACGGGTCGCTTCCCGCGTCCTGGCGTTGTTGCCGACGGCCGCCAAGGACCAGGCGCTGCGGTCCGCCGCAGACGCGATAGCGGCGCATGTCGATTTGATCCTGGCGGCCAACGCCAAGGATCTCAAGGCCGCCCGGGCCGCGGGCACACCGACCGCGATGCTCGACCGGCTGGCGCTGGACCCCAAGCGTGTCGACGGAATCGCCGCCGGTCTGCGCCAGGTCGCGGGGCTGCCCGACCCGGTGGGCGAGGTGCTGCGCGGCTACACGGTGCCCAATGGGCTGCATTTACGACAGCAGCGGGTTCCGCTTGGGGTAATCGGCATGATCTACGAGGGCCGGCCCAACGTCACCGTCGACGCTTTCGGTTTGGCGCTCAAGTCGGGCAATGCGGTGTTGTTGCGCGGAAGTTCGTCCGCGACGAGGTCAAACCAGGTGCTCGTCGAGGTGTTGCGCGCTTCGTTGGTGACCGAGGACCTGCCCGCCGACTCGGTTCAGCTGCTTTCGGCCGCCGATCGGTCCACGGTGACGCACCTGATCCAGGCTCGCGGCCTGGTTGACGTGGTGATCCCGCGCGGGGGCGCCAGCCTGATCAACGCGGTGGTCCGTGACGCGCAGGTGCCCACCATCGAGACCGGTGTCGGCAACTGTCACGTCTACGTGCACGAAGGTGCCGACCTGGCGGTGGCAGAACGGATCCTGCTGAACTCCAAGACCCGACGGCCCAGTGTCTGCAATGCCGCCGAGACGCTGTTGGTCGACGCCGCGATCGCGGGGGAGGCCGTGCCCAGGCTGGTGGCTGCCCTGCAAGACGCCGGGGTGACGGTGCACCTCGACCCCGACGAGGAGAACTTGCGCCGGGAATACCTTTCGATGGACATCGCGGTGGCGGTGGTTGACGGCGTCGACGCCGCGATCGCACATATCAATGAGTACGGCACCGGACATACCGAGGCCATCGTGACCACCAATATGGCTGCCGCACAACGTTTTTCCGATGGAGTCGATTCCGCGGCGGTGATGGTCAACGCTTCGACGGCGTTCACCGACGGGGAGCAGTTCGGTTTCGGTGCCGAGATCGGCATCTCCACCCAGAAGCTGCATGCGCGCGGGCCGATGGGGTTGCCGGAATTGACCTCGACCAAATGGATTGCGTGGGGAGACGGCCACATCCGTCCGGCCTGACGGCTGCAACCAAAAGTGCTTTGGGAGAATCCGATTGTGAGCGTGCCCGCCCGGCCCATGCCGCTGTTTGCCGACATCAACGACGTTTCGCGACGGCTGGCCGAGACTGGTTATCTGCCGGACACCGCCACCGCCACGGCGGTCTTCCTGGCCGACCGGCTCGGCAAGCCGCTGCTGGTGGAAGGTCCCGCCGGTGTGGGCAAGACCGAGCTGGCCCGCGCCGTCGCCCAGGCCACCGGGTCGGGCCTGGTCCGGCTGCAGTGCTACGAGGGGGTCGACGAGGCGCGGGCGCTCTACGAGTGGAACCACGCCAAGCAGATCCTGCGTATCCAGGCCGGTTCCGGGGACTGGGATGCGACCAAGAGCGATGTGTTCAGCGAGGAGTTCTTGCTGTCCCGTCCGCTGCTGACCGCCATCCGGCGCACCGAGCCGACGGTGCTGCTGATCGACGAGACCGACAAGGCCGACATCGAAATCGAAGGCCTGCTGTTGGAGGTGCTGTCCGACTTCGCGGTGACCGTTCCGGAACTTGGCACGCTGACCGCCGAGCGGGCGCCGTTTGTGTTGCTGACCTCCAACGCCACCCGCGAACTGTCGGAAGCGCTCAAGCGCCGCTGCCTGTTCTTATACATCGACTTTCCCAGCCCCGACCTGGAACGCCGCATCCTGTTGTCCCGGGTCCCCGAGCTGCCCGCGCACCTCGCCGAGGAACTGGTGCGCATCATCGGAGTGCTGCGCGGGATGCAGCTCAAGAAAGTGCCATCCATCGCCGAAACCATCGACTGGGGCCGCACGCTGCTCGCGTTGGGCCTGGACACCATCGACGACGCGGTTGTCGCTCAGACGCTCGGGGTGGTCCTCAAGCATCAATCCGACCAGCAACGCGCGGCCGGGGAACTCAGGTTGAATTAGATGATCGGGCTCAACTGATGGCCGCCCGCCGCGTCCGCCCCACCCGGCCGCTCGCCCCGCACGGGCTGCCCGGTCACCTGGTGGGCTTTGTGGAAGCGCTTCGCGGGGTAGGAATTTCGGTGGGACCGTCCGAGACGGTGGACGCGGGCCGGGTGATGGCGACCCTTGGCCTGGGCGATCGGGAGGTACTGCGCGAAGGCATCGCCTGCGCGGTGCTGCGCCGGCCCGATCACCGCGATACCTATGACGCCATGTTCGATCTGTGGTTTCCAGCAGCTTTGGGCGCGCGCGCGGTGGTCACCGGGGATGAGGCCGATGGGGCGCAAGCCGATGACTCCTTGCCGCCGGACGACGTCGAGGCGATGCGCCAGATGCTGCTGGATCTGCTCACCGAAAATCCTGACCTTGCCGACATGGATGAGCGCCTGGCCGCGATGATCGCGCGGATCGTGGAGGCCTACGGCAAATACAGTTCCAGCCGCGGGCCGTCGTTCTCGTCGTATCAGGCGCTCAAGGCGATGGCGCTGGATGAGCTGGAAGGGAAGCTGCTCGCGGGGCTACTCGCCCCGTATGGCGACGAGCCCACCCCCACCCAGGAGCAGATCGCCAAAGCGCTCGCCGCGCAGCGGATTACCCAGCTACGCAAGCTGGTCGATGCCGAGACCAGGAGGCGCACCGCCGAGCAACTCGGCCGCGACCACGTTCAGACGTACGGCATCCCACAGCTTTCCGAGAACGTCGAATTCCTGCGCGCCTCCGGTGACCAGCTGCGCCAGATGCGCCGTGTGGTGGCGCCGCTGGCCCGCACTCTCGCGACCCGCCTGGCTGCCCGGCGGCGCCGCGCCCGCGCCGGCTCGATCGATCTGCGCAAAACGCTGCGCAAGTCGATGTCCACCGGTGGTGTGCCGATCGACGTGGTGCTGGCCAGACCCCGCCCGGCGCGCCCGGAACTGGTCGTGCTGTGCGACGTGTCCGGTTCGGTCGCCGGATTCAGCCACTTCACCCTGCTGCTGGTACACGCCCTGCGCCAACAGTTCTCGCGCGTTCGTGTCTTTGCTTTCATCGACACCACCGACGAGGTGACCCACATGTTCGGGCCCGAAGCCGACCTGGCCGTGGCGATCCAGCGGATCACCCGGGAGGCCGGCGTGTACAGCCGCGACGGTCACTCCGACTACGGCAACGCGTTCGTCTCGTTCATGCAGGCTCACCCCAACGTGCTGTCGCCGCGCAGCTCGCTGCTGGTCCTCGGGGACGGGCGCACCAACTACCGCGACCCGGCCATCGACGTGCTGGCCGATATGGTGACCGCCAGCCGGCACGCGCACTGGCTCAACCCCGAGCCCAAACACCTCTGGGGCAGCGGTGACTCGGCGGTGCCGCGTTACCAAGAGGTGATCACGATGCACGAATGCCGGTCCGCCAAGCAGCTGGCCGCGGTGATCGACGAGCTGCTGCCGGTGTGAGGCTCGCGGCCTGGCGTCGTGTCACATCCTGCGTCTCGCCGGGGAAAAGTGCTCGTCGTGCCCGCCTCACAGCGACAATGTGCGGCTCTTTCGGTGTTGTCGCGGTGAGGCGGGCAGATTACATGCCTCCCGACGAAGAGACGGATGTGGCAGATGTGGCCGGCATGGCGACCCCAAGCTGGGGAATCGGTGCAACCCGGGTGCTCAAGTAAGCTGGCACATCGTGCAAACGCAGCTTCGCAGGTTAGGAGTGATGGGTGGGACGTTCGATCCCATCCATTACGGCCACCTGGTGGCTGCCAGTGAGGTCGCCAACCTGTTCGACCTCGACGAAGTGGTGTTTGTGCCCAGCGGCCAGCCATGGCAGAAGGACCGGCACGTCTCGGCTGCCGAAGACCGTTACCTGATGACGGTGATCGCCACGGCGTCCAATCCGCGCTTCTCGGTGAGCCGGGTCGACATCGATCGCTCCGGGCCCACGTACACCAGGGACACGCTGCGCGACCTGCACGCCCTCAACCCGGATTCCGAACTGTACTTCATCACCGGCGCCGACGCGCTGGGGTCCATTCTGTCGTGGCAAGGCTGGGAAGAGCTGTTCGACCTGGCGCGCTTCATCGGGGTCAGCCGGCCCGGCTACGAGTTGCACCACGACCACATCACCGGTGTTCTGGACAAGCTGGCCGAGGATGCGTTGACCCTTGTCGAGATTCCGGCACTGGCGATTTCGTCGACCGACTGTCGTCGACGCGCCGAGGAACGCCGGCCAATGTGGTACCTGATGCCCGACGGTGTCGTGCAGTACGTCTCCAAACGCCGTCTCTACTGCCGCGATCAAGGGGGCGACGGGGCCGCCGGTTCGGCGGCCTCCAGCCTGGCCACCGGAAAGAACACGTGACCGCAACCCAGGAAGCCATCGAGATGGCGACAGTGGCCGCCGGCGCAGCCGCTTCGAAGTTGGCCGACGATGTCGTCGTCATCGACGTCTCCGGCCAGCTGGTGATCACGGACTGCTTCGTCATCGCCTCGGCGTCCAACGAGCGGCAGGTCAACGCCATCGTCGACGAGGTCGAGGAGAAAATGCACAAGGCGGGCTACCGGCCGCCGCGGCGCGAGGGTGCCCGGGAAGGCCGCTGGACGCTGCTGGATTACCGCGACATCGTCGTGCACATCCAGCATCAGGACGATCGCAACTTCTATGCCCTGGACCGGTTATGGGGTGACTGCCCGGTGGTGTCGGTGGACTTGGCCGACGACTCCGACGACTCGGCGAGCGCGCAATGAGGATCCGTCGTCTGGTGATGTTGCGGCACGGGCAAACCGATTTCAACCTCGGCAGCCGGATGCAGGGTCAGCTGGATACCGAGCTCAGTGAATTGGGTCGCGCACAGGCGGTCGCGGCCGCCGAGGTGCTGGGCAAGATGCAGCCGTTGCTGATCGTGTCGTCGGATCTGCGGCGTGCTTACGACACGGCGATCAAGCTGGGGGAGCGAACCGGGCTGAAGGTCTGGGTGGACGACCGGTTGCGGGAGACCCATCTTGGCGACTGGCAGGGCTTGACTCACGCCCAGATCGACGCCGAGGCTCCCGGCGCCCGGTTGGCATGGCGCGAAGACGCAACGTGGGCACCCCACGGCGGGGAAAGCAGGGTCGACGTGGCCGGTCGCAGCCTGCCGTTGGTTGCCGAACTGGTATCCGGCGACCCGGAATGGGGTGACACCAACCAACCGGATCGACCAGTCGTGCTGGTGGCACACGGCGGCCTTATCGCCGCGTTGTCGGCTGCGCTGCTGAAGCTCCCGGTGGCCAACTGGCCGGTTTTAGGCGGTATGGGCAATGCCAGTTGGGTGCAGTTGTCCGGCCATTCCGACGATTACGGCGTTGACTTTGACAGCATGCGCTGGCGCCTCGATGTGTGGAACGCTTCGGCGCAGGTGTCCAACGATGTCCTCTGAAGCACGACCGGTACTGCTGGTATTCGCGGACTCGCTGGCCTACTACGGGCCCACCGGGGGTCTGCCCGCCGACGATGCCCGTATCTGGCCCAATATTGTTGCTTCACAACTGGATTGGGATTTGGAACTGATCGGCCGCATCGGCTGGACGTGCCGCGACATTTGGTGGGCGGCAACCCAGGACCCGCGTGCCTGGGCGGCGCTGCCCAGGGCGGGTGCGGTGATATTCGCGACCGGCGGGATGGATTCGCTGCCCTCGGTGCTGCCGACAGCGTTGCGCGAGCTGATCCGCTACGTGCGGCCGCCGTGGCTGCGGCGCTGGGTCCGCGATGGTTACGCCTGGGTGCAGCCCAGGCTCTCACCGGTGGCCAGGTCCGCGTTGCCGCCGCACTTGAGCGCCGAGTACCTTGAACAGACCCGCGGTGCAATCGATTTCAATCGTCCCGGAATCCCGATCGTGGCGTCGCTGCCGTCGGTCCACATCGCTGAGACATACGGCAAAGCCCACCATGGTCGGGCGGGGACCGCGGCGGCGATTGCTCAATGGGCGCAGAGGCATGACCTTCCCTTGGTGGACCTCAAAGCCGCTGTGGCCGAACACATTACGAGTGGACGTGGCAATCCCGACGGCATCCACTGGAATTTCGAGGCCCACCAGGCGGTTGCGGAGCTGATGCTCAAGGCGCTGGCCGAAGCCGGGATACCGACCGAGAAGCCACGCGGGTAGCACCATGTCTGTCGTGGTGGTGACCGATACGTCGTCGCGCCTGCCGGCCGAGTTGCTCGAAAAGTGGTCGATACGAATAGTTCCGCTGCACATCCTGCTTGACGGCGACGATCTGCGCGACGGCGTGGACGAAGTCCCCGATGATGTCCACAAGCTCCACGCCACGACGGCGGCGGCCACGCCGGCCGAACTGGCCGACGTCTACCAGGAGGCGTTGGCCGACAGCGGTGGGGAGGGTGTGGTGGCAGTGCACATTTCGTCGGCGTTGTCGGGAACTTACGGCAACGCCCAACGGACCGCGGCCGACCTCGATCCGGCCGTGCGGGTGATCGACTCGAGGTCGGCCGCGATGGGCACCGGCTTTTGCGTGCTGGCCGCCGCGCGCGCCGCGGCCGCCGGCGGCGACCTGGACACTGTCGCGGACGCTGCGAGTTCGGCCGTGTCCCGCAGCCACG
>Ga0307475_10002694_pt1 | contig 10708 bp, 7 predicted proteins | sample atmos_gasesECM1C_FD_203317 | JGI IMG/M metagenome (GOLD analysis project Ga0307475, IMG submission 203317) | Hardwood forest soil microbial communities from Morgan-Monroe State Forest, Indiana, United States - atmos_gasesECM1C_515 | ecosystem: Environmental > Terrestrial > Soil > Temperate...
ACTGACCGGGCTTGTCTGCGAGTTGCTGCGCGATTTGCAGGGGCGCGACGATGGCGTCGTCTTCAGGGCCGGCGGCGGAAAGAATTCCAGTGACCGTCAGCGCAACGCTTTGATCTGCAGAAGTAACATGCAAAACGCCGCCGACTTTAACGCCCGCGCGCTCCGCGAAAGATTTGCCCACGATGCATTCGGAAGCATCGTCTTGAAACCACCGGCCCTCCACATGCCACCAGGAGTTGGTTTGGTCCATTCCTGTAATGTACGTGTGCCCATCACTGATGGCCACCGCGTGCTGGGCCCATGTTCCAATTACCGTTGTCTTGATCGGAGACGCGTCCGGCCCGGACAGCTTTACGGACACCGGCACTTCCATCACCGGCGCAAACCCCACAATGTTATTTCGCCAGAAAATTGTTTTGATTTTGCCCAAGTCCTGCTCGGGAAGATAGGCGCCGGAATTCACGGGGCGATAATCGACGCCGCCAATTTGGAGAGGGAGTGAGTCGGCTTGCGGGGTGATGAGAAGATTCGCCCCCAGGGAGCGAAATTCATGCGCGAGACGATCGCCGACGCCGAGCGAAACGCTGAAGGCCGCGGTGACCACCGCCATGCCCAGAGCGAGAGCCGCGCCGGTGAGCAACTTGCGGCGGGGGCGACGACCAAACGAATCGGCAACGAGGCGGAGGAACATAAATGGTGGAAGAGGATGCGCGGCTAACGCGGAACCTCTTGAGCGGCGCGACCCAGGCTTGAAAGATCCATCACAATGTCGCTGCCATCGATGCGCGACGCGACACCGATGGGATTGCAGCCACCCTGATCGCCGATAGTCGGAACATAGATGGCAGAGCCGCAATGGCGGCAGACGACGTTCTGGCCGTCCTGACGATAGCCTTCCGCGCCACAGATGCGGCAAGCGTCCAGCGCGGTGCCGTAGCCGTTGGGTTTCTTGACGATCATGAAGCGCAGCGTCTGATCGGCGACGTTCACGGTGAACAGATGTAATTTTCCGTCATCCACTTGCGACAGCGGAACGCGAACTTCCTGGCCGTTGGCGGAAACCGGCGTAGACGATGGTGGAGCAGAATTGGCGCGCGCGTAAATAAAATCGGCAGTTAGCACAAGTATGACCACGAGGCACGCAGTGGCAGCGGCCATCATCCAATTGCGTTGGCGGCGATTTTGCGATTCGAGCAGGCGTTTTCCCGCTTCACCGGCAACCTGGTTGGAGGCATTTTGTCTGGAGGCACTTTGCCACTCGCGAAGAACCAGCAACGCTGCGGCACCAAAGATCAATACGAAGAAGAATAATTCGTTGCGAACGACCGGGCCAATGATAGCCATCTCAGTTTTGCTGGACGGCAGCCATTGCGCTTCGCTGAGCTCGTGCAGACCAGTAATGGCAAGCTGAAAAGCCACGAGCATGAGAATGACGCTGGTCACTGCGAAGAAACGATGCAGCGGCACACGCAACGTGCCTTTGAAGAAAAATAATCCAACGGCAACGGCGCCGGCAAGTCCTACGAACGTGCCGATCCAAGTCTGCAAACCCGCGCTGGAGAGCTCGACGGCACGCAGGATGAGCGCGAGTTCGGCGCCTTCACGCAAGACCATCAGAAAAACGAACAGAAATATGCCCCACCCTGCGGCGGTACCTGCGCGCTCGGCATAAGCCTCGATTTTTTTTTCTATTTCATTTTTCAAGTGGCGCGCAACGCGGTTCATCCATACGATCATCGTAACGACGAAGAAGGCGGCGATCAGCATCAAGAGGCCTTCGAAGCCGTCCTCATTTATGTGCCAATTTTCGAGGGCGATGGCGACGGCCAGGCTAAGCGCGGCAGCAGCGGCGACGCCAAACCAAACGAAACGCGCGAGATGGGCGCGGCCGGTGCGCGACAGATAAACGAGGATAATGCCAACTACGAGAGAGGCTTCGACACCTTCGCGAAGGGCGATGAGAAAGGCCGGGAGCAACGGGACTCCAATCTCCAGTTGTGAATGATTTGCAACTGAGATCTAGTGTACGCTGGCGTGCAATTAGGGTCAAGTCGCGCGCGTTCCTGCAGATACGTCACGGTAGAATGGATAGACCAACGTTAACGATGATTCGCGTCACACAACGGCTGCTTGGCTCCATCTGTCTGTCTGCGTTGCTATTGGCTGCGCAATCCGAGGCAGGGAACCCTGCTGGGAGGGCCGCCCGGGCTTGGGAGCAGGAAGAGGCTCAGCCGTCAAAGAGCGACGTGCCCATGCATGACATGCCGGTGCATGTCGATTTGAAACGCGCGCAGAAGGCTGCTGAGCACGGCGACCAGGCGGAAGCTGCGGGGCATATCGAGGAAGCCCTGCTCTATTATCAAGAGGCGACATATTACGCGCCGAGAGAAGCGCGATACATCGCAAAAGAAGCGGCGCTGCGTTCAAAACTGGTGCGCTCGCATGTAGAGGTGGCGGAGCGCGCGGCGCTGGAAGGCCGCATGGAAAAGGCCACGGAAGAACTGCGCAAGGCGCTGCACATCGATCCGGGAAACACCGTGGTGGCCGAGCGGCTTACGCAGATGAACTCCATGGAGGACGAGCCTCCGACTAAAGCGCAACTGGAGATGACCGGCCTGCCAAAGTTACAGCCAAAGAGCGGCAAACAGGACCTGGATTTGCGCGGAGAAACCAAATCCGTTTATGAGGAATTAAGCGCGCGATTCGGAATCAAAGCATCGTTTGATCCGGACGTGGCGAACCGGCAGGTGCGGCTGCGGGTGGAGAACGTGGATTTTTACACTGCGCTCATGTTGCTGGGGACCCAGACGGGAACATTCTGGCGGGCGCTTAACTCCACGCTGATTTTCGTGGCTCCCGATAATCCGCAGAAGCGCAAAGATTACGCCCCGGAAGGACAACAAGTTTTCCCGTTACCGGCGTCGGTGGCGCCCGATGAAATGACGGAACTGTTGCGGGTGCTCCGGGATATTACTGGCGCGACACATCTTGAACTGGACACGCGAAGCCGCTCGATTACGATGCGGGACACGCCGGAAAAATTGGCGGTGGCGGGACAGTTAATTCAAGAAGTGGAAAAAGCGCGCGGAGAAGTTTTGCTGGATATCGAATTGCTGGAAGTGGACCGCGCCACGCTGCAAAAACTGGGGCTGACGCCGCCGTCGTCCACGTCGCTGATTTTGGTGACACCGAACGCGCTACGGACGCTGGCGAGTTCCACGGACCTGGCGAATTTACTGACTAACGCACAGCAAATCTTCAAGGGGCAAGGATTCTCGAGCATCCCGCCATTTGTTCTGGTGGGTGGCGGATTATCTACATTTTTGCTGACGCTTCCGACAGCCACGGTGGACTTTTCGGATTCGCTTTCGCTGGTGCGCAGCGGCCGGGAAGTTTTGATGCGCGCGCAGGATAATAAACCGGCGACTTTCTTTGTGGGAGATCGCTTCCCGATTACGTTGTCGCTGCTATCGAACAGTTTGGGCACCGGCGGGACTTTCACGGGGACGCCTTCGGGCGTGACTTTTCCGGAAACGAATTTCGCCGTGGGCAGCAACCCGACAGCGCTGGTGGCCGCGCCTTTTACCGGTGGCACGCTGCCGGACCTGGCGGTGGTTTTCGATAATGCCGGCACAAATACGTTTACGGTGCTACAAAATCAGGATAACGGAAATTTCCTGCAGGTGGCCACGCCACCAATCACTCTCGGCACTAATGAAACCGGGCAAGTAGCGATCGGCACGGGAGTTTTTCGCACCGACAGCACTAAATTCACGACTGCGCAACCGCACGACGTGATTTTGGTGAACTCCACGTCAAACAACGTTTCGGTTTTGCTGGGCAATGTGGACGCCAACGGCGTAGCCAACGGAACCTTTACGGAGGCCCCGGGCTCGCCGATTGCGGTGGGAAAAAATCCCAGTTCGATCATCGTGGCGGACTTTAACGGAGACGGGATTCAGGATTTTGCGGTCACCAACAAAACGGACAATTCCATTTCTGTTTTTCGCGGCGTGGGCGATGGAACGTTCACGCAATTTCCGGCGTCGCCATTTTTGCTGAATAAAGGCGGAGTGGCGGAAACGGCACCGGTGGCGATGGTGTCGGGTACTTTCCGTCAAGGAGATACGACGGATTTGGCGGTAGTGAATCAGACTTCCAACAATGTTTCGATTCTGCTGGATACCATTGATCAGAATTCCAACATAACATTCACGGAGGCGTCGAATTCACCGATCGCTGTGGGCACCTCGCCGGTAGCCATTGCCACGGGGGACCTAAACGCGGACGGCGTAGGCGATCTTGCGGTGGTAAATCAAGGCGACAACACGCTATCGATTTTGCTGGGGAGCACTACCATCAATGGAACGTTCACGCCCGCGCCAGGTTCTCCGTTGCCGACAGCTACCACTCCCGCAGGCGTGCAGATCGCAAGTTTTGCGAACGGAGCTTCACCTGATATTGCGGTGACCAATCAAGGCCAGAGCACGTTGAGCGTTTTTCTAGGCCTTGGCGGGGGAACATTTCAGACCGGAGTGGAACTGAATACACCCACGAGTCCCGGTGCGCTGATCGTGTCGCAGCTTACCAGCGGCGGACTTCCGGATGTGGCGCTGGTGGCGCAAGGTTCGACAACCGGTCAAGGAGTAGTGGCCGTCATTCAAGACTCATCCGCACTGGCGGCAGCGGGCAGCGGCACCGGACAAACACCATATCCAGGCGCGGAATATATGGATATCGGGTTGAAGGTGAAGGCCACGCCGTCGTTGCATCCGAACAACGAGGTTACGTTGGCACTTGAATTTGAAATTCGCGCGTTGGCGGGCGGAAATGTAAATGGCATCCCCATCATTTCAAACCGCACGCTGACCCAAACGGTGCGCGTGAGAGACGATCAGCCTACTTTGCTCGGCGGACTGACCGACCGCGAAGAGACCCGCGCGATTACCGGGCTGCCCGGATTTGCGGAGCTTCCGGGAGTCGGTTACGCGTTTGGCGGGCGAAACAACAGTTTCAGTGATACAGAACTCATGATTTTGATTACGCCGCATCGCTTGCGTTCGCCGCAACATGAGACTGGAACGATTTTTGCGGGGCATGGCGAACGAGGAGTTACGCCGAGTACGTTGCCTTCGGAGCGGGTGCAGCCGCCATGATGCGGATTGAATAGCGCGCGCGGTGATGGGAATTTTTTATGGTGTCTCTGGATAACTGCCATTACGAAGACAGAACCTACCGGTTAGAAAAAATTCGCGGCCGGTTATGGCAAAGGGTCGAAGACTACGACGGGCTGGTAGGCGCGGGGCACGATGGCTTCGGCGATGGCGATTAGTTTGTCTTGCTGGCTGAAGACGCGGAGACGCGGGGGGCGAGGCTCTCCGCCATCGAGTTGCGTGGTGGCGCCGGGAGGCGGCTCGACACGGCCCGGTTGGATTTGCGCAACGGAAATATTAAATTTTGAGCCGTGGCGCACGCGGCGCTCGATGACCGGCAAGACATTCATGCGCGGAAAATTGGGCAGCAAATTTTCCAGGCGGATGAGGCACGATTCGATTTTGCCTTGACGCGCGGCGGCTGCTAATTCTTCGAGCTGCACAGCCTGCTCCAGTGAAAATTCTCCTACTGCGGTGCGCGAAATTTCCGCGAGATGCGCGCCACAGCCTAGCCTCTCGCCCATCTCGTGGGCCAGCGCGCGAATGTAGGTTCCTGAAGAGCACTCGATGGTGAATCGCACGATGGATCCGGCGATTTCCGTCAGGCGGTATTCGAACAATTCTACTTCGACAGGTTTCAGCTCCACGGGCAGCTTTTTTCTGGCAAGTTCGTAGTCGGGGCGGCCGTGGATTTTTTTGGCGGAAAAAGATGGGGGCATCTGCGCGAAGCGGCCGACACGTTCGGCAGCGAAGCGCTCTAGTGTAGCGGCATCCAAAGAGGGCGCGGAATCCGAGCCTTGCGCTTGGCCATCGGAGTCGTAGGTGTCGGTGGCAAAACCGAAACGGAAGCCGGCGTTATAGCGTTTGCGGCGGCCATTGTAGAACTGCACCAGGCGTGTAGCCTTGCCTAGAAGTAAAACGAGAACGCCGGTGGCGAGCGGATCGAGTGTGCCGAGATGGCCGATCTGCCGAAAGCCCACGAGATGACGAACGGCATCCACTACGTCGTGAGATGTTTTGCCTTGGGGCTTGTCGATGACGAGAGCGCCGTCGAAAGGTACTGGTTGTGGCTGCTGACGCAAGATAGGTTTTTCCTATTCAGAGTTATGAATTCTTGAATTTCTAAATTGTTACGCGCTTCGCGCGCTTCTCTGCAAATCCCCGCACACGACCGTAAGCTCGAAGGCTACTCACGTGGCGGCATTGTTAAAGCAGCGCACATGGCACCGGCGCGAGCAAAATCGAGGCGTCCAAGATGTTATAGCTAAATCGCCGGAAGCAGTAATTGGTGGTGGATGAATCAGGTTTGTGGAGGGGGATTGGGTTTCTTTACTTCTTTCAAGAGCTGTTCGATACGCTGAACTTTTTCCTGGGAAAGATCCAGGGTGAAATGCAATTCCGGAACGCGGCGCAACTGCAGGCGCTCGATTAATTCGCGACGGATGTAGCCCGCAGCATGTTCCAGAGCTTTTATGGCGCCTGCTTGTTCCTCATCGGTGCCGTCCACGCTGACGAAAACGCGGGCGTGCTTCATGTCCTGCTGCACGCGGACTTCGTTGGCGACCACCATGCCTTCGAGACGCGGGTCTTTCAACTCTCCGACGAGCATGGCATTGATTTCGTGAGCGATTTCTTCGCCCACACGCAGGTGACGATGATTCGCTGGACTCATGGTAATCCTGTAGGACGCTTACAAGTTTTGAAGCACTTTAATCGGATGCGGCTGCGATAGCAAACTTTGCTTCCCGCCAGGTGTTTCTGAACAAATATTTCGCGAACACTTATTTCCTGAATAGAGGCGAAACAATTTTAAATCACCTCGACAGCGTGGCTCACCAGAAGCGGGCCTAGAATATTGTCCGCTTCGGCCAGAACATGCTGCAAAGATTCCTGCACCTGGTGTTCTTCGTTTGAGAGGGTAACAACGCCAACTACAGAACGCTGCCAGGTATCGTGATGTTCGAGCTCCGCTACGGCAACATTAAATTTTGCGCGCAAGCGGTCTTTCAGGCTGCGCAAAACTTGCCGCTTGTCCTTTAGCGATTGCGCATGCTGGATGTGAAGCTCGAGAGTAAGCAGGCCGACGGGCATGCGCGGCTCCGGAGACGAAAACTAGCTGCTACAAATTGGCAGCTACCTGCTGCGCGAGGTCGCAGCGGTATTGATGTTGCGTTCCGCGGCGGCTTCCGCGGCAGAAACCTTGGTTACCTGGAAGCATTCCAGAACATCGCCAACCTTCACGTCATTGAAATTGGCGATGCCCGCGCCGCACTCAAACCCGGTGCGCACTTCGCTAACGTCGTCCTTAAAGCGTTTCAAGGAACTGAGCTTGGAGGTGTAAATCACCGCGCCATCACGCAAGACGCGAATTTGCCCGTCGCGTTTGAGCACGCCATCCACGACGTAGCAACCGGCGACGGTGCCGGTGCCTTTAACGCGGAAGGTGTTGCGAACTTCGGCGCGGCCCAAGTAGGTTTCGGTGACAACGGGTTCGAGCAGGCCTTCCATGGCTTTTTTAATTTCGTCGGAAACTTCGTAAATGATGGTGTGAGTGCGAATGTCGACATGCTCTTGTTGCGCGAGGTCGGCGGCCTTGCGATCCGGGCGAATTCCGAAGGCAATCACGATGGCGCCGGACGCGGAAGCGAGCAGCACATCGTTTTCGGTGACAGCGCCAACGCCTGAGCCGATGATTTTGAGCTTCACCTGGTCGGTGGAGAGCTTAGGCAACATTTCGCTGAGCACTTCGACGGAGCCCTGCACGTCGGCCTTGATGACGATACCGAGTTCCTTGACGTCGCCCGCCTTCAACTGCTCATGCAGCTGATCGAGGGTGATGCGCGCGCCGCTGCTGCGAGCCATCTGGGCGTCACGCTGTTTGCCTTGGCGGTATTCCACGATGTGGCGAGCCTTGGCTTCATCAGTGACCTGGAAGTGGTCGCCTGCATCGGGCACGCCTTGCAAGCCAAGAACTTCAACGGGCGTGGAAGGCGGCGCGTCAATCACGGGCCGGCCGCGATCGTCAAACATGGCGCGAACTTTACCGAATACCGCACCGCAGATGAAGAAGTCGCCGGGCTTCAGAGTGCCGTTCTGCACAAGAATGGTGGCCACTGGGCCGCGGCCCTTATCGACGCGCGATTCCAACACGGTGCCGCTCGCGGGAGCGTCGGGATTGGCTTTAAGCTCGCGCAGATCGGCAACCAGCAAAATGGTTTCGAGCAATTTGTCGAGACCCTTCTTCTGCTTGGCGGAAACTTCCACGAATTCCGTGTCGCCACCCCATTCGGCGGGCATCAGCCCAGCTTCGGTTAGTTGGCGCTTTACGCGCTCCGGTTGCGCTTCTGGTTTGTCGATTTTGTTGATGGCCACAATGATGGGAACGTGCGCGGCCTTGGCGTGATCGATAGCTTCTTTAGTCTGCGGCATCACACCATCGTCAGCAGCAACGACCAGTACGACGATGTCGGTAACTTTCGCGCCACGCGAACGCATGCGGGTGAAGGCTTCGTGACCGGGAGTGTCCACGAAAACCACGCTGCGGTCGTTGACGACAATTTTATAGGCGCCGATGTGCTGGGTGATTCCACCAGCTTCGCCGCCTGCGACATCGGCTTGACGAATGGCGTCGAGCAAACTGGTTTTGCCGTGGTCCACGTGGCCCATGACGGTGACGACGGGCGGACGAGGCTTGAGGCTTTCCTTGGTTTCTTCCTTGGCAACTTCAAGGACCATTTCCTCTTCGAGAGAGACGACGCTGACAACGCCGCTGAAAGCTTCGGCCAGCGTCGTGGCGGTGGGCACGTCGAGAGCCTGGTTGATGCTGGCGAACACGCCGCGGTCCAGCAAATTTTTGAGCAATTCTTTGGCGCGCACGTCAAGTTTCTCGGCGAGCTCGCGAATGGTGATGCCTTCGGTGATGGTGACCTCACGCGGGGCGCGTGGCTCCGGCGGCGCAATGACGGCAGCGGCCGAGCGGCGATCGCCCATGCCTGGGCGTTGACGAGTGGGATGAAGCTTGCGCTCGCCTTCCTGTTCGCGCTTGTCGGCAACCGGTCGTTGACGTTGAGGCGGCTTGCGAGTGTAAAGCGGCTTGCCGGGCTCGGCCTTGGGCGGAAGCTTTTCCGGGAAAGGCGGCAGCATGCCCGGACGGCCGGGAGCGCGAGGGCCGGGGCGCGTGCCTGTGGGGATGGAACCGCGGCGTTGTTCAAATGGACGAGCGGGCGCGCTGCCCGGACTTCCGGCAGGACGCGGCGTGAATGTTCTTCCCTGCGCAGGCTGCTGCGGGCGCATGGGTTGGCCAGGGCGGGGACCGCCCGCGGGACGTTGGGCTCCCTGACCAAGGGGACGCGAAGCTCCATGTGTAGTGCTGGGAAGTGGGCCGCGGTTGCCTGAGGGCAAAGGCGGACGGGGCGGCATCGCGGAGCGCGATGTAGGCGATCCGGCGCGCGACGGAGTAGCAGACGAAACGGTAGGGCGCGCAGCGGGCGGCTGAGGACGAAGGCCTGATGGCGAGGGCGTTGCCGGGCGTTGGGCTGCCGGAGCACCCGATTGGGCTGCTGGCGCTTGTGGGCGAAGCGGCGTTGCTGGCGGTGCGGATGGGCGAAGAGGCGCACCAGGTGCCGCAGCCGGTCTGACGGCGTGAGGTGAGGGCACTGAGGGTGTAGCGGACACGGATGGTGCAGCCGGCGCGGCTGAGGGTGGCGCGGCTGGCGGAACAGGTCTTACAGTTGGGACGGCTGTTGGCGGTGGAGCGGGAGCAGCGGACGGCCTAGCTGATGCCGGGGCCGAAACAGATGGAGTTGCTGCTACGGGCGCTGTCGCAGTGGGAGCCGGCCTGGTGCGTGTTGCTTTGGCGGCGGCTTCCTTCGCCTGCGATTCGGTTTTCGCCGCGGACTGTGCGGCGGATTCTTCGTCGGAGGCGCCTTTAATTTTTGCGCGAACCTTTACCGCGACGTCTTCGGGAATGGAACTCGAGTGCGTCTTCTTTTCCGTGACGCCATAGCCAGGCAAAAGGTCGATGATGGCCTTGGCTTTGACTTCCAGCTCGCGGGCCAACTCGTTAATTCGGACTTGATTTGCTTCGCTCAGGACTTGGCCTCTTCCGGTTGCTCCGTATCGCCCTGGGCGGATTCGGAGGCATCCTCTGCTGCAATAGCATGTTTTGATTTTTCAGAATTTGTGGTTGTTGAGTCGGCGGATTCCGCGCTGGCCTCTTCCGTATTTCCGGCGGTTTCAGTTTCCGTCGACGGGCTGGCCTCGGCGTCCGCGGGAGTTTCTTCCGCGGTGGCTTCGGTTTCGAAGGAAGCCTCGGAAGTTCCTTCGGCAATTTCCTCTGGTGCTTGTTCACCTTCGGCGATTGCCTCAGAACCTTCTGCGGCTTCTGCGCCTTCGACGGCTTGCGCAGCTTCTTCGGTCGCAGCCGCTGCTTCGCCGCCACCTTCGTAGAAGCGATTCACGGCCTGATAAATCTTGTCGACCATTTTTTCGCCGATGCCGGGAATTTCCATCAACTGCTCGGGAGTCATGGCAGCCAACGCTTCCACGGTGTTGAT
>Ga0307475_10002695_pt1 | contig 10707 bp, 5 predicted proteins | sample atmos_gasesECM1C_FD_203317 | JGI IMG/M metagenome (GOLD analysis project Ga0307475, IMG submission 203317) | Hardwood forest soil microbial communities from Morgan-Monroe State Forest, Indiana, United States - atmos_gasesECM1C_515 | ecosystem: Environmental > Terrestrial > Soil > Temperate...
TCGAAAGCCGTGACATCGACATTCCCCTGGTAGCGCGTCACTTCTATTACCATGCAGGTTGGGCACAGCTTCTGGAGCAGGAGTTTCCTGAGTACGAACCTTGTGGCGTGGTCGGGCAGATCATCCCGTGGAATTTTCCGTTGCTCATGGCGGCGTGGAAAATTGCTCCAGCCTTGGCCACTGGAAACACTGTAGTGCTGAAGCCCGCGGAATTCACACCACTCACCGCTCTCGCGTTCGCGGAACTTTGTCAGGAAGCCGGTCTGCCCGCCGGCGCAGTAAACATTGTGACCGGAGATGGCTCAACGGGCGAGGCATTGGTAAAACATCCTGACGTCGACAAAATTGCATTCACCGGCTCAACGGAAGTAGGACGCGCCATTCGCAGCGCCACGGCCGCATCGCACAAACGTCTCTCGCTTGAGTTGGGAGGCAAATCACCATTCATCATTTTCGACGATGCTGACCTGGATAGCGCGGTCGAAGGATTGGTCGACGGAATCTGGTTTAACCAGGGGCAAGTGTGCTGTGCGGGGTCGCGCTTGTTGATGCAGGAAAGCATTGCCGAGACTTTGATCGGCAAGATCCAGGCGCGCATGAGCACCCTGCGCATCGGTTCTCCGCTCGACAAGGCGATCGACATTGGCCCGATTGTGGCGCGCGTGCAACTGGATCGTATTCGCCGCATGGTTGGCCAGGGAGTCGCGGAGGGTGCCACTTGTTGGCAACCGCAAGTTGCGTTGCCGGCGAACGGTTTCTACTATCCGCCCACTCTCTTGAGCAACGTGCATCCAACCTCCATCGTCGCGCAGCAGGAGATATTCGGGCCGGTACTGGCTGCAATGACGTTTCGTACTCCGCGTGAAGCTGTTGAGTTGGCCAACAATACCGTCTACGGCCTTGCCGCATGTGTTTGGAGCGAGAACATCAACGTGGCCTTGCAAGTGGCGGCACAGCTGAAAGCCGGGGTCGTCTGGGTCAACTGCACAAATCTGTTCGATGCTTCCTGTGGCTTCGGCGGTTATCGCGAGAGCGGCTTTGGCCGCGAAGGCGGCCGGGAAGGACTGCTGGAATACTTGCAGCCAACATGGTTCAAGAATGCTCCCAAGCTGCCCGCCGTGCCGCTGCCGCCACCTCAGCATTTAGAAGAGGAAACAGAGTCCGGCCCCCCTGCCATCGATCGCACCGTCAAACTTTACATCGGCGGCAAACAGGTGCGACCGGACTCTGGCTACAGCATGGAGGTTCGTTCAGCCGACGGGCGTTTGTTGGGTGAAGCTTCGCTGGGCAACCGCAAAGACATTCGCAACGCGGTCGAAGCTGCACGCAAGGCCGAGTCTTGGGCCAAGGCAACAGCGCACAACCGCGCGCAGATCCTCTACTACTGTGCAGAAAATCTTTCCCTACGCAGCGACGAAATTATCCGCCGGCTCACTGCAGCGGTGGGTGCAAAACAAGCCGCATCTGAACTCGAGCTCAGCATCGAACGCATTTTTTCCTACGCCGCCTGGGCAGACAAATTTGACGGCGCGGTGCACAATCCTCCATTCCGCAACATCGCCATTGCCATGAACGAGCCCATCGGAACCGTGGGCATCATCTGTCCCGCGGAAGCTCCACTGCTGGGTTTTCTTTCTCTCGTTCTGCCGGCGCTCGCAGTAGGAAACACTGTTATCGCAGTGCCTTCCGAAGCGTATCCGCTCATTGCGGCCGATCTATATCAGCTGTTCGACACCAGCGATCTGCCCGGTGGCGCGGTGAACATTGTGACGGGCTACGCCTCTCAACTTTTGAAAACAATGGCTGAGCACGACGATGTCGACGCAGTTTGGTCTTTTGTGGACGAGGCCAGTGCTGCTGCCGCGAAAGCCATGTCGGTCGGCAATCTCAAACAGGTTTGGACAAACGAGGGCCGAGTCATCGATTGGTTTAATCCGAAACTGGCGGAAGGACGCTGGTTTCTGGAGCATGCCACACAGGTTAAGAATATCTGGGTTCCTTACGGCGAATAGCCCGGGGATGCGGCTTGGCCTGCTGGAATTGCTTTTGTCCTGCCTCGGGACTAGCATACTTTTGATATTCTTCTCCGCGCCATCTTGAGCGTCACATCATGCGAAGTTCTGGCCTGATCGATTCGTAGTTGATCTCGTGTTTGATTCAAGGAGGACATATGGGCATCGCGGTATCACCACAGATTCACCCGCAGGTCGCGGATTTCATCGAGAAGCCGCGCAAAATGTTGATCAATGGAAATTGGGTAAGCTCCATTTCCGGCAAGAATTTTCCAACGTACAATCCCGCCACTGGAGAAGTTCTGGCGCAAGTGGCCGAAGGCGATCGCGAAGATATTGAACAAGCTGTGAAGGCCGCACGCAAAGCCTTCGATCAAGGCCCCTGGCGGAAGCTGACCGCATCCGAACGCGGGCGTCTCATCTGGAAGCTGGCCGATTTACTGGAAGCGCACACCGAAGAGTTCGCTTATCTCGAAAGCCTCGATAATGGCAAACCTCTCACCATCGCAAGGGCTGCTGATGTTCCGCTCGCGGTGGACTTGTTCCGCTACATGGCGGGCTGGACTACGAAGCTCGAAGGCAACACGATTCCGATCTCAGTTCCCTATACGCCGGGAGCGAAGTATCTTGCCTACACGCTGCGCGAGCCGGTCGGAGTTGCAGGCCAAATCATTCCCTGGAACTTTCCTCTGCTGATGGCAGCGTGGAAGCTTGGTCCGGCATTGGCCTGCGGCTGCACGGTGGTGTTGAAGCCTGCGGAACAAACTCCGCTTTCCGCGCTTCGGCTTGGCGAACTGATCATGGAAGCCGGATTCCCTGAGGGCGTGGTAAACATTGTTCCGGGTTATGGCGAGACGGCGGGCGCAGCGCTGGCTGCTCACCCCGACGTGGACAAGATCGCGTTCACCGGTTCCACGGAAGTCGGCAAGCTGATTGTTCACGCTGCGACCGGCAACTTGAAAAAAGTGACGCTGGAGTTGGGAGGCAAATCTCCGAACGTGGTTTACAAAGACGCTGATCTTGACGCCGCAATTCCCGGCGCCGCGAGCGCCATCTTCTTCAATCACGGGCAGTGCTGCTGCGCCGGATCGCGGCTCTACGTGGAGAAGCCTATCTTCGATCAAGTCGTGGAAGGCATCGCCGATCATGCCAAGAAAATTAACGTGGGATCGGGCCTCGATCCGGAAACCAGCATGGGACCGCTTGTCTCCGAAGAGCAGTTAAACCGTGTCTGCGGCTACCTTGAATCCGGCTTCTCCGAAGGCGCCACGGCTCTTTCTGGAGGTCACAGAAAAGGCGACAAAGGCTATTTCGTGGAGCCGACGGTTCTCGTAAACACTCGCGAAGACATGAAGGTTGTGCGGGAAGAAATCTTTGGGCCGGTGGTAACGGCAATGCCGTTCAGCGATCCCGAAGAAATTATGCCGCGCGCCAACGACAGCGAATACGGGCTGGCTGCGGCTGTCTGGACTCGCGATATCGGCAAAGCCCACCGCACTGCGGAGCAACTGCGCGCAGGTACGGTGTGGATCAACTGTTACAACATTTTCGATGCTGCGCTGCCCTTCGGCGGATATAAACAATCCGGATGGGGGCGCGAGATGGGACACGACGCTCTAAACAATTACACCCAGACCAAGGCGATCTGCACGAGATTGTCGTAGTTGATCGCGACTTAAGAAGAAAGGACGGCGACGAATCGCCGTCCTTTTTTATTTTGGCGCTTTCTATCTCTCCATGAGCAGAACTTTCTCCGCATCATCGATCTCAGTCAGCTTGACCTCGATCACCTCGTTCATCGTGGTCTGAACGTTGCGGCCCACGAAACTGGCCTCAACCGGTATTTCCCGGTGCCCACGGTCAATCAGCACACATAGCTGCACGCGTCTCGGCCGGCCGTGTGAGAACAAGGCGTCCAGCGCGGCGCGCGTCGTGCGCCCGGTAAACAGAACATCATCGACCAGGACGATGTTCTTATCTTCAATGGGAAACCCAATCTCTTTGTCCTGAACTACAGGCTTGGGCCCGAGCGTGGAGAGATCGTCGCGATAGAAAGTAATGTCTAAGGTTCCGACTGGAACTTTAGCATTCTCGATGCGGGCGATGATCTTGCCCAGGCGTTCCGCGATGGGGACGCCACGACGGCGAATCCCCACCAATCCCAAACTGTCGACGCCGCTGTTTTTCTCCACAATCTCGTACGCCAGGCGTACCAGCGTCCGCTCGATCTCTGACGCCGACATCAATTGCGCCTTTTGCTTCAGTCCCGTCTTGCGGGAAGGAGTCTTTGCATTCATCATCGAACCTGCCTCACAAACACTCTACCTTAAACAACCAATTTCTGGGTTACATGGCGCTCACGAGCTGCTTCCACCTTTGCATCATGCAAGGCGGCTCCTCACTGTATTCAAGGCGGTGTCTTGAGGTCAAGCGCAGAGGAGGGTGGAGAAAGGAATCAAATATCGTGTCTTTCAGTGGAGACTAAACCTTCGGCAAAAACATTAATGTTGCCCCCGGCGTGCTGAACCGTGACTCTTCGCGTCAGAACGCCATCGTCGTTTTGCAAGGCCTCCAGCGTGATCGCGTGTGGAATCAGCAACGCGCCCTCACCCGGGACAATCCCTATGCCCTGATTTCGCCCTGCAGCCTTTGCTTTGTAAAGCGCGGTGTCCGCCAGTGCGATGGCCTCTTCGGCGCAAATGGCTTCGTAGGCGTTGCGGCTCCAGGGAAACGGCGCCCATCCTATCGAGCAAGTCTTCCGCACTCGAACGCCGTGTCCAAGATCGAAAGGTTCCGACGCTATAACTTCCAGAATTCGCTCGCAGAAAGCAGGCGTGCCTGATGGATCGGTCGAACGGGACATGATCAAGAATTCTTCTCCGCCCCAGCGAACCAGCACATCGGATTTGCGCACAACTCTGCTCAACCGCTCGGCCACCCGTTGCAGCAACCGATCACCAGCAGGGTGGCCGTGAATGTCGTTTACTTGCTTGAAGAAGTCCATGTCCACCATGATGAAGACAAGATCACGATGATCCAGCTTGCGAATATCGCCGCCTCGCGCCCGCTCGTAATTGCGCAGGACCTGTCCGCCTTCCGCCGTTACGATTTCCTCGAGGTAGCGCCGGTTCCAGACGCCGGTCAATGGATCGGTGAAAGAGATTTCCTGGAGTTCAAGATTCTTACGCTGCAATTCCAGACTGTGCCAACGCAAAGACTGTTCCTTGCTCTCCAATTCCTCTTTGAGTGCGCACATCTCATCAAGATTCTGCCGCGAGAGGCGCAACAAGTGGAGCAGTTCCCGATCCATCCCATGCTGCTTCACGAACACCAGTATCCCCATGAGGACCATCGCTGCCACGGTTAACAAAAGCCTGTAGGAGCGCACTCGCGATGGAACTCCTTCCCCAAACTCAGCCCATGCCACCATCAGCGGTGTGGAGAATACGGCCATCATCGCCAGTCGGGCGGTCCACATGCTGTGGGTGTGACGTGGTTCCTGATCCATGGGCTGATCCGACGAAGCCGAACGCGCCATCATGCCGACAATGGCGAACCAGGCCATAGCGGCCACCAGCGGAATATCGTAAAGGCCGCCGGTGTAGTACTGATGAAAATCAATCGCCACGCAAGCGAGAATGGAACCCCCGCTGTAAAACAACGCCGCTTTGAAAAGTTGACCGTAAACGGCGTGCCAGGGGCCGTGGCTGCGCTTCCACACCAGACCAACCCCCACCATCAGGACAACCTGTTCACATGCGTACAGCACGTCGAAGCTGCGGCCGTATAAGGCCTCATTCGGAGAAACGTACTGCCATGGGATCACAATAAAGAGATACAGATAGAGCCACCACGTAAGCAGCAGAAAGAAATCCAGGGAGACAAGCCGCAGCGGGTGATCGTTGCGTTGCACGTGCGGCTGCACCACCAGAGCCGCCATCATGGGAACCACATGGAGGAATAGCACTACATCGCCGACAAACGGGTTCGGCGTGTCCTGGCGCAGATAAACTTCGAAGTAGGTCCATGCCACGTGCGTGCAGAGCCACATCCCGCAACCGGCTGCCATGAGGCTCCAGAAGAGTTGGGCCCTTTTATAGCTGGTCCTAATGTTCGAGAGAATGGCCAGAGTAGCCCACAACAGCAGAGCAAACTGCGTGAGGTCGCCGAAAGCGGTGAGTCCTTTGCCGCGTGGAACGAGCCAAGACACGACGATGTGTACGCATACGACTGCGCACACGATTCCCGTCCACCTGCCCGGTCGTTTCACGGAAAGTGAGCTCACGCTAAGAGTGTATGGTTATGCTAGAGAGTGTGGGCGTTACCGAAGTAATCGCGCAAACGACCTGGCTGCCCATGCTTCTTAACTGAATGCGGCGCTGAATCGCCGCGCAAACCGGAAAACATCATGGTAGGAGTTGTATAGGGGTACCGGTGCAACGCGGAAGGCATCCGGCTCCCGCCAGTCGCCCACAAAGCCTTCGTCGCCCAGCCGCTTACATAGCGCTCGCCCGTTCTGAGCGATTCGAACCGAGAGTTGTGCCCCACGTTTTTCTGTGTCATGCGGCGTGATGATTGCAAACTGGGTCGATGCGTTGTTATTTAGCAGAAACTCCAGATAACTCGTTAAGGACACGCTCTTGGCTCGCAAAGTCTCAATGCCCGCCTCGTGGAAAATATCCATCGACGCCCGTAAAGCAGCCAGGCTTACGATCGAGGGATTGCTCAATTGCCAGCCGTCGGCGCCGGGCATGGGCTGAAAGTGAGACCCCATCTCGAACCGGGACTCCTCATCGTGGCCCCACCAGCCCGCAAAGCGGGGAAGATCCCAGTTGCGCGCATGTCGCTCGTGCACAAAACAACCGGCTGTGCATCCCGGACCGCCATTCAGATATTTGTAGCTGCACCATACGGCAAAGTCTGGGCCCCATTCATGAAGCTTCAACGGCAAATTGCCGGCGGCATGTGCCAGATCGAAACCAACTACGCAACCTTGTGCGTGACCCAATCGTGTGATGCGCGCCAGGTCAAATGCCTGCCCCGTCGCATAGTTCACCCCTCCAAGCATGATCAGCGCAATGTTATGTCCCTCGCGCCCAATTACAGTGTCGATGTCGTCATCGCGAAGGCACGACTCGCCGTCTCGTGGCGTCAACTCTATCAGAGAAGACGCGGGGGCAAAGCCGTGGAAACGAATCTGCGACTGCACGGCATACTGGTCGGAGGGAAAAGCTCCGCGCTCGATCACAATTTTGTGGCGTTCCTTCGTAGGGCGATAAAACGAAATCATCATCAGGTGAAGATCCACCGTAAGCGAATTCATCACCACAACTTCGAGGGGCAGTGCGCCCACCAGTTCCGCAGTTTGTTCTGTGAGCAGCCTGTGGTAAGGCATCCACGGGTTTCTTCCCTGGAAATGGCCTTCCACGCCGAGTTCGGCCCAGTCTTTCAGTTCCTGCTCGACATAGGTCGCTGCTGTCTTGGGCTGCAGTCCGAGCGAGTGCCCGCACAGATACACGCCATCGCCGCTTTTCGTCTTGGGAAAAAAGAAACGCTCGCGGTAAGTCTTCAGGGTGTCGCGTTCGTCCATGCTGAAAGCAAAATCTTCGCTTGCTTGAAAATCAGGAGGAGACTGAAGAGTGGTCACTGCGGAATCTCCAGCGGCGTCAAGTCACGCCGAATCAGCAGGTCCGCTTTGTTCCAGTCCAGATCTTCTACGCGACCGATGGAGTCACAGAGTTCAACCAGGATGCGGTCCTGAACGGCGCCGCGAGCCAGGGCAACAGAGTAAGGAATACGATGAAAAGTCACCATGGAATATTTGGGCACAAAAAGCTGCGGATACTTTGCTTCCAATGCCAACTCTACCTTTTTTCGAAACAGGAAGCGCGAATCAGCCACCCGATCCCTCATCTCGGTAAAATTTTCAATAGCCATATCCGCGATGGCATCGGTGTTCACCTTTCGCGCCGTTTCGAAATCGTTGAACACCCGCGACCAATCCGCATCCTGCCGATCTAGTAATTCCATTAAGGAAGTACAGTCTTCAAATCCGCAGTTCAGGCCCTGGCCGAAAAATGGAACGATGGCGTGAGCCGCGTCCCCAAGAAGCAGCGCCCTTCCCTCCACATGCCACGGAGAGCATTTGATGGTGACCATCGCGCCGGTTGGGTTCGCGAAGTAGTTGTGGACAAGTTGCGGCATCAGGGAAGTCGCATTCGGGAAGCGAGACTGGAAGAACTGCTTCACCTCCACCGCAGAGTTCAGCCTGGCAAAGCTGTCGGCGCCTTCGAACGGCAGAAACAGAATACAGGCGAATGTACCGTCGATGTTGGGGAGTGCAATCAGCATGTGATTGCCTCGCGGCCAGATATGCAGGGCGTGTGTATCGAGCAAATGCTCGCCATTAGCACCGGCGGGAATCGTCAGTTCTTTGTAGCCATAGTCAAGATATTGTTGCGAAAAATTGAAGCGGTTCAGCTTGAGCATCTCTGTGCGAATCGCCGATGCCGAACCATCGCAGCCGATCAGAAGCCCGGTCTCGTGAGTCGTCTCTGCGTCGGACTCGCCGTTTTGCACTCTGATTGCTCCGCTCTTCAGGCCGTAGCCTGTGCAGCGTTGATTGAAGTGAATGACTGCGCCCTGCTCTTCCGCGGCGTTCAACAGCGCTATATTCAACTCAGCCCGGGAAATCGAATTGATAACTTCGTTTTCATTCTTCCCGTAAGGCTGGAAGGTCAATTCTCCCGCGACGGAATGCATCATCCGACCCCTCATTGGAATGATGATGCTTTGCATGCGCTCCCATAAGCCAGCCTGCCGCAAGGCGTGAATTCCGCGCTCCGACAGCGCGAGATTGATGGATCGTCCCGCACTCATGCGCACACGGCGCATGTCCGGCCGCCGCTCATAAATCTCAACCGCGAATCCTCTTTGCATAAGAAGAATCGCCAGGAGAGGACCGTTGAGTCCCGCTCCGATCAGTGTGATTTTGTCATGCTTCATTTCAGAGATTGAATGTCTACATCAGCTGTCGGAATTCGCTTACGCAGTAAGCAACGTCCTCGCCTCCCACAATTCGGGGAAGAACTTTTTGTCGAGGGTAAGCTTCAAGTAGGATGCTCCCGCGCTCCCTCCGGTGCCCATGCGGATTCCTATGATGCGCTCCACCAGTTGAATGTGACGCAACCGCCAGCTCACTACCAGTTCGTCGAACTCTGTCAACCGCTCGCAGACGTCAATCCAGTCGCGATGATGATTCTCATCTTTATAGAGTTCATAGACGGCGCGGGCGCGGGCTTCGAATCGTTCCTTCTCGGTTGCTCCCTCGTTGGCTGGCTGCAGTTTGCCTATTGCCTGAAGCGCTCCAAAAAACACGTCGCGCAGCGACGGCTGTTCCAGCCGCCGCTTCAGACTTGCGTAAGCTTCGGGTGTGGGCCGGTGATAGCGAAGCATCTTCTCATCCTTCAGGCCACACAAAAATTCAATCTCTCGAAACTGCTCTGACTGAAATCCGCTGGCAGGCTCCAGCAGGCTGCGGAACGCGAGAAAATGAGTGGGCAGCATCGTTTCAAGGATCGTGAACTGTTCGACCAATACCCGAGTGACTTCCGTGCAACGCCGCAGCAATCTCGCGGCTTCGTAAACTTCGTCACGCGACTGCGGCGCCGCGCCAGCCCTCTGCAGATTTGCAACCACGGCATCGAGGTCATGCAGCAATTCCTTGAACCACAATTCGTAGGTCTGGTGGACAAGAATGAACAGCAACTCGTCGTGGTGGGTGGGCGAAGATTGCGGATGCTGCAACTCCAGCAATTCCGGAACTCTCAGATACGAGCTGTACGTGAGTTGACCAGGCTCAGGCGCGGGCGGCGGCGCGAGCGCCTCCGCTTCCTTTTCAGCGCGCACTTCTATCTCAAGTTTCAGGAAGCCTGCTGCATTCCCGCCCAGAAGTTTCGTCTTCGTATCTTGAGGGAAATTGCTCTGGCGAATGAGCGCCCCGGCGCGTTCCTCGCCGAGCGGAAACGGGTAGTCGGAACCGAGCATCACACGCTCCGCTCCCATTGTTCCCACAAGGAATTGCAATGCGCGCTGGTCAAACACTGCAGAGTCAACGTAAAAGCGATTCAAATAGTGGCTGGGCGGGTGTTCGCATTCGCCACGCGCAACGGGATGATGATGCCACGCATTCTGCAGCCGCCCCAGCAAAAATGCAAAACTCCCGCCGCCGTGGGCAAAGCAAATCCGGAGCGTGCTTGGCAGACGATCAAACGCTCCACTCAAAATTAGTGCAACTACCGAGAGTTGAGTCTCTGCCGGCATGCCGACGGTCCAAGGCATCATGTACTTCGGCATCCGCTCCGGGGCGAGCATATCCCAAGGGTGAACAAGAACGGGTGCGCCTTGATCCGCGCAGTGCTGCAGGAGAGTTAGGATGCTGGGATCATCCAGATTCTTGTTCCCAACATGGTTGCCAATCTGCACGCCCACGTGGCCGGCGCGCATGCAGCGGCTAAGTTCTTTGCAGGCCGCGTCAGCATCCTGCAACGGCACCTGGCAAAACGATTTCAGCCGATCTTTCCCCTTGCTGCAGAGTTCAAGCGCTGCGTCGTTGAATAATTGCGCGCAATCCAATGCGTGTTGGACCGGCCGCTCGTAGGCGAACAACACCGGGGTGGCAGAAATAATCTGCACG
>Ga0307475_10002696_pt1 | contig 10705 bp, 16 predicted proteins | sample atmos_gasesECM1C_FD_203317 | JGI IMG/M metagenome (GOLD analysis project Ga0307475, IMG submission 203317) | Hardwood forest soil microbial communities from Morgan-Monroe State Forest, Indiana, United States - atmos_gasesECM1C_515 | ecosystem: Environmental > Terrestrial > Soil > Temperate...
TACTTTGTCTCCGGGCACCCGGTCATACAGCCTTTCCGGAAAGTCGGCGTCGGCATCCTCCATCACCGCGTTGTAGGGCGAGTCGATCGTGTTGTCTTCACAGATGCGGCGATTGCGGTTGATTTGTTTGGTGTCGATTCCGGCCATGTGCCCTTTCCCTCAAAAAACTACTGAGGGCGGTTACCCGCGCCGCCCTCGATTCAGTTGTGGTGCTGCTTAGTGCCGTTTGGATCTGCGGACCTTACGGTGTTTAGCCACAGTGACTCTCCTTTCTGCCCAGGCACCTGAAAATAAAGATCAGGGAGTCCCCCGGGCTGCCAACAAACTCGTTTAGTAGCGCACGCCTCTTTTCGACATCCGCATGCGCTTTGCTCGACCGCTTTTCTTAGCCATTACGCCCTCCCGGACTTTCGGTGCGCGCGCTTCAGGTTGTGCGGCTGGTGTAGGTTGTGGAGTGTCATGCGGTTCTTGCCGTGTACGACCTTGCGTTTGTGCGCCATGCTTTCTCCGTTAACTCAGCGCCGGAGCCGGTCCGTGATCGTGAATCATCTGCTCGGCGTTTTCGTACAAACTCTGGAGCCAGCCTTCTTCACCAAGCTCTTTCCGCTGAATGGCGTGCGAATAGAACGGCACACAAGGCACGCCGTCAACGGCTATCTGGCACAAAAAAATCCGCGAAAAATCCAGCGGATGACTTTGTTCCTTGATCTTGATGATTTCGTAGCGTGGCATCGTTCACGCTCGGAGAGTGCTTTTCTTCAAGACGGGACGTCAACGGGAAACCAGCGGAATCTGTGCGATGCCCAAGATTCAGTTGGAGGGAACGACGATCAGCCAGCAGCCGGGACGCTCGCGAATTACCTTGCAGTTAAAGGCTAAAAGCGTCCCATCGTGGCACCAGCGGCGTATGGTCCACTGACTGCGGTTGAAGTACCTCGCGGCCTCGGCGACCGTTAACTTTTGGTCACAGGATGAGGATTGCGGTTCCATCAGCGCGGCCGTTTCAGTTTCGCGAGAGCGGCGAGCTCGAGTTGTCTGGTGGCTTCCGCGGCCATCTCATCTGCGTGAGGCACGCCGAGCGTTTCGAGCACAAACTTCGGCGACACCATGCCCATCTTGCCGAGCGCCGGCATCAGTTTCTTCAGCATTGCCGAGCTCATGGCGTCCACGCTGGTCTCGTCGAGTTCGAGTTCGCACTCCGCGTTTGTCGGAATCGGCGACCAAATACAGGTCTTATCGCCGCGCTGCGGGCGCAGGCGGTCTTCTTCGAGTTTAAATCTAGCCATCAGGTGGAAAAGCATCAGCGTCACGCGCTGGTAGGTCTCGGCGAGGAAGCGTGCCTTCATCCGGAGAATGCTCTGCGACTGGAATACCGTAGCATCGAAGAGTTCAGTCGAGATGTTGCCGTCGCCTGCTTGCCCCTGCCTTTCCGGGGTAAAGCCGACATACCGCGCCACCTTCTGAAGCAGGATTTCCGGCACTTGAGTCATGTGCTGTGGGATCTGTGGCGGTACCGTCATCGTCGGCGGCTTCTCGCCGTCGTATACTTGCACCTCGCCCGGCAACCCCCCGTAGGCGTCGATATCGATGCCGGAATCCTTCGGAATCCAGCACTGCACGTTGTTCGTGCGGATCATGTTTTCAATGAGTTGCGTGTACATCTTCTCTGCGATGTCCTGCGGGCCTTTGCCGTAGCGCACCGGCGGCGGTCCGTAGATGCTCGACGGATGCGGCATGGACCAGACACCGAAGACCGGGAAGGTTCCGAAGTCGTCTTCTGGCAATCGCGGCACCCAGTTCGGCCCATCGGTAAGGTTGACAGCGTTGCACTCAACGATGAACCTACCGCCCGGGTATTTCCACTTGGTGATAGGCTTGACGGCTAGTTCGAAACCTTCCGCGGTCTTCTCCCCGGCAATCTCTCTGACTACCTCTCGTGCATAGTCGCGAATCCAGGCGTAACGCACGCGAACGCGCGGGCCGTTGCGCTGGTGCTCGAATCCTTCCGGAGCATCGACACGCAGCGGTCCTGGCGGGAGTTCCATGGAAAGGTCGAAGCGGTTGCTCCCGGTTTCGTCATCTTCGAAGTCGTCGTATCCCGCGCCGACGCGGATATTTCGCGCGGCGTCGCCCCACATGCGCTTCACTTCATCGACGTAGAAGTAATCTTCGACGATCAGGAACGACCAGTCGCGGTCGTTTTTCGCGTGCGGGTCGGGGAACACGGAATCGGGGTCGCGGGCTCTCAGCCATGCGGAGCCCTTGCCGTTGCGGGTGTTGGCGTTGAATCCCGCCTGAATCCACGACGGGTTCGTGAACTGCGACCAGAACACGGCTTCGAAGATGCGGTTGTTGAAGAGTCCCTGTTTCCAGGCCGCGGCGAAGGCGAGTTCTCTTTGTTCGTCACGCTTGCCGTTGACCGAGATGTAGCACTTCGGGGAGTCGTTCGTCAGGTCGGTCGCTTCGCTCATCAGTAGGTACTGAAGTTCCGGGAGCACCACCCGTGGACGGAATGACGGCGCCGCGGCCTGCGCGTAGTAGTTGAGTTCGTAGAAGTCCTTCATGTCCTGAATCCAGGAGGCACCAAGTTTCTGGTCACGCTCCTGGGTGGCCATGCGCTGCAGGGTGTCGAGTTGGCGGGAGATTTTTACTTCGGCGGGCGACGGACCGCGTGAATCGGCAGACTTTCTTTCGGCTCCGACGATATATAGTGCTGGCTGAACGCTGGCCATCAGTTCCTATCCGCTCTGGGGCGCTGGCCCTTGTGCACGTTAACGTAGTAGATCGAGCCAGTGCAAGAGCAAATGTACTGCTTGAAGTCCGCGCTGCTAACAGCGGAATTGAGCCTCATGGGCTGCTCGCAGTGCTGGCAGGCGGGAATCTTTCCCCAATTGGGGTTGATATCAGCCATTGTCGATTCGTTCCATGCGCTTCACAACGCTATCCGGTTTTTCATCCAAGCGGAAGATGCGCACGGCTTTGTCCACGTCTCCGTAGACTCCAATGATCCAGCCGCCTTTCGAGCCTTTGGGCATGAGCGGTACTTGCTCACATCCAGCGGTCGCCAAGCTCTCGATGTCTACTTTTTCCATGTCCACAAAAAAGATGAAGTGCCCGGCAGGTTCGAGGTCGTAGCGCGCGACGCCTTCAGCGACCGCTACCGGGGTGAGTGCGGCGATCGGAGTAGCTTTCAGGAAGTCACGTCGGTTCATGTTTTTCTCCTATCGCGCAGCCTCTTTGGTTTTATGGGTGGCTTCTGTAGTGCTAGCCAAGCAGCACGTTGAATCGGATGCAACCAATCGGGAGGAGGCGAGTTCATGCGACGCTCTTTTCTAGCGGGATACGGCTCAGGTCATCTTCCCCGCGCAGCCAGCGGGAAATCAACTCACGGGGATCTTCGTTTCGCATGCGCCCGTCGCTCTTAGCAAACTCGGTAGCCTCCCCAATAATACTCATGTGTTCCTTCGCCGTCATGTACGTCGGCACGAGGTCCGAGGCCCACTGCGTGAGGTTGCACAAGAGATTCGAGTAGGCCAGGGACTTGCCCGTCTTCCAGTCGTCGGCAAACTGCTGCCACATGCACTCGTAGACTTCCTTGGCGTGCGCTAGGCTCGCGGCTTCGCGCTTGGCCTGCGCGGCCGCTTCTTTCGCTCGGCGCTCGGCGGCTTTTTGCTCCAGTTGCTCCCGGCGCTCGGCTTCGGTAATGGGTTCCTTTTTCAGTTTCGCCTCAGTGATTTGTCGAGGATGCTGGCGACGCGCGCCGCATCGGCCTTCTGCTGGTTTACTTGCTGCTGGGCGGCGATGCCGCGGGCGATGCGCCACTGCGTTTCGAGTTCGCGGTGCGCTTGCATCAGAATGGCCATGGCCATGTCGAGGTTCGCGACGTTGCCATGGATTTTGACGACAAAGGTGTCCTTGTCGAAGAGTATCAGAAGATGGTCACCCTTCATCTCTTCGGCTAACTTCACTGGGTCGCTGCCGTCGCTACCGTTCATCTTCGAACCTCCCTTCTAGTGCGGTTCAAAACGTGGCGTAACCGTTGACGGTGTAAAGCGAGCCGTTGGTCGGTGCCGAGGAAAAATTCAGGGTCAGCACGCCGAGCAAGAGCGTCCGCGATACGATGGTCAGCCCGGCGCAATCCATATTTGCCAAGGGCACGTCGGCCGGCGCCGAAGCGAAAAGCGGGGTAATCGACCCGGAAACCGGAGGACTGAAAAACACCGGTCCCGTGGTCAAATCAATCGAAACCGATGTCGATGCACCATCCCCGAAAAAGGTGAAGCTGAACGCGATCGTGGTTTTGTTGGCCATGTTTTCCCCTTATGGTGCGCTGTATCCGGTGATCGTGACAAGTGATGTATTTGTCGCACTGCTGCCGACTACGCAAATCGCCTGATTCGCAGTGACGGCAATCGGCGGCTGAAGCTGGATGACTGTCGGCGCGGCAGTGTTTCCCAGAGATGGCACGACGGCCGTACCGGCGGTGGCTCCGATAGGAAATACCGTGGCGGTTCCCGTTCCGCAATTTGTGCCGGTGCCGGTTTCAAGGATCCACAACGAAGCGGTTGCGGTAGACGACTGAGCATAGATGGTTTGAACGTAAAGTTTAAGCCCGGCTCCGGGCGCGCCCTGGCAACTTGTAAGCGTGGTTCCGAAGGGTGCGCCGCAGGACCACGTAACCGGCCCGCCAAGCCTGACGTACTGCGCTCCGTCCGTGCTTTCGACTACCCGGCGAATGTTTCCCGCTGTTGCCGCCGTCGGTTGCGTGGACCCTTGAGTCGCTGCTTCAGCGCCGGTAGCGAGCACGTTAGCAGGCACGGCGGAATTGTTCGCCGCGTCGAAAATAGCGCCGGCATTGCCGACGACTCCCACTTTTTGTACGCCGGCGGCTGCGGTAACTGTCGCCGTGCCGGCGACTGAGGACATATCCGTTTTTACGGCGTTCGTTGCAGCAATCACGCTAACGTTCGTGGTGCCGTCGGTGAGTTGTGTTAGGGCTTCCCCCTTCGAGTTGCATTGCAACGGGCCGACGTTCGTGCTGGTCAGCGTCGTGGGAGCAGTGACGAACTGGCACGCGGTAAGAAGCTCATTCGCTGGGGCAGCCACGTTCGTCCCGGCGGCATCGAAAGCCCCACCGGCATTTCCGACCACCCCAACCTTCTGCACTCCAGCGGCAGCCGTGGACGTCGCCGTACCCGCGACCGAACTCATATCGGTCTTGAGGGCGGATGTCGCGGCGATGACGGCGACGTTCGTCGTCCCATCGGTCAACTGCGTAAGGAACTCGCCCTTCGAATTGCACTGCGCGGCGCCCTGGTTCCCGGTAGTGATGGTGGTCGGCGCCGTCGTGAAGTTACAGCCGACGGACAGCGCATTCGCCGGCACCGCCGCGTTTTGCGTGGTGTCGAGAATGCCGCCGGCATTCCCTACAATGCGGTTCGTCCAGGTTCCGGATTCGGTGACTGCCACGGTTCCGGTGATGGTTGTCGAAGTAAGTGTGACGGCCGGCGTATTCGTGATGAAGGCATTCACCCCGGGAACGTTCACGGCTCCGGGAGCGGTGCCGTAAGCCGATGGCGAACCGAGCGCTACGCCGTTCCATTGCGCTGTATTGACGGCGCAGTTCGCGGCCGTGCAAGAAACCACCCACGGCGAAGTTGACTGGGTGACGGCGACCGTACCGGTAATGGTAGTGGAAGCGAGGGACACTACCCACGGAGAAGTACCCTGGAAAGCTTGGACGAAGAGTTTACGATCGGAAGTTAGCGAAGGGGCACAGGCACTTCCGCTTGTACAAACCGTTGGAGAGTTGCTGAACCAGCCGCCGGTAATCGAAATGGCCGTGGTGCCGGCGGTGAACGCGCCGTTGTCGGAGAACGAGGTGCCGGCGGCGCAGCCGCCCGTGCAGTTGACGTTCAGCGAACTTCCGGTCAGGGTCGGCGCGATGCCCGCAATCTGGAAGACGTTAACTCGTTGCAAGGGGTTGAACTGCGGCGAGGCAAAGAGATCGGAAGGAATGTTCAGGTGGACGGTTCCGCCTTCTTCGTCGACATAAGAAAAGTGGTAGATGAGTTTCGGCGGAGGCGCCGCGTGTAAGCGATGGGGAAGAACGAGCCCTAAAGCGAGCAAGGCTAAAATCACTAAAATAATTTTCACGAGGAAGCGCGATTGCCGGTGTTTCGTGCCTTTGTGCATGTGCGCGCTATAAATGGCCCAGGCTTCCTTTTCCTCGGCCGTCATGTGACGTCCGCGTTGCCCTTCGATTTCCCTGCGAAATTTCCAGTAGTCTTCTTCACTCACGAGCACGCCGAACAGGCGCTCGAAGACGGATAGTTTGTCGTGCCTCTTCCACAGCAGCGGGTGTTTCCGTCGCGTCGCGCGCAGCATCACCAACTCGCTTCATCCTGCGTGATGGTGGTGCTTCCGCTGACCGTCTTCACGTAGCCAGCCACTTCTCCGGCATGGAAGGAAGTCGGAGTGGTATCGAAGACATAGCCACTGCCGGCGGAAATGCGCTTGGGGGTGTCCGTATTGTATTTGGCGACGAGCAAGTCGGTCGTTGGCCAGCCTCCGACGCCCAAGTCTTCGTTGATCGAAACCGAGCGGCAAGCGGAAAGACAGGTCACGGCCGTAAAACCGGTAGTATTGGCCGTGAAGGAAGACGTTTTGCCCATCACTGCGCGGTTGTGTTGCTAGAGTTCTTCGGCGATCACGCGCAAGCGCCGGGCTATGCCGTTCAGCGAGTGGCCGTGGAGGTGCGAGTCGGTCACGTTCGGTGTGGGTATGACTTGCGCAACCGCCGCTAGCGCGTCGGCCATCTGCTTCAATTCTTCCTTAAGCGGAACGGGCTTCGTCGTTTCGGCGGCTTCCTCTTCTCTTGTCGTTGTTTTTTCTTTGGCCATGGGAAACTCCTTTAGGATGCGGGATGGGGACGACGTGCTGCTAATTCTTCAGCGACCATACGCGCGACGCGGCGTCTTTTCAACTTATTTTCGAGGTCGGTGAGTTTTTCGTTATCCTCGAGCGTTGAACCCTTGCGCGGCAATTCCCTGCTTTCCGGGTTGAACAGTTTGTCCAGCGGATCCACGGTCTGGCCGTTCGACGGCGCCTGGCGCGGCGCGATAACTTCTTTCTGCGCCTGGCGCTCGGGTACGACGCGGAACACTTCGCCAAACGAACCCATGGCGACGGTGAGCACGAGTTCTTGTTTCGTAGAATCCCAGGATTTCAGAAGCGTGGTTGCTTCGCCGATCGTGTCAATCAGTTCGCCCTTCACGCGCAACTCGCCTGCATTCTGCCGGCAGAGGGCCGCGAGGATGCGAACCAGATAAGCCTCGATGGAAAGCTCGCCGCGGTTGTAGGCGCTCATATTCCCGCCAATCGGTCGATCTGTTTCCTGCCGGTGGCACGCATGTTGGCTCGCAGGCCAGCCAGGCGCATCTGCTGCTTCATCTCTTTGATAAAGATATCGTCCAGTTCGCTTTTCTGAACGGTGACTCCGACTTCGGCGAGTTTACCCTGTGGGGTTGGCTGGTCGAGTATGGTTTTCGGCGCGAACTGCATTCGCGGCGGCGGAAACTCTTCTCGTGTTAGACAGGCAATCGCGTAGGCTACCAGGATGTCGTCGTGGTCCTTCTCGACTTCCCAGCGCCATTCCTTGAGGGTGCACTGGTCGATCTGGCTGACGAGCGCGGCATCGTGCACCTGCAGCCCGCCGGGTTCGTTCTTCATGCCCATGCGCAGGCCGGAGCGCGTGGCGTCGATGATTAGCCGCCGCGTGGCGTTATTCATCTCAAAGCCCAGAGCGTTCGAGATATCCTTGCCGCGCTTGCGGTCGAAGCGTCCCTTCCACCGGCAGATGTTCGGGTAGCGGAATACGTCGCGGAGCTTGACCAGCGTCCAGCGTCCGAGCCCGCCGGTGAGTTCCGGGTTAATCATGGCGTTGTTGAACCAGCGGCCGGCGATATCGAGTTGGTCGGCGAGAGTCTCGGGATCGACAATCTCTGCGAACCGGGCGGCAAGCTCTCCTGTTTGGCCGCAGAGCACGCAGTAAGCTGCGAAATCGCCACCTTCGACTCCCGCCGCACTGTCGGCGCCGATGTAATACTTCATCCCGTCGGCCTTGCCGTTTTTGTCGAACGGGAAGCGCCACAAGAAGACCGGGCCGACAGAATCTTTTAGAAACTTGAAGCCTGTGCCCGGGGTGCGAACAAATTTCCCGCGGCACAGCGGTTCTTTTACGGTGCGCTCGGCATAGGCCAGTTCATCTCTTGCGAAGGCCGGCTCACCCGACACCTGGAAGGCCACGCGGGGCGAGTGCGGATATTCGGTCAGCCAGACGTGCTCGAGGTTTCGGCATTCGGCGGCCATGGTGACGCGCATGAAGGCGATCTGCTCTTTCGTCGCATGGAAGGGAGCAGCCATCAATTCTTTTTCGAGATCGGTAGCGGGAGCATCGTCGGCGCCTTCCGCCGGCAGAACACAAGCAGGATCATCGAGCCAGGAAAGGAATACCGGGATGTAGCCGTTCAGCCCTTGCACGGCGTCGTTCCAGTATTCAAAGAACGGCAAGCCCGGGCCTTCTCGTCCGTTGGCCGTGGATTCGATGACGATGATGCTCTCGTCGCCTTTGGCGACCGACGTAATCATGGCGGTGAAGATTTCCGCTGCCGGGTACTTCGCGGCTTCCGACAGATGTAGCGCGGAGAGCGTGCCGCCGCGTCCCGATTCCGGTGTTCCGGCCGTGGCGAGGGTGATGGTACTGTCCCCTCCGGGATGCCGGAAGAAGATTCTTTTCATTTGAATGTCGGCAAGGGGAAAACCCGGGCAGGCGCGCGAGAGGTCGCTGGGCACGCGGAAGAGTTCATCCGAGGTTCCGGCGAGGTGGCTCAGGATTTTGATGTTCTTGTTCGGGAAGGCCAGGCCGTAGCACCACAGCAGGCCGTCGACGAGCGAAGACATGCCGACTCGGCGGGCTTTCAGGATGATGATGCGGAGTTTGCGCTCCTTTTCCCACTGCTCCTTGATCTTTTCCATCAGGATTTTCTGGTTGCGGTAGAGGTGGAAGGGGACCATACGGTGGGTCGCACGATTTTTAATCGGGAGACGGGAGAGGAGAGTTTCGGCGCGATCGAGCCAGTTCATCAGTACCCTCGCGGAAGATTGAAGTTCCTTGCTAGTGGACTGCCCGTGGCCATGAATTGCACGTGGCGCGCTTGCGGGTCGGTGACCACATGCGGACAGACGAAGTAGTGATTCGTTTGAATAACAAACTGTTCGTGATGCCAGCGCACCGGGAATTTTCTCTTGAACCACTCGGGCAGATGATTTTCCTTGAACATCTGCCAGGCACCATCGGGCCACTGGACCACTTTATATTGTGGCTCGCTGGGAATCTTTCCGCCGACGAGCCACGCGCGGATCTGAGCCAGCATGTTAACGGTCTGGGTTTTTATAAATTCTACTTTCGCGGTCTCGGCCACTCCAGGAAAGTCTGAAAGTGTTGCCTTAATGTAGACGCCAACTTTTTCGGCCGTGAACCAGTGATATGTCAACATTTCATCTGTAGGGAGCGTTCCGTCCGGTACGTTGGCCATCAGAGTGTTCCGGCAACGGCGTGGCGCTCGCGCCGTTGGTCGATCAACAAACCTTGGAACCTTATCCAGCAATTTTCGCTACATATCAAAACTGGAGTGACCAGACCGGTCTTCGGGTCTTTGTGGCCGTTCTCGTAATCGGTGCCGCGGGCGGGCATGCGGTGCTTGGTGCCCTTGCTGCAGCACTTGTCGCGGCCGGCCATGAAGCACTCGTAAAACTCGATCTGCGTCGAGGCCATGGCGCGCGCGTTGAGGATTTTTCCGGCGCGCTCGAAGGTTTCCTTGAGTTGTGCGTAGAGTTGTTGCGCGACGGGCATCGGAAGGTTTTGCCAGTCTACCACTGTCGATGCGTGTGCCGGTCCCTGCTCTGGAATCGGAAGGGATGGCGCCGGTTGTCGTTTGGCGAGGCGCGCGGCGGCGCGTTCTTCTTTCTTGCGTTTGTTTTCGGCGCGGGTGTTCCTGGCTTTATTGATGGCTTCGAGCGTGCGGATGCGTGGCATTAACGGTCTCCTGGCAGGGAATATCCCGGGCGCAGCTGGCTGTGGCGCTCCTGGGCTTCGCGGGCGGCTTTGTGTCTCAAGAAGGCTTCGTATTTGCCGGCTTGCTCGGCGCGGTCCTTCGGCCAGACGTTCCTACAACCGCAGGTGCGGCAGACGAAGATAAAAGCGTCGTCGGTTTCTCTCGCGATGTAGACGGCCGACTGCTCGCAGCGTTTCTCAAGAAAGTTCGGGCATGGCGGCAATTCAGGCACGGGAATTTTCCTTGGTCATTGTTGCCGGGCGCAGTTTTTGAGCGAGGCAGCGGTCGCAGAACGGAGTGCAGTTCAACAGGTGTTTTTTATACTTCACTTTGCAGGCGAGGCACGGAGCTTCTTTTATGTCTACATCCGATAAATTCAAAGCGAATGTTGCGAGTGACTCACTCATACGATTGCTAAGACTTTTGAAGGGTTTGGTCCGCGTGCGGCGAGCAGTTCCTTCCGTTCTTCAGCGGCCTTCCAGTTGAGGTAGCGCAGCCACTTTCTCTTGCGTTGGCGATAGCCGGCACGCAAGCCCAGGTGTTTGAAAGTGAGGATATGCCGGCCGTACATCGCGGCGTTCATTCGCAGC
>Ga0307475_10002698_pt1 | contig 10704 bp, 10 predicted proteins | sample atmos_gasesECM1C_FD_203317 | JGI IMG/M metagenome (GOLD analysis project Ga0307475, IMG submission 203317) | Hardwood forest soil microbial communities from Morgan-Monroe State Forest, Indiana, United States - atmos_gasesECM1C_515 | ecosystem: Environmental > Terrestrial > Soil > Temperate...
CCCGAAAATCTTAAAAAAATCGTTTGCTTGACGGCATACGACTATCCCACCGCGCGCCTTCTCGACGAAGCCGGCGTCGACGTCATCCTCGTCGGCGATTCGGTAGCCATGGTCGCGCTAGGTTACGACAGCACGCTGCCGGTCACCCTCGACGAAATGATCCATCACGCGCGAGCCGTACGTCGCGGCACCAAGCACGCGCTCCTCGTCGCCGACATGCCCTTCGGCAGCTATCACTCCGACACCGCCGAATCCCTGCGCAACGCCGTACGCTTTGTAAAAGAAGCCAGCGTCGAAGCCGTGAAAGTGGAAGGTGGCGAGCGCCGTCTTGAGCTGATCGCGCGCCTAACCGAAGCCGAAATCCCAGTGATGGGCCACGTCGGCCTCACGCCGCAATCCGTGAACGCGCTAGGCGGCTACCGGGTGCAAGGTAAGACCACCGATGGCGCCGAACAACTGCTGCGCGACGCCCGCGCCGTCGAAGCCGCCGGCGCCTTCGCCGTCGTGCTCGAAGCCGTGCCGCGCGAGCTCGCCGCGCAAATCACCCGCGAGCTGCGTATTCCCACCATCGGCATCGGCGCCGGCCCCGATTGCGACGGTCAAATCCTGGTCGTTCACGATCTGCTCGGCCTCACCTTCGACCAGACGCCCAAATTCGCTCGCCAGTACGCCAACGTCGGCGAAGTAATCTCCAACGCCGTGCGCAGCTATTGCGAGGATGTGCGCAAAGGCGCGTTCCCGTCCGACAGTGAGTCCTATCATTCGGGTTCAACGGCGAAGAAAGACGAGCCCGTCAAGATTTCTATTTGTTGAGTCGCGCGACAAAATCCAATTTGTGAGGGAGTGCAATGTCCCCGGAAGAAATGCGCCTGCTCTATGATTACAATGCCTGGGCCAATCGCCGCTCCCTGACCGCCGCAGCCGCGCTCACTCCGGAGCAATTCACCAAGCCCATGGGCTCCAGCTTTTCTACCGTCCGCGACACGCTGGCCCACATCTTCGGCGCCGAATGGATCTGGCTCGAGCGCTTCCAGGGCCGCTCCCCGTCATCCCTTCCAGACACCACGCAATATCCCGATGTCGGCACCCTCGGTGAGCGCTGGGGCGAATTCGAGCCGCGCCTCCTCAATTTCGTTCGCGCAGTGACGCAAAGCGATCTCGACCGCATGATGGAATACAAAACCCTGAAATTCGGCGTCTACAGCAACCCGCTCTGGCAATCCATGCAGCACCTGGTAAATCACGGCAGCTACCATCGCGGCCAAGTCACCACGCTGCTTCGGCAACTCGGCGCGCCGGCCATCCTCACCGACCTGATGCACTTCTATCGCGAGCGCGCCGTCGCCGCCAAAGCCTAGCCCGTCCGCGCCGCCAATCGTGGAAACAATCCGAACCATCGCCTGGATGAAAGAAGCCGCGCGGCAAGCCCGCGCCGAAAGCCGCATCATCGGCTTCGTGCCCACCATGGGCGCTTTGCACGCCGGCCACACCGCTCTGGTGCAGCACGCGAAGCAAGCCTGCGCCCCGGTGATCGCTTCAATATTCGTCAACCCGAAACAGTTCGGCCCGAAAGAAGATTTCGCGAAATATCCGCGCACGTTGGAAGCGGATAGCGAGAAGCTATCGGCTGCAGGCGTGGATACTTTATTCCTGCCCGAAGCCGCGGACATTTACCCTAGTGGATTTCGCACCTACGTCACTGTCGAGGGCCTCAGCGACTGCCTCGAAGGCCGCTCGCGCCCCGGCCATTTTCGCGGAGTCGCCACCGTCGTGCTCAAGCTCCTCGAAATCGTGCAGCCAAATTTCGCCTATTTCGGCCGCAAAGACGCGCAGCAAGTCCGCATCATCTCGCAGATGGCCCGCGACCTGAATCTCGATACCGAAATCGTAGTCTGCCCCATCGTCCGCGAACCGGACGGCCTCGCGCTCTCCTCGCGTAACGCCTATCTCAGCGCCGACGAGCGCCGCGCAGCCACCGTTCTGCACCGCGCGCTCGAAGCCGCCAAAGCTGAAATCGCCGCTGGTGCGCGCGATTCGCTCCACGTGCAAACGGTCTTGCGCAAGGTGCTGCAAGGCGAGCCGCTCGCCACGGTCGACTACGCCGAAATCGTCGACGCCGACGCCTTCGAGCCTATCACCCGCATCGCCCGGCCCTGCTACGTCGTCCTAGCCGTTTTCGTTGGCAAGACCCGCTTGATCGACAACTTATACATCGAGCCGTTTGGTGCTTCCGGCGAGATCGACTGCCGCCTGTAACTTCCATTGGAAACGCTGCACAAGACCCAAGAGAAAGGACAACGCAGAGTTGATGAGTGCGCTGAGGTCCGCAGAGAAGCGTTGACGTCGGCCGGTTCTGCACGAGTTTCTACATCTCGGCTACGTGTTGGCGATAGCCAGGACTTCGGCGGCGTGCCCTTTTGCCTTTACGTTGTCCCAGACGTGCTCGATTTTTCCGTCCGTGCCAATCAAAAACGAGCTGCGCACGATTCCCAGGAACGACTTACCGAGGAATTTTTTCATGCGCCGCGCCCCGTAAGCTTCGATCATTTTGAATTCCGGGTCGCTCAGTAGCGGAAAATTCAACTTGTACTTTTCCTTGAAGCCGGCTTGCGTCTTAACGGCATCGCCGCTGGCCCCCAGTATCACCACGTTCAGCTTGTCGAATTGCTTCTTTGCGTCGCGAAACTCGGACGCTTCCACCGTTCAACCCGAGGTATTCGCCTTCGGAAAGAAAAATAGCAACACCCGCTTCCCGCGAAACTCGGAGAGCGTAACGTCCCTGCCGTCGTCGCCCTTAACCTTGAATTCCGGAGCCTTATCGCCCGCCTTCAACATTGCAATCACCTCGAGGTGTTCTTGGAGTGCGGCAGTCTGGTTGCCGCTTTTACGGCCTAAACAACACTATAAGCTGTTCTACGACAGCAACCGGCGCAAAATATCATTCACCGCCTGCGGATTCGCCTGCCCCCGCGTAGCCCGCATGACCTGGCCCACAAAAAACTTGAACACCCCTTCATTCCCCGCCCTATATTTCGCAACATTCTCTGGGTTCTTGGCGATCACATTCCGCGCCGCCTGCTCGATCGCGGAGGTATCGCTGATTTGCGCCAGCCCTTCGGCGGCAACGATTTCCGCAGCTCCGCGCCCGGACTCAAACATAGTCGCAAAAACTTTCTTCCCCACCGCGCCCGTGATTTGCCCGGATTCCACTAGCTTCAGCAGTTCCGCCAGGGCTGCGGGCGAAACGGGCGACGCGTCGATCTCTTTTCCGGAATCGTTCAGTCGCCGCAGGAGTTCGGTTTGCATCCAGTTAGCCGCGCTCTTCGCCGAACCGCCGGATTTCGCCACCGCCTCGAAATAACCCGCCAGTGCCTGCGAGTCGGTTAGCACTTCCGCATCGTAAGCCGTAATTCCGTACACACGCACGAAACGCTGCTGCTTCGCGTGAGGCAGTTCCGGCAGCGCGCTGCGAATCTCCTCGCGCCAAGCCGCGCTCACATGCACCGGGAGCAAATCCGGCTCGGGGAAATAGCGGTAGTCGTGGGCTTTTTCCTTCGAGCGCATGGAATCCGTGCGGTTCGCGGACTGGTTCCACAGCCGCGTCTCTTGTGATATTCGCCCGCCGTTCTCCAGCACTCCGATGTGCCGCTCGATTTCGTATTCAAGCGCCTTCTGCAGAAACCGGAACGAATTCAGGTTCTTTACTTCCACCTTGGTGCCGAATTCCTGCGAGCCGCGCGGCCGCACGCTGACATTTGCGTCACAGCGCAGCGACCCTTCTTCCATGTTGCAATCGCTCACCCCGGTGTAGAGCAGAATTTGCCGCAGCGTGGTCAGGTACGCGTAAGCCTCTTCCGGCGCGCGCATGTCCGGCTCGGAAACAATTTCGCACAGCGGCGTGCCACAGCGGTTGTAGTCGATATACGCCTTGGTGGCTGACTGCGAAAAGCCCTCATGCAAATTCTTCGCCGCATCTTCTTCCAGATGCAGCCGCGTGATCCCGATCCGGTTCTTCGCTCCGGCGTGCTCCACCTCAATCCATCCGCCGGTGGCCAGCGGCAGCTCGTACTGCGAAATCTGATAACCCTTCGGCAGGTCCGGATAAAAATAATTCTTCCGCGCAAAGCGCGAGTGCTCGTGCACCGCGCAGTTCAGCGCCAACGAAGCCAACGTCGCCATCTCCACCACGCGCTTATTCAGCACAGGCAGCGTGCCAGGAAGCCCCAGGCAAATAGGGCAGGTGTTGCTGTTCGGCGCATCCCCAAAGCGCGTCGAGCAGCCGCAGAAAATCTTTGATTTCGTCAGAAGCTGGACATGCACTTCCAACCCGATCACCGGCTCGTACTTGGCCAGCACTTCGGGAGCGATGCCCGCCGCCTCTTGCGTCGATTTCACCATCAAGGAAGGAAATTATAGCATTGGCGCAAGTAGCACGGGCTTTAGCCTGTGCTCCGACCCGCGTTGCTCAGGTCGCACCCGCCAGCTCATCGAAGAAGCAGAAATACATTGTTCTGTGAATCTACTGCGTCAGGATTTTCTCAAAGAACGAGAGCGCGCGCGGATCGTGCGATTGGCCTAGCCAGAACATCGCCTGCTTGCGCACTTCGCGATTGCGATTGGTCTGCGCCACCTCAATCAGTTTAGGCACGCCCTCATCCTTCGGCAGCTGGCTCAGGGCGAAAACTGCTTTCTTCTTCACGTCGGTGTCCGGATCGTTTTCGATTGCTCCCGTAATCGCGCCGACTGCTTTCTGCCCGGCCTTGTGCGCCAGCCAGAATAATGCCTGCCCGCGCACGTGCGAGCTCTGGTCGTCGTGAGCCATCCGGATCATCTCCTCCACCGCGCCCGGCTCGTGACTCACGGAAAGAGCGAAAGTCACCTGCGAACGCACGTCCGAACTCGGATCGCTCTTGGCCATCTTCTCCAGCACGGCGAGTCCCGCCTTTTCCCTTGCGGCGCCAAGCCAGAACGTCGTTTGCTTTCGCAGGGATTCAGGCTCGCCCGTGCGCGTAAACGATTCGAGCGCCCGGTCGGCTGCTGGGTCGGCGTGCACCGCAATGGCGGTAAGTGCGCCATGTGAAATGTGATCGTCATCATGCGCATCGAGGTCCGTGCCGCGCACAAAGGTTTCCAGCAACTCCACGCTTTCAGCAGGCTTCACCCCGCTGAGCCAAACAAATGGTAATCCACCCGCATCGAGCGAGCATTCCATCGACACGACGCGAATCTTAGTCACTCGCCTATTCTCGGCCCGGAATAACACAGCGATGGACCGTGGCGCCTCCAGCTTCGTCGTGCCCTCCTCTTCCCTCGAGGTCATGTTCGTTCCATGGTCGCGATCCTCCAGCCGGCAATGCTCGCATCCATTTCGCCACGAGCCGTTATATTCTCCGCAGCACGTCATGCGTTCTCGCCCCATCTGCGGCACAGCGTAGCCCAGCCATTGCGGCCCGTCGGCCTTAGCCGCCCATGTCTTCACTTCCGCCGCTAGCGGCCCGTCGAGCGCCTTCTTTTCCACACGGGCGTTTTCGACTTGCGGCGCATCGCTGCTTTGCGCTTTCGCTGTCGGCGGCACCGTGACCACTGCGAGGATCACTCCCAGTCCCAGAATGATGGTGCGCATGTTTGTTCCTCCGCTCAATTCTTCTGCAAGATTTCCATCAAATAGTCCGTGGCTTCCTTGGAGTGCATGATGGAAAGCTTGGACACCGCGGTTCGCTTGAGCTCAGGATCTTTTTCGCCGCGCGCGATGGTCACAATCGCCGCTGCGTTCCCCTGAATAAAATAGGCGTTCAGCACTTCTTCCTTGATTCCACGGTCGGTTTCCTTCGCATAAATCGATTGCAGTGCCTTGGCGGAGTCATCGGAATGGATTAGGCCGAGATTGCGAACCGCGACGCGGCGCAGCTCCGGGTCTTTCTCGCTTTGCGCGGCCTCCAGCAGTTTCGGCGCGTCGCCGGCCAGGAAAAAAGCCTGTAGCAATTCGCGGCGCACCGCCGGGGAATTGTCCGTGCGATAGAGTTGCTGCAATTCGCTTTGCGCGTGAATCAGGCCGAGTTGCCGGATCGCTTCCCGCTTCACCTCATCGTCCTTTTCACTCTTGGCCGCGTCAAACAGGTGCTCGCGATCGCCCCCAATCATGTACGCGCGCAGGATGGACCGCTTGATCGACGCGTCTGAAGTCGAGGCATAAACCTCGGCCAGCGTCTTGCGCGACTCCGCTCCGCCGAACATCGCCAGGTACTGAATGGCTTTGCGTTGCAGATCAGGATTATTTTGCCCCCGTGCAACCTTGCCCAGAATCTCGCGCGCCTGCGGCGAGCCGCTCTGCGCCAAGACGAACAGCGCTTGCGATTTTTCTTTGGGCGTTGCCGAACCGCTTTCCAGGCGTTTGCCGAGTATAGGCACAGCGCGTTCCGGATCGCTGTTCATGATTCCGCGCAGCGCCAGCATCCGGAGCTCTTCATCCTTCTCCGCTTCCGGGTGTACAGGCTGGCCGGACGATTGACGCACTTCCAGCTCCAGCGCGTTGGCATCTTTCAGCCAGCGGCTCTGCGGGAAGCGGCGCTTGAGTTCAGCAATGTTCGCCAGCGCGGTGTCGCGCTTGCCCAGGCGATTCTCCGCATAGGCCTTCCAATAAAGGGCTGCGTCGGTCTGCGGGCCGCTCATTTGCGCCAATTGATCGAATTTGGCTTCTGCGCGGTCGTAGCGGTCTTCGTCCAGCGCTTCGCGGCCGTTGTCGTACAGTTCGGTCAAGCGATCGAGCCGCTCTTGCTCGCGATCCTTCTTTTCCTGTTCACGGTCGCGTGCTTCCTGTTCGCGATCGCGCTTTTCTTGCTCGCGGTCCCGCTTTTCCTGTTCCTGGTCCTGGCGATCCTGCTCCATATCGCTGGCTACTTCGTTGCGGTCCTCGTCCGGGCTTGCCTGGCGTTGCGCCGAGGGGGCCGATTGTTTCGCAGGCACAGCGCTGCCCATTGCCGCCAGTGGCACTATGCTGGGCATCGCCAGCACTACCGCCATCACTATCCAAGCTGGCATCTTGGCGCTAACGGACACGTAGGCGTGGTGCTGCGAGCTGGAAAGCGGCGGCAAGACCGCCGCACTCCAAGACTTGCTTCTCATCAACGGTGACTCTCCGTTGCTCATACCTTGTTCCTTTCACTTTTTGCGGAACTGCTCGGCTTTGCGGGCGTGCTCCCCGATTCCTCGCGTTGCTGCAGCTCCTTGCCGACCACACGAACTTTGAAAAGAATCCCGCGCGCTTCGATGCGTTGGCGAATGCCTTCTAACTGCGCGGGAGTTACCTGCTGCGGGCTGTGCGCAACGTCCAGAAGCACACGCTCGAGTTCATCGAGCACGCCGGCTAGCGCAGTGTCTCCTTGCTCCAGCGCGGTTTGCCGATAAAGCCGATTTTCCTCGAGCAAGTCTTCGGCGCGCCGCTGCTCACCGGAGATGTTGACTTCTTTTTGTCCCGCCGTCTCCGGCCCGCTGTTCGCCAACTCCACCAGAACCATTTCCGAGCGCCCAAGGTGCTCGCCAACAGCCATCACTAAAATCCGCTCACGAACCTTTGTTTGGTCCACCGCCACAGGAGCGCCTGGTGCATTGGGCTTACTAATCCGTCCGGCAATAAAAGCAGCTAGAACGAGCGCGGCAATCGCGCCGGCAGCCGCCCAGCGGCGCGGCGCGAACCACGGAACGCTCTTCGGTTCGCTGAAAAGAAAATCCCACCAGTGGCCGCGACGCAGCGGCAAGCGTGGTGAAATCTGCTGCCAGACGCGCTGACCGTAGTCTTCGCCAGGCTCCGGCACGGGAATCGTATTCAGCGCGGCCAGTAGCGCATCGATGCGCGCGAGTTCCGCTTGGCATTCGGGGCAATCGCCCAGATGCGTAGCAATCATCTCCCGCCCCGCGGCTTCGCCATCGTGATAGGCGATCAATTCTTCCTCTTTTGGATGTTTCATAGTTCTGTTCCCATCGCCCTTGCTTGTCCTCGCTGCTCCACAAATGGTTCCAGCGCTTTGCGAAGTTTTTGCACCGAGCGAAAGACCGTGTTCTTCGCGGCACTCGTGCTCGACTTCAGCGCGTCGGCGATTTCCTCGATTCCCGAGCCGCCCCAGTGCCGCATTACAAAGGCAGTCCGCTCGGCAGGCGTGAGCTGGCTGAGCGCGCGGCGCATTTGCACGGCCAGTTGGCCGCTCTGCGCCAGGCGTTCCGGCGAAGGCGCGCTGTCGGGCACCGTGCTCATCAGGTCTATCTCCGTGCCATCCTCGGTTTCTCGCGCCGGCAAGGCGCGATTCGAATCTTCGCTTTTCTTCTGGCGCATGCGGTCGATCGCATAGTTCGCCGCGATGCGATACACCCAGGTGCCAAAATTCGCGCGCGAGGCAAACTGGCTCAGTTTTTGATACGCGCGCAAAAAAGCCTCCTGAACAACTTCCTCGGCGTCATGCTGATTCCCGGTCATGCGGTAGGCCAGCCGATACACATTGCGGCTGTGCCGCTCGACCAGAACGCGAAACGCATCGCGATCGCCTGCGAGCGTGCGCTCGACGGCGATGGCGTCGCTTTCGACGGTGGTCTCGACGCTGGGCATCCGGTTCATTAGACAGGATTTCGGGGTCGCGGTTAGGTCGGTTTTGGGGCTATTCCGCCAAAGGTAGGGCTTCCGACCCTTGGTCGCGCCTCGGATGGAAATACCGTATCATTACAAAGGTTTCGCGGGTTAGCCGCGCTGATGAGGCGGCTCGCAGTAAGGAGCGGAATTGATTGCACGGTACACCCGTGAAGAGATGGGCCGCGTGTGGAACGACGCCAACCGCTTTGCACGGTGGCTGGACGTCGAACTTGCCGCGACGGAGACACTTGCAGAAGCAGGACAGGTGCCCAAAGACGCAGCGGCGGCGATTCGGGCCCACGCGAAAGTGGATGTGGCGCGCATCCAGGAGATCGAATCGCGGGTCAAGCACGACGTGATCGCGTTCACGATGGCGGTCGGCGAATCCATTGGCGATCCCGCGGCCGCGCGCTGGCTGCATTATGGGCTGACTTCTAATGACGTGGTGGACACGGCACAGGCGCTGCTTGTCCGAGATGCTTCGCGCTTGATCGAGCGCGGGCTTGTTCTTTTTAGTGAAGTGCTCGACGTGCGCGCGCACGAATTTCGCCATACCCCGCAAATCGGCCGCACGCACGGCATTCACGCGGAGCCCATCACGTTCGGACTGAAAATCGCCAACTGGTTCGCGGAAAATCAGCGCAATATCGCTCGATTCCGAGATGCAGCCGCGCAAATGGCGGTGGGAAAGATTTCCGGCGCGGTTGGGAACGCCTCGCATCTCGGCCCGGAAATCGAGGAGCGCATTTGCGAGAAACTCGGTTTGAAGGCTGTGCCAGTGGCTTCGCAAGTGATTCAACGCGACCGGCACGCGCACTACTTGAGTTCGCTCGCGCTGATCGCTGCGACGCTGGAGAAAATCGCGCTGGAGATTCGGCATTTGCAACGCACGGAAGTGCGCGAGGTGGAAGAGCCGTTTGGCGGCGAGCAGCGCGGCAGTTCGGCGATGCCCCACAAACGCAACCCGGTGACCTCCGAGCAAATTTGCGGGCTCGCGCGGCTGGTGCGTTCGAATCTTATCGCCGCGTTTGAAAACGTAGCACTGTGGCACGAGCGCGACATTTCGCACAGTTCCGTCGAGCGCGTAATTTTGCCGGACTCCACGATTTTGGTGGACTACATGCTGGCTAAAATGAGCACCATTGTTTCGAACATGCGCGTGTTTCCGGAGCGCATGCAGCGCAACCTGGAATTGACCCACGGTCTCGTGTATTCAGGACAACTGCTGCAGGACCTGGTGGAAAAAGGAATGCCGCACGACGACGCGTACAAGGCGGTGCAAGAAAATGCCATGGCGGCGTGGGAGGCGGATTCAAATTTTCGCGAGCGCGTCGCTGGTGATGCACGGATCACGAAATACCTGGATGCAAAAGCGCTGACGCATACATTTGATTTACAGCGGCAGCTTCGCTATGTCGATGCCGTCTTCGATCGCGTCTTTGGAGCGCATCCGGCCGGGGAGAAGTCCGCGGCGGGTTCCGCCGGCAAAAATTAAAAGCGCATTTGCCCCTCGAAAACAAAAAGCGCCCCGGATTTCGCCGGGGCGCCGTCTTGCCTCTTCTTGCCGCCGTTTTTGCGACAGCAAGCTGCGGAGGCGGAAAAATCTATTCGACGCGCTGGACGTAGCGCGCTTCTGTAGTGTCCACTTTGATTCGGTCGCCTTCGTTTACGAAGGGCGGCACCTGCACAACCAAGCCAGTTTCCAACGTGGCGGGCTTGCCGACCGCGCTGGCCGTCGCTTTTTGCAGGGTGGGCTCGGTGTGGACTACTTTTAGGTCCATGGTGTCAGGCAGGTCCACGCCAATCGGTTTCTCTTCGTAAAATTCCACTTTCACGATGGTATTGGGAATCAGATAGTAAATCGTATCGCCAAGCAGCTCGCGCGTGAGATGCATTTGCTCGTAGGTTTCCGTGTTCATGAAATGGAAATCGTCGCCCTCGTTGTAGAGATACTCGAATTCGACTTCATCGAGAATGGCTCGTTCCACAAATTCTTCGGCGCGGAAGCGATAGTCAATCATCGTGCCGCTCTTGAGATTTTTCATGCGGGTTTGCATGGAGCCGCGCTTGTTCCCTGGAGTGCGGTG
>Ga0307475_10002699_pt1 | contig 10703 bp, 6 predicted proteins | sample atmos_gasesECM1C_FD_203317 | JGI IMG/M metagenome (GOLD analysis project Ga0307475, IMG submission 203317) | Hardwood forest soil microbial communities from Morgan-Monroe State Forest, Indiana, United States - atmos_gasesECM1C_515 | ecosystem: Environmental > Terrestrial > Soil > Temperate...
TATCCCTCGGAGCCAGCAAGACGATGGTGCCGCGTAGAACATGGCCTGCGGGGACCTTCGAGCTGCTTCTGAACCGCATCGATGGTGTCTTCTGCCATGGCGCGATACGTCGTCCACTTGCCGCCGAGAATGCTGACCAGGCCGCTGCTCTGGTCTATCTCGACTTCGTGTTCCCGAATGAGGTTCTTGGTCGGCCGCGTGGAATTGGCACGTACGAGTGGCCGCAGACCGGCGAATGCGCCGACAACATCTTTTACCGAATAAGGCTTGGCTGAGTAGCGGTTGAGATGGCGGAACAGATATTCAGCCTCCTCGCGGGTCACGTTCAGTTCCTGCTCGAGCGTCACCTCCTGATCCGTGGTTCCGATCAGCAAACGACCAAGCCAGGGGATCGCGAAGATTACCCTTCCATCTTCGCTCTTGGGAATCAGCAGCGCGCTTGTGACGTTTCTGTTCAGCGCGAGAAGGACGTGGATGCCCTTGCTCAGAACGAGCCGGCGGGGTGTGCCCGGAGCCGCCAGGGAACGGATGCCGTCGGAGAAGGGGCCGGTCGCATTGATGAATACGCGCGCGCGCACGTTGAATGAGCGCCCGGTGAAAAGATCCTTGACGATCGCCGCAGAGAGCTTTCCGTCGGAACCTTTTTCGAAGGCCACGACCGCGAGGTAGTTATCTACTTCGCCGCCTGCGTCCGCAAGGGTCTTCACCAGAGTGACACCGTACCGAGCGTCGTCGAATTGTCCATCCAGATAAGCGACGGCGCCAGCCAGGTGCTCGCTCTGAAGTGTCGGCAGCGAATCCAGAGCTTGTTGTCGCGAAAGCAGACGGCTGGGTCCCAGCCTTGCCTTGCCGGCAAACCAGTCGTACAGCTTCAGCCCGGCCGCGTAGTACACGAGTTCGAAGCGGTTGAAGCAGGGCACCAGGAAGTCACAGGGATGGGCCAGATGAGGGGCGTTCTCCAGCATCAGAATGCGCTCGCGGAGGGCTTGCCGAAGAACTTTCAACTGCCCTAAATCAAAATCTGCGACGGCCTGTTGCAGATAACGTACGCCGCCGTGCGCAAGCTTGGTCGAGGCGCTGGAACTTCCAGACGCGAAATCTCCGGCATCGACCAATACCGTGCGCAAGCCGCGTAGTTGAGCGTCGAGGGCACATCCCGCTCCCGTAGCCCCGGCGCCGATTACGCAAATATCGAAAGATTGCGATTCGATTACACGGAGCGCGTCGGACCGGGTCTTCATGTGCCGGTAGCTTACTTCGAAGGGATTGCACGCGTCGAGTTTGGCCGATGGTTCGCTGAAGGAGCCAAGCCAGGAGAGTGACCAGAGAAGATGGCAGAAGCTGGCCGGAAATTCCTACTGACCGCGGGCCGATTGCTGGTTGTCTTTCGGCAAGTTATCTTTTCGCACCAGGGGAAGGTCCGATACGTTCCATCCTCCACCGAGGGCCTTGATGAGCGACACGCAAGCCGTCATGCGGCGACCCGCAATTTCGACCGCAACGCGCTGGTCGCTGAGGGCAATGCTTTGGGCAGTAATAACCTCGAGGTGGGTCGCTACCCCGCCCTTGTAGCGATTGTTCGAGAGTGCAAGCGAGTGTTCCGCGGAGGCAACGGCCGCATTCTCGGTCTTGGCTTCGTCTTCCAGGAGGCGTAAGGCTGCGAGATTGTCTTCGACGTCCTGAAAAGCGTTCAGCACCGTTTCGCGGTAGTTTGCGACCGACTGGTCGTAAGCTGCCCTGGCCTGATCGGTCACGGCCCGTCGCCGGCCCGCGTCAAAAACGGTCTCCAGGGCAGACGCTCCGGCCGCGACAAACCCGCTCGGGCCGTTGAACCAGTTGGTAATCGAATTCCCTTCGAAGCCGCCGGTAGCGCTAAGAATAATGGTCGGGTAGTAGGCAGCCTTGGCAACGCCAATTTGAGCGTTGGCAACGGCCATCCGGCGCTCGTTGGCCGCAATGTCTGGTCGGCGTTCCAGCAAGTCGGATGGAAGTCCGGTTGGTGTCACGGGTGGCGAGCTCGCCAGGGGAACGGGAGCCAAACTGAAGGTCGAAGGAGGCCGTCCGGTGAGCACCGCGATGGCATGTTCAAACTGGGCGCGCTGCACTCCTAGGTCGATGGCCTGGGCGCGCGTGGTCTCCAGTTGGGTCTGGGCTTGGGCAACATCCACTTGAGATGCGACGCCCCCGTTGTAGCGGTTCTGGGTCAGGTCGAGCGCCTCCTGGTACGCGGCAACCGTCGAGTTCAACAACTGCTCTTCTGCGTCCAGAGCACGCACCTGGTAGTAATCGCTGGCCAGCTCGGCATGCAGGCTGAGGCTTACGCTTTCGAGGTCAGCTGCGCTGGCCTGCGCATTGGCACGAGCCGCCTCCACCGTGCGCCGCACTCGGCCCCAGACATCGGCTTCATAGGAGGCGTCTACCGGAAGCTGCAAGTCTGTATAGGTGCTCGTGGGTGCCAAGCGCCCATTCGGACGGTTCGTCGACTGATGATTGCGCGTGGCGCTGACTCCAGCTGTCACCGTAGGGTACTGGAACGAGCGATTGATCCTTACCACCGCGCGTGCCTGCTCAAATTGCGCCTGGGCTGCTTTCAGAGTCTGATTGGAAACGTTGACCTGCTCCTCCAGAGCATTCAGCTGAGGATCCTGAAACACTTCCCACCACTTCCCTTTCGCGACTTGATCGCTCGGTTGCGCGGCCTTCCAGTTCGGAGGCAGTTCCTTGTATTGCGGCGGGGCCGGCGTCGTCGGCTTGGCATAGCGCGGTCCTACGGCGCAACCACACAGCAGGAGCAGTCCCAGAGCGAGGAACACCTCCGCACCGCGCGAGTCGCGACCCGGCGCAATCCGCTGACGCCGAACCCTCACTACGCTCCTCCCTTCGGACTGGCAGCATTCTGCGCAAGCCGAACTGGCTGTCCAGACACAATCGAGTCCGGTGGATTCACGATCAGGTTTTCGTCTCCATTCAATCCGGTGACGACCTCAACCTCGCTTCCAAAATCACGGCCTAACGTCACCGGAAGAAGAGTTGCCTTCCCGTCCTTCACAACGGCTACGCGCAAACCTTCCGAACGGAATAGCAACGTGTTCACCGGAATCGTAAAGGTGGTGATGCTGCCGGGCAGTTTGAGGTGAACTTCAGCGTAGGCACCCGTCAACAGCTCGCCCGTCGGGTTATTCACATCAATCTCGACCAGCAAGGTGCGGCTGGCGTAATCGATGGCATCCGCGGTTCGCACCAGCGTGCCCTCAAACCGACGCCCGGGAAATTCTGCCAAGGTTAAGTCCGCTTTCAGGCCAGTCTTGGCGACTTGCGAATAGACCTGGGGAACGTTCACGTACACCCGCAGTCTCCCCGGGGCCGCGATATGAAACAGCTCACTCTTGGGACCCGTGCTGCTGCCCGAATTGATCAACTGCCCGATATCGGTGTTACGGGCGGTAATCACGCCATCAAACGGTGCATAGATTTTCTCGAAAGACTGAAGCTCCTCAAGCCGCCGGAGATTGGCCTGGGACGACTGGACGATGGCCTTCTTGGCGGCAAAATCGCCGTTCGCATTGTCGGCATCCTGCTGTGACACGGAGTCGCTTTTCAGCAGGCCCTGATAACGCGAGGAAGTAATTTCCGACAGGTGCATATTGGCTTCGGCCGTGCTGAGATCGGCACGAGCCTGGTGAAGCTGCTGATCGACTTCCGGAGTATCGATCTCTGCCAGCAACTGCCCCGTCTTAACATGAGTGCCGATGTCCACGTACCAACGCTTGAGGTAGCCATTGGTGCGCGCGTAGATGGGGGCATCCTTAAAAGCTTGCACGTTGGCCGGCAGGATGACTTCCTGCCCGGGCGCGGACTTCTTGGGCTGCGCGACGACCACCGCCGGGATTGCCAGAGCATTAGTTTCCTTGCGGAGGGTGGCTCGCGCCTTGACGCGCGGCACGATGCCGGAAATTACCACCGCGGCAACAAGGACAAACGCGATCAGCGCGACCATCCAGCGCCGCCGGGGGCGGTTCCGCGGAGCCGTGTCTCTTCCGATCGGTGAGTTCCTCGTCGCGAAGGAGGTTTCCACGTTGTTTTCCTGTTCCACCTGCATCTTAGACTCTCCAAAACTTGCCAACGACTCTAAGCTATGACTGATTTCTCGCCTCTTCGGATCTCGCCCGGCGCCCATGAAGCAAGCTAAAAAACGCGGGAACAAAGAAGAGCGTTGATACGGTGGCCAGCAGCAGGCCTCCGATGACAGCCCGTCCCAGGGGAGCGTTTTGTTCTCCTCCTTCTCCGAGACCCAAAGCCATGGGCACCATACCGATCATCATGGCCATGGCCGTCATGAGCACCGGCCGGAAGCGCGTAAACCCCGCTTCCAACGCCGCGGATACCGGGTCTTTTCCTTCCTGCAACTGCTCCTTTGCGAAACTCACGACCAGAATACTGTTCGCGGTCGCCACGCCCATACACATGATGGAGCCGGTAAGCGCCGGGACGCTGAGAGTCGTATGCGTCACAAACAGAAACCAGGCAATTCCAGCCAGAGCCGCCGGTAACGCCGAAATGATGATGAAGGGATCGAGCCACGACTGGAAGTTCACGACGATCAGCAGGTACACCAGCAGGATCGAGAACGCCAGTCCGCCCACGAGGCCAACATAGGAAGAGCGCATGGTACGGATTTGCCCGCGAACCACCAGTTGCGTTCCGCGGGGCAGATCTTTCTTGCTCTCCTCAAGAATCTTGTTGAGATCGCGAGCCACTCCGCCCAGATCACGCCCCTGTACCGATCCATAGATGTCGATGACCGGCTGAATGTCGTAGTGAGAGACGAGGCCGAGTCCGACTCCACGATTGATGGACGCGAGGCTGCCGAGAATCTGCGGCGGTGCCCCGCTCACCCCCGTCACGGGGATGTTCTGGAGACCCTGCAAAGAATCAAGCCGGTATTGCGGGGTCTGGGTGGCGATGGCATAGCTGACTCCATTCTTCGGGTTCAGCCAGAAAGTCGGCGAAGTCTGAAAACTTCCGCTCAGAGAGATAAGCAGGTTAGTGGCAATGTCGCGTTCTGTGAAGCCGACCTGATCTGCTTTGGTCCGGTCCACATTAATGTGCAGCTTGGGCTGATCAAAAGGCTGCTGAATCCGCAAATCCACTGTTCCCGGCACGTAACGGATCTTCTGCAACAGGTTATCGGCGAACCGGCGATTGTCTTGCAGGTTGTATCCGACGATCTGTATGTCAATGGGGGCAGGCAGCCCGAAGTTCAGAATCTGGCTGACGATGTCAGCCGGAAGAAACGCGAACGTGACGCCCGGGAATTCATTCGCCAGCTTGACCCGTAAATCGTGAACGTACTTCTCGGTGGAGTGGTGATTGTCCGAGAGGCTCACCAGGATGTCGGCATCGCCGGGCCCCACGGGGGCGGAGGTGCTGTAGCTCAGGTTGATGCCGCTGTAGGGCAGGCCGATGTTATCGATGATGCTCGAGACCTCATCGGGAGGAATCTGTTCCCGAATCGATTGCTCGACGAGGTCGCACAGTCGCGCCGTCTCCTCGATGCGCGTGCCGGTGCGCGCCCGCAAGTGGAGTTTGAACTGACCACTATCGACCGCAGGAAAGAAGTCTTGTCCGAGCCAGGGCACGAGGAACGCCAGCGACACCACACAAGCGACGAAGAAGCCCGCAAGGAACAAGCGTTGGTGATGAAGGCATTGCTCCAGCCACCGGTGATAGCGCTCGCGAAAGCGCTCAAAACTTTCTTCGAAACGGACCTGGAGGCGAACCAGGGGATTCCGGCTGGTGGCGGATGCGTGCCCGGCCTCCGCCTCATGTCCGCGCAGCAAATACTTGGCCATGGTCGGCACCACGGTTCGTGACAGCAAATAGGAAGCCAGCATGGCAAAGCACACGGCTTCCGCGAGCGGTACGAACAGGTACCGCGCCACGCCGGTCAGGAAGAACATCGGGACGAACACGATGCAAATCGACAAGGTGGAGACGAACGCCGGAACCGCAATCTGCTGGGCGCCGTCCAGAATCGCATGTTCGACCTCCTTGCCCAGCGATAGGTTACGGTTGATGTTTTCGATTTCCACCGTGGCGTCGTCCACCAGGATGCCAACGGCCAACGCCAGCCCGCCCAGCGTCATGATGTTGATGGTTTCGCCCAACGCGCTCAGGCAAATGATCGAGGTCAGAATCGAAAGCGGGATGGAGACCGCGATAATGACCGTGCTGCGCCAGCTTCCCAGGAAAACCAGAATCATCAGGCCGGTCAAGCATGCGGCGATGATCGCCTCGCGCACGACACCCTGGATGGAACCGCGCACGAACAGCGACTGGTCGGCCAGCAGCCGGATGTTGAGATCGGCGGGCAGGGTCTGCTGAATCTGTGGCAGCATGCCCTTGATACCCGAGATGATGTCGAGAGTAGAGGCATTCCCAGCTTTCTGCACGGTCAGCAAAACGGCACGCTGCCCATTGACGCGCGCGATGTTGGTTTGCGGGGGAAAGCCGTCGCGGACGTGCGCTACGTCTCGAATGTAGATGGTGCTGCTGCCCACGGTCTTGATCGGCAGATCGTTCAGTTCCGCCACCGTCTGCGGGCTGGCGTTCATGTCGACGTCGTACTCCAGGGGACCAATCTTGGTCGTGCCCGACGGCAAAATAAGATTCTGCGTCCCCACGGCGTTGACGACATCGAGCGGAGAGAGGCCTTTCGCCTGCAGCGCTTCCGTATTCAGATCGACCTGGACCTGGCGTTGCTTTCCGCCATAGGGATATGGAATCGCTGCGCCCGGAACCGTGATCAGGCGCGTGCGGATGAAGTTGACGCCTGAGTCAAACAACTGCTGCTCCGAGAGTTCGTGCCCCGAAAGCGCCAACTGCAGAATCGGAACTGTGGACGCACTGTAGGTGATCACCAATGGAGGCGTTGTGCCCGGCGGCAATTGTCGCAGCTGCGTTTGCGAAATCGCTGTAACCTGCGCGATCGCCTTGTCGATATTGGCGTGCGGCTGGAAGAATACTTTTACGACTGCGATGCCATTCAGAGATTGCGACTCGATGTGCTCGATATCGTCGACCAGCGTGGTCAGAGCGCGCTCGGTCACCGAAGTGATCCGGTTGCCCATGTCCTCCGACGATAGTCCGGTGTAATTCCACACGATGCTGACCACCGGAATGTTGATTTCAGGAAAGACATCGGTGGGCGTGCGCAGAATGACGATGGGACCCAGAATCAGGATGAGCAGGGCCAATACTGTGAAAGTGTACGGCCGTCGTAAAGCAAGCTTAACAATCCACATAACGCTCTCTTAAATCAGTTGACGGCGAAGCCCCGGCTGACCAAGGTTCGGTCAACATTCCCCAATAAACGACCCGTTGTACGACGATTGAGACACGACCCCGCAGGCACTGTCGCAACAGCATTGCCAGTCTCAGGCGGCAACGCGGGATAAGCTATTCGATGATGCCTGAATCACTTAGGAAGCAAAGTGTTTTTGCTTTGCGGGAGGCGGGAGGTCGTTTCGTGTCTATAATTCGACACCAGTGGACGCTGGGCAAATAGAGGGTTTAGTCCGCTTGGCGCCTGATGCCGAGGCTGCGCATGCGATATATGAGTGTGGTGCGAGGCATGCCCAGACGCGCTGCAGCCCCGTTTGAACCTCCAAGGATCCAGTCCGTCTCGCGCAGGACCTGCAGGACGTGCTTTTTTTCAACTTCCTTCAAGGTGGCACCGGCTGAGCCTCTGGTTTTTGTTTCGCGCAACTCCGCCAGCGGTGGACGCAGCGAAGAACCTTCCGACAGGATGACCGCACGCTCGATGAAATTCTGCAACTCGCGAATGTTGCCGGGCCACGGGTAGCGCGTGAGTGCGTCCATGACGGATTCCGGAATCCGCTCAATTCTGCGGTTCATGGTCTTGGCGTACTTGTCGGCGAAGTAGCGCACCAGGATGGGAATGTCATCACGCCGTTCACGAAGCGGCGGAATGTGGATAGGAAAAACATTGAGCCGGTAGTACAGGTCGGCGCGGAACTGGCCCTGCTCAACCATCCGACTCAAGTCGCGATTGGTGGCGGCGACCAAGCGTACGTCAGTTCGGATCGAGCGAATTCCACCCAGGCGTTCGAATTCCTGCTCCTGCAAGACGCGCAAGAGCTTGGGCTGCAGCTCCAGAGGAATATCGCCGACCTCGTCGAGAAATAAAGTTCCCTTGTGCGCAATTTCAAAACGCCCCACCTTCCGGCTAATCGCCCCGGTGAAGGCGCCGCGCTCGTGACCAAACAATTCGCTCTCCAGCAATCCGAGGGGAATCGCGGCACAGTTCAGTTTGGCGAAAATGTGGTCGCGCCTAGAGCTGAGGCCATGAATGGCGCGCGCAACAAGTTCCTTGCCGGTGCCGGTTTCTCCCTGAATAAGGACGGTGGTTTCGTTGGGCGCAACCGTTTCGACCTGCCGCAGAACCTGGCGTAGTCCGGTACTGTTGCCGAGAATATCTTCGAAATGATGTTCGGTGCGGATTTCGTCGCGGAGATACAGCCCTTCTTCCGCCAGTCTTTCCTTGGACTCACTCAGTTCGCTGAATTCGAGCGCGTTCTCGAGCGCAATCGCAACCTGGCTTGCCACTTGCCGCAAAAAGTCCTCGTCTTCTTCGGAGAAGGCATTCTTGCGCCGGTCGAGCAAGTGCAGGACGCCGAGCATACGATTACCGCGCATGATCGGGAGGAAACATCCCGACTCGAAGCCTTCTTCTGCATTGACCTTGAGAGCCACGGGCGCAAGCGACTTGGGGGCCGTGCCAAAGCGCAACGGCTTGCGCGTGCGATAGGCCGTTCCCGGACTGGTTCCGGTCATGGGCAGCACCATCTGGTCCTGCATGAATCCCTTCCCCGCCGGAAAATCCAGGCCGTAGACTCGCAACTGGGTGTGTTCGCGGTCGGGCAAGGAGAGGCAAGCGGCGTCACACTGCATGGCATTGCGCACGCTGGCCGGAATTGCTCGAAAGAGTTCCGACAGGGCAAGGTTCGACACGACGGCGTTGTTGACGTCGAGCAACAGCTTCAGACGGTCGCGTTCGCGAATCACCTGCTGCTGAAATGCCTGCGCGTCTTCGTAATTGAGGACGTTCTCGACGGCGACCGCCACCTGCGACGCAACTAACTGGAGAAGGGGCAAAGTCGAAAGTTGATAAGTATGCGGCCTGGAATTCCCAAGGTTCAGCGTTCCGAGCTTGCGACGAGCGGTGGTGAGAGGCAGGCTGCAGAACGAGCGCAGGCCGTTGTCATGAAGCACTTGCATCGCGCGCGGGAAACGGTTCTCCTGTTCAGCATCATCGACCGTCAAGGGCGCTTGCGTGCGCCACACCTCCGCCGAAGGAGAATCGTCCATACCAAATTCCATGCCGGGCTGAATGGTCGGAACTCCATCGAAGTGCAGCGTGTGCAGACGCATGACTTCGTGGACGGGATCATGAAGAATGAGGCTCAGATAATTGAAATTCAGAACCGCGTGCAGGCGACGGCCCAGGTCTTTGAATAAATCGGTGAGACTCTGGTGGGCGGCGATAGCTTGCGAGACTTCCAGCAGAGTGGCGTACTGGTTGTCGGGCCTCGACGAGAACTGTTCCGGGAGCGCGGCCATATACCTCTTCCTGCTTGTGACCACTGCTTGCGACTAGCCGGTGCACCGCCCCAAGTGCACATGCGGTATCAAACCTGGCATCCAGTATATCGTCCTCCTGTCGAATTATCGACACCAGAACCGCGGTTCGCTTCGCGTAGCAACGGAGCATGGTTATGGTGGGTCTTTTATGTATATGAGCACAAACCGTTAAGCTCCTGAGTTCGGGGTCGGCTACATTGGCCGTTGCGGTGCTTGGCTACCCAGGGCTGCAGCCAATCATGCTCAAGATCACCACCAAGGAGCGGCCGGGCTCGCTTACGTTCGTGCTCGAGGGTCGGCTTTGTCGCCCTTGGACTGCGGCGGCCGAACAGGGATGGTCAAACCTGATGTCTACCGCCGGGGACAGGGAGCTATTGCTGGACCTGGAGGGAGTCACGTTTGTGGACCGCGAGGGCGAAGCCTTGCTGGCTTCGATCATTGAGCAGGGTCCAAAAGTCCGCGCCAGCGGAGTGCTGGTAAGTCACATGGTGGAGCAGGTTCAGAAGCGAGTCCTGCGGAAGTCACGCCGAGATTCCCGTGGCACGCCGAGATCTCATTGTGATCCCGGCATGCCGTAGTACCCCGCGCTCCCCCCGAGTGCAAGGGTTCCTTCGGGAACCTTAGAAAAGCGGCGGGTCTTCGTGAGCTAGATGCTCTCCATTTCGCGAAGAGCCCGCCGCAAGTGCTTCTTCACATCGTCCTTGCTGATCCCCAGAACTTTTGCAACCTCGGGTAGCGTGTATCCGTGCACCTCGGTCAGGACAAACACGTCCCGCGATCTGGGTGGCAGCAACAGTGCCCGGAGCATGGTCAGCTGGAACAATCGGTCGGGGCCTTCGCCCGGTTTGACGGAGGCAGCAGCCGTCGAATAACCTTCCTTCCCTCGCCAACCTCGAATCATCGTTGTTGTCCGCCCTCACAGGGATCGTGCATCGCCCATGAAGACCGTTTCTAAATTTGTTAAATATTTTCGCGTTCCCTGCAAGGCGCCCAGCTTGTGAGGTTTTGCGCAGACCCAAGGTTCCTTTTCCCGGGTAGGA
>Ga0307475_10002700_pt1 | contig 10702 bp, 11 predicted proteins | sample atmos_gasesECM1C_FD_203317 | JGI IMG/M metagenome (GOLD analysis project Ga0307475, IMG submission 203317) | Hardwood forest soil microbial communities from Morgan-Monroe State Forest, Indiana, United States - atmos_gasesECM1C_515 | ecosystem: Environmental > Terrestrial > Soil > Temperate...
ATCCAGCACTGGGGGCTGTTCAACTATCACTTCCTGTCGCGCAATCTGGCCGCCGCGCTGGTCCTGTTGCCGCGGATCATGACCCACTATCCTTACGTCAAGATCAGCCAGCACGGCATGAGCCTGCTGGTCACGTCGCCGAACCTCGCCTACACGGTGATGCCGGCGCCGCCGAGCCGGCTGACCAAGCCCCTGTGGCTGACCATCGCCGCCACCGCGCTGCCCGATCTGCTGTACCAGAGCTCCGGTTATATCCAGCTCGGCTACCGCTACAGCCTGGACTTCATGGTCTTCCTGATGCTGCTGCTGGCCGTCCGCAACCGGCCGCTCTCGCGCGTCTTCAAAGCGCTGGTCGTCGTGGCCTTCGCGATCAACCTGTTCCTGGCCATCATCTTCGACCGCTCGATGCAGTTCTCGTACGACGACTCGTTCTTCCCGCACGGCAACAACTGACTCAGTCCGACGGCGGTTCCGGCCGCGATTCCAGCTGCCAGGTCTTGGCCAGCCAGCTCAGCAGTGGGGGCTCGTGCCCGCTGGCCACGTCGGCCATGGCCAGTTCCAGCACGGTCCCGTAGATGATCTCCCGCGCCTCCGTTCGCTCGATGCCCTGCAGGAACCGCTTGAGGTCATCGTCTTCCTGAAAGAGCTGATCCGCCTGCTCGACGGCAGCCTGATAGGCGTCGGGCCCCAGGGTCTCGACGACCTCGTCCACCACGCTCTCCTCGTCGTCGGACACCCTGCCGTCCGCCTGCCCGGTCGCTTCGATGAGGGCCACCAAGGCCAGCCGTTCGTCCTGATTGAGATCGCCAAGCTCCATGCGCCGCAGTTTCGCCTTCACCCGCCCCGGCGTCCAGCCGCGCGAACCAAGGCGCAGGCCCGCGGACCGAAATGGCACAATGGGGCGCATGCCAGCGCCCATCGTCTTTCGGACCACGCACCGGATCCGATTCTCGGACCTCGATCCTTACCAGCACATGAGCACGGCGAAATATGCCGGCTACTATGTAGATCACCGGATGGAGGGCTTGCGCGACTCCATCGGATGGGACGCCAAGGCGCTGGCCTCGCTGCCGTTCATGGCCTGGGTGCGCCGGCTCGAGATCGACTACATCCGGCCGGTGCGCGCAGACCAGGAGATCACCATCACCTCGTTCGTGCGCGAGTTCAGAGGCCCGGACGCCATCATCGAGTGCAAGATGCTGAACTCGGCCGGAAAGGAGGTTTCGCAGTGCCTGATGATCGTCGCCTGCGTCGAGCGCGGGACGAATCGCGCTCAGGACTGGCCGGCGGACGCGATGGCGCTGTTCTTCGAGAAGACGGCCTGACCTCGCCGGGACCCGCCCTGTAGCCGACACGAAACCGTCACGGAAACAAACGCCCGCTCGCTCGTTCTTGCTGCGGGGCGAGCGGAGTCAACGACGATCGAGGAGGTCGGGGCCATGAGCATCGCGCAGGTCGGGGAAGGAACGAACACGGTGGCGGGGAGCGCGGCCAGGCAGGTGCCGCTCGCGATCCGCCGCGAGACACATTTCGCCCTGTGGGCACCATCGGCGCAGACGGCGCCCACGCTGGTGATCGGGCGATATGCGACCGACGGCGGGTTCGACCTGGCAGCCTGCCAGACCTTCGCGCTGCGGCCGACCGCGCGCGGCCTCTGGCAGATCGGGGTTCGCGACTGCGGCCTCGAAGCGGGGGTTTACGGCTACTGGTTCCAGATTTCCGACCAGGGCCTGCCGACCGGCGGCTCGGTGCTGGTCACCGACCCGATGGCCTTCACCGTCGACCGCGCGAACCCGGCGCCGCCCCCGCGCACGAACGACGGCCGCACCGTCGGCGCGCCCGCGTCGGTGGTGCGCGTGCGCGACGGGCGCCTCGAGCCGAGCGATCCCGTGATGGCGGACGTGCCGGACGACCGCGCCGACTACCGGGCGGACCTGCCGCCCAACAACGCGATGGTCATCTACGAGCTGCCCACGCGCTGGGTGAAGGCGGGACAGGGCCAGGTGCGCGACCCGCAGCAGGTCGGCGTCGGGACGTTTCAGGACGTGCTGGCGCTCGTCTCGCCGGACGCGGACTCGCCGCACTTCGCGGCCATGATGGCGCTCGCCAACCGCGAGCACCTCGTCGAGCTGGGCGTGAACGCGCTCGAGCTTCTGCCGCCCGCCGACAGCCCGCAGTCGTCGGAGTGGGGCTACGGCACGGCCAACTACTTCTCGGCGGATTTCGACCTCGGGCACGTCGAGGGCAAGCTGCGCTCGGAGGCCACGGCGGCGCTGCGGCGCCTGGTGGTCGCCTGCCACCAGCACCGGATGCGGTTCATCCAGGACGTCGTCATGGCCTTCGCCGTCGACCAACCGTACATGCTGGCCGACCCGGGCGACTTCTTCCGCGGCGACTCGCAGTTCGGCGGCAAGCTCTGGAACTATCACGATCGGCAGGTGTCGACGTTCGATCCCACCACGGGCGGCGAAGCGTCGCTGTTCGCGCCCCGGCCTTACATGTTCGCCTGCGTCGATCACTGGCTGTCCTTCTTCCACATCGACGGCGTGCGGATCGACGACGTCCACGACATCGACGACTGGGACTTCATCCGCGATTATTGCGCGCAGGCGCGCGCCCGCTGGCGAGCACTGGGCGGCGCCGACGATCGCTTCTGGGCCGTGGGCGAGGACCTCGATCTCCGCGAGGGGGCGCTGCTGGCCACGACGGGACGCGCGGATGCCTCGTGGGACGAGACCTTCAAGCGCTACGTGCGCCAGCTGTGCATCGGGGTCGTCCCCGACGGGCGCGACCTCGGCAGCGCGGTCAGCTTCATGCTCGACTGCCGGCAGCGCGGCTTCGCCGACGGCGCCCAGGCCGTGAACTACATCGGGTCGCACGATCTCACCAACGACGACTTCAGCGATCGCTTCTACAACTGGCTCGACGGACGCGGCGTCGTCTTCAAGGACAAGAACATCCGCCTGGCCTTCGCCTGCCTGCTCACCGCCGTCGGCGTGCCGATGATCCTCGCGGGCGACGAGTTCGCCGACGAGCGCGACATCTCGCTGGCCGTGAACCCGGGCGAGAACAAGCAGATCGACCCGGTGAACTACGATCGCTTCGCCGATCCGTGGCGGCGTGACCTCTTCGCCTACGTGGCGCGGCTGGTGCGGCTGCGCACGACGGCGCCGGCCCTGGGCCGCAACGAGTGCCAGCTCATCCACGTCGACGTCAGCAGCGGCCGGCGCGTCGCCGTCTGGCAGCGCGGCGTGGGACCCGACCTCGTCGTCGTCGTCGCCAACTTCTCGGACTTCGCCTCGGACGGCGGCGTCGCCGGCGAGTACGTCGTCCCCGGCTGGCCGACCGACATCGGCGATCGCGCGTGGTTCGAGGTGTCGCAGAGCGACGTGCCTCGGCCGGCGCCGAACGCCGGGCGCGAGCCGCTGTTCGCCTGGGAGGCCAAGGTCTACGTGGCGCTGGCGCTGCCGTCGTCGGGGATTCGCGCGACAGCGTGAGCCTCGCCGCCTAGCGGTCGCGCCGAAGGCGCGAGGGTGGGGAGGGTGGGTTGTCCGTCCGCGTATGGAGCGTGCCGGTGAATACCGGGACACGCTCCTGGCGGCGATCAGCGGTGGCCGCGAAAGTGGAAGCCGCCCGACGACGGCGTGCTCGGGCGCGGCGCCGTATACGGGCGAACCCCGGTGTTGGGCACGGGCGAGCCTTGCCAGCCGCCGGCGGGACTGCCACGCCAGGCGGGCGCGACGCCGCCGGGAGCCGCGCGCAGCGGCGATGAAGTTGCGGGCGCCGGCGATCCGCGCCAGACATTGCCGCCGCCACCCGCGCCGCCCGGTGGGGTCCCGCGCCAGCCGCCGCCCGCCGGCGCCGGCACGCGCCGGATCGGCGGGGCGGCCCCGTAGCCACCGCCGCGGTAGAAGCGCCCGCCGCCGTAATAGCGCGGGTAGAAAGATCGGTAGTAGTACGAGTAGTACGGCCAGTAGGCCCAGAAGAACGGATCGTACGGCCCGTACCAGTAGTTCCACGGACCGACGACGGTGAAGTACGGCGACCACGGCTGCCAGATGTGATAGTGGCCGCCCATCATGAAACACCACCCGCCGCCGTAGACGTCCTGCACCGGGTGCGCGCCGTAGTAACTGTACGTCTGCCCGCCGTAGCCGAAGTCGCGCGGATCGCCGATGAAGTAGTAACAGCCGTCCTTGAACGAGAACAGCCGCAGGTCGATCGGCGCGTAGCTGTGGATGTGCGAGCCCTGGGTCTCGTCGAAGGGCGCGCCCGGCTCGACGCGCGTGTCGGCGGGGTGCGGGCCGACGTAGCAGTAACCGCCGCTGGGATACGGCACCGCCTGCGATTCCACGTCGGGCGGGATCGGGCTCTCGCCTCCGCCGGGCGCCATCGGCGCATCCGGTGCCGCGGCCGCCGTCGGGTCGTCGAGCTGGTCCGCGCGCGCCGCGCCGGCGGAAAACCAGAACGCCGATGCCAGCGCCAGCGTCGACGCGCAGACCTTGCTGAGGCTCATTGGTCGTGACTCCCCGGTGGTTCCGTAAAGCAACCAGCGCGCCAGCCGGAACCGACCTAACCGCCTACAAAGTCTAACCGACCTCCTCGATCGCTCAAAGGACCGTGCCGGCCCGTCACACGGACGGGCCCAGCGTGACGCATTTTCAACCCTGTACCCGGCCTGCCCGTCCTGGGCAAGACCGGGGCTCGCTGCTAGTGTTTCTCCATGCCCATCGAGACCCAGCTTGGCGACCTGCTGAAAGAGGCGATGCGCGCCAAGGACGCCCAGACCGCCGATTGCATCCGGATGATCAAGACCAAGCACATGGAGCGCCGGACCGCCGCCGGCTTCAAGGGTCCGCTGGACGACGCGCTGTGGCTGGACGTCATCACCGCCTACCAGAAGCAGCTGCGCAAGGCGCGCGAGGAGTACGTCGCCGTCGGCGCGCGCGGGGCCGATGCGCTGCCGCAGATCGATTTCGAGATCGGGTTCTGCGGCCGCTTTCTCCCCAAGATGGCCGGCGACGACGAGGTGCGCGCCGCCGTGCGCGAGACGGTGGTGCGTCTGGGCGCCAGCGACCCCAAGCAGGCAGGCCGCGTGATGGGCGAGATCATGAAGGCCAACAAGGGCAAGTTCGATCCCGCCGCCGTCAAGCGCATCGTCGACGAGGAGCTGGTGCCGAAGTAACGCCGCGCCCGCCGCCCGGCGCGCCGTCAATCCAGGTCGCGCATGTACGCCACCAGATCGGCGGGCAGCGGGCTCTCGACGGTCATCGGCGCGCGCGTGGTCGGGTGCGGGAACGTCAGCCGGTGCGCGTGCAGCGCGTGCCGGGGCAGGCTGTCGAACAGCGCCAGCAGCTCGGGCGTCAGCCCTTCGTCGCAGGCGCGCATGAACAGGCGCTCGCCGGCGCCGTACAGCTTGTCGCCGACGATGGGGTGGCCGATGCCCGCCAGGTGCACGCGGATCTGGTGCTGCCGGCCGGTCTCCGGAGTGGCCTCGACCAGCGCGTGCTGCGCGAACCGGCGCACCACGAGGAACCGGGTCAGGGCCGGCAGGCCGTCGGGCGCCGCCCCCATCATCACGTGCGTCGGCGAGTCCAGCAATCGCAGCGGCTGGTCGATGACGCCGCCATCGGGCGGCTGGCCCTTGACCAGCGCGAGATAACATTTGCCGACCGCCCGCCTGGCAAAGGCGCGCTTGAGCCAGCTGGCGGCGCGGCGGTGGCGCGCCACCAGCAGGACGCCCGACGTCTCTCGATCGATCCGGTGCGCCACCTCCATCGGTTCTTTTGGATACCGCTCGCGCAGAAGCGCGGTCAGCGTGTTCCGCCAGAACTTGGCCGTGGTGTGCATGGGCAGGCCGGCCGGCTTGTCGATCACCAGGACGTCGGCATCCTCGTAGATCACGTCGAACCTCCGCGGCACCTCCGGCTCGACCGGCGCCGGGCGATTCAGCAGCACGACGTCGCCGGCGCGCACCGCCGACGATGGGCGCGCGCGCCGCCCGTCGGACAGCGCCACCTGCGTCTCGATGATCGCCTGGATGCGCGTGCGCGACAGGCGCCCGATGCGCCGCTTGAGAAAATGATCCAGGCGCCACCCCTCGCACTCGCGCGGCACTGGAATGCGCAGCGAAATGATCGCCGGCGCCTCGTCCGGCGGCGGCGGCGCCGACGTGCTCATGACGATTGCTTGGCCACGCTGGCCTGGGCGGCGGCGGCCGCCTCCTCGTCGACGCGGCGGGCGCCCTCCATCAGCAGGAACGCCGTCGAGGCCTGGATGTCGTCGACGCCACCGACGTCGCCGACCAGGAAATCGAAGCGGCCCTCGGTCCAGGCCAGGGCCGCAAAGACCGCCGCGGCGCCGGTGCAGGCGCGCGGGGAATCCATCTCGGCGCGGATGATGCGGCCCTTCCGGAGGAACAGCCGCGCCGACGTCTGTGGCTGCTCCAGCAACAGGATGCCGGTCTTGCGCTCCAGCTCCAGGATCATCAGCAGGCTGGAAAGGCCGATCAGATCCAGCGCCCCTTGCATCGCCGACAGCGGCCGCAGGCCGCGCGACGGCTTGTCTGCCATCAGCATGCGCGGGCGCGCCGACCCGATCGGCGCCGATTCGCGCAGGCGCGACAGGACCGTGTGCAGGCGCCGCTCCAGCTCCTCGATGCGGAATGGCTTGGCCAGCCGCTGATCGCGCTCGGTGTCGAAGCCGCGGATCAGGCCCGCCTCCTTGTCGGTGCCGGTCAGGAAGATGATCGGCGTGTTGCCGTGCTCGGGCATGATGCGCAGCCGCTCCCACCAGGGCCAACCATCGACCGCCGGCAGCGCCACCGTCGAGATCACCACCTCCGGCAGCACCTTCGCGGCGCACGTGAGCGCCCCCTGGGCGTCGCCCGCCAGGTTCACCAGGTGCCCGGCCTGACCAAGAACCGTCGCCACCATCCGCTGGATCCAGGGATCGTTGTCGACGATCAGCACCCGGGCAGGGCTCACGCCATACCCTCCAGCGAATCCAACCTTGGCGCGGTCACGCGGAGCTTGCCCCCTGTTCGTGTGTCCGTCAGATGGAACGCTGAAAAGCATTCCATGCTCCCACGATTGTAACTCGCAACCCGCGCCCGCGGGGAGGATCACCGGCCGGGCACTCCCAGCGCGAGCCGACAGCCGTCCTCGCACCCCGGCGCAGGCCCAGCCAGTGTAATCGGCTTCTCGCGATCCTCACCCGGCAGCGAACGTTAAAGCCCGGCCGACAAGCCGGCCCGATGGCGCTGCCGGGCCGAGAACCGTAGCTCGTCCACGTAGTTCCGCGTCGCCGTTTCAGCCAGGAGCGCGGGCTCTGCCCGCGCGGCTCACCTTGCGGAGACGGGGTGGGCCCGCGGCGAAGCCCGCGCGAAGCGCGGAGGGGTGGGTGGCGCGGGTGTGCCGAGTGCAAAGCTCGGGGCCCAGCCCTCCCGCGCAGCGAGCGGAGATCAATCCTCGTCGACTTTGCCGTTCCAGCGCCAGTTGCCGCGTTCGCGCTCCTCGGGTTTTGGACGCGTCGACTTCTTCTTCTCCGGGCGCTCTCGCCGCACTGGGCCTTCGCCGCCGCCACCCCCACCGCCCGGACTCCGGCCGCCGCCGCCCGGAGCGCCCGCGAAGCGCGGATCGAAGCTGGGACCGCCGCCGTAGCCGCCACGCGGCGGACCCCCACCGAAGCCACCGCGCGGAGGACCGCCGGGGGCCGACGTGCGCGGCGGGCCGAACCCGCCGCCGCCGGCGCGCGGAGGACCACCCGTGCCTGGCCCGGGCACGGCGCCCGGAGCGCGCCCCGGCGCCGGCGCGCCGGGCGCCGGACGGGGACCGAACGTCGAGCGAGGCGCTGCGCCTGCACCAGCGGCGCCGCCTGTGGCACCCGCCGGAGGCGCGAACCCGCCGGCACCGCCGACAGGTGGTCGCGCGCCGGCGACGCCGCCCGGCCCTCCGGGCTTGGCCTGCGCCTCCTCGATGATGATCGAGCGCCCCTGCAGCAAGCGACCGGACAGCTTCTCGATCGAAGCCTTGGCGCCCTCGTCCGTCATGGTCTCGACGAAGGCGAAACCGCGCGGCCGGCCAGTGTCCCGATCCAGCGCCACGCGCACGCTGCGCACCTCGATTCCCTCGCTGGTGAACGCTTCGCGCAGCTCCTGCTCGTTGACGTTGTACGAAAGATTTCCGATGAAAAGGCGAGTACCCATCGACCCTATACCTGAGGGAACGCGCGATCGGGCTACGAGCTCGGTCGATTGACGCGGTCCCGCAGCTCCTTGCCGGCCTTGAAGGTGGGAACGCGACGGGCGGCGATCTGGATGGCCTCGCCGGTTTGCGGGTTGCGCCCGGTACGGGCGGCGGATTCACGCACCGCGAAAGCGCCAAAGCCGCGCAGGTCGATGCGTTCGCCCCGCGCCAGGCCCTCGGCCACTGCGTCGATCAGCGAATCGATCGTCGCCTCGACTTGCGGACGCGGCAAGTTCTTCTGCTGCGCCACCACGTCCACCAGATCAGCCTTCTTCATGAGGTTCGTTTTCTCCTGTTGGGTTTCCGTCTGTCAATGCGTCGAAAGAGCAGTGAGTTACATAGACCGAGGGCCGGCCTGATTGGCGCTAAAGATAGTGCCTTCTATTCCGCGAGGTCAAGGTGCGGCACGAGTGTCGCCCGACAGGACGCTGTCGAAGCCGTGGCGCAGGGCCCAGGCGGCTTCGTTGGCGCTGCCCGCGGCGTCGGCGCGCGCCAGCGCGGTGCCGAGGACGGTCCGCACCAGCGGGCAGCGGCCCACCCCCACGACGTCGGTGGTGACGGCGCGGACGGCGGCCTCGTACGTGCGCTGGCAAGCCAGCGCGTCGCCGGCGTTGTACAGAGGCGCCCCGATCGAAATGGCGGCGGCCAGGCGCTCGACGATCAGAGGGAACTCCGGACAGCGGGTCCACAGCGCGGCGTCGTCGGGCGGCGCGGCGTCGTCCGGCTCGTCCAGGCGGATCGAATCGACGGCGTGGGCCAGGCGCTCGGGCGCGGCGGAGCCCAGCAGCCGCTCGACGCGCTGGCAGCGCGGCCGAGTTTTGAGATCGCGGAGGACGCGGCGCACGCGATCGGACAGCGAATCCGGCGGACCTTCCAGGCGCACCGTCAGCGGAAAGAGATCCGGGCAGTCCTGGCCGTACACCACCGCCTCGCCAACGGCCAATACCTTTGGGGGTATGCGGGCGTAGCGCGGGTGCCCGTCGGTGGCCAGCGACAGCGCGGCGTCGAGGCCCAGGTCCAGCTCGACGCTGGCGTCGAGGGCGGTGCGCGCGCCGGCCGCGCGGGTCAGCGCCGAGGTCAGCGTGCGGCCGAGCGCGCCGCAGCGATCGCCGTCGGCGTCGCGCACCATGCTGGCGGCGGTGGTGCGCAGGATCTGGTACGCGGCCAGCGAGCTTCCTCGGACGCGCTCGCTGGCCGCCGCCTCCAGGCCGGCGCGAACGCGGGCGATCATGGCCGGCAGCTCCGGACAGGCGGCCGCGTGCTCCTTGCTGGACGCCGAGGGCGGCGCCAGCGCGAGGACGATGGTCGCGGCCAGCACCGCGCCGAACCCGACGGCGGCGGCGCGCTTGCGGCCGTGCGGCGGCGACACCACCCATGAAGAATGACACAGCGGCGGGCGGGGATCTTGTACGCTGAGGGCCGGTGACGCCGAGCGCGAGCGCGAGCTATCGATGAGAGGTTTTGTCCTGGGTCTGGTGGTCGCCGCGCTGGTGTTCGGCGGCTATCTCTATTGGAAGCACCGCGAAGCGGCCGAGCGCGCCGCGGCCACCAGCGCCGAGGCGGCCGCCGGCGGACGCGAAGCGGCGCGCGAGCGGAAGAAGAAAAAGCGACGCGGCGCCACCCGGCTGGCGCGCATCGGCGACGACAGCGGCGGCGGCGCCGGTAGCGGCGAAGCACGCGCGCGCCGCGCGGCCCCGCCGCCCCCGTCGATCGCCGCCGGCGAGCCCGAGCCTGAACCGGTGAAGCTGGGCCCCGCGGATCTCAAGATGGTCGCCCAGGGCGACGACCTGTCGCGCCCCGACGTCGTGCACCTGGATATGTCCGACGACAGCGGTTCGCGCGAGCTGGATCAGGATGAGATCGACAGCCGCTTTCGCGCCAAGGAGGAGGCGATCCTCACCTGCATCTCGCGGGCGCGCCCCGACGAGGAGACGTACGTCCCCGGGCGCGTCACGGTGAAGTTCCGGATCCAGCGCGCCGGCAGCGTGCGCGGCGTGCGCGTCGAGGCGCCGGCGATCCTGCAGCGCGGGGGGCTCACCGGCTGCATCAGGGGCGTGGTGGGCGCGCTGCGCTTTCCCCCCTCGAACGGCAGCCAGATCGTGACCTACCCGTTCTCGCTGAGCTGAGCGCGGGCGTATTCGACGATGGCGCGCGCGGCCTCCAGCGCCGCGAGGTCGGGCTTGCCGATGCGCACAAGCGCGGGCGGCACGGGTGCGATCGCGCGCAGGAGCTCGGCAGCGGCGCGCGCCTCGGCCGGCGCCCCGGCGTCGCCCGCCAGCGCCACCACGTGCTCCATGTAGCTGCGCCCGTAACTCGGATCCGCGCGCCGGCGCAGGAGCGCGTTCAACGCCATGCCGGCGGCGCGCCGGGCGTGCGTGACGCCGGGGCGCACGGCGCGCCGGACGAGCGCCTCGCGACAGTGGCCAAGCTCCGTCTCCGCCGCCGCCAGCCAGTCG
>Ga0307475_10002701_pt1 | contig 10697 bp, 7 predicted proteins | sample atmos_gasesECM1C_FD_203317 | JGI IMG/M metagenome (GOLD analysis project Ga0307475, IMG submission 203317) | Hardwood forest soil microbial communities from Morgan-Monroe State Forest, Indiana, United States - atmos_gasesECM1C_515 | ecosystem: Environmental > Terrestrial > Soil > Temperate...
CTTGTTGTATCGGGTCCCGCGACAAATATCGTTAGCCAAGCAACGCATGTTCCGCGGCCGCGAGCCGCGTCATTCGCCGTCGCGGGATCCTTTGGAGTCATCACCTCGGCGAATCCGGAAGAGCTTGACTTCATTCTTGATGCCCTTGAGGCGACGTGGACCGGCGAAAGACCCAAGGAATCCGCCGGTATCGCCCAGGGCATCCCAGACCGAATCCGCGACCAGCACGGTACCCGGGCGTGCCACCCCGGTCACCCGGCTCGCCACGTTGACCGGGCTGCCAAACCAGTCGCCGGCCCGGCTCACCGCCATCCCGGAGGCCACTCCCGCTCGCAACCGGGGGAAGTCATTGTCGGTATCGACGACTTCGACAAGCTTCAAGACGACATCCAGCAAGGGCACCGGATCCGGACAGACGAACATCACCGCGTCACCGATCGTCTTGATGAAACGCACCGGCGGGACGGTCATGTCGCGGGCGAGGACGGCAAGCCGGTTGGCCAGTTGCCCCAACTCTTCGGCCGATACCGCTTCGCCGATCCGGGTGAAGCCGACGAGGTCGGCGAAGGCGACCGTGATCTGGCGCGCTCCCGGAAGCGGCTGGCCGGCCGCCCGCTCGGCGGCGTTGACCGCTTCGGTCTCCATCATGTGCCGCAGCTGCATGAACAGCATGTTCTGAACCATCGGGCCGAGCATCGGCGCGATTTGGCTCACCAAGGCCTTCGACGCCTTCGCGATTTCCACCTCGGTAGCTCCCGGACGCATGATCGCCGACAGCGCGGAGTAACGCATGACCTCGGCAGTGCGTGACAGACCTTCGGCGAGCACCCGGACAACAAGCACCAATTGATCGGGATCCAGACCCAGATCAACGAACCGCTGGGCGAAGGCAGCGGCTTCACCGTCAGCACGCATGTGAACGATCGCATCGGGGTCGTCCACGCTGACCAGACCGATGGCGCGCTGTACCCGCTGCAGCAGCATCAGGTCAATGCCGTAGGTCTCACTGATCTCACGGGTAGAGACGTATGTGCCGTCGTCGCCGATGAGGTGGCGGGTGGCCAGCAACAGTGGCGGGTTGGCCGACCGGATTTCGTCGGCGGTGATGCCCTGCTCAAGCAGCCACTCCACGAGTTCGGCCCGCTCAGTGCGCGCGGTGCCCTCGAGTCCGCGGAGCAAATCCTCGATGTTCTGGTCGACGCGGTCGTCCACGTGGTCAACGTACAACGCCGGCACGCCATGATGTGAAGTGATGACCGCACCACTACTGGTTTCCGAGTGCCCGATCCCGGCGGGCCGGTACTGCGCGAACCCGCGAAATGCGTTCCGGCAGCGCGGACTCGGCGATCGACCCGAGCGAATCCGTTACCACCGGCCGCCGTCGACCAGCCCGGCTCATGACACCGGCGGTCGCCGATCGGCCCATGGTCGTGCGGCTTCGATCTGCGCGGACAGCGACAACAGTGTTGCTTCGTCGTACGGCCGGCCGACGAGCTGAATCGCCAACGGGAGTCCGTCGCCGTCGAAGTCCCACGGCACGGCCGCGGCCGGCTGGCCGGTCTGGTTCCAGATCTGTTGATAGGGAACCCGCTGTCCCACCGCCAGCAGCGTCCACACCGCGCCCCGGTGCTGGTACGTGCCGATACGGGGCGGGCCCGTCGCGTTGCCCGGCGTGACGACGACGTCGACGTCGTCGAAGATCGACTGGACGCGGTCGCTCAGCGACGCCTCCGCGGCGCGCACCGCGGTCATCCGCCGGTCGGAGAACAGCGATCCCAACCGCGCCAGGTTTCGGGTGCGTGCTTCGAGGCGTTCCGGGTGGGCCTGCGCGTCCGCGTCGTCGCTGATGCCGCGCAGATAACGGGGCAGGAAGTTCGAGAAGACCGTCGTGGTGGGATATTCGGGGTCGCGCCTGATGACCTCGTGGCCCAGGTCGCGAAGCAATGCACCGGCCTCATCGACCGCCGCCAGCTGCTGCTTCCCAACCCTGGCTGGTAGCGGCGTTGGGACCCTGGTGCTCAAGGCAATTCGCAGCTTGCCGGGATCGCGAGCCGCCCCGGCCACGAACTCGCCTTCGGGACCGGGCACCGTTGACGTCGCATCCAGGAACACTGCCGCGTCCATTACCGACCGCGCAATCGGGCCGTTCACGCTCAGTCCGTACCACGCATCGTCGTGCGGCTCCAGCGAAACCCGATCGCGTTGCGGTTTCAGGCCGAACAGCCCACACCACGTCGACGGGATCCGGATCGAGCCGGCGCCGTCGGATCCCAGCGCCAGCGGGGCCAGCCCGGCGGCTACCGCGGCGGCGCTGCCGCCACTGCTGCCGCCCGGAGTTCGGTTGGGGTTCCACGGGTTTCGGGTGGCCCCGAACGTCAGCGACTCGGTGTAGGGAAACATCATCAGCTCGGGCACATTGGTTTTGCCGATGATGACCGCGCCCGCAGCGCGCAGCCGGCGGACCACCTCCGCATCGGAGGTCACTGCCGGGCGGTGGCCGCCGCTGCCGTATGCCGTCACCTCATCGGCGACGTCGACATCGTCTTTGATCGCGATAGGCACGCCCAGTAGCGGCAGCCGCTCGCCGGCGTCGAGGCGGTCCTGCGCCACGGCGGCCTCGTACCGCGCGCTGTCCGACAGCACTACGCGGTAGCAGCGCAGCTCGCTGTCCAGGCGCGCGATCCGTTCCAGGTAGACCTCGAGTAGCTCCGGCGCGGTCAGTTCGCGGTCAGCCAGCATGCGCGCCTGCGCGGCCGCGCCGGCGAAGGCGAGATCGCGAGCGTCCACTGCGGCAGCGTATCCCGCTGACCGCGGCGAGCCCGCGGCTGGTCTACACACACGTCCAATGAGCGAACCAGTACCGTGGCGACATGTCCTGCGTGTTCTGTGCGATCGTGGCCGGGGAAGCGCCGGCTATCCGGATCTACGAAGACCGGGACTACCTGGCGATCCTCGACGTCCGTCCGTTCACCCGCGGCCACACCCTGGTGCTGCCCAAACGACACACCGTTGATGTCACCGATACCCCACCGCAGACGTTGGCCGAGATGGTCACCATCGGCCAACGAATCGCACGCGCTGCCCGCGCGACCGAATTGGCCGACGCGACAAACATCGGGATCAACGACGGTCCGGCGGCGTTTCAGACGGTGTCGCACATTCATCTGCACGTGCTGCCGCGCCGCAACGGCGACAAGCTATCGGTCGCCAAGGGGATGTTGCTGCGCCGTGACCCGGACCGGGAAGCCACCGGACGGATCCTGCGGGAGGCCCTGGCCAGGATCGACGCGAGTCAGTAATACTGGGCGGATGGCATTTCCGTCCTGGGTCGAGCAGGGGTTGGTGCCACAGATGCTGCGCGCACACGACACCGTCTATCGGAAGACGAACGGCTGGATCGGCCATCGCACGCTGGGGATACCCTGCCTGCTGCTGCACACCGTCGGGGCCAAGACCGGTAAGGCGCGAACCTCGTCGCTAGCCTATGCCCGCGACGGTGAGGACTACTTGATCGTTGCGTCAAAGTCGGGCGACCCGCACGCACCCGGCTGGTATCACAACCTGCGAAAGAACCCGAACGTGGAAATCAACGTCGGACCAAGGCGTTTCGGCGTAACGGCCCGACCGGTGCTCCCCGCCGATCCCGAGTACTCCCGGCTATGGCAGATCGTCAACAAGAACAACAGCAACCGGTACGCCGCATACCAGAAGAAGACGTCGCGGCCTATCCCGGTGGTGGTGTTGACGCCCCGTCAAAAGTAAACGTGCCGCACAAAAGCACCAGCTAGTACCGCCGGGCAACGGCACAGCGGTTTATTCTGCTCTAGCGCGCAGTGAAGCTATTCGTGCGTTCACCGCAAAGCGCAGATCGGGCTGGAGCGGCTATGAAACGCTGGACGGGAAATCCGTGGCAGCGCCTCGGGCTGCCCGCGCGCCTTGGTTGGCTCGTCGTCGGGGGATACGGCATTGCGGCGGCGCTGGTCGTAGCATCGTCGGTCTGGGGGTGGCAGGGCGCCTACGCGACTCGGCCGATCGACGAAATCGTGTCGGTGTTGAGTCTGGTGTTCGCGGCGGGATGCGCCGGCCACGCGGCCCGCGCCGCGGTCGGGCGCCGCAGATTCGGATGGCTGGCGCTGGTGACAGGCCTCTTGGGCTGGGCGGTCGGCGAGGTCATCTGGGCGGTCTACGACGTGCGCCCGGAACTCGATCACGCCGTTCACCCGGCGGCGGCTGAGATTGTGCTCGTCTTATACCCAATCGGCGCCATTGCGTCTTTCGTGCTGCTATCCGATCGCTTTCACGGCATTTGGCAATTGGTGCTGGACGGCGTCATCGTGGCGACTTCGCTGTTCGCGGTCTCCTGGGTATTCGTCCTCGACAAACAGCTACGCGAGGACAGCGGCTCGCGGCCCGCGACCTTAACGCACATTTTCGCCGACGCCGTCGTCATCACGACGGCGCTCGTGATGTTGTCGCGGGCCCGTCCTGGCCGCCGACCTAGCCTGAACCTGTTGGCCGGCGGAGTCGCGACGATCGGTCTTGCCGACATCGTGGTCGTGTTCCAGACCGGAGTCGGCAGCTATCACACCGGCGATCTGGTCGACGTCGCCCGAGTGGCCGGGTTGGGAATGGTGGCGCTGGCCGCGCTGTCCAGTGTCCACGAGTCCCCCACAGCGCCGACGCAGGGTGAGATTACGCCCCGAGTCCGGCTGTGGTTGCCATATTTGCCGCTGCTGCTCGCCGCCGCGGTCGGATTGGGACGCGCGGTCGGTCGGATGGAGCACGGACCGTTGCTCGCCGCGCTGGGAATCCTGGTGGCCGCAGTGCTCGTCCGACAGCTCGTTGTGCTCGTCGAAAACCAGCGCTTGTTGTCTGAAGTGGCGCAGGAAGCTTTTCGGGACAGTCTGACCGGTCTGGCCAATCGGGCTAGGTTCCTCCAACGATTGGAGCTAGCCGTCACCCGTCGACATATCGATGCCACACCGATCGCGGTGTTGTGCCTCGATCTCGACAACTTCAAGTCGGTCAACGACGCCTTGGGCCATCCGGCCGGCGACGAGCTCCTTATCCGCGTCGCTGGGCGGCTCACTGCTTCTCTGGAGGGTAACGGCATTGCCGCACGGCTTGGTGGTGACGAGTTCGCGGTGCTCATCGAAGGTTCCGTCGAGGAATCACAAGCGGCAGCGCAGCGAGTCCTTGAGTCTTTCAGCCCAGCGATCGTAATCGACGGCGTTCCGATAGCGGTGCGGCCAAGCATTGGGTTCACAGCGGCCACCGCCGCATCCAGTTGCACCGTCGACCAGCTCCTCCGGCACGCCGACTTGGCCATGTATGCCGCCAAACGCGAAGGCGGCAAATGTATCCGCAGTTTTGTGCCCGATCTGCCCTCCCCCTATACATTCCCGCAGTTCAACGGTTCGGCGATATCGGCCGCCAATTCATTGCCCACGAGCACCTCTGGCAGCCAGCCGGCGCTGGCACAGACGTTCAGGCCATTCACCGAGGCCGCGACGTCAACACGAGACCAACCGAACAATGCGCCCAACGGCATTCGCTGGCCCCCGTTGGCGATCCGGATTGCCATGGCGGTGTTGGCGACCGGTGTGATCACGTTCACCGCGTCGAGCGTCCTTAACGTAAGTGCCGGTCGCGTATTCTTCGATGAATTCCTGTATCCGGCGTTGAACCTGTTGGCGGCCGGGCTGATTGCCGTTCGCGCTTACCGCGTCGCGGCAGAGCGTTTGGCTTGGATTCTCATCGCGGCCGGCATGACATGTTCGGCGATGGGCGACGTTGTCTATGCCCTGTGGGTGCCGGACGGCCAGTCACCATCGGTGGCTGATCCGGTGTACCTGGCGTTTTATCCGCTCGTCTACGCCGGGCTGGTGCTGCTCCTGCGGGCGCGCCTGAAACGGGCATCGGTTCCGATTCAGCTCGATTCCCTGGTCTGCGCGTTGACCATGGCCGCGGTGGCCGCGGCGCTGACGGCAGGTCCCATCCACGCGGCAGCGACCCGCGCACCGGCAACCGTGCTGGTGGGCATTCTGTATCCGTGGGGCGATCTGGTCCTACTGGCTCTGGCCGCCGGCACGCTGCCAATCCGAGGGTGGCGCAACGAGTTTCGCTGGATCCTTCTCGTTGCCGGATTTGTTCTGTTTGCGGCCGCGGACACGGCGTATCTCTTCGAGACCTCCGCCCACTCATACCGGGTCGGCACCTTGCTCGATGCTTGCTGGCCCGCATCGTCATTATTGGTGGCGATGGCCAGCTGGGCGCCGTCGTCGTCGGAGGTCCCTTTACCGAGGCACGGACTCGGCTCCTACGTCAAGTCTGTGGCGTGCGCTGTCGCGGCGCTTGCAGTCGCCATCCTGGGTCACGACTCGCGACTCGCGACGACCCTCGCCGCGTTGAGCCTGATCGCAATAGCTGCACGATTTTCGGTGACCTTGCGAGACGTCAGCTTGTTGGCCGAGCGCCACAAGCACGCCATGACCGACGAGTTGACCGCGCTGCCCAATCGGCGCTCACTGGCGACAGCCCTGACCGCGGCGTCCGCCCCCGGGTCGTCGGGGCCCTCGTTGGCCACCAGGGCGCCGTCACGTCGAGCGCTGCTGTTGCTGAATCTCTATCAGTTCCAAGAGATCAACGACTCGGTCGGGCGCCACTTCGGCGATGAACTGTTGCGCCACATCGCGAATCGACTGTCGAACAGCGTCTGTCGTGAGGATCTTCTTGCGCGCACAGGTGATGACGAGTTCGCGATCCTGATGGCCGAAGCGGCCGACCTCATTGCCGCACGGGCGCAGGCGGGTCGTTTGCTCGAGGCCTTGAGCGAACCGTTCGCGCTGGATCCGATCACCGTGCAAGTCGATGCCCGCATCGCCATTGCGCTCTGTCCGGACCACTGTGACCATCCGCAGGAACTGCTGAATCGCGCCGAGACGGCGATGCCCCACGCCGAATCCGCCAAAAGCAAGATCGCTGTGTACAACCCGGCGTTTGAGCTTTATCGCGACGACGACCCCAAGCTCATCGAGGAACTACGCACAGCGTTATTTGATGGTGACGAACTGACCTTGCACTATCAGCCCAAGATCAACGCGAGCGACGAAAGTGTGCACAGCGTCGAGGCGCTGCTGCGCTGGCACCATCCCGGCCGTGGGTTGCTGCTCCCGGAGGAATTCTTGCCCGCCGCCGAACGCGCCGGGCTGATGCGCAAGATTGCCAACCGCGCGCTCAACGTCGCCCTCGAACAGATCCAGTCCTGGCGCGAGCACGGCATCGCTGTGGCCGTCGCGGTGAACCTCTCGACAACGAATCTGCTTGACCTTGACCTGGTGAGCACGATCGAGCGGCTGCTGCGAACCCGCCGTTTGCCCGGCGACGCTCTCATCATCGAGATCACCGAAAGTGCCCTCGTCGACTCGGCCCGGTCCCGTCAGACCGTCGCCGCGCTGCAGCGCCTCGGCGTCCGCATCTCACTTGACGACTACGGCACCGGATGGTCGTCACTGGCACGCCTGCAGGATGTCTCGGTCGACGAGCTGAAACTCGACAGGGTATTCGTGGCACGACTCGCCCGAGACCCGCGATCGGTTGCCATCGTGCGGTCCACCGTGGCGTTGGCGCAAAGCCTTGGAGCGGAGCTCGTCGCCGAAGGGGTCGAAGACGAGGTCACGTTGAGCGCATTGCGGCAGTACGGCTGCACCATCACACAGGGCTTCATTCACACTCCGCCGTTGCCCGCGACTGACTTGCAACATTGGATCACCAGCCACGCGCCTCATCCCGCTTCAAGCCAGTCGCAGCAGGCGGCGGTGACAGACGGTTAGAAGAGCTCCTTGGCCAGTAGCTCCACCGTTGCCACCCGCGCGGGCGAGGTAGCGGGGTCGGTGCCGCGGTAGGCCGATGCGACCGGGTGCACCATCACCTCGTCCACGTCGAACCGTTCGGCGAGTGCGCGCAGCTGTTCGGCGGCCTCCGAGGGTGCGCCCAGTACCGCACGTTGCAGTCCGCTCTCCACGATGCGCTGCTGCTCACGCGTCAGATCCGCGACTTGAGCTTCCTCGACCAAAGGCACCGGCCCGAGCGGTTGCCCGGTCCGCAGCTTCGCCATCATCTGCAAGTTGGGCAGCATCAACGCCGTTGCCTCGTCGCGTGTTTCGGCCACCGCGGCATTGACCGTCAAAAACGTCACCGGCTCTGCCGCCAGGTCACTGGGCACAAACCGGGAACGGTAGAGCTCGAGTGCCTCTTCGGTTCCCTTGCCGGAGAAGTGATGGGCGAACACGTACGGCAGCCCCTTGGCGGCGGCCAGATGGGCCGAGTACATCGACGATCCCAGCAGCCACAGGCGCGGTTCGGTCGCGGCGGCCGGGGTGGCCTTGAGCGTGTAGTCCCCGGAACGCAGCGGCACCCGCACGCCACGCGCGCTCATCAGCGCCGCCACATCGTCGAGGTATTCGGGGAAGTTCTCGATGTCGCGATCTTGGTCAGCCGGCGTGCGCCCGCCGCGCAACGCATAGGACGTCACCGGGTCTGAGCCCGGCGCCCTGCCGATACCCAGGTCGATCCGGCCCGGAGCGGCGGCTTCCAGCAGTGCGAACTGTTCGGCCACCGCCAGCGGCGCGTGGTTGGGCAGCATCACACCGCCTGACCCGAGTCGCAGCTGCGAGGTCTGCGCGGCGAGGTACGCGATCAGCACCGGCGGGCTGGTGGCTCCCACGGACGGCATGTTGTGGTGTTCGGCGACCCAGTAGCGCGTGAAACCCAGACGGTCCGCGGTCTGCGCCAGCGCTACGGTGGCCGCCAGCGCGTCCCGCGTCGACTGGTCCGTGCGCACCGGGACAAGGTCAAGGACGGAAAGTCGCACGACGGCGTCAACGCACGCGGCGCTGCGAACGTTCCCGCAGCTGCGTGATCAGTAGTTCTTCAACGTGATCGAACCGACGATGGCGTCGAACTGTTCCTGCGATATCGGCGCACCGCCCGGAATGTTGTCGCTGGCCAGCCATTGGGTGCGCTTGATGTAGCCGTTGAACCCCTTGAAGTAGTTGGCGAACCCAAGCCCGTGGTCGTCACCGGCTGCCGCCAGCTCACCGGCCAGGATGTAGGCGCCCAGCAGGGCGACGCTGGTCCCCTGGCCCGACAGCGGCGAGCAGCAATAGGCAGCATCACCCACCAGCGCCACCCTGCCGATTGACCAGTGATCCATCACGATCTGCGCCATTTCGTCAAAGTAGAAATCCGGCGCGGTCCGCATGTACTGCAGCAGTTGCGGGCGCACCCACCCGTCGCCGGCCATCCGGCGTTCCACTTCGGCGAACTGGGCTTGGGTGTCGCGATAGTCGATCTGCAGTTCGGTGTCCATGAAGCCCAACATGGCACGGGCCTCGGCGTTGTCGCGCGCGCTGTACACCCCCGCCATCGTCGAGTCCCCGTAGTGCCAGACCTGCCAGTAGTCCAAGTCCAGGAAATTGGGCACGGTGAAAATCGCCGCGTAAGTCCCCAATCTCTTGATGAATCGATCCTCTGGACCGAAGACCAGCCCGCGCACGTTGGAATGCAAGCCGTCGGCGCCGATAACCAGGTCGAAGCTGCGATCGGGCAGGTGCCCAAAGGTCACATCGACCGACGGGCCACGGTTCTGCAAGTCGACAATACTGTCGTCGAACAGGTATTCAGTAGCCGGTTGGGTTGCGGCGTAAAGTAATTCGACCAGATCGTCACGCAGCAGCTCGATGTCCGGGTTATCGGTGGGACCGCCCGTCGGCGTCGATTCGATGTCCCGGGACAGCTCGTTGCCGTCGCGGTCGACGACGGACGCACCCCGGATTCGCGTCTTGCGGTCCTCGGCGGCGGCCAGAAGCCCCATGCGTTCCAGCACCGATAGCGCCGGACCGCGCACGTCGATCGCCTGACCTCCCGGGCGCAGCCCCGGGTAGCGCTCCACCACGGTGACCGAATAGCCATGTTGCCCAAGCCAATACGCCAACGCTGTACCGGCGACGCTGGCCCCGGAAATCAGTACCTCAGACATGCGAAGTCACTTGATCCCCGCCAGCTTCTTAGCGTCAATGAAGATGTCGTCGAGCATTGCCGGAGTGAGCCTACCGGTGAACATGTTTTGCTGGCTCGGGTGGTAGCAACCGAGCAGACGCACGCCCGATGGCAGCTGTGCGACGGCGCCGTGGCCGAACCGCGGCTTGCGCATCCCGGCGACACCCGGCAACCGCAGCGCGATCTGCCAGGCGAACCCGCCCAGGGCGACGATGACGCGGACATGTTCGGACACCAGCCGCCATTCGGCATCCAGCCAGGGCCAGCAGGTGTCCCGCTCCGCCGGGGCCGGCGAGTTGGCCGGAGGTGCGCAGCGCACCGGGGCGGCGATCCGAACCTGGTTGGCTCGCAAGCCGTCTGCGGCGTCGACGCTGATTGGTGAATTCACCAGCCCGGCCCGGTACAGCGCCGCATACAGCTGATCCCCGGATCGGTCGCCGGTGAACATGCGTCCGGTCCGGTTGGCGCCGTGCGCGGCGGGCGCCAGCCCGACGATCAACAGCCGCGGCCGCTGCGATCCCCAGCCCGGCACCGGCCGCCCCCAATACGGCTGATCGGCGAAGGCTCGGCGCTTGATGACGGCGACATCTTCACGCCAACTGACCAGCCGCGGGCAGGCCCGGCACACGCTGATCACG
>Ga0307475_10002702_pt1 | contig 10694 bp, 8 predicted proteins | sample atmos_gasesECM1C_FD_203317 | JGI IMG/M metagenome (GOLD analysis project Ga0307475, IMG submission 203317) | Hardwood forest soil microbial communities from Morgan-Monroe State Forest, Indiana, United States - atmos_gasesECM1C_515 | ecosystem: Environmental > Terrestrial > Soil > Temperate...
TCGTGCCGCGCATCGGCCAATTGGTGCAAAGCAAAGGCCTGAAGATGCGCTCCATCAAGCGCTCCCCCAGCGCCAGCCCTGCGACAGGCTCCGCCAAGGCGCACGAACTCGAGCAAAAGACCCTGCTCAGTCTCGCATTTACGACCATGCCCGCGGAATAGTACACTTCGGCTTTAACATTGCTTTCATCCGTGTGTCATCCGGGCGTTATCCATTGCGCCCAGACTGCGAGCCAGATTCGTGTCACAACAACACAGCCCAGGTGAACACCAAAAATCCAATGCCTTTCTCATTTCACGTCCCTACGGTACACTGCGAACAAGCCGGCGGGCGGAACGTGCCACCTGCATGAAACGTATCCTGATCATTGAAGACGACCGCGATATCGTCGAACTGGTTCGCTACAACCTGGCCAATGAAGGATTTCAGGTCCAAGCGGCTTTCGACGGCACCAGCGGCCTCAACAACCTGAAGAAAACGCCACCAGACCTGCTGCTTCTCGATCTCATGCTTCCCAAAGTTTCCGGGCTCGATATCTGCCGGGAAATTCGGCGGGACGATTCGCTGAATCGTCTCCCCATTCTTATGCTCACGGCACGCGGCGAAGAAGCCGATCGCGTCGTGGGACTGGAGATGGGCGCCGACGATTACGTGACCAAGCCGTTCAGCCCGCGCGAATTGCTGGCGCGTGTCAAGGCGCTGCTCCGCCGCGCGGAGCCGCCTTCCGACTCGCCCCGCACCATTGAGGTTGGTAAGCTGGCCATCGATCCGGCGTCGTATCGCGTCAGTCATTCCGGGAAGCCCGTTCCGCTCAGCACGCTCGAATTCCGGCTGCTCTATTACCTGGCTTCGCGGCCTAACCGCGTTTTCACGCGCGACCAGCTTCTCGATGCCGTTTGGGGCACCGATCGTTTCGTCACTCCGCGCAGCGTGGACGTCTACGTCCGCCGCCTGCGCGAAAAAATCGAAGGCGATCCCGAGAATCCAGTCCATCTGAAAACCGTCCGCGGCGCCGGGTACTTGTTCGAAACTCGTGCGGCATAACCTTTTCTGGAAACTAACGCTGACGTTTTTTGCCTTGCTCATAGGCGTTCTGCTCGCCGTGGATTTCTTTGCCGAGCGGGCCCTCCGCGAGGACTCCGCGAACACTGCTTTCACGCAACTTGCCGCTCTCGCGCATATTGCGCAGGCGCGCCCGCCGCACCTCACGGCAATCCCTCCGGCAGATCCCGAAGAAATCAGGGATCTACGAAACTGGACCTCGGAAATGGCGGCCAGCGGCGCGCGCGTCACAGTCATCGCCTCGGATGGTCTGGTTCTGGCCGATTCGCAGTCCGATATCGACACCATGGAAAATCACGCAAGCCGCCCGGAAATCCGGGACGCCCTCGCCAAAGGCGAAGGCCAGTCCGCGCGCCATAGCGTCACGATCAATCGCGACCTACGTTATTATGCGGTGAAGCAGAATGTCGGCGCAGGGTCTCCGGTGGTGCTGCGTTTCGCGATTCCGCTCGCCACCGTGCAGGAGCTTCTTGGTTCCTTCCGCCGTAGCTTGTGGTTCGCTTCGTTCATCATCCTGTTGCTTGCGGGCGCCGCTTCGCTGTTGGTGTCCCTCGGCTTGTCCGCACGCATCGAGCGCCTCGAGGAATTTTCGCGCCGCGTCGCCGAAGGCGATTTTCGACCGCTCCCCGGCGATGGCTCCGGCGATGCGCTGGAAAAGCTCGGCGCCTCGCTCAATCGAACGGCGTCGCGGCTCGATCAGACCATTCGCACACTCACCGAAGAACGCAATCTTTCCTCCGCCATCCTCGGCAGCATGGTGGAAGGCGTCGCGGTGGTGAACGGAGCGGAGCGGCTGGTCTTCGCCAATCATAGCTTTGCGGAAATATTGGAGCTGCACGCGCTCCCACAATCGGGTAGTGCCCTAGTGGAAGTGGTGCGTCAGACGGAAATGATTGAAGCGGTGCGCAAAGTGTTAGCCGGCGAGCCGCGCGTGGAATCCGAGATCGTCACCGGGACGGTGCGCCAGCATTTTTTCGCCGCCACCGTCGCCGCTGTGCGCGCCGGCGAAACTTCCGGCGCCGTCGTCGTGCTTCACGACATTACCGAGCTGCGCAAGCTCGAACGCGTGCGGCGCGATTTCGTCGCCAACGTTTCCCACGAATTCCGCACGCCGCTTACCGCCATTCAGGGTTTCGCGGAGACTTTGCTCGCCGGCGCCATGAACGATCCACAGAATCGTGAGCGCTTTCTTGGAATCATCGTCGAGCACTCTCGCCGTCTCGCCCGGCTTACCGAAGACTTGCTGATGCTCTCCAAAATGGACGCTGACCGCCTGGAGCTCGAAATTCGTCGCGTTAGCGTCGCGCAGCTCATCGAATCCTGCATTGAAACCTCGCGACATCGCGCTGCTGAAAAAGAGATCGCGATTTCCGTCAAGCCCGTCAACGGCTTGCCCGATGTAGCTGGTGATCGCCGCCGGCTCGCGGAAGTCCTGCAAAATTTGCTCGATAACGCCACGCAATACACGCTCGCGCGCGGGCAAATCGCGGTCAGCGCCAAGGCGCGCGACGCCGAAGTTGTTTTCACCGTTGCCGATACCGGTATCGGCATCCCCAAAGCGGACCAGCCGCGCATTTTCGAGCGCTTCTACCGCGTCGACGCTGCGCGCTCCCGCGAGGCAGGTGGCACGGGCCTGGGTCTGTCCATTGCCAAGCACATCGTCGAAGTGCACGGCGGCAGCATCTGGGTCGAAAGCGAAGTCGGCCGCGGCTCGCGATTCCATTTTTCCATCCCCATCTTCGACGCTGAGCGCGCCGCCCGCCAAACACTGTCCGCTGGGACGTCCCGCAGTACCGGCCGGCCTTCCGGGTAGAGGGTTCCGCTGGCCACGTTTTGTTTCAGTTCGTTCACAATCGCTTCATCAACCTTTAATCGTCCTTGCCGCATATTTTGGCCTAGAAGCGGAAGTGTAACTTGTCGGCGCCCTTCCGCGCGGAGGGCCAATACATGGCGAGCACCACAGCCGGACTAACCGAGGCAGTGCTGTACGACGCATTGGTGAACTACCTCGTCTCCATGGCCCGCACCGTCGAAGGGGCCATGAATCGCGCCCTCGACGCGCTCACCTCCCTCGACAGCGCCCGCACCTCCTCGCTCCCAGGGGAAGTCTTCCTCCTTGAGCCGCGCATCAACGAGATGGAAATCGTGATCGACGAGCACGCCATTCGGCTGCTGCGCCGAGGCTCCTTCTCCGACGACGAGATGCGGTTGATCGTAGCCGCGCTGAAAATCACCAACGACCTCGAGCGCATCGGCGACCTCGCCGTCAACCTCGCGCAAGGGGCGGTTTCCCTGCGTGAAATGCCGGGTGCGCGCATTCCGGAGGAGTTGGTCCCCATGGCTCTTGCCGTGCGCGCCATGGTCAGCAAGAGCCTCGGCGCGCTCATCTTTCGCAACGTGGAAATGGCCACCCAGGTTCTTGAGAGCGACGATGTGGTGGATCAGTACCGTGATCGCATCTTCGAAAACTTGCTCGCCTCCATGACCCAGCAGGCCACGCTGGTTAGCTCCGGCATGCAATTTATTCTCGCCACCCGCCACCTCGAACGCATCGCCGACCATGCCACCAACATTGCAGAAGACATCATTTTCTGGGTGCGCGGCCTCGATGTGCGCCATGGTCGTGGCCTGACCATGCGCCCGGACCTGTCCGAAGGGCAAGCCAACTCCGGGATCGCCGGCGAAACCCACGGCCAAAGCCCTGTCGCCGGCTCCCCCCAGGCTGCCGCGGTCATCGAGAATTCACACGCGTTTGATGCCGGTGTGACCCCGGCCTGCGACACTGAACGCGCTTGATCTTCACCAATCGTTCCTACCTGGGGACCGGCGCACCCCTGGCGCCGGTCCCTCCTCCTCCCTCATGGTTTCGTTGACACCCTCTCGGCATCGAAAGTTACTAGTCGGACGTCAGGAAACGCGTGAAGGCGCGCCGCATGGTAAACTCAGATGTTTGGTTGGAGGCGAATTTCCGTGAACTGGGGCTGGTTTCTGTCGCGCAGTGCCATCGCGTTGACACTTCTTACCTTGCTGTTTCTCTCCCAGCGCTTTTGGTATCGCTCCATCTGGCGCGCTACAGCCAAGTGGCGCATCATCTGGCTCCGCGTCGCGGTACGACTCGTGTACGTGGCCCTGCTGGTTCTCATTATTGGCTCCACGGCCGACGGATTTCGCATGGGGTACCGCCAACACTTGGTTCCCGATGCCAAAATCACCATGTTTGCGGGCCTGTGGTTTACCAGCGCGCTCTTCGCTTATTGTGCGGTGAAGCTGGTTCGCGTCATCGAGCGCCTCTGGGCTTCCTTGCGGTCCGCTGCTCGTCGTAATTCCGCGCCCGGGCATAGCCCTTCGCTAGCCTCGCCGACCTCAAACGCGTCCTTGGTACCTGCAACGCACACCCCGGCTGGGGCTGCGGACTTGGTCCCTGACCCTTCGCGCCGCTACTTTTTCCGCACCGCCTCCGCTTTGGCTGGCGCTATTCCTTTTCTTAGCGTCGTCTATGGCTTTGCCGCCGAGCGCCTGGACTACCACGTGCGCCGCGTCGAAGTCCCTACTGCCAATTTGCCGCCCGCCCTTGATGGTCTGAAGATCGTTCAGCTTAGCGACATTCACCTCAGTGGCAGTATGAGCCGCTGGGATGTGCGCCGCGCGGTGGGCATGGCCAACGACCTGGGCGCCGATCTCGCCGTCGTTACTGGAGACTTCATCACCGGAGCCGCGGACCCGCTTGCCGATTGCATCGAGGAAATTAGCCAACTTCGCGCTCCGCTAGGCGTTTTCGGGTGCAACGGCAACCATGAAATCTACGCCCGCGCCGAAGATGCCGCGCAGCAGCTCTTTGCGCAGGCCGGCATGAAGCTGCTTCGCCATGAAAACGTGCAGCTCGCGTTTCGCGGGGCGAGTTTCAATCTTCTTGGCGTAGATTATCAGCGCGAGCGCGCAACTAGTGGCCAGCGTGTGCAGATGCTTCCCGATCTGGCTCCTCTGGTTCGCCGCGACATGCCAAATATTTTGCTCTCGCACAATCCCAACACCTTTAATCGTGCCGCCGAATTGGGCATCGAGCTGTCGCTGGCTGGACACACCCACGGCGGGCAAGTCCAGGTGGAAATCCTCGACCATCGCTTCAGCCCTGCTCGCTTTATCACCGATTACATCGCCGGCGCGTACTTCCGGCCGCTCTCCATGCCCGCGAACAACCTTCGGGCGCTGAAGCAAGCGAACCATTCGGCGAGCAATCAGGCGCTGGTCCAGCCGTCCCTTTCCGTGCTGTATGTCAACCGCGGGCTGGGCACGGTCGGTGCCGCTGTGCGCCTTGGCGTCCCCCCCGAAATCACGCTGCTCACCCTCCGCCGCGCGTAATTGCATCCTTGCCGAGCCGGAACGCTGATTTGCTCGCGCCTGGCCAGCGAAAACCCCTTTCCGCGGAGTATGATGGCGTTGTCCCAATCGCCTATGCTCCTGCAGATTACTCACCTCCTGCTTTCGATGGCCTTCGAATGGGCATATCCATCTCCGTGGTTCCATGCAACCCAGGCTCCCGGCGGGACCCACGATTACACCATTTCCGGGTCGGTGCGGCGCGAAGACAATGACCATCCTATCCCCGGCGTGCGCGTGCAGTTGCTCACCTCTGCTGGAAACGTCGCTGCCTCTGCGGTTCTGACCGATGCTTCCGGCGAATTTTCCTTCGGCCACTTTGCCCCGGGTCAATACGAAATTGTCGCCGAGGAAGAGGGCTACCAGCCCGTACGTCTTCCGCTGGAAGTCTCGCGCTTCGATCAGGCGAACCTGACGGTCCGCATGCGCCAGCGGCTTGCCAGCGCCACTCCCGCCGGTGATGCGACCACCGCGCATCAACTGGCCATTCCCCAGAAAGCCCGCGCAGCCTACGAGAAAGGCGCCTCCAAAGCCGATTCGCACGGGGATTACCAAGGCGCCGTGCTGGAATTTCAGCGCGCCATCGGGAATTATCCGGATTATTACGAGGCGTATGCGGAGCTGGGCATGGCTTACGTTCGCCTCAAGGATTTTAAGGAGGCCGAAAGGGCTCTGCGGCAATCCGTCAAGATCAGCGAACAGAAATATGCTCCGCCCTTGATCCTGCTCTCCATGCTGCTGAATGACCAGAATCGCCCGGGCGAGGCCGAGCCCGTCGCTCGCCAGGTCATCGCCGCCGATCTAAGCGCCTGGCGCGGTCCGTACGAGCTTTCTCGCGCTCTGCTGGGCTTGCGCCGCTTGCCCGAAGCGGAAACCAGTGCCTATGCTTCCCGCGACCTCAAACCCGAAAACCCGGCGGTGTATCTGCTGCTCTCCGAAATCCATCGGCACACGCAAAATCCCTCGGCCCTGCTCCAAGATCTCGACGCCTATCTAAAGCTCGCTCCCGATGGCCCGGCCGCCCCGCAAGTGGTCAAGCTCCGGGAGCAACTCCTGAAATTCATGGAATCGCAGCAGCACAAATCTGTTGCGGCGCCGTGAAGGAACCGCCTCGACGTGGCTCTCAACAAAGTCAATCCCTGATGCAGTCTTTTCCTCGGCTGGTGGAGTTTTTTTTCGCTCGGTCTGTCATATGCGCCTAGCCTTGGTTGGGCTCACTCAGTGCTCTCCCGAACGGCTCTGTGGTATCGTCGGAAAAGGATACTGCCATGGACCAATCCGCCGAATCCGATCGTTTTTCCACTGAGCCCGAGGACTCCTACGAATCGCAGGACGCTACCTCTTCACCCACCTCGCCCTTGGGCCGCTGGCTTGCCACGGTCGTCTCTCTTGGCGGCAGCGACCTGCTCCTGGTACGGGGCGCTCCGCCTTGCATGCGTGTCGACGGCGAGGTGCGCAAGATTGAGCCCAGCGTTCTCGACGGCTCGGAAATCGAAGCCGCCGTGATTCCCGCTCTGACCGGCCATGCTCAGCGCCTTTATCGCGACCAGCGCATCGCCGACTCCTCCTACCGCGTTCAAGGCCTCGGCCGCTTCCGCATCAACCTCCATCGCGAACAAGGCCGCGCTGCCGCAGCCATCCGTGTCCTGCCGGCCAGAGTTCCGGCTCTCCGCGAACTCAATCTTCCGCCTTCGGTCGAATTACTGGCGCATCTCCCCCGCGGCCTCGTTCTCATCGGCGGCCCCGCGGGTGCCGGCAAATCCACGACGCTCGCCGCGCTGATCGACAACATCAACCGTCGCGAAGCCCGCCATATCGTCATCATCGAGGATCCCATCGAGTATGAGCATCAACACGTACGCAGTGTTATCGAGCAGGTCGAAATAGGCAGCGACGCGCCCGACTTTCCAACCGCGCTTCGTGCCGCGCTGCGCCAGGCGCCTGACGTTATCGTCGTCGGAGAAATGCGCGACACGGAGACCATGCGCATCGCCGTGGCCGCCGCGGAAACCGGCCACCTCGTTCTGAGCACCCTCCATACAACGGATGTCGCTTCCACCGTTTCGCGCATCGCTGATTCTTTTCCCCTTGAGCGGCAAAATTCCATCCGCCAGGAATTGGCCATGGCTCTCGCCGCGGTCCACACGCAAATCCTCCTGCCCAAGAATGGCGGCGGGCGCATTCCCGCTGCTGAGTTGCTGCTGGTCGGCTACGGTGCTCGCCATCATATCCGCCGCAACGCGCTCCAGCACCTGCATCAGGAAATCGCCCTGACCAAGAAGAAAGGCTCCTTCAGCCTTGAAGAATCTCTCGTCAATCTGGTGCGGCAAGGCCACATCGAGCGCGAAGACGCCCTCCTCTGCGCCATTCACCCCGACGACCTCGACATCCTTCTGAAATCTCCGACTTCGGCTACCGCCCACGGCTAAGTCGGCAGTTCGTTCCTATCGTGTTGGATACGCTCGATTCGAGCTACAGCGCACGCAGCGCCGCCAAGGGGGTGCGGGCTTCGCCGGATATTCTTTGCGACGTCCGGCCGATGTCGGGCTGGGCGAGAATACATGGACCGCCCAGCAAGTCTCCGTCATGGACCTGGACGAGCTCAAACAAATGCTTCACATGGATTTTGACGGATTGTTGGGCCAGGATTTCCTCCGCCAATTCCGCTCTGTACGGATTGACTATCGAGCGCACGTAATCGAACTTCAAGAATGACCGGCCAAATTCGCGCTGTGTCCGCATGACCAACCTTGTCCGCCAAAGATGGAGTCTTTCGTCGGGCGCTCGAGGCCACTACGAAGGGCTGCGCCGCGGCGCAAGCCCGCCTTGACCTTGAGGCGGCTTTTGGTTTTGTTGGAGCCGAAGATGTGCTCCGACCAGGCGAATCTCTTCGTAAGTAATTTCTTCCGGCAGCGCTTCCTTTACCGGTTTCAGTTTCTCTTTGCCAAATTGTTGAATCGCGGATGCAATCTGCGCATAGCGCTCTGCATCAAGCCATTTCGCCGCAAACTCGACTTCCCCGTCTTCCATCAGTTTGACCACCAGATCCACTACGCTGCTGACTTTGCGCCCGCGTATCTCCGCTATCTCCCCGAACGTGCGTCCTTCTCGAAGCAATTGCAGGGTATCTTCGCGCGGTTTCGACGCTGCGGCATGCCAATCGTTGCTGGCCCGTTCGCCCTTATGGAACCGCTGCAGTGCGTCCAAGACCTCGTCACCATAACGCTCCACTTTCTTGTCTCCGAAGCCCGAAACCGCACGCAGTGCCTGCAACGTCGCCGGTTTTGCCGCACACAGCGCGTCCAGCGCCGTATCGTGCAACACCACGAACGCGGCTACTCCCAAATCCCTCGCCATATTGCGCCGCCACTCGCGCAGATATTCCCGCAGTTGCGCGTCCGGCACGGACAATGTGGTGCCGGCAAGACGCTGTTCCCCCATAACCCATTGTTCCGGTCGGGTGCGGCCAGTCTTCGCCCGCCGCCCTCGGGACCGTGTTTCCTCCACTTTCAGCCAATCCGGTGTGCCTGTGCACATGTCGCAGGTTCCGCAGCGCTCCCACTTGGGTTGCTCGCCAAAGTGCTTGCAAACGTGGTGTTGCCGGCACTCCATCGATTGTACAAAGCGCTCTACCTCGTGGTAACGCTGCCACGATCGCTCCCGCTCCACGGGATCGCCGATCTGTCCTATAAAATAAGCGTGCAGCCCGCGATCTTTTTTCTGCCACAGCAGAATGCAATCTGCGGGCAAGCCATCACGCCCCGCACGCCCCGCCTCTTGGTAGTACTGCTCGACGCTCTTCGGCAGCGACAGATGAATCACGGAGCGCACCGCAGCTTTATTGATCCCCAGGCCGAAGGCCAGCGTGCCCACCAACACGCGCACTTCGTCGCTCATCCATTTTTCCTGATTTTCGCGACGCGCCTTCGCCTCCATCTGCCCATGATAGCCAACGGCCGCGATTCCATTTTCCTCAAGCACATCCACCGTCTCTCCGACGCGCGCGATCGTCGGCGCGTACACGATCACATTGCCTTCGTTGACTCGCCGCACCGCCCGCAGCAGCATCTCTTCCTGCGTGCGAGAATTGCTCTCGTGCACGATGTAGTTCAGGTTAGGCCGCCGGAAGCTGGCGATGTGCTTGTGCGGGTCCCGCAGTCGCAACTGCTCGATGATGTCGTGCCGCACGCGTTGAGTCGCGCTGGCCGTAAACGCCGCAATCGGCCGGTCCGGGAAGAGTTCGCGCAATCGGCTTAGCTGCCGGTACTCCGGGCGGAATTCGTGGCCCCACTCGGAGATGCAGTGCGCCTCGTCGATAGCAAAAAAGGACACAGGAATGCGCTTCAGCCACTCCGGCGTGTCCCCCAGCGCCACTCGTTCCGGTGAAAAATACAGCAGCCGGAATTCGCCCGCCGTCGCCCGTTTTAGGATTTGGTTCCGTTCAGCCCCGACCAGGGAACTGTTCACAAATGCCGCTGGAATTCCCATTTGCTCGAGCTGCGCCACCTGGTCCTGCATCAGGGCGATTAGCGGCGAAATCACCACCGCTGTGCGCCCAGCGTCCAGCACCGCCGGCAATTGGTAGCAAAGCGATTTTCCGCCGCCCGTAGGCATCACCACGCAGGCGTCGCGCCCCGCCGCAATGCTCCGTACCACCGCTTCTTGTCCAGGGCGAAACGCGTCGTAGCCCCAGTAATGCCGCAGGGTGTCAGCGAGAGAACTCGCGGTTTGAGACTGCACGGTTTCGATCCCTTGTTCGGGCAAAGTCACAGCAACGCTCATAGCATACTCCATAACTTCGGAAGTTTCGCTTTTGTTTCGCTATATGTCAAGTAAGATTTCTGTGAATCGTTCGCACCGCTGTGGAATCTGTGGAAACCGGGAAGCAGTCGGGTGCCAGCAGCGGCGAGCTCCACTCATTGCCCGCCCGAAACCGTGGCGGGTTGCTGGCTGGGAAACCCGGTGCCATAATCCACCTTCAGGTAAGGGAGCATGTGTCTGCTAGGACTTAGGGCTGGCGGAACACGAGTTATGGGGGATCGTTATGGCTTTGCGTGATAGCTGGATCGAAAAACGGGAAGCGGCGGCAGCCACCGCCAACGGAAACAGGAACATGTCGCAGATGCATCTCGCGCGGCAAGGTTTCATTACCGAGGAGGTGCAATACATTGCGAAGCGCGAGCGGCTTGAGCCGGAGCTGATTCGCAGCGAAGTGGCGCGTGGGCGCTGTATCATCCCAGCGAACATTCACCACC
>Ga0307475_10002704_pt1 | contig 10692 bp, 12 predicted proteins | sample atmos_gasesECM1C_FD_203317 | JGI IMG/M metagenome (GOLD analysis project Ga0307475, IMG submission 203317) | Hardwood forest soil microbial communities from Morgan-Monroe State Forest, Indiana, United States - atmos_gasesECM1C_515 | ecosystem: Environmental > Terrestrial > Soil > Temperate...
GCAGCGAACCTTTCTGCCGCCTAAGTCCACTGACCCTGGGTGGCAAATCGCAAATGCACGAGGATGTCACCGCCGTTTCGCGCACCTGGCAGCGTAGGCCGCACGACCCAGCGCAGGGCACCGGCTTCGGCCGCGGCGGCGCTCAAGTCGCCGAGTAGCCGGTCGCGATGAGCGGGGATAACGTCGAGGAGCCTGGTGACGCTATACATCGCACAAGCCGTCCACGTCGTCGACGGTCGCGGCGAACGATCGAGACCGCTCCCGCACCAATTCGCCAACGCGCGACCACCATTCGCCCAGCGCCGGATCTGGCCTGCCCTTCCACGTCATCTCCCACCACGCCTGAACGTCGGGGAGTGTCCATGTGATGGTGACGGTGTTGACCTGGTCGTCGAACCAGATCGGCGGGCTTACGAGGACGTCGCGCAGCGTCATTCCCCGGTCGCGCGCACCCGGAGCGTACTCAGCGAGATAGTTATCGATGAAACGCCGAGCGCAGCCCGGCCGGGTTATTACACGGTCGATGACGAACACTTGGCCGCCGGCCATGCGCGCGATATTTCACGCGTACTGCAGGGCGGGCCGCGGCGCGGGACGTGAAAGACGCAACGGCCGCAGCGGCTGCAGGGTCGGAGCGACCCGTTGCGGGCCGTCCTCGACGTTGCGCCAGATGCCCATCGCGGTCATGCGTACCGGTGCGGTCAGGCGCTGATCGAACATCATGCGATTCATCGGACCGCACACCGAGACCGCGGCGACGGCCTCACCCGGGCTCCCGATTGGCGCTGCGACGCAACCGAATCCGAGCAGCGACTCCTCGCGCTCGAAGGCGACACCGTGGGCGCGCACCTTGGCCAATTCGACAGCAAGTTGGGAGGTGCTGGAGATCGAGTACTTCGTCTTGCGGACCCGCAGATCCACCTCGGCGTCCTGGTCGCAGTAGGCCAGGATCGCCTTGCCGACGGCAGTGCAGTGCGCGGGCTGACGGCAGCCCACGCGCGTGGGGATCCGCTGGTCCCCGATCTTCTCCAGGTAGACGACGTCGGGTCCGTCCAGAACCGCGAGGTGGACGACAAGCCCGGTGGCGCGGTGCAATTCGCCCAGCAGCGGGCTGGCAGCACGCACCAGGCGGTCCTGGTGCACGGCCAGCGAACCCAGCTCCACCAGGCGCATGCCGAGCTCGTAGTCGCGACCGCTGCGGCGCAGCCAGCGCAGCTGAACCAGGCGCTCGAGCATGCGATGCGCCGACGAGCGCGGCAGGCCGGTACGGCGGACGATCTGGGCCAGCGTCAGCCGGCCCGGTCCGTCGAATGCGTCGAGGACCAACGAGATGCGGTCGATGACGGCCGTGGGGGTGGCTGGTTCAAGGGTCTCAACGGTCGCGGTCATCGGCCCTCCAAGGCTGCAGTATATCTGGTTGCTATATTCCTATTAGGAATAGCTGTTTGTATCACACCGGTGTGGCCGTTGTACATACCGCACGAAAATCGCCGCCGGACACGGGGGTGTCCGACGGCGAACGGCGGGATTAGCGCAGGTCAGCCCTTGGCAGCCGACCGGCCAGCGCGCCGGCCATAGAAGCTGCCGTCTCCAAGCGAGATGCCGCTGGCATAACCCCACGCGGCCAGCCCGGCGGTCGAGCGGCCCGCGGCGAACAGCCCCGGGATGGGCGCACCGCTGACGTGCAGCACCTCGGCATCCAACGTGGTGCTCAGCCCGCCCAAGGTGAAGCCACCCGTGCTCTCCCGCAGATCGATTGCGCCGACCGGAGAACCGATCGGCTTCACCCACTCCGGCTTCTTGTGCAGCAGCGGATCCTCGCCCCGGGAGGCGCCCTCGTTGTAGGCGGCCACCGTCGCCTGCAGCGAACCGGGTGTCAGGCCCATGTCGCGTTCCAGGTCGACGACGGTGTCCGCCACCCAGGTCGCCGGCCGCAGCATGAACTTCGGTGACCACGAGGCCATCGCCTCGTCCTGGGCATCGCCATCGATGATCAGGTAGGCGATGTTGTCCTGCTGGTACAGGGTCAGCTGCCCGATCCGGCCCGGATAGGTGTCCTCGGTGACGTAACGCTGACCGCGGCCATTGACCAGGATGCCGCGCACCAGTTGCTGGGGGTCGATGAAGATCGCGACCTCGGTGGCGTCCATGTGGGCCAGGTCGGCGCCCAGGGCCTGGGCCATCCGGATCGCCTGCCCGTCGTGCTGCTCGATGGATGCGGCCGGACGTCCGGCAATCCGCGGAGCGTAGCGCGCCACCATCGCGTCGTTGTAGGCGAAGCTGCCCGTCGCGAGCACCACGCCGGTGCGGGCCCGGATCGTGACGTCGTGGCCATACCGGCGGGCGCGGATGCCGACCACCCGCCCGTCGGATTCGACGATCAGTCGCTGGACTCGCACGTCGTAGAGAGCCCGCGCGCCGGCCGCGGTGGCCGCCTCGACGAGCGGCTTCATCAACATGTAGCCGGCGCTGGCTTCGCCCTGCTTCTTGTTCTGCATCTGCGGGACGTGCCCGCGCGGGGCGGGGGTGGCAATGGTGTTGAACGGGTAGGCATTTTCGCCGCCGCTGTACATCAGCCCCTGATCATCCATCGGTTCCCAGCCGGGCTCAGAAAAGAACTCCGCCTTGAACGGCACGCCGCACCCGACGAGCCAGTCGAAATGGGCGACGCTGCCGGCGCAGTAATCGGCGATCCGGTTTCCGTCGGCACCCGGCCCCATCGCGACGTTCAGGAACGCCGCCATGTTGTCGACGGAATCGGTGAACCCACACGCCTTTTGCAGCGCCGTGCCACCGCCGAGGTAGATGAATCCGCCCGCCATCGCCGCCGCGCCGCCCCAGGACCCAGTGCGCTCCAGAACCAGAACCTCGGCGCCGGAGCGGGCCGCCTCGACCGCAGCGGCGGCGCCGGCGACGCCGTAGCCCGCGATGACGACGTCGGCCTCGTCGTCCCAGGAGGTGATCGAGCCGGCCGCAACGGGCGTGACGTCGGCGTCGGGTGTCATAGCCGCATTGCCGCAGGCATCTCTCCGACCCACTGGTGGCCCCAGTAGCTATCGGCCGTGATTTCCTCGGCGGTGTAATAGGTTTCGTCGACCCGCATTCCGTCGGTGCCGAATTCGATGTCCCAATCGCCGGGCGCGCGGACGTAGAACGAGACCATCTTGTCGTTGGTGTGGCGGCCCAGCGTGGACGACAACTGGAAGCCCGCGGCGTTGACCCGGTCCAGGGCCTGACCCACGGCGTCGAGGGTGTCGACCTCGACCATGATGTGCACCAGACGTGGGTCGCGTTGATGTGCGGCTGGAACAATCGCCAGGCTGTGGTGGCGCTCGTTGATGCCGAGGAAGCGAACCCGTACCGGCCCAAACTCTTTCGGCAAGGGTACCCGGAACGCGCCGCGGGACCGGAAACCCAGCACATCGGTGTAGAAGTCGAACAGCCCATTGGGATCGGTGGCCGGCACGACCACATGGCCCATGCCCTGATCGCCGGTGACGAATTTCGCGCCAAACGGGGTGATGACCGGGCTGTGGTCCAGCACCGCACCGTGGAACACCTCGAGTGTGGTGCCGGCCGGGTCCTCGAAGGTGATCACCTCTTCCACCCGGCGGACCTCGGCCTCATCGGTAGACAGCTGCTTGGACGGCACCCCGGCACCGTCGAGGGCAGCCTTGACCCGCTGCAGCGCGCGGTGGTCGCGCACTTCCCAGCCCACGGTGAGCACCCGGTCAGACTCACCGGGCACCACGATCAGCCGGGCCGCGCGCTCGTCCATCCGCAGGTACAGCGCAGACGGCTCAGGTCCCTTGCCCTCCGCGAAGCCCAGGACGCCGAACGCGAACTGCCGCCAGCGGTCAATGTCATTGGTCGAAATAGCTATGTAGCCAAGGCTTTTCAGCTCACCCACGGGTTCTCCTAAATCAGCGTCCGCAGCGGCCCTTCGGGCGGGTCAATGCCCAGCGAACTCAGCGCCGACGCGTGGTAGGTGGTGCCGGGAACATGGATGGCGTGCAAGTGGCCGACGTGCACGTCACGCCAGTACCGCTGCAGCGGCTTGTCCATCCGCGCCGCGTTGCCGCCCGAGCGAGCGAAGATCTCGTCGACCGCCGACACCGCGCGCCACACCGCGCGGACCTGCGTGCGGCGACCGGCGGCCCGGTCCGCGAACGAGACCTCCTTGCCGGCGGCGACGATGTCGTAGATCCGGTCGACGTTAGCCAGCAGCTCTTGGCGGGCGGCGTTGATGTCGGCCGCGGCCTCGCCGATGGCGTGCATGACGTACGGGTCGTCCTTGATCGCGGTTCCGGTGGCGCCGACGCGCTCCCGCTGATAGTCCAGGTGCGCGGCCAGCGCTCCCTCGGCGATACCGATGGTCGCCGCGGAGATACCCAGCGGGAACATCGTCGACCACGGCATCAGGTACAGCGGTTCGGTCATGCCGGCCTCACGCTGGGCGGTGCCGTCCATCACCTTCGTCGCGTCCATCGTCCGGTACGTCGGGACGAACGCGTCTTTGACGATGACGTCTTTGGAGCCGGTTCCGCGCAGCCCCACCACATTCCACGAGTCCTCGACGATCTCGTAGTCCTTGCGCGGCAGGATCATGTGCAGCATCTGGGGTGGCATCAACGGTATGCCCTGATCGTTGCCGAGCATCGCTCCCAGGATGACCCAGTCGCAATGGTCGGTGCCCGAGCTGAACTGCCAGCGGCCATTGAAGATGTAGCCGCCGTCGACGGGCTTGGCCACCCCCTGCGGGGCGTACGGGGAGGCCATCCACGTGTCGACGTCGTCGGCCCAGATCTCGGCGGGCACTTTCGGGTCGGCATAGGCGAGCTGGTAGGGGTGCACGCCTACCACGCCGACGATCCAGCCGGCGGCCGGATCCAGTGCCGCGGTGGCCATCGCCGTCTCGGCCCACTCGCGGGGGTGGGCCTCGCACCCGCGGTACTGCTTGGTCTGCAGCAGCCGGATCAGGCCGGCGCCCTTCATCAGCTTGACGGTGTCGTCGGTGAGCCGGCCAATTCTTTCGGCTTCGGCGGCCTGGTCGCGCAACTGGTCGGCCATGGCCATCACCCGGTCAAGTACCCGCTCGCTCATGTCGTTCGTCCTATCGTGTGGGGGCTTGATAATGGTCTACCGCAGTTCACGCCCGACCCGGAGACAATCCCGGTGAGCGGACGTAAATGCGGTCAAAACTTGATGTGAAGATCGGCGCTGGCCGGCGTGGCTTGGCACGCGAGAATCAGGCCGTCTCGAAGGTCGTCGGGCTCCAGGATGTCGCACCGCGCCATGTCGACCTCGCCCTCGACGACGGTCGCCACGCACGAACCGCACCGGCCTTCGCGGCACGAGTGGGGTGCGTCAATGCCCGCGTCGAGCAACATGTCGACCAGCGTCTGGCCGCGCGGCCAGCGCAACCGGTGTCGCTGACCATCCAGCTCGACTTCGACGTGAGTGACTTCTGACATGAGGCGATGGTCCGCGATCAGCACAGGCCGACAAGCACGCGCGCCCAGTGGCCGGGAAAACTCGCCTTCGGCTTCCGCTGACCGGGAACGGGAACGGTTCGCGGCGACAGAGGCCCTACCGTGGGTGCTTGTGAACAATGCCGGCCAGCAGTCTCTCGATGTCGTGGTGATCGGCGCGGGGTTCGCCGGTCTGTACGCCTTGCACAAGCTGCGCAGCCAGGGCCTCTCGGTGCGGGTGCTGGAAGCCGCACCCGAGTTGGGCGGCACCTGGTACTACAACCGGTATCCGGGCGCACGCTGTGACGTCGAGAGTGTCGACTACTGCTACTCGTTCTGCGATGAACTGCAGCAGGAATGGGACTGGACCGAAAAGTACGCCACTCAGGCCGAGATCCTAAGGTACCTGAACTGGGTCGCCGACAAACTCGACCTGCGCCGCGACATCTCGCTCGACACTCGCGTCGTCTCGGCGGTATTGGACGAGACGACGCTGCGCTGGACGGTCACCACACATACCGGGCAGGCGCTCTCGGCGCGCTTTTGTGTAATGGCAACCGGCCCGTTGTCGGCCGCGCTGACTCCGAACTTCGACGGGCTGGACACCTTTGCCGGCGAGGTCTACCACACCGGCCACTGGCCCCACGATCCCGTCGACTTCACCGGCAAGCGGGTGGCGGTCATCGGCACCGGATCCTCGGGAATCCAATCGATTCCGATCATCGCCGAGCGGGCCGCACACCTTTACGTCTTCCAGCGCACCCCGAACTACAGCGTCCCGGCGGGTAACAAGCCGTTGTCCCCGGAAGAGCTCGACGGCATCAAGTCCGGCTACGCGGAGCGGCGCAGGCTGTCGTGGCGCAGCGGCGGTGGCTCACCGCACGTCACCGCCCCGAAGCCGACGATGGAGTTCACACCCGCGAAGCGTCGCGCCGCGTTCGAAAAGCGGTGGCAGCTGGGCGGCGTGCTGTTCTCGAAGACGTTCCCGGACCAGATGACCGATCTGGAGGCCAATGAAGAGGCCCGCAAATTCTACGAAGAGAAAGTCCGGGCGGTCATCGTCGATCCGGTGGTCGCCGACATGCTGATTCCCAACGATCACCCGATCGGCACCAAGCGAATCTGCACCGACAGCAACTACTTTCAGACCTTCAACCGGCCCAACGTGTCGCTGATCAGCGTGCGCGCCACCCCGATCGAATCGATCGGCGCCACCGGGATCAATACCGCCGACGCCCACTACGACCTCGACACGATCGTGCTCGCAACGGGTTTCGACGCGATGACGGGGGCGCTGGGCAAGATCGACATCGTCGGCCGTGGCGGTGCTACGTTGCGCGACGACTGGGCGCACGGACCCCGCACGTATCTCGGATTGGGCGTCGACGGGTTCCCCAATCTGTTTTTGATCTCGGGCCCGGGAGCGCCTGCCGTGCTGGCGAACATGGTGCTGCACGCCGAGGCGCAGGTGAACTGGGTCGCCGAGGCCGTCACCTATCTCGACGACCACGGTTACGCCGCAATCGAAGCCAGCCTGGACAGCGTGGACGGCTGGGTCGCCGAATGCGCGAGGCGGGCTGAGACGACGCTGTTCACCAAGGCGAACTCCTGGTACGTGGGCGCGAACGTGCCGGGAAAGCCAAGGAGCTTCATGCTGTTCGTCGGGGGTTTCGCGACGTACAACGACATCTGCGCCGGGGTTGCCGCCGCCGGCTATCAGGGATTCGATTTGGTCAAGATGCCGCGATGACGGGATTGCTTGGCAAGGTCGTGCTGGTCACCGGCGCCGCGCGGGGCACCGGACGCGCGCACTGTGAGCGGTTCGCCGACGAAGGCGCCGATGTGATCGCACTCGATCTACCCGCGGTCGCCAACGAGTTACGTTCTACCGCAACGCAAGTCGAAAACCGGGGTCGACAGTGTGTGACGGGGCTGGCCGATGTCAGCGACCTCGAAGCGGTGATGGCCGCAATCGACGCCGGTGTCGCCGAACTGGGTCGGCTTGACGTGATCGTCGCCAACGCCGGAATCCACATCCACGGTGGACCCTCGTGGGAACTCGACCCGCAGGTGTGGCAGCGCACGCTCGACATCAACCTCACCGGGGTCTGGCACACGGTCAAGGCGGGCGTACCGCACCTGGGGGAGCGGGGCGGCTCCGTCGTTATCATCAGCTCCACCAATGGTATTCGCGGCACCGCCAACACCGCCCACTACACCGCCAGTAAGCATGCCGTAGTGGGACTGGCACGCACGCTGGCCAACGAGCTGGGTCCACGCAGCATCCGGGTCAACACCGTGCACCCCGGGCCGGTGGCGACACCGATGGTGCTCAACGAGGCGATGTTCCGGCGCCTGCGGTCCGACCTGGACAACCCGACGGCGGCCGACGCCGCCGAGGTGTTGCAGGCCCGCAACTTGCTGCCGGTGCCCTGGGTGGAATCGGTCGACATAGCCAACGCGGTGGTGTTTTTGGCGTCCGACCAAGCCCGCTATATCACGGGCACCCAGCTCGTCGTGGACGCCGGCCTGACGCAGAAGACGACGTGAGCGCGAGGCGCGGCGGGCGGCTAAAAGACAAGGTCGCCCTGATCACTGGCGCGGCGCGGGGCATCGGGCGCGCGCAAGCCGTGCGGTTCGCGCAGGAGGGCGCCGACATCGTGGCGCTGGACGTGTGCGCCCCGGTCGACACGGTGGTGATCCCGCACAGCACACCCGCCGACCTGGACGAGACGGCCGCCATGGTCACCGAGGCCGGCGCCCGGGTACACACCGAAATCGTCGACGTGCGTGACCTCGCTGCTGTACGGGCCGCCACCGACCGCGGCGTCGAGCGGTTCGGCGGACTCGACGTGGTGTGTGCAACCGCAGGGATCACGTCGCGCGGCATGGCGGTCGACCTGGACGAAAACGCCTGGCGCACCATGCTGGATGTCAATCTCACCGGTGTATGGCACACCTGCCGGGCCGGTGCGCCGCGTCTGATCGCACGCGGCGCCGGTGCGATGGTCCTGACGAATTCCATCGCCGGACTGCGCGGCCTGGTCGGCGTCGCACACTACACCGCCGCCAAGCACGGCGTGGTCGGTTTGATGCGTAGTCTGGCCAACGAGCTTGCGCCACAAAATATTCGGGTCAACTGCGTCCATCCCACCAACGTCGACACTCCGATGATCCAGAACGACGCCGTCAGTATCGCCTTTCGGCCCGACTTGGACCGGCCGCCCACGCGTGCCGAATTCGCCGACGCAGCCCGCGGTATGAACATGCTCGCGGTGCCATGGATAGACCCGGTCGATGTCGCCAACGCCGCGCTGTTCCTGGCCTCCGACGAGGCGCGCTACATCACCGCGGTAACTTTGCCCGTCGACGGGGGCGCCACCCAGCGATGAGGAGGACCACCGTGACCGACCGACGGACCGACTTCGACGATTTGGTGGCCCGGTTGCGCAGGATCACGCTAGCTATCGCGGGACAGGAACCCCAGGACGGTACTTTCGAACGCTTCCCTGGCCTCGATCATGGCCCAGTGCCCGGAGTTGGGGAATATGTGCAGTTCCGCGTTGGGGATGGTGCGCATCGGGATGAGCGCCATGTCGGGCGGGCTCACCCTGTCGTCTCGGCCCCACGTCAGCAGCGTGGGTGCCGCCACCTTGTGCATGACGGCCCACGGCAGCGGTCTGTCGGAGGCACTCATCGCGGCGTTCATTGCGGCGAATGCCGCCTTGCCGTACATGCGGCGCGCGGCGGCCAGTGTCGCAGGATCGGTGGCCAGCTGCCAGCGTTCCTCGATGAGTTCGTCGGTGACCAGGGACTGGTCGTACACCATCGATTTCAGCCAGTCGACCAACCGTTGCCGGGTGGGGTCTTCGACGAATTCCTGCAACAGCCGGATGCCCTCACTCGGGCTGGGACTGAAGATGTTGGTCCCGATGCCGCCGATCGTCACCAGCCGGCCGATGCGGTCCGGATTCTGGATGGCGAAGTTGATTCCGACGCCGCCACCCATCGAGTTGCCGACGATGTGCGTCTTCTCGACGCCGAGCGCGTCCAGGAAAGGCGAGACGGTGCCGAATGCGGTGACCATCGGGTGGCCGCCGAAGTCGTCGCTGACCCCGAAGCCGGGGAATTCCAGGATCAGGCAGCGAAAGTGCTCGGCGAATGTGGGCAGCACCCCACGGAAGTTGCGCCATCCGGTGACGCCGGGGCCGGAGCCGTGCAGGAACAGCAGCACCGGGCTGGAATCGGGGCCGCAGTCGTAATAGCGCAAAGCGCCCTTAGGGGTGCTGATTTCATGCAGGTCGTGCTCGGCGGTCGTTTGCGAAGTATTGGCCACGGATGTCACCCTGCCATGCCGTCGTGACGAGGGGGAGCGGTGTTCCGCTGATCGGTATCCCGGCCGTCGTCTACAGTCTCGATGCATGCGCTTGCTGGTCACCGGCGTCGACGCGTCCGGGCGGTCGTGCGCCGCGCAGGACGGCTCCGTGACATTACAGGGGACGCCGGCCCGGGCGGCATCCTCTATTCGATTCTCTACGCGGCGGCGTCCGCTCCGTCGATCGATGACGGCGCCGGGCGCGTAGCCGACTTCCTCGACCTGGCAGTCCCGCCCGGCTCGATGCGCTGGACGGCCATCGAGTATGCGCCCGGTGCGGAGTTTTCCATGCACCACACGGACACGTTCGATTTCGATGTCGTGCTCTCGGGCTCGGTTGAATTGATCTTCGACGACGGTGCGACCCGCTGACGGTCGGCGACAGCGCGGTGGTCACGGGCGTCGACCACGCCTGGCGCGCCGGTCCGGAAGGGTGCCGGCTCAACATCCTGACGATTGGCGTTTCGCCGCCCAACCTAGACGCGAGGTGACCTGCGGCCGGCCAGCGGCAACGCTCGTAGCCATGAGCTGAAGGTCGTTCTCGGCATTCAAGGCGAAAGCATTGTGTTCCAGCTTGATTGGATGATCAGCCGCCGGACGGCTGCCCAGCCATGGCCGAGTTGGGGGCTGCCCAGTCTGTCGATACCTTGCGATGCTTGATCAGCCACGTGTCACCGTCGGGCACCAAGGTGTCGCGATAACGTCCGAAATGGTCGAGCCCGATGTGGGTGACGACGGTGAAGTAAGACGAGACGTGGGCCTCACCGGGGGTCACGGCGGTGAACAGCACGTTGGCGACGTTGTGCCGCACGACCGGCTTGACGTCAACGTTGCGTGCGATGTTTC
>Ga0307475_10002705_pt1 | contig 10692 bp, 7 predicted proteins | sample atmos_gasesECM1C_FD_203317 | JGI IMG/M metagenome (GOLD analysis project Ga0307475, IMG submission 203317) | Hardwood forest soil microbial communities from Morgan-Monroe State Forest, Indiana, United States - atmos_gasesECM1C_515 | ecosystem: Environmental > Terrestrial > Soil > Temperate...
ATTCGAAATTTGTCGCCCGAAATAATCGCTCGCCACATCCTCAATTTCGTGCGCTTCGTCAAACACCACCGCCGAATATTCCGGCAAAATGCTCCCAAAATCATCGTGCTTCAATGCCAAATCCGCAAAAAACAAATGATGATTGACGATGATGATGTCCGCTTCCCGCGCTCGGGCGTGCATCGCCGTCACAAAGCATTCGTCGAACTGCGGGCACTTCTTCCCGGTACAAGTGTCCCGCCGCGCGTCCAGCCTCGCCCACAAGTCCGAATCGTCCGGCAAAAATGTCAGCTCCGCTCGGTCGCCGGTTTCCGTCAACTTCGCCCATTCGCGCATCTGCCGAAACGCGTCCAGCTCCTCCATGCCCTTCAGCATCGGCGAGTCTGCCATCTGATGCAGCTTGGCGCGGCACAAAAAATTCGCGCGGCCCTTCATCACCGAGACTTTCAAATTGGGCGCAAAATGTTTCTGCAAAAACGGAATGTCTTTTTGGTACAGCTGCTCCTGCAGCGATTTCGTGGCCGTCGAAATCACCACTCGCCGCCCGCTGCAAATCGCCGGCAGCAAATACGCCAGGGTTTTCCCCGTACCCGTGCCGGCTTCCACGATCGCGTGATGCCGCGTCTGAAACGCGTCGTGCACCAACTCCGCCATTTCCAGTTGTGCCGGCCGGTGCTCGTACCCGCCAATCATCGAGCGTTCCAGCATGCCGCCCGGCCCAAACACTTCTTTCATGTCCACTTGATTTGCGGTGACTGCTCCCGCCGCGGATCGATTGCCACCAGCAGGACTGGCCTTATTAGCAATGGCCGGCGCTTCCGCCTCATCAAAGGAAACGTATCGCCGCTCCGGCAAACTTGCCGACGCGGTATTTTCGTTTTCTTTTGACGGCTTCCCCGCCGCTTTGGACACGCGTTTCGCCAAACTCTTCCGCCCTTGCGATTACTTCATTTCACCGGAACAAAAAACGATAGCACACCGCGCCACACCGTGCTGCGCGCACCCTGTCGGTTGCATTCGCAAAACTTTTCATCGAACATATCAGCCCATGCGGCCCGCAAGACATCCGCGAATCATTTGCAGTCTCCTTGTGCTTCTTTGCGCGACGCTCGGCTCCTTGTCAGCGCTCGCGCAATCCCCCGCCTCCGACTGGCCCAACTACGGCAACGATCCAGGCGGCATGCGCTACTCGCCGCTCACCCAAATCAATCGCGAAAACGTCGCAAATTTGAGAGTCGCCTGGACATTTCACACGGGCGACATCTCCGACGGCAGCGGCGGCCGCAGGCGCAGCGGCTTTGAAACCACTCCCATCCTGGTTGATGGCACGCTGTACTTCACCACTCCATTCAATCGCGTCATCGCTCTCGATCCCGAAACCGGCAAACAACTCTGGGCCTACGATCCCAAAATCGATCTGACCCTCGATTATGGAGACGGTCTCATCAATCGAGGCGTAGCCACATGGCTCGATCCCACTCGCGCCGCAAACCAGCCTTGCCGCCGCCGCATCTACGAAGACACGCTAGACGCGCGCCTTGTTTCGATCGACGCCGCCACCGGCAAACCCTGCGAAGACTTCGGCAACTCCGGCCTGGTCAGCCTCAGCAAGGTGTCCGGCTATCGCCCCGGCTGGTATCACATGACTTCTCCGCCCGCGGTCATCGACGATCTCATCGTCGTCGGCTCCGCCATCGACGACAACCAACGCGCCGCCATGCCCGCAGGCGTAGTTCGCGCCTTCGATGCGCGCACCGGCGCACTGCGCTGGAGCTGGGACCCAATCCCAACAAATCCGCCCGACGCCAACGCAACCGCTAGCGGCAAACAATCCGAACCGCAGACCGGCGCCGCCAACGCCTGGTCCATCATGACCGTCGACTCCCAGCGCGATCTAATTTTCATTCCCACCGGCAGTGCCAGCCCCGACTACTACGGCGGCCTGCGCCCGGGCGACAACAAGTGGGCCAACTCCGTCGTCGCGCTCCACGCAAAAACCGGAAAAATCGCCTGGGGATTCCAGCTCGTCCATCACGATCTGTGGGATTACGACACCGCCGCCCCGCCGCTCCTCACCACTCTCCACCACAACGGCCAGGACGTTCCAGTCGTCATTCAAGGCAACAAAACAGGTTTTCTCTACGTTTTCAATCGCGATTCGGGCGCGCCGGTTTTCCCGGTCGTAGAACGCCGCGTCCCGCAGAGCAACGTCCCCGGCGAAGTTGCTTCTCCCACACAGCCGTTCCCGTCCGCCCCTCTGCCGCTCTCGCCACTAGAAATTTCCGCTGACGACGCCTGGGGTCCAACCGCGCAAGACCGCGAAACCTGCCGCACCGGGATCAAGAATCTTAGTAACCAAGGCATCTTTACTCCGCCAAGCCTGCAAGGCTCGCTCATCGTCCCCGGCAACATCGGTGGAATTACCTGGAGCGGCTACGCCTTCGATCCGCAGCACAGCCTGCTCTTCGTCAACACCAACCATCTCCCCGCAAAAATAAAACTCATCCCGCGCGCCGAGTACGCCCACCGCGAATCGCGCACCGAAGACGGCGAATACTCTCCGCAAACCGGCGCACCGTACGGACTGTTCCGTCGCTTCCTGCAATCGCCCTCCGACATGCCCTGCATCGCTCCACCCTGGGGCATGCTTGCTGCAGTTGATATGGCCGAGGGAAAAATCCGCTGGCAAGTTCCGCTAGGCGGAATGCAGGATTTCGGCGGCAAGCAGCCGCCCATTCCGCCCGGCTCAATCAACCTCGGTGGCCCTATCGTCACCGCAGGCGGGCTGGTGTTCATCGCTGGCACCTTCGACCCATTCTTCCGCGCCTTCGACATCGAAACCGGCAAGGAATTATGGAAAACCCAACTCCCCGCCAGCGGTCACGCCACTCCCATGACATACCGCTCCGCCTCCGGCAAGCAGTTCGTGGTCATCGCCGCCGGTGGCCACCCCAAAATCACCGAAGAGTCCTTGTCCGACGCTCTCGTCGCCTTCACCCTCCCCTGAACGCAAGGGCCGGTCTTCCGCGGATTGTGCGGTCCGGTTCCGCCGGACCGACCTGTTCTTTTTGCTTTGAAGCCGTCAAGCTGACGCACTAACGATAGATTGCAGGCGAATCGCCGGCATGGTCAGGTATATCATTTCCCGGCACGAGGGTTCCGCGTCGCCGTCTTAACCTCACGCTCCAAATTCGCCCGATCCCACTTCCCCGCAATCGCTCCCGCCTCATACGTGCTCTGGCAAAACTCCATCAGCGTCTCCGCCGGATTCTCGGCCAGCCGCACCTCGTCATACATCAAAAAGAATTCTCCCTTCTCCGGATGATAAAACGCTTTCTCCGGACACACCGGATACTCCTTGCAACCAGCGGCCTCCGGCGCCGCATACGCATAAAACGCCGCATCCTTGATCACTTCGCCATCGCCCGGCCAAAATCCCACACTGGTAACTTCGTGCGAGTACGCCTCTCGCATAAACGGTTGCGCGTCACGACGCTCCGGCGCTCGCCTCCCGCTGAACCGCGTCACCGCCAAATCAAAACTTCCCCAGAAAAAATGCACCGGGCTGCTCTTCCCAATAAACCGCGAGCGAAATTCCCAGAACACGTTGCTGACACGCACCAGAATCTGCCAGAAGCGATGCGCATACTCCGCGTCGTACGAAGCGTGGCTCTCATCCAGCGTGAATCGCACCGGCCGCGGCACCTCCACTGGCATCGTCCACACCTTCACATCGATCCCCAGCGAATGCAGCGCGCCCAGCAAGTCCGCGTAGAACTCCGCCACCGTGCGCGGCTGCAAACGGAACGCTCGCGTTTCCCCTCGGCTGGTGGCGATCTCCAGCGAGTGCGCCACAAAATCAAACGCAATCTCAAATGTTCCATTGTTGTAAGAAATCGGCGAGGTCGTCAGCCCGCGCGACGTCACATACAGCGTCGATCCCCAACAATGATTGATCGGCGGAGAAAGCGCCAAGCGAATCTTGCCCACGATCTGCGTCCACATGTGCAGCGTGGCGTAAGTATCCTTCCATTCCGAAAGTGGCAGAGCAGGCCAAGCCGTGGAGTCGGTCATAAATCATCCCTCCGGAGAGCTCCGCGCAGCAACTGTTTGAATCGCTGCGCGTCACCATGAGCAAAAATCAGTGGATTGTGCTCGCCTGGAGTTTACATCATCGTTCTACCCTCTTCTCGTGGTGCCGCACCCTTCGGTTTTAAGGGTGCGGGTTTTCTAAAGACAAATGCCGGGTCTCAAGCTAGCTACCCTCATTCGCAGTCCGTTTCCCGTTTTTCATGGCAGCTTGGCTATTCTGTCGTGCTATCCTGCCACGCAATGGAAGCCAAAAGCCTCACCCCGATCTTGAACGTTACCGACCTTCCCGCCAGCTTTGCCTGGTTCGAAAAGTGGGGCTGGAAGAAGGGCTGGGACTGGGGAACGCCTGCGACCTTCGGCGCGGTCTGCTCCGGAGAATGTGAAATCTTCCTCTGCAATGGCGCCCAGGGCGGCCGCGGCAAGGGAGCAAACACTACCACCTTTCAAGTGGACGGCGACGAAGAAGGCGATAGAGGTGCCTGGATGTCGGTCTGGGTCGAGGACGTCGACCAGGTCTACAACGAGTGCGTGGCCGCCGGCCTCGAAGTCACTTTTCCCCCAGGCGATATGCCTTGGAACGTCCGCGAGATGCACCTTCGCCATCCCGACGGCCACGTCTTCCGCATCAGCAAAGGCCTTTTGGCAGCGAATCACGAGTAGCCCGTAAGCCCCGGAACCATCAGGCCTGACCATTCACTACTCACCGGTTAGCGTTTGAGCAACCAAATCTGCACTGCTTCCCTGTAGCCGCCACAGCAGCGATAACTTTTATCTTGGGAAGCCGCCACGCTCCCGCTCCGCACCCGGCTGGGCAAACTCTTGGGAAGTGGGGTACTTCATGAACCGCCAAATCATCTTCTGTTTTGGTATCTTGACCAGCGCGCTCCTGTCCTCCTGCAGCGGTGTCCTTAAAGGGCCTTGCATGGCCAATTGCGGTGGCGGCAATGCCACGGTTTCCATTGTGCTGACCGCGACGCCGACCGATCCGGCTTCCTCTCTCTCCATTCAGGCGTTTAGTGCGACGATTACCGGCATTACCCTGACCGATTCAACGGGTACCGCGGTTCCGCTCACGCTAAATTCCGCCGCCTACATCGCCGAATTTACCCGCGTGACCAGCGATTCCACGGTTCTGGCCGCCAAGCTCAACGTGCCTGCTGGCACCTACAACCAATTGCAAGTGCTCTTCTCCGCGCCAGTGGTTACCTTCTGTACTCAGGCCAATCCAGGCGTACCGGGATGCGCGGCGGGGACCGTCGCAACGGTCACCGGTGCCGCTGGCTCCGCTACCGCTGCCACCAATTTTTCGCTTGCCGCCAATCAACAGACCGGCATCGTCGTGAATGCAAAGTTGGCAAACTCGCTCACGCTGAGCGGCCAGTCCATTACCAACGTAAATCTCGGCGCGGCCAACGTTTTCACCGCGTCCGTTCTCCCTGCCGCCGCCGGTGCAACCGATCTCGGCGCCGGACAGCTTTCGCATATCGATGATGTTCTGGGTGTGGTGACCAGCGCGAGCGGCTCGACGCTCACCGTGCATACCACCGCGCGCGGCGACATCACTGCCACTGCCAACTCTTCAACCCAATACGATTGCCTGGCCAATAATTTCAGCTGCGTGCAATTGAACGGAGTCGCCATCGTGGACACCGTCTTGAACACCGACGGCACATTTACTTTGGCCTTTTACGAGCCGGTGGATTCTGGGTCGGCGGACATCATTGAAGGCGTGGTCACCGGCGTTCCCAATTCGGTGACCAACCAGGTCCCGATTGTCGCTACCGACGCCGTGTTTGCCAGCAGCAACAGCATTCTGAGAGGGCAGATCAATCTCGGCGACAAAGTGGTGGTCACCTATACCGCCACTGCCGGAAATACCTTCACTATTATTTCTAAAGGCCTCGGTCTTCCCACCCAGAATTTCACCAGTTCCAATAATGTGTCCGCGATTCTTCCCGGCCAGACCATCGCGTTCCTGGCAACTACCTTTATCGCGCAATCGGGAGTTACGCCCGGTGCCGCCGGCACCCAAAACATTGCCCTGCGTTACACCCGCATCACCGGAACCATCACCAGCGTGGCGCTTCCCTTTTTCAGCGGCAACAGCTTGCCACCGTTCTTTGGCTTGAATCTGATACAAGAATTCGGAACCACCAACGGGCGGCTCAGCCTGGACGGTGTTTCCACTTTGACCGGCATCACCAATGGCAGCACCTACTCCACCAGCGCGCTGTATCTGGGCACTCCGTCGTCGCCGCAATTCGCGGCGCAAACGGTCCGCGCGCACTAGGAGCCGGTTTCAAAATTCGCTCCCTTAGCGTAGCCACTCCTGACTGCGTGCCGCGCAGACAAGATTCATCTCGCTCAACTCGCGAGATGAGAATCGTTGTCTGCGCTACAAATAAGGCCGAGTCGAAAACCCGTTTCGGCCGGAATACCAGCGCATGTTGTTACTGATTACTTATGATCGACAACTGAATGCTCCTGTTATCAGGCTGCCGCTCCGCCGGCTGGCGTCAACGGCGCGCTCGGCGGAACGTACGGCGCCTGCGCCGCAATCGCCGGCTGAAAACGGCGGTACAGCGCTAGCGAAATTGCGCCGAGGCCCCACAACACAACACCCAATTTGATCAGCCAGCCTAAATGCGGAAGCAGCGTCGCGATGCGGATAATGAAAACGCCCAGCATCATTCGCCCGATCAGCGGCCAGGTTTCCTTGGTGCGCCCGAGAATCCACTGGCCCATCAAAGCGCCGACCACTGGCTGCGCGGCAAACACCGCGATCAGCCAAACGAACAGCGACGAGAATCCGACAAACAATCCGACCAACGTACACATTGCGATGATCGAGCCGATCAGTACGCCGAAAAATACCAGCAATCCAAGTCCGAGCGAAGCTCCGATATTTTCCGCCGATTGCACCGCTTCCTGCGAGAAAGCTGGCATCGCCAGGAACAACACCATTCCGTACAGTGCAAATGCAACGGCCAGCACTCCGGCCCAGAACGCGGAACTCTTCCCGAATTCCTGCCGGTGCCTTACGTGCTGGGTGAATTTCACTTCCGAAGCCAGCTTGGCTTTCTTGGAAACGTGCGGTTCTTTTTCCCCTTCAAATTTAACCGGGCCGTCGATCTGCGCGGAGTCTTCAATGGTGAGCGTCTCGCTTCTTTCGTCGATGCTGCCGCCGACGGTACCGGAAATGCGCGTCGATTGGTTGAAGATCAGCATGTCGCGGCCGACTTTTCCGTCTACACCCAATGTCTGCGAGAAAGAAGTGATGCTGCGCCCGACGGAGCCGCGGCTGTCCACGTGAATTACCTGAGCCCAGATCATGAGGTTGTGATCGATGGTTCCGGTGACGGTGATGTTGTTGCAGAAGCCGCGCACGTTGCCGTCCACCTGGCCTTCGATGCGCGCGCTTTGCACAAACAAAATGACGTCTCCGGTAACGTGTCCGCGAATCGTGGCTTCCTGCCCCCAGGCGATCAAGTCGCCGTCGAGGGTGCCGTCGATGCTGATGTCCTGGCCGGTGGCGTAGAGATCGCCCTTCACGGTTTCGTCTTTGGCGATTTCAATGCTGGCGCCGCTGCGGAATTCCGTTGCGGCGGCAGGCTGCGGCGACGCAAAGAGCCCACAGATTCCGGCCACTACCAGCGCCAGCGCCGAGCCGCGGCGAATCCGTTTTCGCGCGAAGGCCAAAGCAAACCCGGCAATCGTCACCAGCGCCAGAACTTCCACCAATGAAACCACCGACTGCCACCCATTCCAGAAAGAGCCTTGGAAAATCAGCATGCTCAACAAACTTGTACCTCCAAATCCGGCTTGTTCCATCCTTGTCTGCACAGGTTCAATATAGCTGGTATACATTGCGTAAATGGCAGTGGCGCCGAGTCCGAAGGCCACCATCCAGATCCACTGCATCGAGCGGCGCACGCGTTCCTGGAACGATGCGATGCGCGCGGGCAGCGGCTCTTCTTCTTCCAGCATGGCGCGGGTAAGAAGGCGCGACTCGCGTTCCATTGCACGCAGCAGCGTGCGGCAGGAATCGCAGCTCTGGGTATGCGCGGAAACTTCCAGAGCGCGACTGCGCTCGAGTTGCCGCTCGAGATACAACATGCAGGTCATCTCGTCGAGATGTCCCGGCCCCGCAGGTCTTGCATCATTCGGTGGCGATGTCATCGCACACCTCCCGCCGCCATCGCGCCTGTACCTTCAAGCGCGTGGCGCAGCTCATGCCGGGCGCGCAGCAGCACTACGCCGACAAAAGCGCGGCGCACTCCGAGCGAATCGGCAATTTCGTCGTAGCTCATGTCCGAGTAATAGCGCAGGACTAGGGCCATGCGGGCGCGCGCGCCAAGTTTATCGAGTGCTTTGCGAACTTCTTCACTGGTTCTCTTTTCGATCAGCTGGTCGAGCTGATTGGGATCGGGATGTTCGAGTGGAAGAGTTTCCAAATCGTCGGTTTCCTTGTCCTGGCGGATTTTGCGGCGGCGCAGCATATCCCAGCAATGATTCGCGGAGACCTTGTAGAGCCAAGATGTGAAGGGCCGCGTCGCGTCGTATTGATCTAACTTGTCTCTAATCTTCATGAATATTTCCATGGTTGCGTCTTCGGCATCTTCGCGGGTCGGAAGCGCTCTGCGGCAAAAACGGAAGATTGCCGGGGCGAACTCGCGATAGAGTTCACCCCAGGCCTCGGCATCCCCTGCACGAGCCCGGGCGACAATTTCGCCCGACTCCCTTGTTTCCGCCGTACTCATCCGGCCTGGTTTCTGGACGTCCATAGACTAGTACGCAAACCAATCGAAAAAATTACACTGCGCCATCAGTGGACTGCGTGGCTGTGGGGCGGGTTGCCGACGGTACGCCACTGGGACTGAACCCAGCACTGTACCAGAAACTTTATCGACGCTGTGTCAGTGCGATTCGTAAGAACGAAAAGTCCTTTGCAGAGAAGATCCCAGCATGCCCCGGAACAGATTGATTTGGTTGGGGTTAGTCCGGCGGGTCTGGTGCTGCAAGTTCGCAGCGCGGACGCAGGGCGCCGGGCGTGCCGCAATTCGTGACTGGCTGCGGTACACTGGAAGATTACGGAATGCTGCTGAAGCCGCACTGGGCTTCCCTAGCCCGCTCCTATGACTGAAAAACTGCCATCACTAGTGATTGTTGGACGGCCCAATGTGGGCAAGTCCACGCTATTTAATCGGCTGACGGGGACGCGGCGGTCGATTGTGACCAACGAGCCGGGGATTACCCGCGACCGGATTTATGGCAAAGCGGAATGGCGCGGCAAAGCGCTGGAGATCGTGGATACCGGCGGAATTATTCCGGATGACAAGGCGCTGATTCCGATGGAAATTTTCCGGCAGGCGCGGGTGGCGTTTGAAACAGCGGCGCTGCTGGTGCTGGTGGTGGACAATCAGGCGGGGATTACTCCACTAGACCAGGAATTGGCGCAACTGGTGCGGGCTACGGGAAAACCGTTTGTGATTGCGGTGAACAAAGTGGATGCGGTGGGACAGGAATCGCAGGCGGCGGAATTTCATAAATTTGGCGCCAAGATTTTTCCGATCGCGGCGGAGCACGGAACTGGTGTTGACGATTTGCTGGATTACGCGCTGAAGGTGACGTCAGCACAAGACACCGTGCATGCGGAAGATTCGCCGACGGTGGAAGTTACCGAGATTGCGATTATTGGGCGGCCGAATGTTGGGAAATCGACTTTGTTGAATCGGATGGCTGGGGAAGAAAGATCGATTGTGTCGCCGATTCCGGGGACGACGATTGATTCAGTGGACATGGATGTGCGGCACGACGGAAGAAATTATCGTTTTGTGGATACGGCGGGAATCCGTCGCAAGGGTAAGACCAATCTGGTGGCGGAAAAATTAAGCGTGGTGATGGCGAAGCGCGGCCTGGAACGCGCGGATGTGGCGCTGCTGATTGTAGACGGCGAAATGGGCGTGACCCAGGGCGATGCGACGATTGCGATGTATGCGGAAGAGTCCGGGCGCAGCGTGATTATTGTGGTGAACAAATGGGATTTGGCCATTGTGGCGGCGCAAAAAGCGGCGAATCGCGAAGGAACTTCGGCGCGGGGAAAAGCGCGACGCGCGGCGGACCGGAAACCGCCGACGGAAATCGTGGATAAGGGCCAGTTGCTTGCTGACTACGAAGAGATTATCCGCAAGAAGCTGAAATTTTTGAGTTACGCGCCGATTGTGTTTATTTCGGCGAAAACTGGGGATCGCGCGGAGAAGCTTTTTCCGTTGATCGACCAGGTGGCGGCGGCGCGCAAGAGAAAGATTTCGACGCCGGAGTTGAATCGCTGGCTGAAGACGATTGACTTGCAGCGCGGGACGTTGCCGAAGGCCCGCCCGATCCGGATTTATTACATTACGCAGGCGAAGACCGCGCCGCCGACGTTTTTGATGTTTACGAACCAGAAGCAGCCGCTGCATTTTGCGTACCAGAGATTCCTGGAGAATCAGTTGCGCGAGAAATTTGGATTTATTGGGACGCCGGTGCGATGGGTGCAGCGGTTGCGGAAGCGGAATGAGCGGGAGTCGGGTGCAAGCGACGAGGCGTAGATTTTATTGC
>Ga0307475_10002706_pt1 | contig 10691 bp, 7 predicted proteins | sample atmos_gasesECM1C_FD_203317 | JGI IMG/M metagenome (GOLD analysis project Ga0307475, IMG submission 203317) | Hardwood forest soil microbial communities from Morgan-Monroe State Forest, Indiana, United States - atmos_gasesECM1C_515 | ecosystem: Environmental > Terrestrial > Soil > Temperate...
GGCAGCTTTACGACGCGCTGCATGATTACTTTGTCGAGATGTTTATCCGTACGCCGCAGGACCGGACCGACCGCCGCGAGAGAGGCTTGTGAGCCTGCGCGAGAAGATCGAGCGGGAGATCCGTGAGCGCGGGCCGATCCCTTTTTCCCGTTATATGGAGATGTGTTTGTACGATCCCGAGCTCGGATACTACTCGAAGTCCGCGGAAAAGTTCGGGGAGGCAGGGGATTTCTACACCTCGAGCGACGTGCACGCGGTTTTCGGGCGGCTGCTGGCGCGGCAGTTCGAGGAAATGTGGCGCGCGCTCGATTCGCCCGCGACCGTGGAGGTGTGGGAGTTGGGGCCGGGGCGGGGGTTGTTCGCGCAGGATGTTTTCGACTGGTCGGAGAAAAAGCTTCCGGAGTTTTTCCGCGCCTTGCGGTACACGCTGGTGGAAAGTTCGCCGGCGCTACGAGAGCGGCTTCGCTCGACGCTAAGTGGGCACATCGCGAGCGGCAGGGCCGTGGTGCTGGATGCCGGATCGCGGGCATTGCGTGAAGGTGCCGGACTCCGGACCATCGTCTTTGCCAACGAATTCTTTGACGCGCTGCCGGTGGAGGTGCTTTCGGACAAGGGCGCCTTGCGGATCGGGGTACACGAAGGCCGGTTCATCGAGACCTGGGCACCGGCTTCGGCGGAAGAACTTGCCTTCCTTGATCGCTACGGGGTTCATCCGGAGAGCGGTGGGCGAACGGAAGTCGGCTTGGCGGCTGTTCGTCAGATGTCGCAGATGGCGGCGTCGATTGAGCGTGGATTTCTGATCGCCATCGATTACGGGTACGCGCGGGAGGAACAGCTTGCGGGTCGGCATCTGGATACGGTGATGACCTATCGTGAGCACGCTGCGAGCCCGAACCCTTACGAAGCTCCGGGCGAGCAGGACATCACGGCACACGTGAACTTCAGCGCACTCGCGGCGGCGGCCGAACGGGGTGGCATGGGTCCGCACAAGCTGCTGACGCAGTCGCGGTTTCTGATGGGGATTGGCGAGCGGAACCAGTTCGCCGATGCGTTCGAGGAGTGCCGGTTGCCGCAGGAGCGAGCGAAGGTTGCGCTGCAATTGAAACATCTGGTTACGCCTGCGGGCATGGGGGAGACGTTTCAGGTACTGGTGGCAAGTAAGGGGGTGGAAGCATCGCGTCTGGCGGGCTTGAGCGGGTTGGGGTTCGGTCGAGAAGCTCAACGATGATCAAGAGCATCGACGCTTTGCAAATCGGCTACAGGGGTCCTTTCGTTGCGCTCTCGGGATTACAGGTCAGGAGGGAACGGGCGCTCGCGGTACTTCGACCCTGCTAGAAAAGTCGCCATCGCCGGAGGTGCCGCACACCGACACGGGGTCCTTCGACTGCGTTCGGCTTTCGCCTCACTTCGCTCAGGATGACAGATCTGATTGGGCGGTGATTTCAATGCCTAAGGCGTGAAGACCTGAGATGTGACACCTGCCTGAGACCTGACACCTAAGACCCAACACCTAACACCTGCTCTCAGATTCCAGGCGTGCCGTTCTTCTCGCGCTCGTACGGCTTCTGTATGTAGCGGCGGGCTTCGTCTTCGGCGCCCTGGGTGTTGTCGTTGGTCTGCAGGGCCTGGCGGTATTCGTTCACGGCGCGTTCGCGCTGTCCCGTGATGTCGAAGATCTTGCCGAGCTGGATGTGGCTCCAGACTTCGGTCCAGCGCGGGTCGCCGTCTCCATTCAGGCATTCGCGATAGGCGTTCGCGGCGGCTTGATAGTTGCGCTGCAGGAAGAAGACTTCGGCGACGCGGTAGTGCGCTAGCGAGCTGTTCTTGTTCGCGTCGAGCGCCTTGTTGAATTCGGCGAGCGCGCCGGCCAGGTCGTTCTGCTGGATCAGGGCCTGGCCGCGTGTGATCGAGGCGCGCATGCGCACTTCGCTCGAGTTCTTGAGCACGCGGTTGTCAGGATCGACCACGATGCGCCGGGGCTTGCCGAAGGTTTCAATGCTGAACGGGGAGTTGGTGCCCACGACTTCGATACGCTTGGCTTCGGTCTTGCCGTCGGTGTCGATCTTCAGATCCACAGGCATGCGGAACAGGTCGAGGTCCTGGGCGATTTCTCCGACCACGCGAAAGCCCTTGTTGTTGCCGAGGCGGTAGACGGTGTACTTGGTTTTGAATTCCGGAGCCCCGGTGGAATCCATCCACTGGGTGAAGAACCAGACGAGTTGCTGGCCGTAGGCCTGCTCGGAGATCGCCCGGAAATCGTCGATGCTGGCGGACTTGCCGGCATATTTCGTCGCGAAAGTCCGCATGATCTTGTAGTAGTTCGCATCGCCCACTACCCAGCGCAGCATGTGGAGGATCATAGCGCCCTTGTCTGTGACGAGCGTCTGGAACTCAGGCGAAAAGACGTCGAGCTTGCTCGCACTCGATAGAGGCACGGTGTCGTAGGCCAGGGCTCCGACCGACATGTCTTTAACTGCTTCTTCCATGCCCATGGTGCCGGCTGCCTGCTCGATATACATGGCCTCGGAGTAGCGGGAGAAGCCGTCGGTAAGCCACCAGTCGTCTTTCGTCGCAGGACTTACGGAGGCGCCCCACCATTCGTGGGCAATGGTGTTGGCGAGCAGGCGGTAATTAATCTTCTCAGTTATCGCGCGGCTGGCCATGCCGACCATCTCGGGCGCCCAGACCGTGGGAATGGTGTCGTCGGGAATCTCCACTACGCGCAGCGTCGGCGAGGGGAGCGGGCCGAAGGTGGTGATGTAGTAGGTGAATTCTTTGAGCGCGGTCGATGCATATTCCGGCGCTAGCTTCTGGTGCAGCGGCTTGAAGAGGACGTGCAAATCGACGCCAGCGTCGTCGCTCTTGGTCTCCTGGAACACGCCAGCGATGATCGTGCCGGGAAAACTGGGGCGGTCGCTGACGAAGGTGTAAGTCTTCCCGGCCAGACCACCAGGGGTCTTTTTGGACGGAGCACTATCGGCCACCGTCATTTTACCGCTGCCGATGGCGACCATGTGGGCGGGAACCGTGATGTTGATGGTCGAAGTGAAGCGGTTGATCCCGTAGGCGTTTACGGGAAACCAGCGGCTGGCGTACAGCAGATAGGTGGTGTCGTCACCGATCGAAGCGAGCTTCAGCCCCTGCACCGGACTTTCGTCGGCCGAGTCGAGGATGCCTTCGTACTCGAAGGTCATGGTCGTTGAGGCGTCCTTCGTGAGGCCGGCGCTGAGGGGGATGCGAACGGTTGAGTCCTGGGTAACGCGCTCGGCCGACAGCGGCTTGCTGTTTGCGTCGGTAACTTTGGTGAGGCGCAGGGCGTTGTTCAGCTCGAAGGTCGCGACGCTAAGGTCATCGAGGGAGGTGAACTTTACCACGGCGCGGGCGCTGATCTTGTGGCTGTGCGGGTTCAGGTCGGCGTCGATCTGGTAGTCGTCGACGCGCAGGCGGGATTTCTCGGCCGCCCAGACCGGCAGCGAGATGACGCAAAGGAGCAGAAAGGCAAGGCCCAGCCTCGGGGCCGGAAGCGAGCACCGACGGTGAGCAGCCATCAGAAGCAGTCTCCTGGAAATCAACCCTGAACCCTATGATGAAGATTTTGACGCAAAAGATGCTGGCGGGACAAGGGCAAGAAGCCTTTTGGACGTTTTATTTTGGGGCGGCCAGCGTCCCGCCCGCCGGGAGAAGCGCCAAAACCTCGTCGGCCGCGCGGTCAGGCGCCGAGCGAGCATCGGCTGAGTCTGGAGAGCGCAAGCGCGCCTTCACCCGGGTCAAACCTGCCAGCATGGTATCTCGAGGCATACCATCGGGAAGAATTTCCCGCAGCCGGGAAACCACATTTTCCCGCGTGAAATCCCGCTGCACCAGCTCCGGGACGACCCGCTCGCCGGCGATCAGATTCACCATGGCGAAGTGCGGAACTTTGATCCGCGGTTTGCCCAGAACATAAGTAAGAGGCGAGACCCGGTACACCATGACGAACGGGGTCGACATTATGGCGGCTTCCACGGTTGCCGTACCGCTAGCGACAATCCCGGCGCGCGAATGCCAGAGCGCCGGAAGCGCCTCGGGGACGAGCGTGATCCCGTGCTGGCGGGTTTTTTCTTCCAGAAACGTTCGGTCGAGCGTGGGCGCAATCGGGAGGAGAAATTCGAAGCCGGTTCCGAGCTGCGAAGCAGTATCAAGCATCGTCGGCAGGTTCATGCGGACTTCCTTGACCCGGCTGCCCGGCATGAGGGTGATCCATTGCTTTGTGGGGTGTAGATTGCACTGCGCGGCATAGGCGTCACGACTGATTCCCGGCTCGGGAAGATCGGACAGGGGATGTCCGACGAAGGTCGCATCCACGCCGCGCTCGCGGTAGAACTTTTCCTCGAAAGGGAAGATCACCAGCGCCTTGGTGATGTATTTGCGCAGCAGGCGGACACGCCCCTGGCGCCAGGCCCAGAATTGCGGGGCCACATAGTAGACGACGGGAATGCCCCGCATTTTCATCTGCCGCGCGACACGCCAGTTGAACGCGGGAGAATCGATCACGATGGCGAGGTCGGGACGACGCCGATCAGCTTCGGCGATCAGACGGTGAAACAACCCATAAATTTTCGGGAGGTGGCTGAGGATTTCGGTGATGCCAACAACGGCGAGGTCTTTGGCGTCGACGACGGTGTCGCAGCCCGCGTCCCGCATGCGCTGACCGCCGACTCCGAAGAACTCGAGCGCGGGCTGGCGGCGCCGCAGAGCTTCGATGAGTTGGGCTCCGTACATTTCACCGGAAGCCTCCCCGGCGGAGATCAGGATGCGCACGGGGACATTGTAAAGGCAACGAATGAGACGAGGGTCTGTGGTCCTTCGAGATTAGGCCGTGTTCGTTCGACGGGCGGTGATGGAAAAATAATCAGGGCCGGAGGAACCGCAGACGTCCTCGGGGTCCCTTCGGCTCCGCTCAGGGCAGGCTCTTCGACTGCGTTCGGCTTTCGCCTCACTGCGCTCACGATGACAGATTGGGTAGAGCCCTGCAGAGGGGAGAAGAACGGGTGTGACCGGAAAGGCCCTAGTCGTCGGCGCTGGCGGTGACTTCGGGTGTGCGGGTGACCGGGATCTCCTGGTCTTTGTACTGCAACTGGTACAGCTTGTAGTACACGCCGCGCTGGGCCAGCAGTTGCTGGTGGGTTCCCATCTCGCGGACTTTGCCTTTGTGAATCACGATGATCTTGTCGGCGCGCTGCACGGTGGAGAGCCGGTGCGCGATCACCAGCGAGGTTCGTCCCTCGACCATGCGGCTGAGCGCGTCGCGTACCCGGAATTCGGTTTCCGTGTCGACGCTCGAGGTGGCTTCGTCGAGGATCAGAATTTGGGGACTGTGGGCCAGCGCCCGCGCGAATGAGATTAGCTGTTTCTGCCCGGTCGAGAGGGTCGAACCGCGCTCGCGAACTTCTTCCCCGAATCCCCCCGGCAGAGTCCGGATGAAATCGGCGAGGTTCACTTCCTCGGCGGCGCGCTCCACGTCTTTGTCCTCGATCCAGCTGGAGCCGAGGCGGATGTTTCCACCCACAGTCCCGCTGAATAGGAACGGATCCTGCAGCACTACACCAAATCGGCGGCGCAGGTCGTTCAGGTCCATTTCGCGGATATCGACGCCGTCGATACGAATCGCGCCCTTCTGCACGTCGTAGAAGCGGAGCAGCAGCGAGATGAGCGTCGTCTTGCCAGCCCCGGTGTGGCCGACGACGGCGACGGTTTCGCCTGGGTCGATGGTGAAGGAGACATCGCGCAATACCCAGTCCGGTTCGTCGGATTCTGCTAGTTGCTGGGCCGACGATCCATCGGCCGGTCCCCGCGCGTGGCCCAACGTATCCGCCGCGGTTCCCCGGGTTCCGTAGTGAAACCAGACGTGGTCGAATTCGAGGCGGCCTGGCCCTTCGGGTTTCTTCGTGACCAGCGGGGATTGAATATCCACGGGCGTGTCGAGCAGTTTGAAAACACGCTCGGCGGAGGCCATGGCACCCTGCAGGATGTTGTACTTGTCGCTCAGATCCTGGATGGGGCGGAAGAAACGCTGGGCATACTGTGTGAACGCGACCAACACGCCGATCGTCGTGACAGTGGGGACGACACGGAGGGCAATGAAGTGGGACGTGCGTTGAATCCCTAGTGTGTAGATGGTGACGTGTCGAATCACGTGGGTGCCGCCAAACCAGATGATCGCTGCCACTGCTGTCAATGACAGGAGTTCGACCACCGGGTAGTACACCGCATAGGCCATGATGGCATCTTTAAATGCCTCCATGTGCGATGCGTTGATTTTGGAAAACTGGCGGTAAGCCCGCTTCTCACGGTTGAACAGTTGCAGTACCAGCATGCCCGAAACCGCTTCCTGCAGGTACGAATTGATGCGGGCAATCGCGACACGAATTCGGCGGTACGAGTCGCGCACTTTGACTCGAAAAATCATGGTCGCCCAGAAAATGAGCGGCAACACGGCGAAGGTAACCAGCGCCAGCTTCCAGTCCATGCAGAGCATGATGACCAGGATGCCGAGAAGCACGAAGACGTCCTCGAAAATCGAAACCACCCCTGCCGTGAACATGTCGTTCAGAGCGTCCACGTCGGTGGTAACGCGGGTGACCAGCCGCCCCACGGGATTCTTGTCGTAGAAGCCAATGTGCATGCGCTGCAGGTGCTGAAAGATCTGGCTGCGCAGATCGAACATCACCATCTGACCGGTCCACTGCATGTAATAGGTCTGCAGGAACTCGAACGAGAAGCTGAGTACCAAAGATCCGGCGTAGAGAGCGGCAACCTGCGCGATGCCTCGCATTGGTTGGGCGCTGAGCCAACGGTCGAGAAGCGAATGCGAGCCCGCAATTGGGTCCAGATATTTATCGATTGCGGTCTTGGTCAGGAAGGGGCCGAGCACATCGAGTCCCGCTTTGATCACGATCGACACCAGGGCGACCGTCACCTGCCACCGATAAGGACGGAGGTAGGTGAGCAACCGCCGCATAAGGCGGCCGTCGTACGCTTTTCCGAGGACCTCTTCTTCCTGATTGGCCATACCGAGGCAGGTACAAGACTACAGGCTTAAGAGTAATAGATGGCCGAGGGGGCGGCAAAGATGGAAAAAGCTTGCCGTTCAGGGCTGCCGGGGAGGAACACAGTCGCTCAAACGGGCGTTGACCAGGGGACCAGTATCGGTATCGAGGTTCAGTTTCAGCCAGTCGCGCAGCGGTTCCAGTGCTTTGGCGCCGCTCTCCGCCACACGCAAGGCACCCCTCACATCGAATGCCGGTTCGTATTTCCAGAACAACAAAGTCCGCGATTTGCCGTGCACGGAGAGGGTCAAGGACGTGACCTCGCCACCGGTCTGGAGCGGCCTGTGCGGGGGGTACATTTCTGGGCGGTTTTGGATCTCAGGCCCGCCCAGAATGTCGCGCAGGGCTTGCATTCGGCCGGCCTCGACCGAACCCTCATACACCGCGGTTGCGATGTCGTCGCTGCCGGAGCGCTGGGACTTGGTTTCGCGATGGTAGCGGCCATCGGGGTACACCACGGCGCACTGCTCCTCTCCTTCCTTTCCCTTGAAACTCGTAGTGCGAGCCAGAAAGAGGAAGGGCTCGACGGTTTGCGCGGAGCGGATCATGAGTTCCGGTTCGTGGGGCGGGGTGCAATAGTTGCGTCCCTGCTCCTCGCGCAGCTTCACGCGGTACTTCACCTTCTTCACCTCGTCGAGCCACCGCGCCAAGGGAACCACGCTCCGGGTGTAGACATGCCAGGTGGGCGGAGCGGGAAACGACAGGTTCTGCCAACGCTCGGGCCGGTTGACGCTTAGCAAGAGTTGGTCTTTGGGTCCGACGAAGACCGGCTCAACGATCTTGTCCTGGCTAAGGGCCACGAGTTCGTCCTCACCGATCCATTGGCGGAGTCGTTGCACCTCGTTTTCGGCAATGGTTCCTTCGAAAATTACGGTTTGATCGTGCGCGCTGTGCTCGTAATGGTAATGTCCGTCGCTGCGCACCAAAACGCAGGCATTTTCTTCGACGTGCATTCGTTCCAGGCGTACCAGGTAGGCAGGGGTATGAGCGGGATCGTCCAGCGCTCTTGCGGGGAGGACGATTCCCAGGCAGAGGACGAGCGTGGGGGCGAACCGACGCATACCTACAGACAGGCATTCTAGTGCGGTAGCGGCGGGAAGGCCAAGCGGTCAGGCGGCCAGTTTGCGCAGCACCAAGGCCGAGTTCTTCGAGCCAAACCCGACGCAGTTGCAGATGGCGTGTTCGATCTCGACCTGGCGGCCAGGGTTGGGGACATAGTCGAGATCACATTGCGGATCGGGCTGGTCGAGGTTGATGGTGGGAGGAATCTGACCCTCGTGCATTGCGATGAGCGTTGCGGCGAGCCCTGCCGCCCCGCAGGCGCCCTGCGCGTGCCCGATCTGGGATTTCAGCGCCGACATCGGAATCCTTTCGGCGTGCGCTCCGAGTGCAAGCTTCAAGGCCTTCGTCTCCACCCGGTCGTTCATCTCGGTCGAGGTGCCGTGAAGGTTTACGTAGTGAATGTCGTCCGCCGCGAGTTTCGCTTCTTCGAGCGCGAGAGTGATGGCGCGCGCAGGCTCGTCCGGAGAGTCGCTCATGCGAACGCGATGGAACGCTTCGCAGGTGGCCGCGTATCCGGCGATCTCAGCCCAGATCCGAGCGCCACGAGCACGCGCGTGTTCGTAGTCTTCCAGCACGAACATCCAGGCGCCTTCAGACAGGACGAACCCGTCACGATCAGCCGAGAAAGGCCGCGAAGCACGTTCGGGCTGATCGTTCCAGGATTGGGTTAGCGCGCGCAGAAGCGAATATCCCTTGATGATGCCGGGGGTGATGGGGGCATCCACGCCGCCGGCCAGGAACATCGGCTGCACGCCAGCCTGAATGTGCTGGTACGCAAAACCGAGCGCGTCACTGGAGGAGGTGCAACCCGCCGTGACCACGTGGCTATACCCGCGGCAGCCGAAGCGCATGGAGACTTCGCTGGAGATCGTTCCCATGGTGCCGGAGGGGATGCAAAAGAGGCTGACCTGTTTGACGTGTCCCGAGTGCCACAGGCGATATTGCTCCTCGGAAAACTCCTGCGCCCCGCCGCCTGAGCCGAGAATTACGCCGATCTTGCGCTGCTCCTCGAGCGACATGGCGCCGTAGTCAAGGTCGGCATCCTGCAGCGCTTCGGAGGAGGCAGCGATGGCCAGGGGCACGACGCGGGATACGTGCTTGCGCTCGCGAGCATCGACCCAGGCCAGTTCGTCGAACTCGGGAATTTCCCCGGCGATCTGCACGGGCAGGCAGCAGGGATCGAAGCGAGAGATGCGTTTCACCCCTGACTTGCCCGCGAGAATGCCATGCGTGAAGGCATCCTTGCCGATGCCATTGGGGCTGACCACGCCCATTCCGGTGATGACCACGCGTGGGAGCATGTGAGCTTCAGTTAGATACTGCGAGGGCCCCAGGTCTTGTGAGAGCTGACAGCAGATACGACTCAAGTGGGATAATCAAGCGGGATGCCTCTCGGCCTGTATCTCTCGGTTCCCTTCTGCCGCACGAAGTGCACCTACTGCAACTTCGCGTCCGACGTATTTTCCCGCGCGGTGTTTGAGCGCTACGTCGACAGGGTCTGCGCGCACATACATAGTACCCCAGAGCTCGCCCGGATGATGGGCGGCCGGGTGGAAACGGGGGTTGATTCTGTTTACCTCGGCGGCGGAACTCCCACAGTATTAGATTCGCAGCAACTGTAGCGGCTGTTTGTCACCATGAAGCAAAATTTTGGTTTGCGGCCGGAGACGGAAGTTACGGTGGAATGCGCGCCGGGAACGCTGAGCCCGGTTGTGCTCGAGACTCTGCTGAAATGCGGCGTAAACCGCGTGAGCCTGGGCGTGCAATCGTTCGTGGACCTGGAAGCAGCCTCGGTCGGGCGGTTGCACAAGCGAGATACGGTGCTCGACGACGTAGTGCGGCTGCGGCGGGCCGGCATCACGAATATCAGTATCGACCTGATCGCAGGGTTACCACATCAGACCGCGGAGAGCTGGAAGGTTTCGTTGGAGTCGGTGATCGCGCTCGATGTGCCGCACCTTAGCGTCTACATGCTGGAGATCGATGAAGACTCGCGGCTGGGACGCGAGTTGATCGCGGGAGGGACGAAGTATCACGCGCACTTCGTGCCGGATGAAGGCTTGACCGCCGACCTTTACGAGACTGCATGCGAGCGTCTGAACGCAGCGGGAATCCAGCAATACGAGATTTCGAACTTTGCACGGGAAGGGTCCGAGTCGCGACACAACTTGAAATACTGGACGCGGCAACCCTACTTGGGTTTCGGCGTCGATGCGCACTCGATGCTTTTGTCTGTGAGTGAGGAGTGCGAGGCGGTGCGTTTCTCGACCTCGGATGCACTCGAAGAGTATGTAGCTGGGGCAGCGATGCGTCGAACGGAAGTGTCGCGGCAGGCTGCACTGGAAGAAACGTTCTTTCTCGGTTTGCGACTCGCGCGCGGCGTGGACCTGGAACAGGTGCGGGAGAAATTCGGTACATTCGTCGTGACCGCGCTCGCGCCCGTTCTTGTCGATCTGGCCGGCGTTGGTCTCATCGACCGGGTGGGGGATTCCGTTCGCCTCACGCCTCGCGGACGGCTGCTCTCCAATGAGGTCTTCGAAC
>Ga0307475_10002707_pt1 | contig 10690 bp, 11 predicted proteins | sample atmos_gasesECM1C_FD_203317 | JGI IMG/M metagenome (GOLD analysis project Ga0307475, IMG submission 203317) | Hardwood forest soil microbial communities from Morgan-Monroe State Forest, Indiana, United States - atmos_gasesECM1C_515 | ecosystem: Environmental > Terrestrial > Soil > Temperate...
ATATTCCCAATACCTGGCAGTTCTCTCGACGTTGGTTCTGCTATCCCCGCTCGGCGCATGGGCACGAGACAAGGCACACTCGGTCGAGATTCCTTATGTCGTGCAGGTCGGCGGCACACGAGTAACACCTGGCAGCTACAAGGTGGAGTGGCAAGGGAGGGGCCCTGCGGTAGAGGTGAGTTTCTCGCAGTATGGGAAGACCGTGGTCACTGTGCCAGGAACCTTGAAGACGAATGACGACCAAGTCAAACAGGACGCCATCGTGACTGAAGCAACAAGCGCGGATACGTCAACGCTCAAAGAGATCGATTTTGGTCGTCAAAAAGAGGCGCTAGTCTTTGACCAGACCCAAAACCAGGTCGGTCAGTAGTTGCTGAAAGGCAGTTTTGGACGTCGATCTGCAACTGCCGCCTCATTGGGTTCTTTGAGCAGCCGGGGAGCTGCGTTCGGAGAGCGAGGAGCTCTTCAGAACGCAGGCTCCATGGCCATATGTGGGCCCTCTTGGGCAAATGCCACGAGAGAACGAAGGGACTCGCGAATGCTGGAAAGCACTATTGAGTTGCTGGGCGATCTATTGCTGAGCGCTCTGACTTTAGTGATCGGTTCTTGTATTGTCGGTTCGATTGTTGCGGCACTGCGTGCGGTCAGCAGTGGAAGCGCTACTGTGATTACGAAGAGGTGAAGGCGATGTGGGTTTCACGGCCCACGTGAATGGTCTCGGATGAGCGCAACCCCGACATTCGCTAAAGAAGCCAAACTTTCGGAGGGAAATGCAGTATGGCTGAAGGAGAACACAAGAACTGGAGAGAATTGTGCAACGCCGCACTGGAAGCAGAAGATCCTCGTGAGTTGCTGACGATCCTTCACGAACTCAATAAGGCCTTAAAACACGAAGGGCAGGTCCGTCGTGATTTAAGAGAGGCTATGAGAGCGAGTCAGTCTTCGGGCGAAATCCGACGTTGAGAATAGAGAATTCAGGGCGACGTGCTGACATTGCAACGGAGTAGAAACTCGAGTGCGCAGGCTAACAGAAGGGGCGCTGGTCTGTTGGATCACGTGGCAATTACGAGGCAGTAGTCGCTCTGCAAGGCAACAGACGCCGGCGGTACCGGAAGCGCGCGCCGGCGTCGTTAGCAACCAAGTAAAGTTCCTAATGAAGCACGTCTACTCGATTGCAGAATCGTGCTTCACCTGGGGAGCAGAATGGTGTCCGTGATCGACTCTGCTACTCTCGCGCCCAGACCTTTGCCAGCGATGTGGTCGGTCCGGAAGTGCTGGCCGGCATAAATTCGGCTCAGTCCCGCCTCCTGCGCAGCCGCCGAGAAGGTGGTGAAGTGGCGCTTCGCTCCCTGCACCGACTCAGAGGTGACATCGAAAGTGAACTGATCACCAAAGTAGAACTTCAGCACTTCGGCTCCGGCAAAACTGATGGTACTGTGGGCACCGGGGTACGAAGGGTCGGGAGCGGTCTTGGTCGTCAGCGGGAACCAATTTGGATTGGGGTTCGTGTTGGGATTGCCGTCATCGCCGGCCAGTTCGATTGCGGTCACGGGCCGCCAGAACCGGTAGTTATACTTAGCCTCGAACAAGGCAATCGTACTATCGGCGAGGCTGATGTTCAGTAGGGCAAACAGCCGCGCGCTATGGGCCAGACCGAGGTGATGTCCCAACGCCGCGGTCTGCGCAATTTCGTTCCAGAAGTCCTGAATGTTGCCATTCCAGAAAGTTCCAATCTGGGTCTGTGTCGGGGTGCGAGTTGTGCTGGTGATGAAACCCAGACTCTGGACCTCATTGAAAACCTTTGTGTACTCATCGCTCGTCAGCTGCGGCGGCGGTCCGGGACGAAATTCGTCAGCTCGCGCGATGGCGAACGGAGTGACCTGAGGCCATTGTGTGAAATCCGCTGGTGGGAAATTGGGAGGCGTGAATTGGTAATCTCCCGGCTGGTTTCCTGGGATAAAAGTAGGCGGAGTGACGTTCGCTCCGTCGGTGCTGCGGAACGCAAGAATCTGGGCGGCAACCGTTTGTCCGACGGCGACGCCGTCCGTCTTGTCCTGTCCTTCCGGAATCTGCGCCAGATCCTGCTGAAGTTCAGCGTCGAGCGTGGTCTGGAACGCCGGATAGAGTGCGACCAGGACGTCATGGGCCGCCTGGTCTGCCGCAGCCGTTTGTGAAGCCAGCCGCGAGACGTTCGAGAGACGGACCAGGTACGGACTGTAGGTCCCGTCGATGTTGTTGACCGCGTCAAAGATGGAAGCATGCAGGATGGCGAAGCTGCGGGTCGAATGAATGGTGGGAGGCTGGGCGCCGGCTGTCCGCAGGATCACCAGGAGAGTTCTATTCCATTCGATGACAGGATTGACAGCGTGTGCGCTGTTTACTACGGATGGCTCGCCAGTTGCGGCAATCGACGCTCCCGCGACTTGGGCCTGAAGACTGGCGCATAGGAGAGCAAGGGTAACTAAGAGCTTAGACATATCCTTATTCCTTTTTTCGGATTTGGTGCCCGACCAGGTTCGACGTAAGTCGCTGCGGTCTGGCACGGATACCCTCTAGAACTGGGCACGACGTGAAATATTCCCGACAAGCTGGGAATTATCAAACTTCCGCTTCATGCCGGTTGTTTCGTGGAAGCCGGTGCGGTCATGTGAAGGTGGGGATTAGGCGGGTCGACATATCTTTGGCACGGCTTCAATGACGCTCTGTGGAGCCATGGTTGGAACAATTCTCGTGACCTTGTAATCGGCGGCCTCGAGCAGAGCGCACAACTCCGCTTTGGTGCGTTCCCGCCCTCCGTTCATCACTAACATGTTTAAATCGAGAAGCTTACTGAAGGACGCCGAAGCCGCATCCGGAACGATCGTGTCAACCAGCAACATTCTACTATTCTTAGTCATCGCGCTACGGCAGTTTCTAAGGATCGTAATGGCGCGATCGTCGTCCCAATCATGGATTACGCTGGACAGAAGGTAAGCGTCTGCTCCTTCTGGAACGGAGGTGAAGAAATCCCCGATAACGTATGAGCACCGCCTGCCCCAAGCGTCGTTGCCGAGTTGTTGCTTTGCCCTCTCGATGGTCGAGGGTGTGTCGAAAACCGTACCTCTCATCTTCGGATTGAACTGCAGAATCCTTCCCAGGAGCTTACCTTGGCCTCCTCCGATGTCGACGATGGAAGAGATTCCCGCAAAGTCGTAGGCCATTAAAACTGCGTAGGCCAACATCGACGACACATTCGTCATGCCTTGATTAAATGCATCGGCGGCGGCGGCGTTCTGTTGCAGGTAGTCGAATAAGCTTGCTCGGAACACATTGTTAAAGGCCGGAGATCCAGTTTGAACGCTATGAAGAAGGTCCCCGCACGCCTGGTAGTGAATTTCCCCGATCGTGATCACCATCGCCCTAAGTGATCCATGGACGTCGGTCTGAAGGCTCTTCGCAAGCCGGGAGAGGGCAAAGCGATCTCCGCCGACGTGCGAAAAGACACCCACGCTTGCTAAAGCGCGCATCAGGCGGAAGAGCGAGGGGGCGTCCGATCCGGTCGCTGCGGCTAATACGACACACGACTGGGGCCCGTCGCTAAGGAAGTCGGCAATACCGAGTTTAGCGGCGACGTAGATTGCCTGGGAAAGCCAATAACCGGTTGCCATCTGGAACAGGACGAGAGGGGAAGGGTTCCCATCCGTCGATGCCGCAGCTCTCATGGGAAATAATCGATCTCTTAGAAGCGGCTTCATCTCCGCCCACCAGCCAATCCTCCGTGCTCGATGGAGAACCTTGAGGAGCGGCCAGAAGGGTAATCGGCGAGCTACCATCTGAGTAGGGCGACCTCGGCTGCCGTTCCTGGTCCTAATGCGATCATCACTCCCCAGTCTCCTGGCACCTGATCATTACTCCGCATGATTTCCGCCGCTACAAGAGTCGCCACGGTTTGGCACTGATACCCTCCAGAACTAGGCGCGAGGCGAAATATTCCCGACAAGGCTGTGAATTATCAAAGCGTCTGATGGGCCGGCGTGATCATCATCAGTGCGGGCATCATCGGTGCGATCATGCAAGGCTGGTCTGCTAAAACGCAAATAGTTCCTCTTCGCCGACCAGGAAAATCGGTTCGCCCCCGGAAGAAATCTCCACTGCATTTGCGATTGTCTCTTTGCCGCCTTCCGATGCGGCGCACGCTTCCAGAGCCTTCATCGTTGGGAAATGGATCTCTGCGATGGAACTGCCGCGTTCCCCGCGGGGAGCCAACTATCTTGCTCGCTACAATCTTGCTTTTGCCGGCCAGCTTCCCGACGGCCATGGGCACAAGTTTGTATCAGATATACGCGCTCGAAGGATTCGATGTCTTTGGGACGAGGATAGATTACGATTAACTTAGCGCCAGCCGTTTCAGTCTCCTCGAGATCATTTTCGTAGAAGGATAAGTCTCGAAAACGTTTTTCAATTTACAGAGTCGTTCGGGTTGAAGCGCCCGCCGTGTCCGACTTCGGAAACGGCGGGCATTCAAAACGTTAAACAGCACTCGGTCAGTCGAGACGCTGAACGATCGAGCAGTTAATGGAGAAACCTGAGCTCCCGAAGGTTTTACCACCTGGCCCGGTGATGAGACCGTCTTGCACGAAGGTCAAAATCTGGAACTCTTCCCGCACCTGTCCCCGAAACCCTTGGTCGATGGCATCCTGGGTCCATTCGAACAACTGCGCATCCCAGTACGGGCTGTAATCGAGCGCGATTGTGGGAATTCCCCCCACCACGTTATTCGGTCTGAATCCATCGGCCAGATCTGCCGACAAACCTTGCCGCAGTGGATTGTTGCAAGAGCCTGACTCTGGTCCATTGGTGCTGATGAAGATACGCTCGACGGCACTACCGAAGCTGTCATCGTGACCCAGCAGGATTTTTTGCATTAGCGGAGCGAAAGTGTTGTGTTCAATGGCTGCTCCCAGGGGGATGCTTGTGTCCATGGAGAGATACCACACGGGGCGACCAAAACTGAAGCCGTTGATGAGGTTAAGGGTTACCGTCATGTTGACCGGATCGATAGCCACGACCTGGTCGTGCACTTTGGTGTAGTCCACGTTGCCGTTGGGGAAGCTAATCTCGTTGGCGTTCACGTCGAATGCCACCATGGGCGCGTTGTAAATCACGTTTGCGGCATTGACGATTTTGACGAGTGGACCGTAGTTCGCGTCCCCAACGGACCCCGGGGTCGCAAACGTGGGAGGAAATTCGTGACCAGGAGGGCCAGGAATAATCTTCCGTTCAGGCCTGAAGTTCACCGTGCCCGCGTCAAATACGATATTTCCATTCGCATCGAGGTTTCCCGTTCTGGCGGAGTGCGACGCGAAAGTAAGTTTGGCGGAAAAATTCAGACCCAACTCGGCAGCGACATTGGGATCGTCAACGTCGGTCAAGATGTACCACACATTCTTCCCGCTTCCCTTCAGATGGCCCAGATAAAGCGGTATCGTAATGGTCCCGTGCGCAACGTCAAGCACGCCGGTATCCAGTAATTGAACAGGTCCGACCAAGCTGCGATTGGTGTCGGAAGGCGGTGGTCCAAAGTACGATAGAGGGACTGAAGTGCCTATGGAAGCGGGTGCCGGGAACAAATTGCACCCGGGGCCGGGACCGATCGGGCCAGGGCCAGGCCCCTGGTCGGAATTGAAGGTCGTCGACGCTAGTGCAGAAGTAGCAGCAAGCTCCAAGTTCGTCGGCGCCGAGGCTACGGGACGCTTGGCGCGCGTGTGCATGGCCAAGGCTTCTGGCGAGATCGCAGGCTTAACGCGAGCCTGCGTCGCCAGTATTTGAGGCGATTCTTGCGCAGCAGCAGAATGAGGGAGAACACCGCCTACAAAAAGGACAGTGAGGGTAGCGATGGCTGGCCAGCTTTTAGGGAACGCTTTTCTTCCAAACATCGACAAGTTGCGAATTGCCTTACGCATTTCCTAGCTCCTTAGTTTCATAAGTCGCGTACCGACCCGAGCCCATGAATAACTGAACGAACATTTGCATCGCGGGTTCAGCATCGCGCCAGTGATAAGAGATGCGTGAGATGAAAAGGTTTCAGAAGACACCTAAGAATTCCACATGTAATTGTGAAAGTCTGCTTTGTTCGTGCATAACAGCGAGAGCCGGCTGGGTTCCAACAACATTTTTGGCGACGTTACGACGGTCGCTCGCCGCTTAGTCAGGTTTGAACGTGTGCGGACTCGTCGCCGAGCCACCCGGATTACAAGTTAGATTCGTCCGGCGGGCCTGCTTAAGCCAATTGCGCTGATAAATTGGCCTATTAAGCACCCGGAAGGAAGCATTAACTCACCAACATGTTTGTTAGTGAAGTGCGGTCGGATATTGACAAGTAGAGGAGGGCTTACTGGTCCCTAACTGATTCATGCGAGCAATCGGTTTGGCTCTCTCGACGCGCCGCCTCAAGTTCCGCGCCGAACTGAAGCTTTATGCCGCGCGTCGCATTCTCGAATTGAGCTTTGTCACGCGCCATGTGTCCCAGCATTGCATGCAGCCGCTTTGGTCCCAATACAACGAGGCCGAGCGTAACCAGAAACAGGATTTCAGTGCCAAGACCCACGATTCACCCCTTAGTCAGGCCTTGGTCGTTGGCAACGGCGGCTGTTACGCTTGGCTTCTCTTCTTCAGTTTTCATCGCTGACTTGAAGCCGCGGATGCCCTCTCCGATTCCTTTGCCCAGCTCGGGAAGCTTTTTGGGACCGAACACGAGCAGGGCAATTCCAAAAATGACCAACAGATGCATAGGTTGAAACAGTCCTTCAAACATATGTGCTCCTTAGGTAAAGTGAGAAACGCTCAAGATTGTGTTCGTAAAAATGCAGGCGCTGCAGCCAGTAACTAGATGCAGCGCCCGCCCAGACAGCAGGAGAGAGCTTGCAACAATCAAAAACCCCGTCGGACCGAATCAGCCTCGACAGCCAGCTGGTTAACTAAGCTGAAGAACGCCGGGATTTGACCAAGGAACAAGAGGTCTTCCGTGAAAGCCTTGATCGTAGCGACTGCTCCCCCGTTCTGTGTCAAAGTCGGCCGTATGACGGAGCATGGAGGCAGACTCTTGCTGATAAATTCGCACGGCTCAGGCAGAATCAAGTTCGTCTGATCGAGCTCTGAGTTGCGGGCATTGAGATCCGGGAATGTGAGACCAGTCACTGGATCGATTACACCGGCCAAAGGCTGATTCACGGCATTGCCCGCCTTGTCGTGCCAGAGTCCGAAGTGGTCGATCTCGACTCCGCCAATGCTCACCAGGATTCGCAGAACCTCAGGGTCGGTTGCCTTGAAGGCCAGCGTAGGATACAGGCTCGCACCGCCCTGCTCGATGAACGCAAAATGAAATCCCGCGGTATTCGCAATTGCCTGCATGCGGCTCTCTTGCGGATTCGCCGGGGGGACGGGCTGGGGCTGAGTTGGAGGTGTGTCGTTGTCGTTAAGTGGAATGGCGGGCTGGTTCTTAATGGTGAAAGGTCCCTTGAGCTTCGCCCCGAAATCAGGGTTGTTGGCGCTGCGGTACCGCGTATACCAGCTAAGGTCGACGTTGAGCTTCAACAGGTTCGTCAGCCTTCCGATATTCTTGGCGCCGGTAGCTTGACTGCTAGGCAAGTTTCGGAACGCATCGAGATCGACCGGCTCTTCCCCCTTTGAGATCAAGTAGGCGTTCAGGAAGGCCGCATGGCTCAATTCATCATCGGTGTTATCAGCGATATATTGAGGCATATCGCCATCAAGGTTGCTGAGCGCGGCCATGTACGCCGGATTGCCGCCTTGAACTCCTCCCAGTTCGTTGTATTGTTGCCAGAGATCTGCCTCGATGAGTTCTGCTGCCGCCGCGAACCGCAGGAGGGCAGCATCGCCTTTGGAAAGCCCGCCACTGCTTCGCGTGGTCTGCGCGTTGCCCTCAGTGCCCAATAAGGCGCCCGCCGACAGCGTTGCGCCGGCAATCCCCAGGCCCTTAAGAAATGAACGTCTCTTGACTACACCCTGCCAGTGACGTTGAACAGGTTCTTCCGTCGAAGAGTGACTTGCTTTAGGTGTGTTTGTCTCGGATACCACTGCAGATGGAGAATTCTTTTCTTCCATGGTTTACGCTCCATTTCCTTTTGCTTATGATTTTGTTCCAGCAGCACTGTGAGTTAGACACGGCGACCAAGCGGCGAGATGCGGAGAGGATGTCATTTAATTGTCAACTCTTTGAGACCTCGCGGTGACATCATCACTGCGATGTTACTAGCGGAATGGCGCCACATACCATGCGCAGTATGTCCCCATGCCACCGAGCAGAACAATCGCCCAGAGCGCTAACTCCGTGCGCATCCACCACTTCCAATGCTTGAACCGCAGCCACTGTGGAAGAACGTTCGTCCCGGCCACAGTGACGATATAGAGTCCCAGAAGCTCAGCCACCATCCCCAAAACCCCGTGTATTATCGCCACCTCGTAATACCACTTATGAAAACCCTTAGACAGGGCTGGCTTCACTTGTTGCTGCAGCGACGGCCACATCACCAGTCCGATCATCAACAAGTTCAATAGAAGCACCGTCGTCTGACAAATACCATGAGCCCTGTAGCGTTTGTGCTTCGCGAGAAGAGTTCCCGCGATCAAGGCCATTCCCATGATGAGCTGCACGACCAGGTTGAGATCTGCCCCGAAGGTGGCGCCGGTGCCAAGAAATCCCTTCATTGGAAAAGACAGCCCCACCAATCATTCGCTCCACCCCAAAGCTTCACGATTCTCAATAGCCGACAAACTCTTCCGTCCGAATATCGTCTTCATCTACGCCCACCTCACTGAGCGTTCGGCGCGCAGCTGCGACCATCGTTGGCGGCCCAGCTATGTAATAGATCGGGCCTCGCAAAATGCCCACGTGTGTGAGAAGCATTTCCGAGCTGATACGTCCAATCTTCCCCTTCCAACCGTTATTGTTGGCCACGCGCGTGAGGGTCGGAACAAAGCGGAACCTTGGATTTGCGCGCTCCAACTTCCAGAGCGCATCGATGAACGCGGCATCCTCCAGGTAGCGGTTCGCGTAGAACAGAACAATAGGATGGCGAAGCTTCTCCTCCGCTGCGTACGAGAGCATGCTGAGGAATGGGGCGACCCCGATCCCGCCGGCGAGGAAAACAGCCGGTCTGGCTGTGTTGTTATGCAGGGTAAAAGATCCCATTGGCCCTTCGATCCTCGCCCGGCTACCGATCGGCAGGGTGGATATGGTCCGCTTGAAAACAGTATTTCGCATGCGGGTCGTGACTATAAGGTCTTTGTCAGACGGAGAGCTTGCGATGGAGAAGGTATGAGTCATGCCGTCCGATGGCCCAAGCTGGGGCTGAGAACCCGATAGCGTCAGGTCAATATATTGCCCTGCCTTGAATGCAAAAGTGTTTGGCTTTTCAAACTGAAATGCCATGGTGCCTTCGGCAACTTCTGTTCGACCTAATAGCGTGCTTTGGTAGTCAATCATCGCGACCATCCCTTCGTTGGTTGACCCTAGTCCGAAGACAACTGAGTTATCGTTCTCTCGACGTTATTGTTGATAACGAGCAGAGGCGCCTTTTATTCCAGGAATCTCAGAAAAAGGCGGGATGTGCGCCGAACGGCGTGAACTTTACCTCCACGCATTTCAGTTCTACCGCGGCGTCTCACGCTGGCCGTGACTAACCCCGCAGACTCGGTTTCCTTGAGGAGGTGCTCGTGGCTCTCACGTAATGCCACTTATGAAGGAGCCCGGCAAGGGCGCACCGTAGTGCGCCCTTGCCGGGCTGTGTCTGCTTTAGTTGATGCTGATGGTTACAGGTTTGGAATGGCTTAGTGAGCCGGATGTGCCCGTCACCATCACTGTGACCTGAGATGGGGGAGTCGAGCCCTTTGAACCGCTACCGCATCCGATGGCGAGCAGTGAGGTGAGAAGCAGCAATCCCAGCAGGCTCATCGATAGAATGCTCTTGCGCGTGAGTGGTCTCCGTTTGCGAGTCGCGAGAACTGTTCCGAACAGTCCCAGACCAGGCAGCAGAGCCATTCCGAACACACTGTAGCCACCACCACCCGGTGGCGGGGTCGCGGCGACAGAGACTGTCAAGGTGGACGATGACCCGCTCGACCCTGGAGAGATCGTCGTAGGACTGAGAGCACAGGTCAGACCAGCGGGCGCAGCGCAGGAAAGCGCAATTTGACTGCTGAATCCTCCTACCGCGCTGGCGCTGATCATCAGATTACCCGAACCGCCCGGTGTGACGGTCAGGCTTTGGGCCGACAGACTGAGCGAAAAATCTGGGTTGCCGACAGCGGCCGCGGGCACAAGACTGGCGAACACGCTGGTTGTAGTTCCTCCAGCCGGGAAATTGGGTTGGTTGCTGCCTCCAGCCGTGAGATAAAGAGTGTTTGGATCACCGGAGGGACCACCTCCTCCAAACACGATATCCCACAAGCCGGGATTCACCAGCGCGTTGTTCGAAGAGTCGGTGAGCTGACCCATAAACTTGCCGGTAGTGTCGAATGCGTTGATAGTGCCATCGCCAAAATTTCCCACCAGTATCGCGTTCGCGAACGCTCCGAAGGTAGCCGGAGTCTCCACCACGCCCCAAGGCGCGTTGAGATGGCCGCCGGCAGCGACGAAGGTGCTCACAAAGTTGCCGTTCGTGTCAAAGATATCCACCTGCCCCAGACCGGC
>Ga0307475_10002708_pt1 | contig 10690 bp, 6 predicted proteins | sample atmos_gasesECM1C_FD_203317 | JGI IMG/M metagenome (GOLD analysis project Ga0307475, IMG submission 203317) | Hardwood forest soil microbial communities from Morgan-Monroe State Forest, Indiana, United States - atmos_gasesECM1C_515 | ecosystem: Environmental > Terrestrial > Soil > Temperate...
GCCGACGTCGTGCCCGACGGCGTCGATCGTGGAGAATATTTGCGGTTCACCGGGAGCGTTTGTGCCGGGTTTCACGCCAGATTTGAAGAAGATCGAGAACCGGTTTGATCTGGCGATCCTGGTCAAATTCTAGTTTGCCGCACAGGAAGGTCCGCGGAGGACAAAGATCTCGACGAACTGGGCTCTTCAAAAGGGGCGAGAGGTCACCCGCCCCTTCTTCATTTGCGCTGCCACTCTGCGTAAAGCTTGGTGATGGCAGGCCGGATGCAAAGGCCCCAGGAAAATACCGCAAGGCCCTTGAATTTTTCGGGCACAACGTACTGGTCGCCCGCTTCGGCCGCGGGCACGCCGGCCCTGTACATCTTGTCAGCTTGCTCCGAGAGATCGTCGAATACATCGCGCAAGAGCTGTAGGCCTTGCTGTCCGCAGAGGGGACCGTGACCCGGGACAAAAATGGTGTCCTTGTCCCACGAGGCAAACGTTTTGAGCGTGGCACGCCAGCCCGAAATGGTGGCCTTTTCGTCGAACGTCGCGGGATAAGAGCCGCTAAAGATCAAATCGCCCGCATAGACGATCTTCTGCTCGGGAACACGAACGATCAGGTCGGTGCCGGAATGCCCCGGATAGGCCTCGATCACAACCGGGAAATGGCCCAAGTCGACATTGAGCGGGAGCGTTGCGGGATCGAGCAAGCGGTTCGGCAGTGTGAGCGGAGACTTTCTGACGAAGTCATAGATGTTGCCGTACATTCTCAGATCACCCGCCGCATGCTGCTTCTGCGCCTCAGATTTCGCTTCGCTTATGCGCTTTTCAAAGGGTGCGAGGAATGTGGAGCGCTCCATCGCCTGGATGGCCGCGTAACTCTCAATGATTCGTTGCGGCACCTCTGCGTGGCCCCACAGTTGTATTGCGTTTGCGCCGTAAAAGGCATTTCCAAGCGAATGGTCGTAGTGATAGTGAGTGTCCAGCGCGCCTGCAACCGGCGCCTGAGACACCTTGCGGAGCGTGTCCATCTGAAATGCCGCACCAGCGGCGGTGACAAAGCCCTCAACCAGCAGCGCCGCATCCTTGCCGAACAGAAAGCCGCCATTACACATCGTGGAAAGGCCCTTTGACGGATCAGAGATCGTCGCGTACAAACCGTCGCCTATCTTTCGCACGGACGCAAACCCGGCATCGGCTATGGGCGTCTGCGAGATCCGGGGATCATCCCGGGGTGAAGAAGCGAGAGCCGGGAAGGGAAGCGTTCTCGCGAGGGAATAAATCGCGCCAAAATAACTGGCCTGCGTCAGGAATTGCCGCCGGGAAAACGCCGTCAGATCAGACATGGTTCCTCCAGATGGAGAAAAGAGTCGAAAAGCGTGCATAGTCTAGCAGAGTCGGAATGGACCGCCCGGCCGCAAATCGGACTGGAGTTGGCGCAGGGTGGAAAATTCGCCGGAGTTCCGCCTTGCAGCACCTTCTAGCTCATGGGAAAATGAAGTGTTGTAACCAGTATGCGGCGTTCTGTCGTGTACTTCGATTGGCGATATCGTCTAGGGGTCCAGGACGCCGCCCTCTCACGGCGGAAACCCGGGTTCGAATCCCGGTATCGCTACCAACCCTTCCTAAGTGATTCATTCGAGCACGGTTGATAGCCTGCCTTGGGCTTGTCCCAAATTTGTCCCAAACAATTGAGGCTTTGCCCTGAAAGTCAGTATGGACCAAGGGTATGGCTAACACGACCGTAAGCATTAGAGAACGAATTAAGGACCCTGAAGGGCGGTGGGGTTGGAGTTGCAATCTCCGACCCCCGGCGGACAAGCTGCAGCCATCCGAAGCAGATCGAAAGGGCAAGTTCTACTTGGTCTGGACCGAGGGCAAGAAGCGCGAGCAGAGGATCAGGGGGAATTTCGAGGCTGCGGTAAAGGCTGCAAGGGCGAAAGAGCGGCACCTTGAAGACGCCGCTGATGGCTTCGAACGCCCTGACCCCCTAAAGAAAAAGGCTGAACGAATTACGATTTCGGATGCCATTGAGAGGAGGCTGCACAGCATAGAGGTCACGTTTGAACGGGACACATTGAAGCCGCACAGACAGGCTCTCCGGCAGTTTGACGTCGATCATCACAAAGCAATTCTACTGTATCTAGATACGGATGACACTGGTACACACGTACCAAAACTACATGCGCACCACCAGTAGGCGGGTTTTGGGATGCCAAATAGTCCGATAAGTCTTTTGTTCTCAGCACTCGGAGGGCGCCAGAACGGAAAAATGTCCCAATACCGTAAGCTCTGTCTCCTCAAATAGTTAACCAAGAACAGACGTAGAGGATAACTCTTGATATGGCATCACACGTCTGTATACGCTTGGTTCATGAAGCAGGGAAAGAGTCGCTTCCTCAAGACGAAAAAACGCGAGAAATATGCCGTCTGGATTGATAACGATGACCTCGACCGGCTGAGAGATTACCAGCAGAGAGTTGGCGTGCCGGTGTCAGAGAGTGTCAGGGGCGCGATTAAGGCGCACCTGCCAACTCTGCTTAATCGTAAATCCACCTAAATTGCTCTCGCTCTGAGGGTGCCAACTATTAGGTCATCTACTGAAATAGATCGTGAAGTTGAGACGCGGACCTCGCCCTTATCAGGGTAGCACGACTAGGTTTTACAACAACTTACAAGACCGCGGGGGCTGCCAAAACACGCGGAAGTCGTACAAGGCATCGTATGTTGTGGGTTGGATTGTGGGTTGGAAAAAGCCCATGAATTCTGTGGCAATCCACATTTTCATTTCCTGGAAATTTGGTCATCCACAAGGTTCATCCTGCAGCGGCGGTTTGGAAAACCGGCGCCTACGCAACAAATGCCTCGATCATTGTAACTTCCTAGAATCCGGCTTCTGGCCCGGAATGAATTTCGGTTAGCACGTAAACACAGGAGCAACAGATTACCGCCCACAAGAGCGCAAAATCATCACGACGATCATCTTGATTTCCGTGATGACAAAAACCTTGAGGGCGTAGGGGACTTGCACCCCCAAGTGAGTGCGCCCATGCTAGACGCACCAAGAAAAAGGGCATCGGCACTGAGCCGATGCCCTTCGTAGCCCTCTGGCTCCGATGAGACTGACAGTTAGGGCTTGCCCTGTCCGGAGAGGAAGTCGAGAGTGAAGCTTACCGGTTTGGAACTGGGTTGCCGCTTGTTGAAGATCAACTCCGTGACGATACTTTGGCCTGGGTTGAGGACCCCGTTCGTCGGCAGAAACACGCGGATATAGGGGTTACCGCTGCTGGTGATCCCGCTGGCGTTTTCCAACTGGACGCCGTTAGAGAGCCCCTGGGCAATGATGAGCAAGTCAGTGTCCACGATCCCCGAAACATCGGTCGCAGTACTGATGTTCGTGATCTTGTACGTATCCACTTCCCGCGCAGCGCTAATATCGCGCGTCACCTGAACTCCCAGCTTATTGGTTACATCCAGGAACTCAAGACCTTCATCGCGCCGTGTCAGAGGATCGTTGTCGTCGATTGCCAGTCCGCTAATCGGGAAACCGTCCTTTGCCCCCAATGCAGCCAGATCTGGACGGTACTTGGAGTAGGTAAGGTCGACTGGATTCAGAGCGAAACTCGGCGTTGTTGAATTCGGGTCATAGATAACGTGCGCGGGATCGTAGAGCCCGTCCTCTATGAAGGCCGTTAAATCGTCGACCTGTTGCTCCGACAATCCTAAACCGGCCGGGAATCCCAGACCGCGAGGATTCGTAAACCGGGGTGACAGCGTCGCAGCCGCACCCGCTGTCAGGTCCTCCGGCACGCCGGCATTGAAGTACTCAACCGCTTCGCGGACGGTGGTCATGGTTCCGTTGTGGAAGAAGTTGTGCGCGTCCTTGGCCTGACGGAGAGTCAAGACGCGGAACTTGAACGCGTCGTTAGGGTTGTGAGTGACCTCTTCCCGCCCGGTGTCTACGGCGTGGTAGGGGAATCCGTCCGGCCCCAGCTTGCTGGGGTCGAGGACTCCCTCCGCCTGTGCTTGCAGCGCTCGGATCGGGTGATCGCCAATTCCGACGTTGATGAAATTCTCCTCGATGAATTTACCGATTCCCGCTACGTCCGGATCGTTGGATTGTTTGTTGAACTGCGGGCCGCTGTGGCACGTGAAGCACCCCGCCCCGCCCGCCCTGGCCGGAGTAAAGAACAGCTTGGCGCCGCGAAGTTCCCGGGGCGTTAGAGCGCGGTCATCGCCGGCTATGAATTTATCGAAGGGTGTGTTCCGAGTGACGATGGTGCGCAAGAAAGTCGCGAGCGCCCGGAACACGGTTTGGTCGTTAACCAGCAGTGTCTGGTCGTTTTGGGCGTCCGCCTGGGCGGCTTCCACCGGGAATGCATCCTGGAACAGTTTCACGAAAGCCGGGAACTTCAGAATCTCCGCCGCCTGGAAGTTAAGCATGCGATGGGCGTCCTGCAGCTCGAGCGTGATGTCTTCCCCAGCCGGGTCGTCGAAGGGGTTGAGGGAGCCAATCGTGGCTGGCGGCTCCCCGCCAAAGCCGCCAAAGAGAAGGCGGGTGTTGAACGCGAAACCGATCATGTTCATCGAGTTGCGTCCCACGCTGTCCAGAGCGTCGAGGCGGCCGGTCGAGAAAAGCGTCGTTGGTGTGGGCGCATGGTAGAAGAAGGCCGGCGTGGTTACCAATTCGTTACCCGTCGTGGGATCCTGCCAGATGTCGGTCAAGGTCGGTAGAAAATCCACCAGCACGTCGTTTTTGAATATCGGTTCCGTCCTCAATGCCGGGAGGATGTCAGTCCGAGGCCGGCGGCGAGCGAAGAATGTTCCCTTTTCGTCAAAGTAGCCGCGGCCCTCGCCGCCAACGTTGAAATTGATCTGCTGACCCGCCTTGCCGGCCGACTCGGCGATATGGCAGCTGCCGCACCCTCCGGTCTTTTGCGTTTGCGTGACAATATTTTGGACGTGTGAATCGGAGGCCTGCAACTGTCCGCCGAAGGCTGTTCCCACGGGCAGGTCAACTGGCTGATTCTGGTTTTCGTTGATGCGCACTGTCCGAACCGGGTCGTGGAACAACTGCTTCCCAAGGTAGCGTTTCGCCTCGGTGGTCTCGTAGCGGTAGGGCGTGTTCCCGCTCCCAGCCACCGGCGCGGGCACGGGAATGGTGGCATCCGTCGGCGGTACCGTCAGGTTCTTAATTCCGCCGACCTGCGCGGCGATGAACTTGCGCACTTCATCGGGGTTCTGAGCATGGACCGGCCTGGCGGCCTGGAGCGCCATGAGCGCCACTAATACTAATGACGAGTGCCTGGTTTTCAGAATCCACGCGCAACGATAGTTGCGTGTACGATACACGTTCTCTAGAGTGCCGAGTTGCATCTGTTACCTCTTTCTCTCCCCGAGGTTTTCTAAGTACGCTCCGCGTAAATATACCCAAGCCAATCGGAAGCAAGTGTAAGCTCTAAGTAGAAAATACTTAGTAATCGTTATACGTTTTGCTCTCTCAATTAGCGTCGAGCACAAACTCCTATGCGCACGGCCTGCATCATCCCGCAGCATTCGCTCAGGCCATATGATTTGAATCAGCCTAGTGAAGGCAGCGATCCTTCGAAGCGCGGGTAGTTGGTTTTTTTGAGCGACGATTTCTTGGTACTTCGAGTTCTCGAAAATGCGAAGCGCAATGAATGATTGACTAGCAAAGACGGCTAGGGAGCTAGCATTTCGAGGATTCAATCGTTTCGTCCAGACGTCAATACAAAGTCAATCACCCGAGACTTCGGCCAACGAATTGGACTTGGAAGCGTTGGCCTTGGACCGGGTCGGTTTTTCTTCCGAAAGCTGAAGGGTTCTCGCGGTGCGTATCACCACCCCTTCGTCCACGAGTCGCCTAAGAATCCGGTAGAAAGTCTCGTGCGAAAGGCCTAGATCTTCGGCCATATATCTCAAGGGGCGATCCAATCGCACAGTTCCCGATAACGAAGACGCAAGCAAATACTGTGTGATGCGTGCACGGGCCGAGCGCAGCGAACGAAGTTCTAGACTGAGCCGGATTCGATTGAATCGCTGTGTTTGCAGCGACATGAACTCCACGCTAAGTTTCGGGTATTCGAGGAGTGTGCGCCGGAGGGCATCCTGGGGAAAGGCACGCACCTGAGAATGTACCTCGGCTATCACGTCACTACAATACGTTTCGGCAAACAAGCAGTGTTCGGAAACACACTCGCCAGAACGAACGACGTAGAGCGGTAACTGTTTGCCTTCGGAACTAACGCAGAGTGATCGTACGCGCCCATTGATGACCACATGCACAGCCGTTGCAGGATCTCCTCGATGATACAGGAACTCGTGTGGAGCTAGATCCCGCACGCTCGAGGTAGCCACCAACCCCCTTGGCAGCCGCTCCGGTTCTGCTAGAAACATCGGCATAGTTTCCTTTGCTCAGAAGGCCGGGCGCTCGTCCTGGGCTGATTGATGAGAGTCAGCAAAACCGAATCGGTTACGTTCATTAAGAGGTTTAATAATCTAACAGCCTGCCACTCGCCTGAAACTCCATCTCTGCCCCTCAGGGTAAGCCCACGCGGACGGATCGCCGGTCACGGAGACAATCTACACTCATGTGATTAGCGAGGGCCGCACAGAGCCAAGAACCTTTTTTTGCTCATGAAGAAAGCCGACTTTTTCTGAAACTTTTGCTGGTCGGATACCATCAGACGCAGGTGGAAGAAGTGCATGCTTCCGCTAGCTGTAGTCAGTTCTAGTCTATGAAGTTCATCGTTTATTTTCGAATGCTACTCGTTGTCCTCCTGTTGGGAGGGCCGATTATGGCGTGCGCCATTCCGAACGCACAGCTCACCCCTGCTGAGAAGCAGTGTTGCAAAGACATGAGCGGGCACTGCCAACAGGATGCGTCAGGCATGCCGATGTCTCACTCCTGCTGCAAAACATCGGTTCAACCCCCTCACGATTTCCGGCCTTCTTCAACCTTTTCGCCCTCTGCTCCTTATTTCGTAATCAGCGCAGTAGAATTTCTTCCTATCCCATCTTTGGCCGAGCAGCCCTGCCAATTCGCTTCCTGGCTGTCACGAACGCTCTCGCCTCCACTTGCGACGCTCGACGCTTCCGCTCCGCTGAGGATCTAGTCTCTCCATTCTTGTTCGGAACTACGCATTGGTGTCTCTGATTGAAGTGGTCCTCATTGGAGGAGAGCTGTGGGATTTCCACTCACAGATTTGTCACTGTTCGCCGTTTTCCGGTCCGCGGGCGGGCACCGAGTCTGGCGTGAGTCTTGGGAGAAGCAACGATGATCGACCGCATTATTGAGCTTTCGCTGCGAAACAAGTTTCTGGTTGTGATGCTTTGGATTGGAATTGCGGGCTGGGGTCTGTGGGCGATGCTGCGCGCTCCGATTGATGCCATTCCCGATTTGAGCGACAACCAGGTGATCGTCTTTACGGACTGGTCCGGGCGGAGTCCTCAGGAAGTAGAGGATCAGATCACGTACCCGCTTACCGTCAACTTGCAAGGGTTGCCCGGAGTCAAGGTTGTACGCTCTTCGTCGGCATTTGGCTTCTCTATGATTTTCGTGATCTTCGAAGATGACGTCGACCTGTATTTTGCCCGGACGCGCGTGCTGGAGCGCCTCAACCTTGTCAGCAAGCAACTTCCGGCCGGCGTCGTGCCGACGCTCGGCCCGGATGCGACCGGTGTTGGTCACGTGTTCTGGTACACCGTGGAAGGTGGCGGGCTCAGCCTGCGCGATCTGCGCTCTTTGCAGGACTGGTATGTGCGCTATCAGCTGAACGCGGTTGCCGGTGTCGCGGAAGTGGCGAGCGTCGGCGGTATGGTGCAGCAATACCAGATTGATGTCGACCCGAACCGGCTGCGCTCATATGGCGTTCCTCTGGGCACGGTGATGCGCGCGGTGATGGCGAGCAACTCGAATGTGGGCGGCAATGTCATCGCTGAGAACGGCTCCTGGTCTATCGTGCGGGGGCTTGGCTTGATCGAAAATCTCGATGATATCCGCAATATCGTGGTCGGTGAGCATAACGGCACGCCCGTGTTCCTGAAAGATCTGGGCACGGTCAAAATCGGTGATGCATTCCGTACAGCGGCCCTAGTGAAGAACAGCTCCGAAGCGGTTGGCGGAGTGATCGTGGCACGAACAGGCGAGAACACCAAGGAAGTCATCGACCGGGTAAAGGAAAAAATCAAGGAGATCGAACCCGGGCTGCCTTCCGGCGTGCATATTATTCCTTTCTACGACCGATCGCAGTTGATCGAGGCCACTGTCGACACCCTTCGTCATGCGCTGCTCGAAGAGATCATCCTGGTCACGCTCGCCCACGTCGTGTTTCTAATGCACTTCCGTAGCATCCTGGTAGTCACGCTGCCGTTGCCACTCGCCGTGCTCTGTTCCTTCCTGCTGATGCATTACACCCATGTAACGTCGAATGTGATGTCGCTTGCGGGGATTGCCATCGCTATCGGAGTGTTGGTGGATGCGGGGATCGTCGTTACCGAAAATGCCTTTAGACATCTGGAAGGAGTGGATACTCGCGACCGAGGACGCGTCTTCGAGACGGTCTTGCGCGCCACGAAGCTGGTCGGCTGTCCGACGTTCTTCTCGATGGCCATTATCATTCTCGCGTTTGTGCCGGTGTTTGCCCTGACGGGGCAGGAGGGAAAGCTCTTTCACCCACTCGCTTTTGCCAAAACCTTTGCGATGGTTAGCGCAACCGCCATTGCCCTGACGCTGGTGCCCATTCTATGCGTGCTCCTGCTCCGCGGTAAGTTCCACTCCGAAGACCAGAATCCCGTGATGCGTTTCTTACAGCAGCTCTATCGTCCGGCCTTGTCTTGGGCGCTGGATCACCGTGCCATCACGCTCGGCGTTGCTGTCGTGTTTCTTGCCGGCGCCGTGGTTCTGGCGTCCGGGATAGGCAGCGAGTTCATGCCGCCGCTCAATGAGGGCGACATCATGTTCATGCCCATCGCGGATGCGAGCATTTCTCTGCCGCAGAACATCGCGTATGCGAAGCGGCAAGATAAAGTGCTGGAGAGTTTTCCCGAAGTCGCCTATGTCGCGGCAAAGATAGCGCGTGCGGAGACCTCGACGGATCCGGCTGGGCTGAACATGACGGAGACCATTGTGCATCTCAAGCCGCGCGATCAGTGGCGACCGGGCATGACCCTTCCGAAGCTCAAGAGCGCGATGGACCGCGCCGTTTCCTTGCCAGGTGTGGCGAATATCTGGACACAACCGATCATCAACCGCATCGATATGCTCACGACAGGAATTCGATCAGAGATTGGCGTCAAGCTCTTCGGTTCTGATCTGGCAGAACTTGAAGCGAAGGCCCGTGAGGTTGCTGACGCTGTGCGGACGGTGAAAGGCGCGAGCGATATCTATCCAGAGCAAGTGACCGGCGGGCTGTATCTCGACATCAAGCCGAACCGGGAGGCGGCTGCCCGCTACGGCATCGATGTCGGCGAGGTGCAGACTGTCATCGAGACGGCCATTGGCGAAAACAATCTAACCACCACCATCGAAGGCCGGCGGCGATTCCCCGTGCGAGTTCGGTACGCACCGGAGTTCCGACGCGATCCGGGAGAGCTTGCGAACGTGCTCGTGACGGGAGCAAAGGGAGCACAGATCCCCCTCGGACAGGTTGCGGATATTCGTCAGGTAGCCGGGCCAGCGCAGATCAACAGCGAAAATGGCCTGCTGGAGGTTTCCGTTCTAATGAATGCGCGTGGCCGCGACGCCGGCAGCGTCATCGCCGACGCAGACAAAGCCATTCGCGCAAAAGTGAAAATGCCCCCCGGTTATTACTACAACTGGAGCGGGCAATTTGAGAGCGAGATTCGTGCCAAAAAAAGACTCCAGATTGTCGTCCCGATTGCCATCGGGATCATCTACATCCTGCTTTATCTGACGTACCGCTCCTTCCTGGAGGCCGCGCACGTTCTGCTTGCCGTGCCGTTTGCCCTCACCGGAGGGCTCTATCTGCTCTGGCTGCTTCACTATAACTTCTCGGTCGCCGTCTGGGTCGGATTCATTGCGCTCTTCGGCACCGCGGTGCAAACGACGGTGGTGATGGTTATCTATCTCGAGGAAGCCGTGGAACGAAAGCGGCACGAGCGGGGGACGCTGACAATCACGGACCTACGCGAAGCCGTCATGGAGGGGGCGCTACTCCGCCTTCGCCCGAAGCTCATGACCGTCTCGACCATCGTGGCGGGATTGCTGCCGATTTTCTGGAGCAACCGTGTGGGATCGGAGGTGATACGACCTCTGGCCACGCCAGTCCTCGGCGGCATGCTCAGTTCGCTCGCGCACGTGCTGATCGTCACACCCATCATTTTTATGTGGCTGCGTGAGCGTGACCTGCGCCATAGCCCATCGGAAGTTGCAGCTTCGCAACCACCGCAAGGCCTACAAGTATTTCCAACCTCACTCTAAGGAGAAACTCTTATGAAAATTTTTCATGTCATCGTGTTGACGTTCATTTTTGCCGTAGCCGGCTGCAGCGGAGACAAAGTCAATCTCTCCGACCTGAAACCAGCAGCGAGCAAGCCTGTCGGAAAACTCACCATCGTGCTCCTGAACAAGAGCGGCGAACTGATGCAAGGTCAGAACGAATTTGTCGTGCAGTTCAAGGACGACCAGGGCCAGCCCGCCGATGTCGGCGATGTGCAGATTGGCTCC
>Ga0307475_10002710_pt1 | contig 10685 bp, 11 predicted proteins | sample atmos_gasesECM1C_FD_203317 | JGI IMG/M metagenome (GOLD analysis project Ga0307475, IMG submission 203317) | Hardwood forest soil microbial communities from Morgan-Monroe State Forest, Indiana, United States - atmos_gasesECM1C_515 | ecosystem: Environmental > Terrestrial > Soil > Temperate...
ATCGAGAGGACGGGTCAATCGTCAGTCACGCAGCGCTTGGGTTTTACGAATGAGGTCCCCAGAGGGCGGGCTTGGGTGCGCGAGTGTCGTTGACACGCTAGCTCTCGCGAGCTATCGCCTTGCGAAACTCTTCGGGTACACTGCGCCGAATCTGCGGGAGTAACTCAGTGGTAGAGTGCCACCTTGCCAAGGTGGACGTCGAGGGTTCAAATCCCTTCTCCCGCTCGAAGAATTTAGGGGTGGGACCCCCCTATCGCACCACCAGGTCGCACCACCAGATTTCATCCTAACGCTCCCTTCCGTTCTTTTCGGACTGCGACGAGGTTGATGACTTTTGCGATGGCCTTGCGCTGCTCGTGGGCATGTGCGGTCGAGTAGTGGACCTGCATCTCGGCGGTGGCGTGCCCAGTGATCGAGCGCGTAACGACGTCGTGCACCTGCGCCGCGCGCGCGAGGTCGTTGAACGTGCGGCGCATAGCGCGTGGGGTTATTGCGAAGGGGAGACCGATTGACTCGCACACCGTCGCGAAGGCCTTGTCGAGGCACGACGGACTTCGCATCCTGCCGGTGACGGAGGGAAAGAGGAATTCGCTCGCCACCATTTTGGCTCCCCGCGCTCCCTCGGTCGCCTCGAGTTGCCGCACGTGCTCGCGCAAGGAGCGCAGCACGACGTCGGGCAAGTAGACGCGCTCGCGGGTGCCCGTCTTCGTTCCTTGCATGACCTCGACGCCGCGCGTGTGGCTTCGCCGGAATCGAACGAAGCCGTTCTGCCAGTCGACATCGGACGACTCCCCGGTGCGGCGCAGCGGACGAAGCGTCGACGGTCGCTTGCCGGTCGCGAAGCCGAGGAGCGTCATCGCGTAGTGTTGCGGGAAGCTCCGCTTCATCCCTTGCAGGAACTTGCGCGCCCACTCGGGCGTGAGAGCGTTCGGCTCTTCGTCGGTGTAGGTGGGGCGCTGCGTAGTATCGAAGTCCTGAAGGGCAACGGAAACCCTCAGAGGTAGATCGAGAAGCTCGTTCATTTCGGCGATGAGCACGCGAACGATGGCCAGCCAGGTGTTCGCCGTACGCGGCGAAAGAACAGTCCGGAATTTCCTGGTCCTGCCTCGAGGCAGCCGACGTTCGTACTCGTAGCCGTCGCGCATCCACAGCGCGATTTTCGAGCGCCACTCCGAAAAGTGCCAAGGGCGGAGCTCGTCGCAGCGGTACTGCCCGAAGGCCGGCACGACATGGCTACGAAGGATCTGCTCCCACTTCTCCCGTCCTTTGGCCGACTTGATTCGTCCCTCATCCAGCCTGGCGCGGAAACGCGAGACGGCGAAGGTCGCGAAGAGCTGCTTCTGTGGCCTCTTGCCGCTCATCTCCGCACGCTTTTCGGCTCTGAGCGCGTCGAACGCCACCTGTGCCTCGGGCAGGCTCGCGGAGTGCAGCGCCTTGATGACTGTTCGTAGTCTCCCCGTTCGCTCCTGCACCCGGCATCGAACGAGGTACCCGCCGTTCCGGAGGCGATAGATCCCCGGTCGGGTCGGTGTCGGCGCGATCCAGTAGCCCCAGCGCTTCGTCCAGTCTCCCATTGCTCGCTCCAATCAAGTAGGCGTCCAGATCCTCTCGTCGCCACATAAGCGGTCCGCGGCCGCCGCCTCGCCTGCCTGCCGGTTGTACCTTGCCAGCTCGGTACGCCGAGTGGAGGCCGAAAACGGTCTTGAACCCGCAGTACGTCGCGGCGGCCTTGGTCGTCAGATACGGCGACACGATGCTCACGACCGCCCTCCCCGCCTAGTGCGTCGCGCCTGGCGAATCGACATGACCTTGGTTGGCGCCGCCGCTGAAGCGGCGGTCGCAGTACCCGCAGTCGCCCCGCTCAATATCCGGCCCGACTCGGCAAGCAAAGCGCCCAGGTCGAAGACTTGAGCGGCCTTCTTGGGTGCCCGCACCGGGACAGCGTCTGCAGCGCGAGCTCGTGTTGTGCGTCCCTCGTCGAGCTTGCGGTTGACCGCTTCTTCCACGCGGTGACGGTACTCGTCGGGGTGCTTGGACGGCTCAAAGTGGGCTGCGAGCCCGCTCACAAGGTCGAGCGCGCCCCGTTGTTCCTCTTCGGAGAACGAACCGGCTGATGGCACCGGAAGTCCTTCGGAGCTGACCATTTCCCCCACGAACCGCAACATCGCGAGGGACATGAGCTGTTCGCGCGGACGGAGCAAGGCGACGCGTGGTCGCTTGCATATCCTCACCCTCGCAACAGCGACGCGATGGCTCGTGGCGAGAGTCTGCCGCAGTAGCGCGAAAGCGCGATCGCTCGTGTCGATTGGGGTGACCCAGAAGCTCGCGTCCACCAGAGACACGTCGACCTCGCCCGGCGCAACGGTCTCGACGATGTCGATCGCCCCGCTAGCCTCCGGTAGGCCGACCTCGGTGAGCTCCTCGGAGGAGAGGACAACGTACTCGCCGTGCGCGACCTCGTGAGCCTTCTCGATCTCGTCAGCAACGAGAGGACGCCGACACTCCGGGCAATGCGGAACGTATTCCACCTCGGAGCCGCAGGTCGCGTGCAGCTCCCGAATGCTGGGTCCAGGCCTCCGGGTCTCCGGATAGAGCTTTACGGGAATCGTCACGAGGCCAAACAGAATCGATCCCGAGCAGACTGCGTGCATGGCGTCCCCCTGGGGGCCAAGAAGAAGCGGCGACCTCGGCCGCGGTGACGAGGGGGATCGCCCGGTCACGGGTGCGGCCCAAACCCAGTCGAGTAAGCGGTTCGATGCTTACCCATGAATAGGTCTAGATCAACCCAAATCGACAAGACCTTGGTGGTTGCACGCCAGATAGTGAGCTCATAGTATGTGACGAATGAGTGGCCGCCGAATGCTCTCGGTCGAAGAGTGCCTGGCCCTGCAGGCAGAGCTTGAAACGCTGTACCGCAAGCACGGCACAGACGGCGCCGTGGCCGAATGGCTCGAGTGCTCACAGCAGTCCGTTCATCGCGCCCGCACCACCGCTCGCATCGGTCCGATCGTGGCGAAGGGACTTTACGAAGTGCTCGGAGTTTCTCGAGAAGTTCTGCTCGCGAAGCATCGCGAGCTGCGTCCCAAGGTGTTCGCCCAGGAGGCCAAGAAGGCTGGCACCGACGAGCGAGAACTCAAGCTGCCGGCAGACAAATTCCCCGAACGCGCGCTCGCGGCGCGGCGCGCCGTGCGCGCGCAGCATTGGAACATTACCCGGGCAGCGATCGAGTATGTGTGCACCTCGCCGGAGTGGCAGTCACCCCGTTTTTCAAGTCGGGACGCGGTCTTCTGGGTCGAGCAGATGAAATTGCAGAGCGCCGAGGAGGCGCGCGCGATTCCAGCAACTGAGGAAGAGCGAATATTCCAAGAGGCGCTCCGGACCGTTCATGCGCGGTACGCAAGGGGCCAGCGCCCGAAGCGGAGTGCCGCGGCGGGTGGGACGGCAGCGAAAAAGGACGACGCTCCCGCCTCGAAGCGGTTCAAGAAGGCGGTCGGCTAGGTTTCGTTGGTTTCAGTTGCAACTACGGCCGAAGACGTTCACGGGCAGAGACTGCTCGTAAAAATGTGTATGCCAGGGCCGGGGGCTGCAGCCTCCACACGCGTGCGTCACATCGTCGAACTCGTTGCCGAGCTCAGCGAGGAGGGGCGAGCGGAGCTCGAAGCAGAACTGGAGGGCCAGGAGGTCTCGGTCAGGCCCGCCTAGGGCGAGGAGATCGACCGGCGTGCCGCGCGAGCTCTTCGTCGCGAGAGCGTACCACCTGCCGCGCGCGCACGTCACGGCGCTGCTCGAGGCCGATCCGACGGAAGCGCGCAAGCGGTTGTCTCAGGTACTTTCGTCGCGTCGATGATCGAATCGACCCCGAAGCTGCACTTGAAATCCTGGGCGAAGCTCCTGACGACGAGCGATCCGGGTCATGACTACTATATGGTGGACAGTCGTTCGATGAGATCCTCGGTCTCGTCGGTCGCCCTCATGACGAATCCGAGCACCGGCGCTCCACTGCGCCGCAGAGCGATATACTTCCAGATGGTGACCTCTTCTATGGAGCCGTCCTGGACTGACGGCAGCGAATGCCCCACGGCGATCGTCTTGCCGTCGGGACCCCCTTCGATGTTTACGGCGCCGTACACGGTTCCTCCAGGTCGTATGTGTACGCCCGCTCGGCCAGTCGTGAGCGCGGCGCCATCTGCGAAGTAGACGTTCCCCAGAATGACGCCTCCTCGGTTCCCTGGATCCTCGGTGATCCTCATCACGCTATCGCCGGCTTTGGATGTAACGTGGATCTCGCGCTTCATTCTTTCAGAGTGAGCGTCGAGGGCGATGTGCTTGGCCCGGTTGTTTTCCATTCGAAGCTCCGCGAGCCACGCGTTGTCGGGATCCGCGAATGGTTGAGCACCGCGCACGATGGATGTGGCCGCCTGCGGCAGTCGCGGGAATGCCTTCAGCGCACCGAGAAACGCATTCGCATGGTCGCAGATAGGAAAATGTACCTTACTGCTCCCGTCCCCGAATCTGGCGTGCAAGTCGTTAGCGCAGTAGTCGAGCGCAGAACGCAGGGCGCCGAGTAGTTCGCTGACCTCCATTCTGAATGCGTTCGAGATCTCCTTGTCCTTCACGCAAGTCGCGTGAAGCGTCGCCAATGCCGGAAGGCGCCCGCGCGCTCTAGCAATCCAAGCGCGCGCCTGGTCAAAGGCGATGCTCATCGGGAGCCATGTAGTGCGTCACGCTCATTCCGTCGCTGTCTGGCCTGTGCGGGCCTGCTCGGGAGGGACGGAGCATCACCCCGCGCAAGACGACTGTGGATGTAGTTCAACTTGGTACAGCTCGCGTCAGCCCGAGGTCGATCCACCCGGACCCCAGCGAGCGCGCGGCTCGAGTAGACACTCGCTGTACCTGCCGAAGGCCCATTCGCCAGACCAAGTAGTCCCTCACCGCAAACAACGCACATCTGGGCAGGACGATCCCGGGGCAGGGCGCGCGTAGTCAAGCCAAATACGAGGCAAGCGCCGCCCTTGACCAAGACCTTGGCCAAGATGCGCAAACGACCGGGATTGCCAGAGCGTGGCTCCGGACGCTCCTATCGCGTGCACCGACGGTCGCTGGCGGCGACGCCGGCCATCGCGGAAGCAAGGAGGCTACATGTCTACTCACGCAGAAACGTCCGAAAGCCGTGCTGTCACGACGATACTGCACGCACTCGAACAGGCACGTCAGGGGCGCAACGTCGACCGCCGAATCATTGAAGGCTTCGTGGCCGATCTGACGGCAGCCATCGCCGGGCGCCTACGCCAGCCCGTGGCGCGTGCGAAGCACAAGAACGAAGCCGATTCGGCGGCATGACGATGCCGGACCCCCAACTCTTTATCGGAATGCCGATCTACCAGCTCGGCGAGGAGCGCTCGACGAAGGGCCTGGTTCGCGCCCTGCAAAAAGGTGACCTACCGGCTATGAGGACAGCCGCAAGGATTCTGCAGCGGTATCCGTCCGCCCGCTTCGATGTCAAACCGGGCACTCTACTTTCGATAGCGCGCGCCGAGCTCGCATCCGCGTTCGTGCAAAGTGGGTGCGATTACTGGCTCTCGCTCGATCAAGACATCGAGTTTGATCTGGACGTTCTCGAAAGCTTGCTGGCTGCCGACAGCGACGTCGTGCTCGCGACCTATCCGATGCGTGGCGCGCCGGATGTGATGCCGCTCGGATTCGGGACACGTGATTTGCACGACCTACCGCTTCGAACGACGCGCCTTGGCCACAGAGTCATTGAGGTCGATGCCGCGGGCTTGGGCTGCACGCTCATCGCGCGTCGGGTGCTGCTTGCCCTGCAGGAGAAGCACCCCGAGCTACGCTTCTTCCATTGGACCAAGGAGCCGCCTGAAATCCAGTTCGGCCCGGACCGCCAGCGATGGGCCCTGTTCAACCAGGAGGTACGTGATGTCGACGGCACGCCGAGGTACCTGGGCGAAGACTACGCTTTTTTCCACCGCGTTCGTGCCGCGGGCCTGCGCGTCGAGTGCTTGGTCGACGCCGTGATCGCTCACGACGGGGTCGCCCAGTCGCTCGCCGAACTGTTTGACCGGATCCGGGGGATCGAGACGTGGCCGCGCGCATGACGGACCTCGAAGTGGACCCGATGTCGCAGATCGCGCTCGCGCAGACGGCTCTCGAGCGAGCCGTACAAGCGCTTCGCAAGAGCGGTGCTGCGGATCATCGTGCACAGGAGCTAAGACACGCAGAGGTCTACGCGGCGAGTGCCGCCGTGTTTCGACGACGAGCCGCCAACCGCCAAGATCCGGAGCAACAGACGGCACTCGAGGCACGTGCTGTATGGTACGAAGGGCGCGCACGCATCAAACGCGAAGGAAAGGACATGCCGCGGGAGCTTCGTACGCCGTGTGAATCGCTCGAGACGGTTGACCGAATGCGCCGCACGATCGCGGAGCTCTGCGCACGGTTCGCGGATGTCAGCGTCAACGAAATGGCCAGCTTCGCGGAAGCATGTGAGCACGCTCACTCCGACGCGAAATGGGAGGAGCTGTCGAAGGCGATCGCTCACATTAGCGTCCTCGTCTGGAACCTGGGGGTCAGGTTTGAGGAGGGCGGTGACATTTACTTGGAGGACTATCGCAAACCGACGCTCGACGAAGGCGTCGATGCCTCCATCGAGTAGCGTCAGTCTCCGCGCGTCGCGCGTAACGCCATCGAGCTCCGACGGCGTCTCGTGTCCCCTAGAGCAATAGCTACGCTCTTGGCGGGATGGATCCGGAGGCATCTCCCGCTGAATCGACAAACCGATAATGACGGCGCGCACCGTCGCGCGACGCCGTACTACCTCGCGTTGCAACTGGTGGGCAACGGACCCCACGGCCTACGTCCGCCGGATCAAGACTCGGGTAGTCTCGTGCGGCAATGGTGAACGGATTTCATCCCCGCGTGGAGGCGGCCATTGACGCTGCCTTGCTGGCAAATGGCGGTGAGATGTGGATCGGGATTTGGCGCGCGACCGTCGCGCAGCGGGTCCTTGTGCCGAGGGCGCTTGAGCTGTTCGAACCCGACACCGTCCGTTTCTCCGCCGACTGGCGCTCGCTCGACGACCCCGTTGACCGGAGGGGCCGCGTTCGTGCTGTCGCGCTGCGCGATCCGGTTTGCGCGGCGGTGATTGCGCAGCACGAACGCCTGAACGCAGCTTTGGCAGCCGCCGGCATGCGAGAGGAGCGCGTTGGGCGTCTTAAACGATTCCTGCCCGCCAGGATCGATCGGCTGCTCGCGGACCCCCTCACGGACGCCGCCCTCGACGATGTCTTCCCGGCCGCCTGGTCCGTCCTCGCCAATGCAGTAGCCAGGAACGCGCACGAACGAAGAGTACGTCTCGGCGCGATGCTTGAAGAGTGGCGCGCGATGAACGAACGGCTCGTCGCGGCCTACCTGTCGTCCTCGACATTGGACCGCGCCGCTCTCGTCGAAGCCGCGCTCGTTCGAATGGCGGACGGTCCCATTGGGGTGCGGGGCCGTCTGGTCCGGCTTGTCGAGCAGACCTCGCGCGATGGGATTGAGGACGTGATCCCTCCGCCGGCGCCGCCGGTCGGGGCGCGCCCGCTTGCGCACGCAAACCTTTCGGACCTGCTGACCGCGACCGTCGACGCCTGGCATTCGACGCAGGCGGGTCAGGGGCTTCTCCATCGATTCCTCAACGTGAACGCTGTGCCTCGCGAGCTGCCCCCCGGGGTGACCTTCGCTCAGCTCGTGGCCGGCCGCAGCGCCGCGTATCGACAGCATGAGTACACCTTGGTGACATACCTGGCGCTCGCGAGCATCGAGCAGCTTCTTCGTGGGGCGGCGCAGCGCGCCGGCATCGATCACGGCCCGGCACCTGTGCTCGAGTGGCTCGAGAAGCTCCGGCCGAGCGCATGTCTTCGCGACGCAGTCGACGCCATCTACCACCGGCACCGCGGAAACATTCGGAACCGCTTCATGCATGCGGGACTCCTCGACATCGAGAGCAAGCGCATGGAGCACGTCTTGGTCGCCGCGGGACATCGGCCGCCCAATCCTGCTCCGGACCCCTACAGCCCGAGAAACATTGCTCAGCTCTCCTTCAACGCACTTGAGACCGTCGACAACGAGGTGGCCCAGGGAGGTCTGCTCACCGCGGCTGATTTCGCCTGGACTCCGGCGATCGACCTTGCCGCGGACGAGGTCGCATTCGGTGCCGCGCTCCCGTTCGACTTCGCGCGCCCGGACGGCGTCGCACTTCAGCAGCGGATGAGCGATTTTCTGACCGTCGTTGCGCCAGCGACGTCGCAGCTCTTTCGCGTCGGCTTCGTGGGGTGGCTCCGGCGAACCAACCGCGATACGTTGCCGATGTTCGTCGCGATGTTGGTCGTTTTTGAGGGGGTCGCACGAATGGTCGAGCACCTGTGCGGGCTGCCGGTGCTTCAGTGGGACGACCGCGGGCGCTGCCAGTACACGATGTTCGACGAACGCGGCCTCGCTTCTGCCACGGCGAGAGATCGGATCGTCGGCGAGCTGGCGGGCGGGGACCGCGATGCGGCGAACCGGACGATCAGCCTCGCCATGAAGGTGCGAAACGCGTTCGCGCACGGCGCCATCCTCTTCCCGGCCCCGGGGTACCTTGACGCTGCCGGGCACCTCCTCGTGAAAAGTGCGCTGGCGTTCATGCTGGCCGGGGAGCAGCATCTGATCCGGGAGGCCGCCTTCTTCGAGTTCGAGAACGCCGATCGCGGAGAGCTCGAAAACTGGTTGGCGGCCGAACGCGACGTGCTGGCCGGCATCACCGCGGCGGCGCGGGCCCGCCGCTGAAGGCCTGAGCCGTCGTTTCAGCTCGGTCGCGTACTCGATATCTCCGCCGTGAAGGATCGCGGAAGCCCGTCCGTCGAGGAGCGCGTCGTGCTCCGACGCAAACCGGAAGGAATGGCCAAGGCCATCACTGCCACGGCCAGATGGCCCGAAGCATTGAGCGCGCGAAGAGCGCGACAAGGAGCTCTCTCGGCGAAACCACCCGAAGCCAAGACGGGAGGTCTCGATCAGCAGGAAAGTCTCGGCGGTTGCCAGTGACGAGAACATCGGCGCGGCCGGTGATCGCGACCTCCACGAACGCCCGATCTTCCTCGTCGGCCATTGGTCCATCGTAGCGAAGAGCCGTCACATGCTCGCCAGCGACACCGAGATGGTCGAGCAAGACGCGGACCTTGTCAGGGCTTATTGCCAATCGCGGACGCCCAAGAACGTCGCGATACTCTTCTAGTATTCGCTGATCCCAGAGCAGAACAATCGTCGCGTCGTCGAGCACGGCGTTCACGATCGCAGCTGATGGGCCGCGATCGCGCAAGAGGCCTGAGACGGCCACGTTCGTATCGATCACGATCCTCACCGAGAACAAGCCCGGGCAGCGGCGTCAGTGCTTGGTGCGTCGCTCTGCGCGCGACGCGGCAATCTCGGAGGCAATATCCTCGTCCGAAAGATGCGACGCCCCGCTCCTCTTGGCGTCTCCGCGGAGGTCCTCGACGGTCTCGCGTAGCCCTTGGCGCGCATCGGCGCGAGCTCGCTCAAGCTCCGCTAACGTCTGGGGAGCGCCTCCCGCGAGGGTCGCACTCGCCGCTCGGCGCTGCAGCAGATCGAGTACCGCCGCGCTCCGGGAGACGGCCGCGCCACGTGGCTTCCCAATTGAGCGCGCGAAGTCCTCGGCGCGATAGGTGCCGTTGTCGCGGTAGTACTGCCGCGCCTCCCTAGCCCAGGCCGAGGGCTCCAACCGCTCCAGGAGGGCCAGACCGCGCTTGGCCTTGCTTCGGTCGCTGTCGCTCACAGTGCCTCCGGGTGGGTGGTATTTGTGTCGTCCGCGATGGCGGCGTCAAGAGTCTTGTGGCGCACCCAACGAAACGGCCTGTCGCTCGTGATAACCGCGATCTCAATCGGGCCGCCACAAAACCGGCTCAACGGTGAGAATTTCACTCCCTTTACGGTGCTTTGGATGCACGAGTGAATCCAGTCGATGGCGTCGCGAATCGGCAGCATGGTCGGCTGGTCGTGGTAGTGCCGCTCAACGAGTTTGGCCATGTCCTCTTCCGTCCCAGTCCATTTCGGCGACCGGAGAATCTCATCGAGCAATTCGGGGTCGATGCCGTATAGGAGGCGCTCGATCAAGTTGGGCTGGCCCTTGAAGACTGCCCTACCCATCGGTATTTTTGCAGGGGTCGGGGCCGCGTCTGCTTCAGCTGAGAATTCGAGCTCAAACGCTGCGGGGCGGCGGTTGGGGAGGGTTACGCCGGCGATGCAGAAGCCAACGCGCGTGTTCACCAGCCTCGCCTCCAATTCCGTCTTCTCTTCAGTGCTTTGCGCTGCGGCAAGTTGCTGTCTATAGGCGCCGCCGACGTCGTGGACGTACTGGCTCCAGAACTTGTTTGCCCAGCGCTGGGCGGCATCCGCGACCGTGGCCGGGGGCGTGGCTTTCAGATCGTCGGCCAGCTCGGCGAACATGGTTCGATAGCTGATCGCGGATGGAAGCTGACCAAGGCCCCAGGTAATGGCGCCGAGCGTAGCCTCGGTACCCAGCTCGAAGATCTTCTGGCCGAAGTCGAAGAAGTGCGGGTCGTGATTGGGGCCCTCGATCGTTGCAGTGCTGTCCGCACCGAATACGACGCCCTCCGGGGTGAGGTAGCAAGCAGCGATCG
>Ga0307475_10002711_pt1 | contig 10683 bp, 9 predicted proteins | sample atmos_gasesECM1C_FD_203317 | JGI IMG/M metagenome (GOLD analysis project Ga0307475, IMG submission 203317) | Hardwood forest soil microbial communities from Morgan-Monroe State Forest, Indiana, United States - atmos_gasesECM1C_515 | ecosystem: Environmental > Terrestrial > Soil > Temperate...
GCGAACAAAATCGAAACGGTTCCAGCCAGCGGACTTTTCGCAAAATGCCCTTTCAACCATTCCAAGTTCCCTGTTCGGTCTACAATTTTATCGATGCCGGATTGCAAAAACAGAATTGCGAGAAAGGCGGAGACGAGAATCTGAAGCAAAATGACGTGACCGGGCACGGCCAAATACTACCAAGGTCTGTTCGTAAAGATCGACAATCGATTTTTCAGCCGCACTCTTGATGACTGGTTTGAATTATCGAATAGAAGCGGTGAAGGAATTCAATTCCGCTTTCGCACAGGCGCCGAGACGTCGCGGGACTCTGATGGGGATGGCGCGCGTCGCCGCGATGGAACCAAAGGAGTCAGATTAGGAATACAAGTATTCGTCGTGGTACTCGCGCTGCGGCGCGAACTGGACGTTTTCGTTTCCGGTCTCAGGATATTCGAAAATTTTGCCTTCGTAATTGCGAATCACGATTTTTTCATTGTCGTGATAGAGGACGTAACCGGGATTGATCGGCACTTTGCCGCCGCCGCCGGGCGCGTCGATCACGTATTGTGGAACGGCGTAACCGGTGGTGTGACCGCGCAAGCCTTCAATGATCTCGATTCCCTTCGCGACCGATGTGCGCAGGTGTGAGGAGCCGTTGATCAGGTCGCACTGGTAAATGTAGTAGGGGCGGACGCGGCACATGAGCAGTTTGTGCACGAGCGTTTTCATCGTTTCGAGATCGTCGTTCACGCCCGCGAGGAGCACGCTCTGATTGCCGAGCGGAATTCCGGCGTTGGCCAATCGTTCGAGGGCTTCTTTGACTTCAATCGTGAGCTCACGCGGATGATTGACGTGCACACTCATCCAGAGTGGATGATGTTTCGCGAGCACCGCGCAAAGCTCGGGCGTGATCCGTTGGGGCAGGAAAATCGGAACACGCGTGCCGATGCGGAGAAACTCGATGTGCTTGATCGCGCGCAGCCGTGACAACAACTTGTCGATCTTGTCGTCGCTGAAAATAAGCGCGTCGCCGCCGCTCAAAAGCACATCGCGCACTTCGGTGTGCTGTTCGAGATAGCGAAACGCTTCCTCGAAATCGGTGTGGAGTTCCTGTTCGCCAACCCCGCTGACCACGCGGCTGCGGGTGCAATATCGGCAATAGGCGGCGCAACGATCGGTTACCAAAAACAAAACTCGGTCGGGATAGCGATGAACCAGACCCGGGACCGGCATGTGTGAATCTTCGCCGCATGGGTCGGCCATGTCGTAAGGTGACGACCATGTTTCTTCGACCCGCGGAATGACCTGACGCCGGATGGCGTCGTCCGGATTTTTGTCGCGCGGGATCAGATTGAAAAAGTGCGGAGTGACAGCGAGGGCGAGTTTGTCGCCGGAAAGAAGGACGCCGCTGCGTTCTTCGTCGCTAAGGTCGATATACTGCTCGAGCTGAGCCAGGGAAGTGACGCGGTTCTTGAGCTGCCATTTCCAATCGTTCCAAAGTTCGGGCGCCATTCCGCCGTCGCGGGACCAATAGCCCGGCGCATGTGACACGAACTCTTTTCCATCACCATTCCGAGAAGTTTGCATTTTAGTAAGGACGAAAACGCTAAGACCGCTCGGATTTGTGTCAACGCGCGCACTGGAAAGTGCGCCCCGCACCCGAATTTTGGATGCAAACCCTCCTACTGCACGCTTACGAGGGTGCCGATCGGAATTTCCGTGAAGAGTTTTCTTGCGGTTTCGCCGGGCAAACGAATGCAGCCGTGCGAGGCCGGATAATTTGGCACTACGCCCTCGTGCATCCCGAAATCAAGACAGCTCAGTCGCATAAAGTAGGGCATATCGACGTGGTAAATGGTCGAACGATGATTGCGTTCTTTGTCAGTGATGACGAAATAGCCGCGCTTGGTGGAATAGCCATCCCGACCGGTCGAACAGGTCGAATTCAACACCGGCACTCCGTCTTTGATCAGCGCCATGTGTTGGGAAGCGAGCGAAATTTCAATGCGGAGGTGATCGGGAGGCGGTCCGCTGCCGAGAAGAATTTGCGCCGGCTGCCAATGACCAAGCTCGGCCGCAAAGTAAAGCGCGACCATCTTGTAGCGGCCGGTGGCGCGATTGCGGTCAGCGCCTGCTTGCAACAGCACGCGGACATAATCGGTGCGGCCGAGTCCGGCCGCGAGCATCAGGCAGGTAACATCCCGGTCGTCCTCGATGTAATTGCGAAACGACTTCAACGGAAGCGCGTCGAGAAATTCCTTGTCGTATTTTGGCGGCAATGTCGTGTTCGCATCCGCGCCGCAGTCGATCAAAGTCGTAAACAGAGGCGCGTTATCAGTGGCAATCGCGTAGGCGAGGAGCGGAACGCGTTTCCCCTCGGGCGTAGGCGGAGGAATGTGTTTTGAAAGCAGCAGGCGCACCGAATCGCGATCCCCTGCGCGCAGACAATTATCCAAAGCGCGCAAAGCGCCGGCAGTCCATTGTTCGAGCCGCGGCAGCCGCGAAAGAATTTCCTGGGCAATTTTTGTGTTAGCGCTCCCGAGGGCGAGCGTCAGCAGCTCACTACTATCGCCATAGGCTAATTCGAGATTTGGCGTCAGGCCCAAGAGAAGATCGACTACTTCGATTTTCTGAGCGGCAACCGCATAATAAAGCGCCGAATGACCCGCACGGTCTCGGGCAGCAATGTCAGTGACACGTCCAGCGATAGCCCGAACCAACTCCAAGTCGCCATGCATTGCCGCAACCATTAACGGCGTTACTCCCGCGTTGTCCGCCAGATCGGCGCTGGCGCCGGCATCCAGCAGTTTCCGCGCGACGATCGGATCCTCGCGCAAGACCGCAGTGAAAAGCAAAGAGCGATCATTCGCTCCGCGGGCGTTCGGATCGTGACGCTGGCGAAAGTAGCGATCGATCAATGAAGTTTGCTGCGTCTCCATCGCGCGGACGAATTCGACCGCGGAGATGGGCTTGGGGGGCTGGCGTTCAGAGGCAAGCCATGCAGCGGCAAGCACAAAGAGGGCTGCCAAAATGCCGACCGAAACCCGATTCAAGTTCAATGAACGCATATCCGGAGAGAGACCGACCGATAGTATACCATTAATCAAGTTGCGTGCCGCTGCAATTCCCATGCCCGGCCAACCCAGTGGACTGGCGGTGTTGAACGTTGCATGTTCGATGCTGTCCAACTTCGAACCGATGCGTTTATTCTCAGTTTCGTTTCTTATCGTAGCGCTAAACGCGGTGCCGATCCTGGCCGCGACGCCGGAGCTCGCACCGACGCCGACAATTCCGGCGGCCGCCGCCGAGCAGGGCAAAGATGTCGTCCACCAGTTGAACAACGCTTTCGCCAAAGTGTTCGAGACGGTCGCGCCAAGCGTGGTTATCATCGAAATCTCAAAAAAGAACGATAGCGAAACCTCAGCGTTCGAGGATTTGTTCTTTCAAGGTCCGCCGGATGAGAACAATCCGCGCCGGAACCAAAGAAGTCCCCAGCCGAGCCAAAGCGAAGGCTCCGGATTCATCGTCCGGCCGGATGGTTATATCTTTACCAACTTCCACGTGGTCGAGGCCGCCGATAAAATCGACGTGAAACTGAAAGACGGCCGTGAATTTTCAGCCAAGGTAGTCGGCAGCGACGAGAAAACCGACATCGCCGTTATTAAAATCGACGCCAAGGATTTGCCGGTCGTGCAATTGGGCGACAGCGACGCGGTTCGGGTCGGGCAATTCGCGTTCGCGATCGGCGCGCCGTTCAAGCTCGATTACACGTTCACCTACGGCGTGGTCAGCGGCAAAGGCCGCAGCAAATTGCTCGCGACCAGCGGCTATTCGATCTCAGATTATTTACAAACTGACGCCTCGATCAATCCCGGCAACAGCGGCGGTCCGCTCTGCGATATCGACGGAAAAGTGATCGGGATGAACACGCTGATTAACGGGATCAATCGCGGCCTGGGCTTTGCCATCCCGAGTAACATGGCCAAAGAAATCGGCGACGAGCTGATCGCCGGACGCAAGATCATGCGCCCGTGGCTCGGGATTCGAATCGAAACTCTCGGTGATGATCCTTCCATTCGTGATCTGTTCAAGGGGATCGACAAAGGCGTGGTCGTGCGGACGATCGAAGCTGACGCACCCGCTTACAAAAGCGATCTGCGGCCGTTCGACGTCATTACTCAGGTCGATGCCAACTCCGTGACCACGGACTCGCAGCTGCAGCATGAGATTTTGAAAAAGAAAATCGGCCAAAAAGTTGAACTAACGGTTTGGCGAAAAGGCCAAACGCTCAAGGTCCCGGTCACGACCGGCGAATTGCCGAATGAAATTTCACGCGCTTCCAACGAGCCCGCACGTCCACCGCAAAACCGAGAAGAAGAAGTCGGAAAATTTGGTCTACAGGTCCAGGAGTTGACCAAAGAAATGGCGCAACGCTTCAAACTGGGCGTTCAACGGGGCGTGATTGTGACCGATGTGACCGAGAACAGTCTCGCCGCCCAACAAGGAATCGAGCGGGAAGATGTAATCACCGAAGTGGATGGCAAACCGGTCACCGATGTAAAAACATTTCGCGACGCCTTAAACAAGGCAGATCCCACACGCGGCGTGTTACTCTATCTCGACCGCAAGGGCAGCAAGACCTTTGCGGTGTTAAAAGCCGGCGGCGGCGAACCGCCGGACGATCGCTAAGTCTTGCGGCTGCCGACCACGACCAGCACGATCCCGCCCACGAGACAGATCCCGCTTACAATCGGCGGAAAACTGATTCCGTGACTTTCGGTGTGCTTGATTTCAAGAGGCCCTAGCTGCGCGTCTTTCTTTTCCTCTCGCCAACCCAGGCCGCCGTAGGCGAAACCGACAATGCCGACTATGATAAGAATGATGCCGATTATTCCAGCTGGTTTCACAGCGCGGATGCTACAGCGGCCGGCGACCGGTGATCAATTGGATAATGAGAACGACCAGCGCGATCACGAGCAAAAGATGAATGTAAGCGCCGAGAACGTGGAAGCCGACAAAACCAAGAAGCCAGAGAATCAGCAGAATAACAAAGATGGTCCAGAGCATAAAAAAACCTTTCGTTTGAGGTTGTTAATTATGGTTCGTTTTGTCGCGGGCAGCTGCGCTTACCGAAAATCGCGCGGCGGCCCGATCTCTTAATGGCCGGATTTCTTTAAGACTGCACGCAAATCCCAGCCGCTCTCCTCGAGCTGCGCTCGCGCCGAATCATAGTCGCGCTCCGTTAGCTCGGCCACCATCCGCGTCGCCCGATCGCGTAGTTTCGTGCTGGAAGTGTTCAAATCGATCATCAGATTGCCGCGGACCTTGCCGAGAGCGACCATTGCCCCGGTACTGATGATGTTGAGTGCGATTTTGGTGGCTGTTCCCGCCTTCAATCGCGTTGAGCCGGTCAGAATTTCGGGACCGACTGCGAGATCAATCGCAAGATCGGCAACTACCTTTTGCTCGCGAGCCGGGTTGCAGCTGAGCAAAACCGTCTTCGCGCCTAACGACTTCGCGCGCGCGAGCGCGCCTAAAACAAAAGGGGTCCGACCGCTCGCCGTGATTCCAATGACAACATCGACATCTTTGATGCCGCGGCGATCGATCGCGAGCGCGCCGTTGCTCCCCTCGTCTTCCGCTCCTTCCACACTCCGCTGCAACGCGCTCGCGCCGCCGGCAATGATGCCTTGGACAAGTTCGGGCGATGCCCCGAAGGTTGGCGGGATTTCGCTGGCGTCGAGCACACCGAGCCGTCCGCTGCTGCCTGCGCCGATGTAAAATAGCCGGCCACCTTTGCGGAGCGACTCAGCAACGAGCTCGATCGCGCGCGCCAGATCGGCATTCGCCGCGCGCAACGCTTCTCCGACAAATCTTTCTTCGTCGACGAAAAGTTTCACCAACTCCTGCGCGCTCATCTTCTCGAGATTTTCAGAGCGCGGATTGCGTTGCTCGGTCAACGCCGCCGCCAGGTCGTCGATCTTTTCTGGAGGAGGCTCGCTTCGAATCTCGGGCCAGCTCTGCATTTCCGCCGCCAGCCAGGCCGCGCCAAATTCCGGGGCTCGCTCGGAATTCGCCACCCGCGCATCGGGCAGCGTTTTTTTCAATCGCCGCCGAAACGCATGGTTATAAATCGAGTCTCGCTGAAAGAGCCCGCCGAGCAAAACTACTTTCGGCGCGAGCGCATGCAGCCTGGTCGCGACGGCTTCGGTGTATTCGCAAAGAACGCGCGCGCCTTCTTCGATGATTTCCATGACGCGCGAATCTCCGCTGGCAGCCGCTTCAAACACGACTGGCGTCAGCATCGCGACTTCCATTTTGTCGGCGGTCTGGGCCCAGCGCACGAGCTCATCGAGATTGTTCAGCGACAACGCGCGCAAAATCTTCGTGGTAAACTGGACTTCGCCACGGTGCAGATCGTATTCGCGCAGAATCAAGCGGAGCGCCTGCAAGCTGAGAAAATAACCGCCACCGGCGTCGCCCAGAATATGCCCCCAACCACCGGCATTTTCGATCCGCTTGTCCCGACGACCGGTAATGGACGAGCCGCTTCCGGCATTTACAACAATTCCATCGCCGTGACCAAGGGCCGCGGCTAAACCGGAATCGCGGTCGCTCCCGACCACAATTTTCGCCTGCGGCCAAATCTCGGCGCAGAGCCGCGTGAGCGATTGCCGATCTTCTTCCGTCCCGCAGCCCGCCAGAAAAATGCCGGCGGAAGTAATTTCTTTCGGCAATTCGCTAAGAATCGCGCGCAATTCCCCGGGCGTGGCGAGGCGAAAGTTCGCCGGCGGGAGTTTTCCCTGGTCCAAAACGCTCAGCTCATTGCCGGCGCGCTCGACCAAAACCCAAGACGTCTTGGTCCCGCCGCCCTCAACGCCAAGGATTTTTTCGCCGCCGTTCATTGTCGATCGTTGCCCTGTTTGTATCATGCTTCATGGCCAAAGACGAGGCTCAAGCGGCGAAGCGGATCGCCCAGCTCCGGAACGAGATTAAGGAGCACGACCGCCGCTATTACGAGGAAGCTGCGCCAACGATCAGCGACCGCGAATACGACCGGCTTTATAAGGAGCTGGTCGATCTGGAGGCGAAATTTCCCGATCTCGTGGCTCCGGACTCGCCGACTCAGCGGGTTAGCGGCAGGCCGCTCCAAGCCTTCGCGCAAATTCAGCACCGGGTTCCGATGCTTAGCCTGGACAACACTTATTCCGAAGATGAGGTCGCAAATTTCTACAAACGGATCACGCGGCTTTTGCCGGACGAAAAAGTACCGGTCGTGATCGAACCGAAAGTCGACGGCGTGGCAGTGTCGGTGATGTATGAAAATGGCCGGCTCAAATATGCCGCCACTCGCGGCGACGGTTTGGTCGGAGACGACATTACCCAAAACATCAAAACGATCCGGTCGGTGCCGCAGCAACTGCGCGGCTCCGCACCAAAGGTTTTCGAAGTGCGCGGAGAAGCCTATCTCGACAAAGATGGCTTCAAGAAGTTGAACAAAGAACGGGAAGCCGCGGGATTACCGCTGTTCGCGAATCCGCGCAACGCCGCCGCCGGCTCCCTCAAGCATCTCGATCCCAGGGTTGCCGCACAGCGACCGCTTGGAATGGTTTTTTACGGAACCGGCGCGACTGAAGGCGCAGATGTCGATCTTCATTCCAAGATTTTCCCTTTGTTCAAGAAACTGGGACTACCGACACACGAGGATTGGTGGTTAGCTGATTCGGTCGAGAAAATCCTGAACGCGATCCGCGATCTCGACGAGATTAGACATGACTTTCCATACGAAACCGACGGTGCGGTAATCAAAGTGGATGCGCTCGCACAACGTGAGCGGCTCGGATTCACCGCCAAATCACCCCGCTGGGCGATCGCTTACAAATACGCGGCCGAGCGAGTCGAAACGAAGTTGCTCGACATCAAAGTTCAAGTCGGACGGACGGGAATTCTGACGCCGGTGGCCGTGCTCGAACCGGTGCTGGTCAGCGGCAGCACGGTCTCGCGCGCGACGTTGCACAACGAAGATGAGATCAAGCGCAAGGACATCCGGATCGGCGACACGGTCGTGATTGAAAAGGCGGGCGAAGTCATTCCGGCCGTCGTCGAAGTTGTAAAATCGAAACGGCCGCGTAACGCGAAGCCTTTTGATTTCCTCAAACACATTGACGGCAAATGCCCCGTCTGCGGCGGAGACGTCCGGCGCGATCCGCAATTTGTGGCCTGGCGCTGCGAAAATCTCCATTGTCCCGCGCAGACGACACGCCGTGTAGAATTTTTCGCGGCTCGCGGCGCGCTCGATATTGAAAGCGTCGGCGGAATCGTTGCCGATAAACTGGTCGAGCGCGGACTGGTGCGCGAGCCGCTCGACTTGTTCGAGCTGAAGGTCGAGCAACTTGCGAAGTTGAACCTCGGCACTGAGGAAAATCCCCGCATCTTCGGCGAGAAGAACGCTACCAAAGCGATCCAGGCGATTGAACGCGCGAGAACCTTCCCGCTCTCACGCTGGCTTTATGCGCTTGCGATTCCAGACGTCGGCAAGACGACGGCAGCGGACCTCGCGCGTTTCCATCAAACGATCGAGGACGCAGCGAGTTCTAAACTTCTCCGCCACGTCCTCGCTTATCACGAAACCAAAGCCGATAAGGAGGCGACCAAGGAAATCTCCGAACGATTGATCAAATCCGGTTTCGCTCAGCGATCGAAAAGCAAGATCGACAAGAACGCGGGAATTGTCACCGAAGTCGGGCCGGTCGTTGCGAAAAGTGTGCTCGATTTCTTTGCGTCTTCGGCCGGCAAAAAAATTCTACAGCGGATGAAGCAATTAGGAGTTCGTCCGAAAAGTGAAAAGGTTTCGGCCAAAAAAATGGCCGAGTTGCCATTGGCCGGAAAAACTTTTGTCCTTACCGGCACGTTGCCGTCAATGACCCGCGAAGAAGCGACTGCAAAAATCGAGGCGTTGGGAGGCCATGTCAGTGGCAGCGTCAGTAAAAAAACTGATTACGTTCTCGCCGGCACAGAAGCGGGTAGCAAACTCGAAAAAGCGAAGGAACTCGACGTCCGCATTATCGATGAAGCGACGTTCCGGAAAATGGTCTAATTACGGCGTTCGTTCCGGAGCCGACTGTAGATTCAGCGGCATGGCGCGGTTCGAAAGCGGTGGCGCGGCGAGTAATTGAGGCCGGGGCTGACTGGCCGGATGGAAATCAGCCTGCACGCTAAAGGTCAGTTTTTCACTGCCGCGCATGACCGTGATCGGCACGACATCCCCAGCGGTCAAAAAGAATGAGGCATCGAGAATATCTTCGGGTTCGTGCACTTTCGTCCGTCCGATTTGAAGAACGACGTCGCCCGGCTTCATTCCCGATTCAGCCGCCGGCGTGTCTTTCACGATATCCTTTGTGACTGCGCGCGAGCCTTCTACGGGTGCGCTTGCCTCCGCGACGTTGGCGCCGATCCAGCCATGCCTCGGTTCGCCGAAGCGCACGAAATCGCTCCGAATTTTTTCGGCGGCCTCGATCGGCAATGCGTAACAGGAATTATTCTCAAAGCTGTAGAGCAGAATGCCGACAACTTCGCCATTAAAATTCAGAAGGGGAGCGCCGCCCTCACCGCGCTGCGGTGGCAGATTTACCCGCAAATGTTTGGTGGGAAAATATCCGCCGAAACATTTGCGATCGAAACCGGCGATCATGCCAAAGCTTGGGGTTTCAGCCAGATCGAGCGGGTAACCAATCGCAACGACCGGAGTAGCGATTTCAAGTTGATCCGAGTTGCCGATTGGCAGCGCCGGACTGGCCAAATCCACTTTCAACATTGCTATACCGCTCCGAAGATCAGCCAGTAACTGACGCGCTGGATATTTTTTGCCCTTAAACTCAACGGTGACGTTCTCGGCTTCGCCCCCGACCGAATAGGCCGTGTAAAGGGTGCCGGTCGGATCGACAAAGAAGCCGGTGCCGGAAAGCTCGCCGTGTTGATCGGTTGCCTCGATTTTGACTACAGCTTTGGCGCAGCGCTCGAAAACATCTTTCACTTCGCGGCTAAGCGACGTGGCGGATTCCGGTGTTTGCTGCGCCGAAAGCGAAGCGGCCGCGGCGAGAAACGCGAGTTTTGCCAGCAAGCGAAACCCCTGGCCTGAGCTAGAACTTGAAAGTCGTCTCATAACTCACAGGCACGCTGTCGAGCACATAGCGAGGCGTACCGCTCCGGTGAGTTTGGGCGCTTTCCTTAATATTGCGAAGCGACCGCGTGTTAAAGACCCGTGTCGCCACGGGCGATGCCAGAGTCCATTCTGGTTCAGTGCTGGCAGGCACGACCAACACCGGGCGATCTTTGGCGGCAACCGTGGCCGGCTGTGGCGCCTGGTAAATCCGCAGAGAAATAACTGCCGCGCACACGAGCACGGCGGTGACCGCGGCTGGATAAGAGGTGAGAGTTGAAAGGTTGAAGGAGAGTGCAAAATCGCGCGCCCGATCGAGGCAGATTCGCCAAAGCGGTTGCCGCAACAGTTCATCGCGCTGACGACGATGAAATTCGTGCAAGAAATTTTCGAAGTAACCGGGCGACGGTTGTTCGTAACGTTTGAGGCGAAGCAGCTTCGTTATTTCGTTGTCGTTAAACTCGTCCATGGGCGCTGATCAGGTGACTGGATTTTTTCGAAACTCGTCTAGATAATTTTGCAGTTGCCGGTTGGCATAGAAA
>Ga0307475_10002712_pt1 | contig 10682 bp, 10 predicted proteins | sample atmos_gasesECM1C_FD_203317 | JGI IMG/M metagenome (GOLD analysis project Ga0307475, IMG submission 203317) | Hardwood forest soil microbial communities from Morgan-Monroe State Forest, Indiana, United States - atmos_gasesECM1C_515 | ecosystem: Environmental > Terrestrial > Soil > Temperate...
CTTCAGGTAATCACCTCCGCATCCCGCAGCGAGCAACGCGAACAACAATAACTTTTTCATGTCGACTCCTTTTCTCGATGGATCGATGACCGCGTCCGGACGGGTCTGGGCGGAACGCAAGGCAGTGCCACCGGCGCAAAATAGCTACCACGGGCCGGTCCCCAGCATTGGCAAGGTCCCGATGCAAGCGGTTCGACCGACTTCGCCGACCCTAGCCGAACCCCTGGGTCTAGTCTCTTTCGTCGTCTCGGTCGTCGCCTTGCTCACGTATCGCGTGTCTCGACACGTAATCCGCCACAGCTCTACCCAACGTATTTGCGCGCACGCAACTGGTTCGGAAGTGAATGCCGCCAAAGACGCGCGCATCGGCGATTTCCGCTATCGCGTTCGAGAAATTATGAAACGAGCGAGTAGTGCCCGGGCGTACTTCGGAGGTGAGACTAAAGTCTGTGTTCTCTCCAAACGCGGCGGCAAGGATGAAAGCTGCTGCTCCACTCATCGAGGAATGGGCCGACGGGTACTCGGGATGCGCAGGAGTGCCAGTCAGAGAGTCCAGCCATGGCTCCCACAGCGGGTCGGCATCCGCAGGCGTCAGACCCGCTCGGATCGCGGTGATCGGCCGCCAGAAAACGTAACGGTACTTGCTATCCCAGCACGCGATAAGCGCGTCGGAAAGCGTGAGATTCAACAACGCAAATAGGTGCGCATTCTCGGTTAGAGTCAGCCCGCGCTCTGCCGAAATCTGCGCGGCAATGCGGTTCCAGGCAAGGGGAGTATTCAATGCCCAAAATAGCGCGAGTTCCGATTGATCCGGCGTGCGCATCGAGCCAGCGAGGCTGCCCATGACCTTCACTTCGTTGAGATTTGTGGCGTACTCCGGGCTCGTGAGGGCCAGGGGCGGCGGCAAGCGGAACTGCGAGGGTCGCCTGAGTACCCAGGGCGTCATGGTGGCGATCTGCGGTGTTGCGCCTGCAGCGTTAGCAGGCGGCGTGGGGCGCCACACACCCACGACGGGTGCGCCGAGGAACGGTGGCGGAGGTGGTGTGAACCCGTCGGTCAGCCGCGAGGTCCAGATGGCATCGGCAACCGTTTGGCCCCAGGTGACACCCGCGGCGATGGAATTGGCATTTTCGGTCAACGCGAGCGCCGCGAGCGACGCACTCCGCTGAGTGGCGAGCATCCCGCTCTGCGCTGGATACAGATTCACGAGGATCGCGTAGGCCGCCTGAATCGCCGCTGCGCGCTGCGATGCGTGATGCGGGGCGTTCGGTCTCACTTGCAGGGGACGGAAGCGCGGCTCGACGCCATTGACGGCGTCGAATACCGAAGCCGATACCAGAGCGACTACGCGGCTGGTTACATTCGGGGCGGTGCCGGCCGTAAGGACTATGGTGTTCATGACGCCGATCCACTCCAGCACCGGGTCTGGCGAAGCAGCCGATAGCGGTAAGAGATTGGCAGCGAGCAGAGCCGCAATGAGCACCAGCAGTGTGCGCCGAATGGTCGCGCCTTGTGCGCAACGTGACAAACAAAGACCCGGGTTAGACTCTGATGATTTGCGAATCATCTGTATGACTCCCAATGAAACCACTGTGGAAATTCGAGTTTTGGTCATAAGCTCCTCTTTTCCGCTGTTTCTTTGGTGGTCGACTCGCCCGAGTGCGCCGACATTGGCGCGAAGACATTCTTGGCGCAATGGCGGGGATATGGTCTGCTGATGTTCTGCTTCTGATCGTGCAGGCTTTTGAATTCACGAACGTTGCAAGCGCCAGGTGTTGGCGGCGCAACGTATTCATTCAGCCCTTAGCAATTGGTGATAGACTCCCGGCAAAGAAAGCCTGCAATGGATGCCACTGCCCGAACCCGTAGGACGCGCTTCGGCGCCTTCGAGGTAGATGTGCGTTCGGGCGAGGTGCACAAGCACGGCATCCGTCTGAAACTTCAGGATCAACCCTTCCACGTGCTTGCGCTTTTGCTGGAACATCCGGGTGACGTGGTTACGCGCGAAGAACTTCGTTTGAAACTCTGGACTGCGGACACTTTTGTTGACTTCGATACCGGTCTAAACAGCGCCATCAAGAAGCTTCGGGACGCGCTGGGCGATTCAGCCGAGGAACCTCGCTACATCGAGACCCTGCCCCGACGCGGCTACCGGTTCATCGCGCATGTCGAAAACGGCGACTCGCCCGCATCGGCCGCCGTCAAAATACACGTCGCGCCAGTTATCCCCCTGGCGCATACGCCTGTTTTTATTAACAAGCGCCGCATCGTCGCCATAGCCGGTATCGCAGCCTTCCTCATTTTTGCGGTGTTCGCTACGCGGCGCATCTTTTTCGCTCGGCCCGCGCTGACTGGGAGCGACGTCATTCTCCTAGCGAGTTTCGTCAACAAGACGGGTGATCCCATTTTCGACAACTCTCTCGACAAGGCCCTCGAAGTCAAACTTACCGAGTCTCCCTTTTTGAGTATCCTCCCGGAAGCGGACGTCCGCGAGACGATGCGTATGATGCGCCATGATCCAAACGAGCGCGTGACCCGGGACCAGGGTATCGAAATCTGTAAACGACAAGGGCTCAAAGCCGTGGTGGTGCCGGAGATTGCCGCTTTCGGGAACAGATACCTGATCAGCCTGGACGCGATCGACGTGCGGAATCAAAAGTTCATCGTGCGACGGCAAGAGGAAGCGGAAAGCAAGGATCTGGTGATCGCTGCGCTGGGCAGAGCAGGTTCGGAGTTGCGAAGGTCATTGGGCGAAAGTCTGAGCTCTCTCGAAAAGTACAATGCTCCTCTTGATCTCGCGACCACAAGCTCACTCGAAGCGTTACAAGCCTACAGAACAGGACAGACGCTGTACCGTTCCGGGAAGCGGCGTGAGTCCGTTCCCTTTTTTGAAAGGGCCGTCGAAGTGGACCCACAGTTCTGTTCTGCTTACAGCATGCTCGGCAGCGTCTACCACAGCCTTAGTGACGAGCAAGCTTCCAGGAAGAATTTTGCGAGGGCCTTTGAACTAAAGGACCGGCGTCTCACCCAAGAAGAGAATTTTCAGACTACTGCTCTTTATCATTCCTCGATAACTGGCAATCTGGATAAGGCCAGCGCGGTACTTGTTTTATACAAGCAAGCGTATCCACGCAGCGCATTTGCTTTCAACGCGTTGGGGATCACTTACGCGCAGATGGGCAGAGTAGAAGAGTCAATACAAGAGTTCTATTTGGCAATTGACCATTCGCCGGTACCCTCTGCTCAGCACTACTCCAATGCAGGTCAGGCCCTCATGATCATGGGCCGGTTTGATGAGGCCAAAAAAATACTTGACCAATGGCGGCAGAAGGGATCCCTGACGCCATTCCAAAAAATGTTGCGCTACCGCATCGCGTTTTTCGAGAACGATGCCGCAACGATGGAACGGATTGCCCGCGAAACACCCGGAGACGACGTGACCTGGCTCCAATTGCAAATGAAACTCGCATTCTTGCGCGGCGACTTCAGTAAACTACGGTCGCTGAGCGAAACCCTGGTGAAGCTACAGAGCCATGCGAACCGCATGGAAAACGCTTCCTCAGAGCTTGCTTGGCATGCCCGGGCTGAATCCTATGTAGGAAACTATGCCTTGGCGCGCAAGCTCTGCGGTGAAGCTGAAGCTGCGAGTAAAGACAATGCCCTAGGACTCGACTATTGCACCTATGCATTAGGGGATGCCGGCGATCTGACGCAAGCTGAACGGTTGACAACAAGGCTGGACCAGCTGCTTCCGGAGGGTACACGGAACCAGAGGATGTGTCTGCCGCTCATGCGTTCTATTATCGAGCGCGAGCGAGGAAACCCCGCTAAGGCCGTGGAGTTGCTTGTGCCAGTCACGCAAAACGAAGGAGAGATTCGCTATCACCGTGCCAAAGCGTACTTATCTGCGGGAGAGCACGGCAAGGCTGCGGCCGAGTTCGAGACGGTCATCGATCATCGCGGATGGCCCGACTGGGAACTATTTGCTCCGCTGGCGCAACTCGGTGACGCGCGAGCCTACGCCATGCAAGGGGACCGTGAAAGCAGCCGCAAAGCTTACGAAGATTTCTTCACCACCTGGAGAGATGCGGACCCGGATATCCCGATACTCCGGCAAGCCAAAAACGAATACCAGAAACTCACAGCAACCATGCCCGCCCCTCTCCCACGCTAAGAGAATCAGCCAAGACCGAGATGATTGGCGACGGCGGGTGGCATACCCTTGCGCCGCCAGACGCTCTGGGTGACCTCTCCGGCTCACAGAAATGGCCCGAGGCCACGAGCATTCTTGCAGCCCATGGCAGCGCCACGAAACTGACATCGATTCAGTATATCGACACTTCCCATCCTCCAGAAACCCTCCGAGTCTGCACAGCAGCCGCTCCTAAGCTCCCAAAAATAAGTCGCTTACAGACAAATTGCAGCTTCTTCTGAGTTTGGCACCTGGGCTGCCTTTATCCATGGTGTGAAAAAACGAAGGGCGCGTTGACAGTGAGAAGCACGGAAGCTTGCTTGTGACTACGTGAGCTACATGCGTTCCACAGCACTCAGCCGCACCAACCATAAAGGAGACGTCATGAAGAAACTCATTGCCGTACTTGCATTTTGTTTGGCTGTTGGGGGTGCGTCATTCGGGGCCGAACACGTCGTTGCCCATTCCGCGAAAGTCGCAGGCAAGGGCACTTACAAAGCGACGAAAGCTACGGTGAAGGGAACCGGCAAAGTCCTGAAGCACATGCTCTAGCGTAATTCAAAAGTGAAATCGAATCGAAAAATGAAAAGGAGATAAAAAATGAAAATTAATAAACTTGCTTTGCTAATTGCTTTCGCCATTGCATCGGTGCTGTTCCTGGAAGTTGCAGCTCGCGCCGATGAAGCGGACCAGTCCACCAAAATCACCTTCACCCACGCAATAGAAATTCCGGGGCAGATTTTGCCGGCCGGAACCTATCTGTTCAAATTGGCGGACCCCAACGACCTGGACTTGGTCCGTATCTTCAATTCTGAAGGCACTCGCTTGTATGCGACTCTTCAGACCGTTACAGCCGAACGCAGCAAGCCAACCGGAGACGTCGTCGTTGTCCTGGCGAAACAACCAGAGGGAAAGCACGAAACGCTCGTGAAGTGGTTTTATCCCGGCGCCACCAGCGGCCACGAACTTGTGTATCCCAAGCAAGAAGAACAACAACTAGCCCAAGCCCGGCAACAAACGATCGTAGCCAACGAAACTGCCCAAGCTGGCGATTAAAAAACTGGACTGGCATTCACTCACGCGCGCCATGCGTCTTGAAGGCGACGTGAGTGAATCTCGGCCAACACCAGGAACGGGGAACAGACAATACCTTCTCTTTTTATCTGGCAAGTCGGACATCCTGAAATTGCCGTTGCGATTCAAGGGCGCTTCTTCGCTTTGTTTGACGTGGCGGCGGCACCTTTACCTGTAAGTGTTTCGTTGTTTCCAGGGCCTGCTCGCGAACCAGCAGCTAACGTTCAACGAAAACATACCCATCCACAGCCTCACGGCGCGCCGCCGGCTTCCCGGTAGATTCACCACCCACATTCGTCGCAGACTCATGCATCCTCGCCTAGCTTTTTGTAATCTCTTTTTAGTAGCGGAGACGCCCTGCCAATCAGAATTCTGGCTGAACCTCATGAACGCCGGAATAGGCGGATGGTACCAGCCAATAAAAACCGTCGTTCCACGTGGGCTGGCGTCGTAACTCCAGAAAGAACCGAAACTGCAATCTCGCGAGCCGCTCGTGCCATGGCAAGTAAGCGATGAACTAACTACCGAATGGCGTTTTGTATTCTCTTGGACGTCAGATTCCTGCGGAACCTTGAGCGGCTTCCTTACACCAGTACCGGCTCTTTCGCCATTCTCACATTCCCATTGTTGTAATTCTTTTCACAGGAATCGCAGAACAGCGCCTGGTAAGTGCTGCCGTCTTTCGCGCTGGCGTTCGGCATTGGGTTCCAACCCTTTGCCTTCGTGAGCTTGCCGCTCTGTGTCAACCCCTGAAACAGGTGCTCACAGATGTACCCCATTCCGTCGGCGTCTGCCTTTTTCGCCTCGGCGAGTTTGTGAATCCATATCGTTTGCGCCATGTGCTCCTCCAAGTTCAGTCTCCACTGTGGCACACGCGCAAACCCGTAAACAGCTGCCCGGAGGGGCAGATGTTCTCCCTTGGCAACTGGCCTCGTTAGTCTCCCATTCCCTCTTTTCCGTGCGATACGGAAGAATATCGGCAGGAATCTCCTCTGGACGAACCGTCCGCCAATCTCCCTTAAGGTGCCCTTATAGCCGAAAAGCCCCCCACAATTTGTATGTTGTTGCATCGCCAGAGAGTAGCATGCAACCCGAGTTTTTCCTGATGCCAGGGAAACTCTTGTGCATCTCCAACGGTGAAGTGACCGCCGGAATCGGGCTAAACGGACGCGGCTGCTTTGCCTTTGACGAATTTCGTGTCGGCCGTAAGACCAAACGCTTCCAGGATGCTGTCTTGCACTTGCTTTGAAAGCGCGTTGATCTCATCGACACCCACCTTCCGGGGGCTGACGATATACCTTAGCTGCTTCTCTCCGGCGGGAGTCTCAATAATCCGCAGAACCGCATCGGCGACTTCTTGAGCATTGCCAGCGCCGGACGAAAGTGCCGCGTTAATCTTCGCCGGGATTTCCCTGACTGCGCCATACGTGCTGGTGCGACCCTCGTCGGCAGCCACCACCGTATTGCCAAATACAGGAGTCTCATACGCGCCGGGCTCGACAATCACGGATTCAATTCCTTGCGCCGCAAGCTCGTAGCTATAAGCCTCGGCCAACGCTTCCAGTGCGAATTTGCTCGCGCAATAGAAACCCGTGGAAGGAAGAACTACGCGGCCGGCGACGCTGCTGATATGCATCAGCACGCCGCTGCGTTGCCGCCGCATGTGCGGCAGCACCGCGCGATTTACGCGCACCGGCCCAAGAAAATTCGTGTCCATCAGCCGCCGCGCTTGCTCCGTGGTGACAGCTTCCTCCAGCCCTGTAAGGAAATAGCCTGCATTGTTAATGGCTACGTCGATGCGGCCGGCTTTGGACACCGCGGCATCTATAGCCCGCTCGACCGAGGCGTCGTCGGTTACATCCATTTCAAGTACGTGTATCAGTGACTCATTTTGCGCCAACGCACGGACTTCGGAGGCATTCTTGGCGTTGCGCCCTCCAGGGTCGCGCATCGTCGCGAAAACGGTGTGCCCATTGCGAGCCAGCGTTTCTGTGAACAGTCTGCCGAAGCCGGTGCTGGAGCCAGTGATGAGCACCACTTGCTTGGAATTCATGATCTATTCCTCCTTATGGCGTTGCGGTGAAAGCCGTTTGATGCCGGAAACAAAGTCTTTGGACACAAAGAGCGCGGACCCCATGTCCAACTCACCCAATGCCCAAGTAAATTGACAGCCCGATTCTAGCTAAAGAAACCATCCGACGCAGCTAGGAACGGCTATCTAATCGTTAGTATTTGTTTGCCGCCAGCCCTGCCTACTTCGTGGTGATATTATGCTCACGGCCCTTGGCTTAGCGAACATAAAAGCCCTTGTATTCTGGGGGACAAGACATACATCCAACTGACTGGCGTGACGAAACCTAACCCAAGTTGGAGCACATTGAGTGATCAAGACCAACGCAGTGCGGATTCTGGATAGCCTTGGAATCAGCTACGAACTGCGTGAGTACCAGGTGGACCCTGACGATTTGTCCGCGACAACGGCGGCGGCAAAGATCGGCATACCGCCAGGGCAGCTCTTCAAAACTCTTGCAGTGCAGGGGGACCGCAACGGAATCTGTTTAGCGGTAATTCCTGCAACCGAAGAGCTGGACTTTAAGGCCCTCGCTCATCAGACCGGGGATCGGAAGGTCGACATGGTTCCTTTGAAGGAAGTGCAATTCGCAACCGGTTACATTCGCGGGGGAGTTACCGCTCTGGCCTGCAAAAAAGATTATCCCGTATATATCGACGAGCTTGCAGAAATCTGCGATGTAATCTCCATAAGTGCAGGCAGGAGGGGTCTGCAAATCTTGCTGACTCCAAAAGACTACATTCGTGCCGTCAACGCTAAGGTCGTAGCTATTACAAAAGCCGTCACGAGCTCCCGTTAATCGATTGGTCTGTCACTGCAGAGGTATTGGTCATTGAACTGATTTTGGGTGCCTCACGTGCCGGCGGGCTCGCCTGAATCGAAGCAGCTCACCGGAAGGTCTCGAAGTGCGATGCAAGATAAAACCAGGGTAAAATCAAACCAGCGATGTCATACGAATTAATAGAACGGGCTGACGAGTACAACCGCAAGCCGGTTCGAGTCGCTCGGGCGGTCCACCCCTCAAATCGACTCTGGCTGGTGCGCTTAAGCGGGTCGCCTCAAGAATTTTCAACCATCCAAACATTGCACTCCGTCGTAGGCGCCGGAATGGCCACGTACTTTCCTTTGTGCGAAGGAATCGCCAGGCGGCTTGAAAATTTTTCACTTGCCAGAGTGGCGTGGCAGTGCCAGCCAAATCCACGTACAGCACCGTATCCAGACGGACCGTAGGGTTGCTGGAGATGAAAAATCCTTTGCCGTCCGCTGCCCAGTCAAGGGACATGAAATTGTTCCAGTCTTTTACGGTGATCTCACGCGCGGGCTGGCCTGCGAGCGAGACCAATCGAATCTGATGCTGGGTGGCTCCTATGCGCACTGCGGCAAAAAGTTCCATCCGGAGAAAGACCCCAGTTCCACCCGCTCGGCGTTTCTTCAAACTTCGCCGCCTGACGCATGGTGCCCTTCATGGGATCAAACACGGAAAAGGAATAGTCCTTCCGTTCCGCTTGGCGTAGAAGACACACACTCGTTGGCGGTCGCGAACATTAAAAATTAATGATGTTGGGAGCTTCCAGAACAATTTGCGACGGCCCCCTCGAGTGACGCGCGCATCAGATGCACGTCTGTCGACCCTTGCTGAGCTTCTGACCGCCGTTGGCCCCCGGTGTCTTGCGAACTCAATGACACTAGGTACAGGATCTCAGATCCGTCAGCATTCAGCCGGGCAACCGCCTTTTGTTCTGGACCTGACACCAGCATTTCCGCGGAGCTTTCATCAATCCGTTGCGGGAAGATGTTAAAAATGCTGCTCGCATTCGTTCTGTCTGAAGTGAACAATACCGCACCGTCGTAGGACGTCCAATCGAGCGGAAGGTCGTCGGCGTCGTCAAGCGTAAGGCGGCGAGGCGTTCCGAGATGGGGCCCCTTAGCGAAGAATTCCGCTACGTAAACATCCAGTTGTGGCTTGAAGCGGCTAAACACCAGTCTCTTACCGTCGGCAGTTATGCTCGGTTGATTTACATGGTCGTCGCCGCCGGTGATTTTGCCAGCAATGCCAGTAGGGCGCCCCGTTATCGAGTTGAGGTTTACTGCCCAGAAATTTCAACTGTTCTGACTTGGAGGCGGTTCGGCTATGGCATAAATCAGCCGCCCGTCAGCCAGCCATTCGAGTCCCCACTCCAGTTGCCGATTGCAGAGAAGTGAATTTCCAAGGGAGGACCGCAGGTGATGCCCGCCTTGCAGATCGTTCGAATCGGCACTTGTCCGTGAACGTGACTATACGTCCAACGACCACAGGTTTGGCCGCAATGCCTGGGTTTTCTGGCCCTGCGCCGGATAGCCGCTGATAACGCTCTTATCAAAAGCTGATCGGCTCCCGTCAGTCTCGGCGAAATTGAGAGCGCACGGTGTTGCGGGTAAATAAAACCCACCACCAAATGCTTACCGGTATCAAGATCGCAAGCAAGACCTTACCAACTAAGCGAGAAATGTCCCGCACCGCAAATGGCGCGCCATACACGTCCTGCGGATGATAAAGAATCAAGAAAAGGGCACACCCGAAGACAGGAAGAGTCGCAAGATAAAGTGACGCTCTTCTTGCCCACTCCCGGAGCCGTAAAAGCCCCATTGATGTCACAACAGCCATCAGGCTGAGCAAAAATGGAAGTCCCAATATGACAATCAACATCGGTGACTTCGCGAGCTCATGCGTAACCCAAACCGCTCCCCACAGTGTGATCCCACATACGTATAGAAACGGGAGAGACCCGAGCAGTTGGACCGCGGCGACCGCTATGATGGAGGGTGGCGGCCCGTGAGCGTCGAGTTCTTGCACTGAGGACCTTCCCTGGTGCATGTTTTCGGTCTGGGTGGACGAAGAGCCCCGGACCACTTGATCTCTCCCTCCAATGTTATGACGATACTTGCGTCAAATCTCGGTAAAATCGCCGTAATCGCGAAAGTGAAATTTGCTCAAAAACCACTTACTCAAAAACCATTTGATGTCCGGGAGTGCACTATAGGAGTCGTGGTCGGGACGAAACCGCTCGTGTGTCAGCTATCGGCGGACCACTCCACACCAGTGCGCCTTAAGTCCTGTACCGAGGATGACATCTTGCCGGCGCAATCCGGTCACCTCCGAGAGGCGCAGCCCGGTTTGAACAGTGAGCAGAAGGAAGGTGTGGTCCCGGCGCCCACTCAGCTACGCTGATCCGGAGCAGCGAGCAGAGCTTCCACCTCGGGATAAGTCAGGACGCGGCTGGCGCTTATTGGGAATGAGGAGGATCTGTTGAATTCTGGCCGCCTCAGCGGGCTCTTGGAAGGAGACGTAGCGGAACAAGGAACGAA
>Ga0307475_10002714_pt1 | contig 10676 bp, 10 predicted proteins | sample atmos_gasesECM1C_FD_203317 | JGI IMG/M metagenome (GOLD analysis project Ga0307475, IMG submission 203317) | Hardwood forest soil microbial communities from Morgan-Monroe State Forest, Indiana, United States - atmos_gasesECM1C_515 | ecosystem: Environmental > Terrestrial > Soil > Temperate...
CAGCGGCGCAGCGGCCTGCGCCGGCAATTCGCCGATTACGGCTGGCGCGCGTTCTTCTGCGATGGCGCCTTCAGTGCATCGGCCATGAACGCCTACTTCCATGGCGAAGACCGCGCGGACTGAGGCTGCCCTCACCCCCTCCCCTCTCCCGCTTGCGCGGGCGAGGGGCGATGAGGCGCCGCAAGTGCTCAGGCGTTCACAAATGGCACGTGCGATCGCCCCTCGCCCGCGCAGCGGGAGAGGGGAGGGGGTGAGGGCGGCGGCCGCCGTGCTGGCGCTCGCAAGCGGCGCCGCCTCGGCGCTGCCGCTGCAGACGGTCGAGCCGCGACCCTTCGGGTACACCGTCGGCGATGCGCTGGTGCGCCGGGTGGTGGTGGAGCGCGGCAGCGACGCAACGGTGGATCCGGCCAGCCTGCCGAAGCCGGGACGGTACGGCCGCTGGTTTGCGCTGCGCGAAGCCACTGCGCTGCCGGACGGCGTGCGGCTGGTCTACCAGCTCGTGAACGCGCCGCTGCAGCCAGCGCAGGAGAATCTGCCGTCGCTGAGCCTGCGCGTGATCGGGCCGGACGGACGCGCCAGCGAGGCGTCGATCGGCCCGTTCACGGTGACGATGTCGCCGGTGGCGCATTTCGGCCCCGACGACGTGATCCAGACGAGCGATTTGCGACCCGATCTGGAGCCGCCACCGATCGATACCCGCAGCCGGCGCCAGCGGGTGTTCGCATATGCCGCCGCGCTGCTGGCGCTGGCGGGGGCTCAGCTGGCGCCCGCGCTGGCCCGCAGGCTCGGGTGGCGGCGGGCCGGGCCGTTCGCGCGCGCCTGGCGCGCGCTGCGCCGCGCGCCGCTGCGGGGCGACGATGCCGCCGCACGGCACGGCGCGCTGCGTCGGCTGCACCAGGCCCTCGACGAAACGGCCGGCCGGACGCTGGCGCTGGACAACGTGGAGGGGTTGCTGGATGCGCAGCCATGGCTGGAGCCGGCGCGCCAGACCGTTCAGTTGCTGCTGGCCGACTCGCGCGCCGCCTTTTTCGGCGAAGCGGCGCCGCCGCCGCGCGCGCGCCTGTTGTCGCTGGCGGCGCAACTGGCCGAGCTGGAGCGGCGCCGGTGATCGCTTTCGAATACCGGCCGCTGCTGTGGCTGTTGCCGCTCGCGGCTCTGCCATGGCTGCCCGGCACACAGCCGCCCCAGGGCAGCTACCCGGCCCTGGCGCTGATCGCGGTCGACCGCCCGTCGCGTTGGGTCGGCCGCGTGGTGCGCGCCAGCGCAAGCCTTGCGATCGCTGCGCTGGCGGTGGCGCTGGCGGCGCCGCGCTCGCCCGAGACCACCGTCGACACGGTCGTGCAGGGCGCCGAGATCGTCGTTTTGCTGGACCGCAGCCTGAGCATGGACCAGCCGTTCGGCAAGCCGTCCAACGCGGTGCTGGACCTGAGCGGTCCGACCAAGGCGCAGGTCTCGCAGCGCCTGATCGATCAGTTCGCGCGGCAACGCGCTGACGACCTGTTCGGGCTCGTGCTGTTCAGCACGTTGCCGCTGCCGGTGCTGCCGTTCACGCAGCGCCAGGACGCGATCCAGGGTGCAATCGGCGCCACGGGCACCAGCCGCGCGCTGGGAGATACGGATGTGGGGCTCGGGCTGCTGGCTGCGGCTTCCTACTTCGACGGCCGGCCCTACTCCGGCTCACGCGTCGTGGTGCTGGTTTCCGACGGTGGCGCGCAACTCGATCCGGTCACCCGCGCACGCATCCGCGATGCCTATCTGCGCAACCGGATCGCGCTGTACTGGCTGTACATCCGGTCACGCTTCGGTCCCGGCCTGTCGGTCGCCGGCCAGGGCGACTCGCCCGCCGATGACGCGATCCCGGAGCGCTCGCTGCACCGCTTCTTCCGCAGCCTGGACACGCCGTACCGGGTGTACGAAGCCGAAGATGCGGACGCGCTGCAACGCGCTATCGCGGACCTGGGCCGCCTGGAGCGCGCGCCGCTGCAGCTGCGCGTGCTGAAGGCGGGCTCCGACCTGCGGGCCTGGCCGCTGGCGACCGCGCTGGCGGCCGCACTCGTGCTGGTGGCAGCCAACCTGTGGACGATCAGGCCATGGCCAGCCGCTTCCTGAAGCGCGCCGGCCCCATCGCGCTGCGGGTGGCGAGCTGCGCTATCGCGTGCGCGCTGGCGGTCGAATCCTGGCAACTCGCGCGCGCGCAGCACGTGAACCGGGAATTGGCGGCGCACCTGTCGGACCGCCCGGAACGATCGGCGCGCACCGCTGCCCTCGGGGACGATCCGCGTCTGTGGGTTGCCGCAGCGCGCCAGCCGGTGCAGGTGGGACGCACCGCGGAGGCGGCCGCGCTGCTGCGTCGGGCGGCCGACGCCTCGCACGGCCCGCTGCGCTTGGTTGCGCTGTACGACCTGGGCGACCTGTACCTGCGCGAGGCGCTGCGGGTGCGGCAAAGCGGTGCCGACGCCTCGGCGCTGCCGCTGTTCGAACTGGCCAAGGAAAGTTACCGCGGCGCATTGCAGCAGGATCCCGGTCTGTGGGACGCCAAGTTCAACCTGGAGCTGGCGCTGCGGGTGGCGCCGGATCCGGATCCCGACGACACCGGCGCGCCGCCCATTCCGACGGGCGAGCGCTCGGTCACCACGATGCGGGCGTTCACGCTCGGGCTGCCGTGAACCTGCTGCACGACTTGCGCCGCCTGCTCTCCGCGCTGCCCGTGCGGGCAGCACTGCTGGCGGTCGTGGCGCTGATCGCAGCGGCGCTGGCGGCGCCCCGCCCCGTGTTGCCGCGCCGCGTATTCGACGGCATCGTGGTGCTGGACATCACGCAGAGCATGAACACGCTCGATGCGCTGCTCGATGGCCGGCCCGCGAGCCGGCTGGCCTTCGCCAAGGCCTGGCTGCACCGCGCGCTGGCGCAGCTGCCGTGCGGCGCCCGCGTCGGCTGGGGCGTGTTCACCGAGTACCGCAGCTACGTGCTGCTGCTGCCGGTGGAGGTGTGTGCCAATTACGCCGAGCTGTCGGGGAGTCTGGACCGGATCGACGGCACCATGGCGTGGGCCGGCGGCAGCGAGATCAGCAAGGGTCTTTTTTCGGCGCTCAGGATCAGCGCGCGGATGCCGGAGCGTCCGGCGGTGGTGTTTTTCACGGACGGTCACGAGGCGCCCCCGCTGCGCAGCGACTACGCGCCGGCCGTCCCGGACGACGCCACCGATCCGCACGGGCTCGTCGTGGGCGTCGGCGGCGACGAACTGCGGCCGATTCCGAAATACGACCCCACCGGGCAGCCGATCGGCGTCTGGGGCCCTGAGGAAGTGATGCAAGCGGCGCCGCAGGCCGGATCGGGGGAACCGCAGCGGCCGCAGTCTTCGCCCCCGGCCGCCGGCACCGAGCACCTGAGCTCGCTCAAGCAGGACCACCTGCGCGAGCTCGCCGCCCTCAGCAGCCTGGGTTACGTGCGCCTGAAGCCGGCAACCGCGGTGAGTGAGATCCTGCAGGACCGCCGCGCCACCCGCCGCCTGCCCGTGCCGGTCGATGCGCGCGCGCCGTTGGAAGCGATCGCACTGGCGCTGCTCGTTTTGGCGATCGGGCCCAGGCGCCGCGTTCCGGCCGCCATCCAGCGCCGGGTGCGGCGCATTCAGTCGTACTTTATATAGCGGAAGCGCTGATCGTCGCGCGGCGTGCCTTCCAGCGGTCCGCCTTCCAGACCCGGCTGCCATTGAATCATTTCTTCAATTTTCTTCGCCAGAGCGAAGTCCTTGTCGGTGACACCCTTGGCCGTATGCGTGCACAGCTTAACGATGACGAACGCGTACGACACGGCCAGATCCGGATGGTGCCAGGCCGCTTCGGCCAGGTGCCCAACGGCGTTGACCACCATCAGCGTGCCCTTCCAGCTCTCGGTGCGGTACTTGCGGCGAATCCAGCCGCTCTCATAGGTCCAGTGCGGCAGCTCGGCCGCGAGTCGCTCCGCCACCTGCTGCTCGGAGTAGGCTGTCTCACGCGGCTTCGGCGTCGTCGTGCTCATCGCGATGCTCCTTCTCGGTGCGTGGCTCGTTCCGTCTCGCTCCGAACGTTCCAGGCGTATACCGGCGCTGACATATCAGCCATGTTGTTGGCAACGTTTTCGGACCATTCGCGTTGACCTGCCCGGCATCATGCGGCAACCGTGGTTTTGTTTGCTGCGCTACAGCATTCAAGAACGATTGGCAGGTGGCGGGCGGGATTGCCAGAGCGGCGCGATTTGCTGTAATTTCCGCGCCAGATCGCGGATTGTCCAACAACGCAAACCGAAACGCACGGACAATTCATCCCGGTAAGACGCATGACCTTGTCTTGCCGCCGGTGATTCAAAGGGCGTCAGGTGGATACTGCAATCAGCGTTCAGCGGCGGCCGCTCGGCTCGCGAGAACCTTGCGGCGGCTTTGAGGGCAAACGTAAGGAGACGCTCATGCATGGGGGAATACGCTTTCTTTTAGTCGGAGCCGCCGCCGCAGCACTGGCAGGGACCGCGGTGGCGAATTCGGATTTGGCGAAGTTGGAAGCCAATCCGGACAACTGGGCGGCGCAGTCGGGCGATTTCGCCCTAACGCGCCATAGCAAGCTGACTCAAATCAACAAGACCAACGTTCACAAGCTGCAAGTGGCGTGGACCTTCTCGACGGGCGTCCTGCGCGGCCACGAGGGCGGTCCTCTGGTGATCGGCGATACGCTGTATGTGCACTCGGCGTTCCCGAACAAGGTGTTCGCAATCAACCTGGACGACCAGACGATCAAGTGGAAGTACGAGCCGAAGCAGGATCCGTCGGTGATTCCGGTGATGTGCTGCGACACCGTCAACCGGGGCCTGGCCTACGCGGAAGGCAAGATCTTCCTGCAGCAGGCTGACACCACGCTGGTCGCGCTCGACGCCAAGAGCGGCAAGGTGATCTGGTCGGTCAAGAACGGCGATCCGAAGGTTGGCGCAACCAACACCAACGCTCCGTTCATCATGAAAGACAAAGTGATGACCGGCATCTCGGGCGGCGAGTTCGGCGTTCGCGGCTACATCGCGGCGTACGACATCAATACTGGCAAGCAGGTCTGGAAGGGCTACAGCATGGGTCCGGATTCGGACATGCTGATGGACCCGGCCAAGACGATGACCTACTCGGACGGCAAGATGGTGCCGGTTGGGGCCGATTCGTCGCTGAAGACCTGGCAGGGCGACCAGTGGAAGATCGGCGGGGGCACGACGTGGGGCTGGTATGGCTATGATCCGCAGCTGAACGCGATGTTCTACGGCTCGGGCAACCCGTCCACGTGGAACCCGGTGCAGCGTCCTGGCGACAACAAATGGTCCATGACGGTCTGGTCTCGCGATGTCGACACCGGTTCGGTCAAGTGGGTCTACCAGATGACGCCGCACGACGAGTGGGACTTCGACGGCATCAACGAGATGATCCTGGCCGACATCCCGGTGCACGGCAAGCCGACCAAGGCGGTGGTGCACTTCGACCGCAACGGCTTCGGCTACACGCTGGATCGCACCACCGGGCAGCTGCTGGTCGCCGAGAAGTTCGACCCGGCCGTGAACTGGGCCACGGGCGTCGACATGAAGACGGGCCGTCCGATGGGCGTTCCGAAGTACTCGACCGAGCACAACGGCGTTGACGTGACGACCAAGGATGTCTGCCCGGCCGCTCTGGGCACGAAGGACGAGCAGCCGGCGTCGTTCGACCCGCAGACCGGTCACTTCTATGTGCCGACCAACCACGTGTGCATGACCTACGAGCCGTTCAAGGTCGAATACACCGCCGGCCAGCCCTATGTGGGCGCCACGCTGACGATGTTCCCGGGGCCGACAACGCCCGTGAACTCGTTGCCAGGCAGCATGGGGTCGCTGATCGAGTGGGATGCCGGCACCGGCAAGATCGTCAAGTCGCACCCCGAGAAATTCTCGGTATGGAGCGGCGTGCTGACGACCGACGGCGGCATCGCCTGCTACGGCACGCTCGAGGGCTACCTGAAGTGCGTCGACGCCACCGACGTCAACAAAGAGCTGTACAAGTTCAAGACGCCGTCGGGCATCATCGGCAACGTGAACACCTGGACCTACAAGGGCCGCCAGTACATTGGTGTGCTGTCCGGGATCGGTGGCTGGGCCGGCATCGGCATGGCCGCCGGGCTGGAGAAGGACACGGATGGTCTGGGCGCGGTCGGCGGCTACAAGGAACTGGCCAAGTACACCGAGCTGGGCGGCCAGCTGACGGTGTTCGTGCTGCCGCAACAGTAACGTTCGCGTAGTAGATTCTCGATCCGAGCGCGCGAGCCTGGCTCGCGCGCTTTTTTTAGCGCGCCCGGCCGGGCGCATTCGCGTTGGATCCTGACCGATTGGCACCGACATGGACAAGATCTTTGTGAGCGGCCTGCGCCTGCAGGCGATGATCGGCATTTACCCGGACGAACGAATCTCCTCGCGTCCGGTCGAAATCGATCTCGAGTTCGGCGTGCCTGGCAAACGGGCCTTCAGGTCCGGCAACGTGGCCGACACGATCGACTACAAGGCGGTGTCGGAGCGCGTTCGAGGCGAGCTCGCCCGTGTGAGATTCGGTCTTCTGGAGGAAATGTCCGAAGCGATCGCTCGCATCGTGCTCGACGAATTCGGTTCGCCGTGGGTGCGTGTGACCATCGTCAAAACGGGCGTTCTCGGAGATGGCTTAAAGGTCGGTGTTTCGATCGAGCGCCGCGCTCCGAAATCTCGCGACGCCGCCATCGCGGCACGTCGGAACGGGGTTCCGGTCGGGCCGGACTATCGGATGCTGATGTCCGGTCGGTATGACGGGAGGTGATTCTGCGGTGCAGCAAACTCTGGGCCGCACAGACCGTACGCCGAGCTAGTATCTTAAAGAAGAGGGATCCAATGAGAGTTTTGCCTCGAGTGGGCATTGCGAGCCTCGTTGTCGCCGTGCTGGCGCAAAGCGCCAGTCTGGTCGCTGCGCAAGACACGCCGCCCACCGTCGCGCCAGATCAGCCAGCCGGTGCCGCCAACGCCAATCCGCCGTCCGCGCCCGCTGCGACCGTCCCGGCTGCAGCCGCGCCGGCGACGCCGGCGCAGCCGCCCGCCGCAACCCCGGCTGCGCCTGCCCCGGCGGCACCCGCAGCCGACGGCGCTGCGCCGTTATACCGCGTGGTCGATGGCAACCACGTCGACTCCCACACGATGAACGGGTGGCGCACGTGGCGCGCGATGGCCTGCGAGCGCTGCCACGGCGCGAACCAGGAGGGTCTGGTCGGCCCGTCGCTGGTTGACGACCTGAAGACGATGGCCCGGGAGGATTTCAACAAATGCATCCTCGAGGGGCGAATCGACAAGGGCATGCCGAACTTTGGCGAGGTGAAGACCGTCGTCGACAACATCGACAACCTGTACGCGTTCCTGAAGGGACGTTCCGATGGGGCGATTCCGACCGGCCACCTGAAAGAGATCCAATGACAGGACAGAGCCGACCTCGCCGCCGGATCCTTGCGGTCGCCTCCGCGCTCGTGCTGGCGGTCGCGGCCGGCGCGCGCGCCCAGTCCCCGCCCGCGGGCGGCAACGTGCTGCGCGTGTGCGCCGATCCGAACAACATGCCGCTGTCGAACCGCAATGGCGACGGATACGAGAACAAGATCGCCGAGCTGCTGGCGCGACAGCTCGGCTGGAAGCTGGAGTACACGTGGTTTCCGCAGCGAATGGGATTCATCCGCAACACGCTGAAGGCCCGCGATCCGGACCAGGACCGCTTCAAGTGCGATCTGGTGATCGGGGTTCCGGTCGGCTACGAGCTGACGATGACGACGCCGGCCTATTACCACTCGACCTGGGCGATGGTGATCCCAAAGGGCAAGGGGCTGGACGACATCCATACGCCGGACGACCTGCTGAAGATCGATCCGGCTCGGCTGAAAAAACTGCGCTTCGGGCTGGTGGCGCGCACCCCGCCGACCGACTGGCTGCTGAAGAACCATCTGTTTGAGCAATCGGAAGCGATTCCTCCGCAGTCCGGCGATCCGGAAGCGTACCCGGGCGAGTTGGTCGAGAAGGAGCTGGCCGCGGGCCACTTCGACATCGCGTTCGCCTGGGGGCCGATCGCGGGCTACTTCGCCAGGCACGCCAAGCCGCCCGGCATGTCCGCGGTGCCGTTTCCGCCCAGTCAGGACATCCAGTACGACTTCAAGATCGCGATGGGCGTGCGCTTCGGGGAAAAGGAATGGCGGGACCGTGTCGCGGCCCTGATCGCGAGCAATCAGAAGGAAATCGACGCCATTTTGCTGTCGTACGGAGTGCCGTTGCTGGACGACCAGGGTAAGCCGATTTCGGCTGCCAACTGAGGCCCCTCACGATGCAGCACCGTCGCGCAGTGGGCGCTCGCACGCTTTGCCCTGCGAACCTGCGCCGGCGTGCGCGGTGCGCCGCCCGCATCGCGGGGGCCGCGCTTTTCTTGGCGGTGGGCGCGGCGCGCGCCGATCCGGTGCCCGTCTCGCCGGCCGAGACGCTGCTGTTCATGACGCCCCAACTGCAGGAAGTGCAGCCGCCGAGCCGGCTGCGCTATGCGTTTCGCAAGAGCGGGACGCTTGAAAAGGGCTTTTCGGACACGGTCGATATCGACATCACGGGCGAGCCGGACGGCAGCAAGAAGGGCGCCGCCCGGTTTTTCTCCGGGGCCAAGCAGATCAAGTATCCGGATGTCGAGCATGTCGAGGGCAATCCGGTGCTGCTGTTCTACCTGGAGCGCGAAATCCGCGAAATGTCGCGCCTGACCGGCGGCCAGCCGAACCACTTCCGGCAGAGGATTCGCCAGGCGCTGGCCGAATCGGCGCAGGTCAAGAATGTCGACATCCGCTTCGACGGCCGCAGTTTGCAGGCCTCGCAGATCACGATTGTGCCGTATGACGCCGACCCTAATCGCGCGCGCTTCGAGCAGCTGGCCAGCAAGCAGTATGTGTTCACAATTTGCGAGAAGATCCCCGGCCGCGTCTATCAGATGCGGGGCTTCGTTCCGGCCGCGAGCGGCTCGCCCAACGATGAGGCCGTGGTCGACGAAACGCTGACGTTCCAATCCGCCGGTGCGCCCAAATAGGGCGCTGGTCACGGCGCCCCGCTGATCACTCGCCGAACAGGTATCCGCAGCCCCGGTCGTCCGGATCGTGCGCCAGGATTCGGTCGTACAGCCCGAGGCTCTCGGACACGGCCCGTTCCTCGTCTTCCCGCAAGAGGAAGCCCGCGGCGACCTGCTGGCCCGCCGCCGTGCGCACCCTGGCGATGAAATCCTCACGCCTCGGGTAGCGCTCTTCAAGGCTCGGGCGCGGATCGCCCGCGGCCTGCTGCTCGGCCGCGGTGCGGGCGAAGGGAACAAAGCTGCCGTCCCACCGCGCCGTGGCCCAGGCAAAGCCCGTTTCAGGCGCGCGCCCGTTCCAACCGGTATGTGTCCCCAGGGGGACTTCAAGCTCCACCAGCCGCACGCCGCCGCGGTCATTGCCATCGGCGTCCGGAGCCGGCACGCGCGTCTCGTACGCGGGGCCGTGCTGCGGCGGAACACGGCTGGCAACGCCTTCTGCGCGAAAGCGCGGGCCGAAATCCAGGCGCGGCTCCCGCAGGTTCTGTTCGGGCGGTGAAAGCCCCATGCCCTTCGGAAAGGCGGCGCGGTAGGCGGCCACCGTGACCAGCGTGCCGTCGCTCAGTTGAGGGTAGGCACTGGACGGCGGCGCCTGGCCCACCCCGGCCCAGCGTTCGAGCGCCAGGATCAGCGCCCGCATCGGCAAATAATGGTCGGTGGTGCTGACGCAGTTCACGTAGGGAGCGCGCGTGCGCGAGCGGCCCACGTAGTGCTGTGCGCCCATGAAGCCGTAGATGCGCACGTTGTCCGCCGGCGCCACGTCCCGGGCGCCATCCGCCGTGGTGGTGATCAGCGACGCGCCCCGGTTCCAGTACTCGGTGGACGTATTGGCGATGATCAACTTCGGCAACCGTCCCCGCGCGTCGCGGGCGTGGTCCAGCAGCGACGCGGTGCTTGCCGTGACGGGGTCGCGAGTCGGTGCCGTGGTGAAGGGGAATTCGTCGGTGGGGTAGTCGTGCTCCTCGAGCATCGACGGGTGACGCGTGGGCTGCGCGAAGCGGCTGTTGAAGCCGGCCGAGCTGCCGGCGCCCGGCACCTGCAGGTAGGCGCCATCGAAGGCCAATTTTCCGGTCTCATCCACGTCGAGGCCATCGTGCAGCATTCGACCGATCACCCGCCCGGACTGGCTGATGCCGAAGATCAAGACCCTTGGCGGCGCCGGCGCACCCTCGAATGGGTGGTCGCGGAAATAGGCCAGCAGATCGCGAATGCCGGCCAGGCCGGCGCCGGTCACGTAGGGATCTTGGGTGGTGTAGGTGAGCTCGTAGATCGTTCCCGGCTGAAATCCCCCATCCAGTTGCACGCGCCCCGGCCCGCCCGCCCGTTCAGGCGCGAGCAGGCGCCAACGGGACCGGCCGATCGGCTGGCGGGTGTCTTCCGGGCGGGCCCGCTCGGTCAGCACCGCCGAGGTGTCGTTGGACACGGCCGGCTCGTAGGTCAGGCCGAGCAACCCGGCGTAGGTGGTCAGATCGGTTGGCGCACTGACGATGAACTCGTTTTCCACCGGACCCGTGATCGCGGCCCCACCCGGGCCTTTCGCGACGGGAGG
>Ga0307475_10002717_pt1 | contig 10671 bp, 7 predicted proteins | sample atmos_gasesECM1C_FD_203317 | JGI IMG/M metagenome (GOLD analysis project Ga0307475, IMG submission 203317) | Hardwood forest soil microbial communities from Morgan-Monroe State Forest, Indiana, United States - atmos_gasesECM1C_515 | ecosystem: Environmental > Terrestrial > Soil > Temperate...
CAACACTTTTTGGTATTCCGCGATGGACTCGTCGTTCTTGCCCGCGAAGTAAAGCGCCTTCCCGATAAAAGTAGCGATGATCGGAGACAACGGATCAAGCTCCTGCGCTTTCTTCATTTCCGCCATGGCCTCGTCGTGCCGCCCCATCTCCATCAGGAACGTCGCGTAGTAATGGTGCCCTGTAGAGTAGTTAGCGTTTAATGCGATGGCCCGTTTATATTCCGATTCCGCCAACACCCAGTTCCTTTCATATGTCGAACTGATTTGCGCAAGCGAAGTGTGCGCTTCAGCGAGCGAGTCATCGAGCTCCAACGCCTTCAACGCTGCGGCCTTCGCTTTGAACATTCCTTCGTGCATCGAGACATTCCCCGAAACGGATCTCACAAAGTACGAATCGGCCAGCCCCGCGTAAGCCAGCGCATTTCCAGGATCCGCGTCGATCGCTTGTTCAAAGTAAGTGATGCCTCGTTTCAGGTCTTCCGGGAAACGTCTATTCCAGTAATATCTGCCGCGCAAGTAGGTCTGCCAAGCTTCAAAATTCTCGGTATAGCGCTTGCGCAACAGCGCTTGCTGCTGGTTATTGAGGCGCGTCTCCAGTCTTACTGCTATCTCACGCGCGATCTCTTCCTGCATGCTCAGGATGTCGGAGACCTGGCGATCGTACTGCCCGCCCCAGATGTGAGTTCCATCGGCAGTGTCGACCAATTCTGCAATTACGCGCATGCGGTCGCCACGAAATACAATTCTGCCGGTCATAACGCTACGCACGCCGAGTTCTCTGCCAACCTGCCGAGGGTCCAATCGCCTTCCTCGATACGGCAGAACCGAATGTAGCGAAATGACCTTTAGATCGCCCAGTGCCGACAAATGATCTATGGCGCTTTCCGTAATGCCTTCCGCCAAATAGCCGGTTTCCGAAGCGCCCGAAATTTCCTCGAAGGGCAAAACCGCGATGGAATCTATGTTTCTTTTGGCAGGGCTGCTTGCAAAGGAATGTTCCCAGACATAAAGGACGAGCACACAGGCTATAGCGGCTACCGTGATTACAGCGAACCAAATTCTCGATTTTCGCCAGGTCCGTTCTTCTGGGACCGCCCGCGATACGGGTGAAGCCTCAGCCACCTCGATGTGCGGCGCAACAGCGGGGGGTGTTACCTCTTCCACCGTGCCAATAAAGCGGTACCCACGGCGCGCCACGGTATCGATGTACTTAGGTTTCTCGGCCGAGTCATATAGAGCTTCGCGAAGCCTAGCCACCGCACTGTTCAGCCCGTGATCAAAGTCTACGAAGGTGTCCGCTGACCACAGCTGTTCGCGAAGTTCCTCTCGGGTGACTACCTCACCCGGCCTCTCCAACAGCATCGTCAATACCTTAAACGGCTGTTCCTGTAGTCTTAACCTGTGCCCCGCCTTATACAGCTCTGCCGCACGAAAATCCACGAAGAACGATCCGAATCGCACTTGTGGCCCGGATGATAACGGTGGCATTAGGTATCAACTTTGCATGAAGTCTATCACCAAAGCCGGATACCGCCGTCAACCCGTTTTTTCTTCTTCCCGTCAGGCCTCGTTATCTTCATTTGTTCGAACAACTTTGCTCGTGTACTACTCGTGTTCGCCATTGCATTGCTTTGATTCGCGGCTTCCTGCACATTCCTACCCACAAGGTGAAGGATGCAGGTCTCCGGCGGGTGCCGGGCGCGCTGATGTCCCTCATTTCCTTAGGAGAAGCCAACGTGACGCGAAAATACAACGCTGGAATTGTGTTCACAATTGCATTAGGGCTGGCGGGAGCCGTAAGTTTTCATTCGGGCCGCAATCCACTTCAATTCGTTTCGTCTGTGCAAGCTGGCGGCGGTGCCCGGCCGGATTTCTCGATAGCAAGCTGCACTTCGGAAACGCTTGAAGGGAGCTATGCCATCACCACCACAGGATCGATTGTTTCGCTCGGGCCGGTGGGGCTGGTCGCGGAAGTCGGAGTAATCAAGTTCGACGGCGATGGCAGCGTCGAGCAAACCACCACGGTTAGTCTGAATGGCACGATTCTTCCGAATAGGACGTCTCAAGGCACGTACAAGGTCAATCCCGATTGCACCGGCACCATCGCGCTGACTTTGCCACCGCCCGCCGGCGCTTCCAACTTGCAATTTGTCATTCTCGATCACGGAGATGAGTTGCGGGTCATAAATACAGGCACGGGTCGTGTGCTGGTTTCGGACGTGAAGAGACAACACATCCGAAGATGGTAGTCGAGGGCGAATGGGAGACTCTTGGGTCAGCCTCCCCCCGCAAGAGGCAGGGTCTCTCATGCTTTCCGCATTATCAAAACGTGGATCGCTGCAGACAGAATTACGGCTGCACCGTAGGGCCGTAACTCAGCGTAACTCAGCGGCTCGCCTGCCTTCAGCACATCGTAATTATTCCAGAACCACAGCAGCTCCAGTTTTTTCCGCTCCGGCCACACGTGATCGAGCGTGTCGCCTTCAAATAATTCGCCGTTCTTCATCACTCGCCGAGTCGTATTCGTATTGTGAATATCGTCCAGCGGATTCTTGTCAAAAATCACCAGGTCAGCCAATTTCCCCGCTTCAATCGAACCCATATCTTCTGGGCGCCCAACAATTTTTGCTACTCAGCGCCGCCGCGCCATTCGCCCGAAACCACAAGGCCCGGCATCATAACTCGCTACCCCACTCTTTGGGAATCACATCATCTCTTATAGCTTCGCGGTTCCTCCCACACTCGGTACAATTAAACAGCTCCAAATTATTTCAGCGCCAAGCGTAGGGGGAACAAAAACTGCAGATGGCTACCTTGGAAGTAGCGGCCCCTGGCCCTCTGACCATTGCTCCGCAGGAACGTCCAGATGTTTTGGATCTATCGCTGATTCTTCCCACCTATAACGAGAGCGCGCATATCGACCCGATCGTCGAGCAACTCGTCGCCGTGCTCGACAGCATTTCCGCGCTCAGGTACGAAATTATTATCGTCGACGACGACAGTCCCGATCGTACCTGGGCAAAAGCGCTGCACTTAGCTCATAAATTTCCGCAGGTGCGCGCGATTCGCCGCCAAGGCCAGCGCGACTTGTCCACCGCTGTTTTGTGTGGATGGCAGATTGCCCGCGGCGAGATTTTTGCCGTAATGGATGCCGACCTGCAACATCCCCCGGAAACAATCGCCGAATTGTGGCGCGCCATGAGACGTGGCGCCGACTTGGCCGTCGCCAGCAGGAACATCGAAGGCGGCGGCGTTAGCGACTGGACCCTTCCGCGCCGCATCGTTTCCCGCTGTGCCCAATTACTGGGACTCGTCGTGCTGCCTGAGGTCACCGGAAAAGTCAGCGACCCCATGAGCGGTTATTTCATGGTGCGGCGTTCCTCCTTAGAGGGCCGCGAACTGCATCCGCTGGGATACAAAATCCTCGTGGAAGTGCTGGCGCGCGGGGAAATACAAAAAATCTGCGAAATACCCTATGTCTTCCGCGAAACTCCCGAGCGCGCCAGCAAGCATTCGCCCGCGGTTTTCGCCCAATACCTCCAGCACCTCAGCCGCATTCGCATTCACCTGCTGAAGACTTCTCCCTTCGTGCGCTTTTGTATCGTGGGCGCCACCGGCACCTTAATCGATACCACCATGCTTTTTCTTCTAAGCGATCCGCTCACGCTCAACTGGGGCCTGACCAGAAGCAAAATAATTGCCGCCGAACTGGCGCTTGCGAATAATTTTATCTGGAACGATTTATGGACCTTCGGCAAATTCTCGATTCATCAGAACACCCTCCGTCAGCGCGCCCGCCGCTTCCTCAAATTCAACCTGCTATGTTCGGTAGGAATTATTTTAAATCTCATCATCTTGAATATCGGCTTCAATGTGTTCCATTTAAACCGCTACATCGCCAATTTGTCCGCCATTCTTGTCGTCACTTTTTGGAACTATAATACCAACCGCAAACTTAGCTGGCGCACCACCGCTAAAGAATAGAAAATCATTCCCATGACAAATTTTTTGAAACATACTCGCAAGCTCGCGGTTTATCTATGCCTGGCCATAGTGGCTATCGGCGCCATCGACATGTGCGCCCTGGCTCAATCGCAGGATCCCGCCACCACACCGCCGACGGTCAATCAACTGGCGCACGACATCTTCAAGCAACTGGTGGAGATCAATACCACCGATTCCGTCGGTAACGTGACCACCGCGGCAGAGGCCATGGCCAAACGCTTGTTCGACGCCGGATTCGCCGACAAAGACGTCATCGTCGCCGGCCCCAACGAAAAAAAGAAAAATCTTGTCGTGCGCTTTCGCGGTGCCGCCAAACGTAAGCCCATTTTATTTATTGGCCACCTGGATGTCGTGGAAGCCCGTCGCGAAGACTGGACCACTGACCCCTTCCAGTTCGTCGAAAAAGAGGGATTCTTCTATGGCCGCGGCACCAACGATATGAAAGCCGGGGACGCCCTGCTGCTCACCACTTTTATTCGCCTTAAAAAGGAAGGCTATCTTCCTGATCGCGATTTAATTCTCGCCCTCACCGCCGACGAGGAAGGCGGCAACTTCAATGGCGTGCAATGGCTCCTCACTGAACATCGCGACTGGGTGAACGCCGAATATTGCATCAACCTCGATGGCGGCGAATTCGAAAAGCAAAACGGCAAACGTTTACTGGCCGCCATGCAGGGCAGCGAAAAAGTCTATGCCGATTTCCAATTCGAATCTGTAAATCCCGGTGGTCACAGCTCCGAACCGGTGCGCGATAACGCCATTTACCATCTCGCGGGCTCCTTGACGCGTCTGCGCGATTACGAGTTCCCGATGAAGGTCAACGAAATCACCCGAAACTATTTTGCCCGCACTGCCGAAATTTCCCCCGGCGATTCTGCCGCGGATTTAAAAGCCGTGGCTAAAGATCCGCCCGACCAAGCCGCAGCCGCCCGTCTGTCGCGAGAGCCCTATTACAACACGCTGCTGCGCACCACTTGTGTGGCCACCATGCTGAGCGGCGGACACGCTCCCAACGCCTTGCCCCAGACCGCGCGGGCCAATGTGAATTGCAGGATTTTTCCAGGTGAAGATCCCCAGGACGTGCGCAACACTCTCGAGCGCGTGGCGGCCGATCCAAAAGTAAGCGTCACCTTGGTGCCGCAGCTCGGCGCCGACGGCAAACCGGTTCCCACTGTTACCGTTCCCCCTTCCGCGCTCCTCCCCGAGGTCGTCAAGGCCATGGACAAAACCCTGAACGACACCTACCCCGGTGTCCCCCTGGTAGCCACCATGTCCGCCGGAGCCAGCGACGGCAAATTTACGCGCACCGCCGGAATCCCCACCTTCGGAATCGCTTGCATGTTCTTTGAACTCGGCGACAACCGCGCCCACGGAAAAGATGAACGCATCGGCACCCAGGACTTTTACGACGGAGTCAATTTCACCTACAAATTGATCCGCGCCCTAGGCGCCACAAATTAACCTATAGATTTGTTTATTATAATGTTATTATAATCAACAAGTAATCATGGGGCACTCTCTCCAACCGCAAAGCCCACAACCACAACAACCACTACAAGTCGGAGGGTGCCCCACCCTCGATTTTTAGGGTTTACCTGCCTTAGCAGGTTTACCTCCCGTGGCAGGTTTATCCGCCGTGGCGGGTGGGTCTTTCTATTGACGGTCGTTTTTGAACAAGGCGTAGAAATTGGCTACCTTGATGCGTTCACACCAGTAAAACTCAATAAAGCTCGCATCCTTAGTTGAGTTGTAAAAGTTGAGTTGTAAAAGCTGAGTTGTAGAGCTTTCCCGCGGGTTTAAACAATTTCGCTGATTTTTTTATCCAGATGGGCGAGGGCGGCTTCGAGGGATTTGCGGTGCTGCGGGTGGGTAGCGGATTCGAGGTCGTTAACGATTCTGATCCGGGAGAGTTGTAAGTCTTTACGTTCCTGATCGCGTCTCAACTGCTCGGCCGTTTTGGCCGCCGAAGTCGATTTCTCTTGCTTGGCTTCTAGTAGCTCGACCTGTGATTCCACGCCCTTGCTTTCCCATCCTCTGGCCATAACGATATTTTGACATAATTCGTGCGTTCTGTGGATATTTTCCGCGAGAAAGTGTCAGGCGCTGGCAGCCCGCCGTCGTGGCAAAACGGGCGCCGAAGTACGCATCACGCTTTGCAAAGTGCTCTCCGCGACACGCGCAAGCTGCTCGCCAAAAACGCCCGAATAGGAAAAGATCGCGCTGCGGTCCGCCCACCGAAGCCGCAAGATCCATCGCCCATCCGTCTCTTCGGCGTGCGCTGAAATCAATTCAGCCACGTGAATCACCAATAGGGGATGAAAGTCGGCTTCCAACGCCCACAGATTTTGTGAGCCCACAAAAAGCTGCACCGGAACCGCGAAACTTCCAGACTGGAATGTGCCGCCGTCGACCACCACTAAAGCCCCCAACTCCCGGGCCTTGTCGTCGATCCCTGAAGTAGCCTTGGGTGGCGGCAGCAGAATGGCCACAATAAACGCGGCCAGCCCGGCTAGCGCCAAAAAATAGCTGCCAAAAAACCCGATAGGTAAGATCACCAGCGCGGCGCCAAATATGCCCAGCGCCATGCGAAAAATGACCCAGGAGCGCTCATCTCGTCGAAGACTCAACACCTTAGGAACCAGCAAAACTAAGGCGAAACCGGCGTCAATTGCTACTTTACGGAATTTTGCGCCTAAGCCGTCGGCTAGTGCGCTTTCAGTGCTGGTTGCGGTACTCATAGGAATCGCCCCGGATACGTCAATAGTGCCACCTGTCCCGAAGGGCAGGTCCAAAATAATACGCGATTTCGCCGTCTCTGTGTAGGATGAATTGCACTAATAAGAAATCAGTATCTAGTGTGAAATGCCGCCGGGCGCCGACTTCAACTTGGGGTCATCGCCCTTCATGGCCGCGTCGGAAAGCAGCACGCGCCCGGGTTTAGCGCCAGTCGCTTTGCTGTCGTCCCAAACGAGCGTGCCATTCACAAAAACTTTCTCGATTCCGGCCGAAAGCTCAAATGGCTTGGCAAAAGTAGCGTGGTCGATCACCGTGTCCGGATTGAAAAGCACCAGGTCGGCAAACGCGCCTTCGCGCAGCGTGCCACGCTCTTTCCAGCCCAGGCGCTGCGCAGGCAAACCGGTCATTTTATGAATGGCCTCCGGCAAAGTAATCCAGTGTTTTTCGCGAACATACACGCCCAGCACTCGCGGAAACGTTCCGGCGCCGCGCGGATGATGCGAATCAATTCCGCCATCGCTCGCCACCATCACCCAGGGCTGCTGGTAAAAAGCCTGAATGTCCCGTTCCATCATGGATTTGCCGATGATGCTGGCTTCGGTGTTGGCGGCGTCGCCGTCGCGAATAATTTGAATGTACATTTCCGTAGGCGAAATTTTGCGCGCGTTAGCCAGCTCCGCGAGGTTGTGGCCAACGTATTCTGGATGCGGAGCGAATTCCGTAATAGTCACCGTGTCCGGTCCCCCGGTATCGGTCAGCGCTTTTTCAACGCTTTGCGGATTCGTATATTGTTTGTCCGGCATCAGCACTTTGATGTTGGAATGCCACGCGTCATATGGATAACAATCCGCGAGGAAATCCAGGCCCCGTTTGCGCGCTGCTTCGATCACGTTAATGTACTCCGGCGCCTTTCCCCACACCGCCACCGTACTCACCTTGATATGCGAATGCTCGATGGGCAGGTGCGCGCGCAGTCCAATAGCAATTTCTTCTTCCAGCGCGGAAAAGCTTTTGTTGCCCTCATCCCTGACATGTGTCTCGTAAAAGCCGCCATGTTTCGCCGCCACTTCCGCCAGTGCCACAATTTCCGCCGTGGAGCTATAGCTGGCCACATCGTATTCGAGACCGGTCGACACGCCGAGCGCCCCTTCATTCATGGCCTCTTCGGCCAGCGCCACCATTTTTTGAATCTCGTCGGGCGTCGCTTCTCGGCGAAAATCTTTACCCATTACCTGTGACCGTACCGTGGCATGTCCGAAAAGTGTCGCGACATTCAGCGCAGCCGGCGCTTTGCGCCGGCCGTCCATCCATGCGTCAATCGGCCACGGCGAAAAACCGTCGGGACCCAAAACCACCGTGGTGATCCCCTGCGAAATTTGCGTCTCCGCCAGCGGATCCTTGTCCAACCCTTCCGTCGAATGGTTATGAATATCGATGAATCCAGGTGTCAGGACCAGCCCTTGCGCGTCGATAACTTGCTCGCCGCGCGCCGGCTTGAACACCCCGATCTTGGTGACGCGATCGCCCGCAATGCGCACGCTAACCTTTTTCAATGGCGCGTCGCTGCCATCGGACACTTGCGCATTGACGATCACCGTCGACGCAGCCTGTTCCTGTTTCTCTTGCGCCGGAATCAGGCCGGACGTAAACGCAACCGCAAGCAGCAACAGCGCCCCAAGTTTAAAAACAAATAATTTCATGTCGGCCCTCGGATCGCAGCAGTATGACAAAAATCGCGCCTCATGGAAGCATAGGTTTTAGAAAGGTAACGATGCTAATGTTGCGTGCCCGCACAAATCAAAAAAACGCGAAGGGTGCCCCACCCTCGATTTTTAGGGTTTACCTGCCGTGGCGGGTGGGTCTTAGTTTTGCTTATGACGGTGGGTCTTAGTCTCCTTGTGATGTGGGTCTTATTTTGCTCGCGCTGGTCCTACGTTACTGGTGACAACTCCTCGCGCCATTGATTTATACAAGGCGATTTATACAGGACGCAAAAACCTGGAACGCTATGAATTCCTGATTCGTTGACTCGTTTCCCGGCACCACCTAATATGAGCGGCGAATGCCAGATTCCTCCTCGCTGATCGGACAAGCCATTTCCCATTACCGCATCCTCGAGAAGCTCGGGGGTGGAGGCATGGGCGTGGTTTACAAGGCCCAGGACACGCGCCTGGACCGCTTCGTCGCGCTGAAATTTCTGCCTGACGATGTGGCCAAGGATCCGCAGACGCTGAGTCGCTTTCGCCGCGAAGCCAAGGCCGCTTCCGCCCTGAATCATCCCAACATTTGCACCATCTACGATATTGGCGAAGAAAACTTCCGCGCATTTATCGCCATGGAGTATTTGGAAGGCACTACACTACGGCACCGCATCGGCTACAAACCGATGGAACTCGAAACTTTGCTGTTACTCAGTCTCGAAATTACCGAAGCCCTGGACGCCGCGCATGCCAAAGGAATTGTCCATCGCGACATCAAGCCCGCCAATATTTTTGTCACCGAACGTGGTCACGCCAAGGTTCTCGATTTTGGTTTAGCCAAGCAAGCCACCATCGGCGAAGGCGTTTCCGCGCTGCCCACCGCCGCATCGCGAGAAATGCTAACCAGCCCGGGCACCGCGCTCGGCACGGTAGCGTATATGTCCCCGGAACAAGTCCGCGGCAAGGAACTGGACGCTCGCACCGACCTCTTCTCGTTTGGCGTTGTCCTCTACGAGATGGCTACAGGTGCCCTGCCATTTCGCGGAGACACCAGTGGCGTCATCTTTGACGGCATTTTGAATCGGGACCCGGTCGCGCCAGTCCGATTGAATCCCGATCTGCCTCCGAAGCTCGAAGAAATCATTAACCGCGCGCTGGAGAAAGACCGAAACCTGCGTTTCCAGCACGCCTCCGATCTGCACGCCGAATTACAAAGAATCAAACGCGATAGCAGCTCCGGCCGATTGCCGGTATCAGCCGCCCACCAATCGGGACGCGAAGAAGTTGCATCGCGGCCGCCCTCCGAGAAAGTAACCACAAAATCTTCCTGGCGTCTCAGCTATTACGTTGTGCCGGCGCTCCTCGTTTTAGCCGCCGTCGGATCGTATTTGCTGTACCGCTCGTCCCCCAGGGCTCCTGTAGTCAGCAAAGAGTGGGAGCAGCTCACCTTTTTTACCGATTCCGTGGTCTACCCGGAATTGTCGCCGGATGGCCGGATGCTGGCGTTCATCCGCGGAAGTAATTCCTTCTTCGGACCCGGACAAATTTATGTCAAATTTCTACCCGATGGCCAACCGGTCCAGCTTACTCATGATGCGATACAAAAGCTGAGCCCCAGCTTTTCTCCGGATGGTTCGCTCATCGCTTACGGAACATTTGGGCCATTCAATGTTATGGAGGTCCCGGTACTCGGCGGCGAGCCTCGTATGTTATTGCCTAACGCTTCCTCATTAACGTGGATCGACGGCGGAAAGCGTCTGCTCTATTCGGAAATCAAAGAAGGATTGCATATGGTGGTGGTGACCTCGGACGAAAGTCGTGGCAACCGCCGTGAGTTATACAATCCTCCCGGCCAGCGCAGCATGGCTCACCATGCGTATCTTTCGCCTGACGGGCAATGGATGCTGATAGTGGAGATGGATAACCGTGGCGGGATTGGTCCCTGCCGGGTTGTTCCGTTTCAGCGCCCGGGAGAAAGTCGCGTTGTTGGTCCTCCCAATAGCCCGTGCTTCGCGGGCGCCTGGTCCAAAGACGGAAAGTGGATTTATCTCAGTGTAGTCGCCGACACATCCCACATCTGGCGGCAGCATTTTCCTAGTGGCGAACCTGAGCAGATTACCTTTGGCCCGACATCTCAAGAAGGTCTTGCCATCGCTCCGGACGGTAAATCGTTCATAACGTCGGTCGGGTCTCAGGACAGCACGGTATGGATTCACGACAAGAATGGCGA
>Ga0307475_10002718_pt1 | contig 10668 bp, 10 predicted proteins | sample atmos_gasesECM1C_FD_203317 | JGI IMG/M metagenome (GOLD analysis project Ga0307475, IMG submission 203317) | Hardwood forest soil microbial communities from Morgan-Monroe State Forest, Indiana, United States - atmos_gasesECM1C_515 | ecosystem: Environmental > Terrestrial > Soil > Temperate...
TCGCCACGACTTGCGTGATGGCCGGGCTCCGCTGTACGCGCAGAACGAACCCGCCTGCCGCCTCGTCTTCGACGATCGCCTCGGGCATCACGAGATCGCCGGAAGGTTTCACTCTTGCGCCGTTGTAAGTCACCTCCGCGCCGGCGAGCGCTTCGAGCAAATCGGCCACACGCGCCAGGGGCACGATTTCGCGAGCCGGAGACCCGAGGATCCGATCGACGCGCAGATCATCGTGCGTGGGGGTTAGCCCCTTGTGTGCCCGAGCGCGTGCGAGGTCCGATGCGAGCGTGCCGCCAAGACGCTCTTCTCGCCCATCGCCGTGCACGACGAATCGGGCGATGGTCAGAAGTTTGCCTTGCGCCCCGAGCCGATACACAAGCCGCGGGGGCTTGTCCGACTCTGCCTCGCCAAGCGTGTCGCCCGCGCTCGCGACAGCGATGGCGGCCGCGATCACATGAGCGCACGGATCGACCCGGCCGTCGCAATCGCATGACCACTCGGGGTCACCCAGATAGAGCGTCACCGTCGGCGCTATCGCGTGACCTGCTGCGCGCACGCGCAATGTGATCTCCCCCAGGGAGGCCGACGCCCGCGTCACCGCGTGGTCACGGGCGAGCTTGACCCCCTGCGACCACACGGCGCTGAGGCTCGCTTTGCGTACGGCTTCAAGAAGCTCTTGCATCGACGAAAATCACCTGAGCCAATAGCTCATGACGGGGCATAATTCCTCCTGATGATTTCGTACCGGTTGGGCAACGATCTGAACCTCGACGCCGTGATTGACGTCTATCGCTCTTCGACCCTGGGAGCGCGGCGGCCCATCGACGATCGAGACACCATGGCCAAGATGATTCAGGCCGCCAACTTGGTGGTCACGGCATGGGACGGGGACACGCTCGTCGGGGTTTCTCGAAGTCTCTCTGATTTTTGCTTTTGCACGTATCTTTCCGATCTTGCCGTGCGCCTCGAGTACCAGCGCCGGGGAATCGGCAAGGAGCTCATTCGTCGGACTCAGAAAGCCGGAAGATCCGCCACGGTCTTCCTCTTTGCCGCTCCCAACGCGGTGGAGTACTACGAGCATGTCGGCTTTACGGCAGGCAGTGGATGGTACCTAAGCCCGATGCAACGTTTACGTTAGTTTAGTTCACTCCGTTCAGCGACAGACCCGGGTTGGCCCAACGACAATCCCGGCGGAACGGACTTATTGGCGCTTACGAGCCTTGCGTGCGAACGGGCTCTCTACGGGGCACCTTGGGCCTGGCGCAAAGCGCTTGCGCCAATCCCCGTGGCCAAGTCTTCGGCGCCCGCGTACCTGTTCGGGGCTCATGAGGTAACTTGCGGCTTGCGATCCGTCCGCGAGCCGAACGAGGGCCCTTCGGAACAAGATGGGCACTTGGCGGTGAACGTCGATGTCCGCAAGCGTCTTCAAGTCCACGACGTAGACCTCGCCGACGATTGCGGTTTGGCCGCCAGGCACCATGGCCGCATACGCCCCGATGTCGACGAGCTCAAAGGCCGGCTCCGTTTTCGAATCACCGAGCGGGTGCGAGCCTTCGAGGAGCGAATGATCGCGCTCACCCTGCAAAAGGGTTCCGTAGACAAACAGCCGGGAGGTTGTCTCCGTCATTGAACGACTTGTCGCTTTCCCCCGCCGGGCACGGTTGGGTGGGCGGCAACCACTCTCCGCTCATCGACCGATCGCGAAACGCGGTAGGCTCCATGGTTGGACATGCTCGATAGCCCGCCGTGGCACCGGAAGCGTAAATGAACGTCGGCCCCGAACGCATCCCGCAGCGCCGCTGGATGATTGCCCTGCTCTTCGCAGCGGGCGTTCTCATCAACAACTTCGACCGGCTCAGTCTCTCCGTTATCCCTGCCGCCGCGCTGCAGCAGGAGCTTCATTTCGGTCCCGAACAATATGGCTTGCTTTCCAGTGCATTCTTTCTGACTTACGCCTGGCTGCAAATCCCCTTCGGAATGATACTCGATCGGTTCGGAGTCACGTTGATCGGCCGGATGAGTGCATTTTTTTGTGGAGTCGCGGCGGCGATAACGGCTTTCGCGGGCAGCTTCGCGAGCCTCTTGGCCGCCCGGTGTCTCCTCGGGGTCGCGGGCGCGGCTGTCTTTCCCATCAGTTCGAAGGGCACCGGATACTGGTTCCCGCGAAGGGAACGGGCTCTTGCCACGGCCATTTTCGATTCTGCCGCCAAGCTGTCTCGCGTCGTGGGTGTTCTTCTCATGACGGTCGTGATGGTGCGGTGGGGCTGGCGCTGGAGCTTGGGCTCCGCGGCCGCCATGACGTTTGCGTATTACCTGTTCTTCTGGGCCTTTTACCGCGATCCCAGCGCCGACTGGAAACTCAGCCACGAAGAGCGAATGTATATCCGCCACGGAGGGGCAACTCCCGAAGGACGAGCTCCGGTAGATGCCACAGAAATGCTCCTCTACCTCTTGGGCAAAGCAAAGGTGTGGGGTCTTTCGCTCGGCTTTGCCGCCTACGGCTATTCCTTTTACTTGTACTTGACATGGCTGCCCGCTTTCATCGCGAGCAAGCTGCATGTCGATATCATGAAATCGGCCCAATATTCGACGATTCCGTGGGCCATTGCCACGGTGACCGATCTCTTAATCGGCGGGTGGCTCGTCGACTATTTGATTTCCACGGGGGGCGACGAAACCAGGGTCAGAAAAACCATTCTGGTGATTGGAATGATTCTGGGATTGGCCGTGTTCGGTGCCACCCGAACGACCGACCCGATGTGGGCCGTCCTTTGGATCTCGATTTCGTTGGGCGGTCTGTCCTTTGCGGCTTCGGTGGGCTGGTCGCTGCCTTCGCTCATCGGACCAAAGGGCGGAGTCGGCACCGTCGGCGGGATCATGAACTGGGCCAACAACGTCATCGGAGGGTCGCTTGCCCCCGCCATCACCGGCCTTTTGGTAGCAAGGACGCACTCGTTCGATTTGGCGTTCGTCCTTGCCGGACTAATCTTGATCATCGGCATTTTCTGCTTCGTCTTCGTCTTGGGGAAGATCGAGCCGATCCCCGACCCGACCTAAGGTATCGCGAAAAATTTGAGCATCGCCGCACCCGCGGCTTCGGTGGTTGCGTGCCAGAGTTGACAACCATACGCGCTCCCGTACCGTAGCCGCCGTCCAAGCGCCCCACCGCATCGGCGACCGCAAGCCGCGGCTCTGCCGTGGCCCGGTCGAACTGACGGCACGTCCCCGGCTTGCCGGGGCGTGGTCGAAACTAAAGGAGAACCTCCTTGGCCACTGCACCCGCCCAAGCTCCCGCCGCGTCGGCGATCACGGCTACGGGGTCGTCGCAACCCCGGCCCAGTTATCGGTTTGCCCTCTCGAGCCTCAGCTCACTGTTCTTCTTGTGGGGCTTTCTCACGTGCCTGAATGACACGCTGATTCCCCATCTCAAGGCGGCATTTTCTCTTTCGTACACCGAGGCCTCGCTCATCCAGTTTGCATTTTTCACCGCATACTTCTTGGTCTCTTTGCCCGCGGGAACCCTCGTCAAGAGGCTCGGCTACCAGCGCGGCATTGTGGTCGGGCTGGTGATTGCGGGTCTCGGCTGCGCCCTTCTCTATCCGGCAGCTGCGATTCGGTCCTACCCCTCGTTTCTTGGGGCACTCTTCACGCTCGCGGCGGGTATTACGGTGCTTCAAGTCTCGGCCAACCCGTACGTTGCGATTCTGGGTCGGCCAGAGACAGCATCCGCGCGGCTGACGCTGACGCAGGCGCTCAACTCGCTCGGGACTGTCCTGGCACCCCGATTCGGAAAGTGGTTCATTTTGAGCGCTAGCGTCGCCGGTGCAGCGGCACTCTCCGCATCGGAACGCGAGGCCGAGGTCGCGTCGGTTCAGACACCCTACATGGCTATCGCAGGGCTGCTCCTCGCCATCGCCGTTGTCATGGCGCTCCTCAAGCTCCCGACGGTCGTTCCTGCCCAAGCCCTCCAGGACGCGGGGCGGACGAACACAACGAGCGCGTGGGGCTATCGTCACCTCGTCTTGGGTGCAGTAGCCATCTTTGTATATGTCGGCGGGGAGGTATCGATAGGTAGCTTGCTTATCAATTTCATGGGACTCAAAGAGATTGCAGATATGCCTGCCACGACGGCGAGCGACTACCTGCAGCTCTACTGGGGCGGCGCCATGGTCGGTCGCTTTGCTGGGTCATTCTTGCTCTCCCGCGTTCGTCCAGGCCTGCTCTTGGCCATCAACGCGAGCGTGGTTACCTGCCTCGTGGTGCTCGGCATCTTGCTGACCGGCCATGCGGCGATGTGGTCCATCCTGGCGGTCGGTCTCTTCAACTCGATCATGTTCCCGACGATCTTCAGCCTCGCGGTCGACGGCCTTGGTCCGCTCACCGAGGAGGGCTCCGGGATCCTCTGTATGGCCATTGTGGGAGGGGCTCTCGTCCCGCCGTTGCAGGGCAAGTTCGCAGACACGCTTGGTCTACACGCCTCGTTCATGATCCCGGCTGTCTGCTACCTCTACATCGTCTACTACGGGCTCAAAGGGTACCGACACGCGTCGGCCGCACCCGCCGCTGTCTAAGAATTTCAACGCTGAATTCGCGCGGAGCCGCCTTCGACGAATTCCTTGACTTGCTCCAGCGTGGCCATCGTCGTGTCGCCCGGATACGTCGTGAGCAGCGCCCCGTGCGCCCAACCCAGCTTGACGGCTTGTTCGGGCGTCTCGCCGGCGAGGAGTCCGTAGATCATGCCCGCCGCGAAGCCGTCTCCCCCACCAACGCGGTCAAGGACACCGAGTTCGCAGGTGGGCGCCACGTACGCCTTGCCATCCATCCACGCGACCGCGCTCCAGCTGTGCGCGTTCGTCGAGTGGACGTGCCGCAATGTTGTCGCCACCACCTTGACTTGCGGGTGTCGCTCGACGACGCGATCGATCATCCCGAGAAACGCGCTGGAATCGAGCTTTGACTTGGAGGCCACTTCCGGACCTGGGATGCCCAGCCCTTTCTGCAGATCCTCTTCGTTGCCGACAAGGACGTCGACATGGCTGACGATTCGCTGCAAGGTCTTCTGGGCGCCTTCGATCCCGCCGAAAATTCGCCAAAGCTTCTCTCGGAAGTTCAGGTCGAACGACACGACCGCCCCCGCGGCTCTGGCGGCTTGCATCCCTTCGATGATGAGCTCCGGCGTGGTCGCCGAAAGGGCGGCGAAGATCCCGCCGCTGTGAAACCAACGCACGCCTTCCGCAAAGATGTGCGCCCAGTCGAAGTCGCCTGGCTTGAGGCGCGCCGCCGCTTCGTTCGCGCGGTTGTAGAAGACGACCGGGGCGCGCACGCCGTGGCCGCGGTCGCTGTAAACGGTGGCCATGTTCGGGCCCGTGACCCCATCGTGGGAAAAGCGCTTGAAATAGCCGCGCACTCCCATTGCGCGAACGCGCTCTCTGACCAGATCACCGATTGGGTAGTCAACCATCGCGCTGGCGATGGCCGCGTTCATGCGAAAGCAATCGGCCAGGTTCGCCGCGACGTTGAACTCGCCGCCGCTGACGTGCAATTGAACCTCCGTGGCCTTGCGAAACGGAATGATCCCCGGATCCAGGCGGTGGATGAGGGCACCCAGAGCCAAGAAATCGAGCGCACCATCTTGTCGAATCGTCAGACCGGTCTGCATTTTGCGACCGATACCCTGGCTCGGGTCCATGTGCAACGCTCTTGCAGCCCTGGGGCCGCCGCGCGTCTTCGGCTATTAACCCCAATCTCACCGCGTTGGGTCTGCGCTGCTCATGGGTCACGAACACCAACACCGTCATCTTCACGAAGCCCACTCGCACAGCGCGCGTGCCTTTGGCATCGGGGTCGTGCTCAACCTCAGCCTTGTCGTCGTCCAGGTCGTGTACGGCGTCGTGTCGCATTCGATGGCGCTCGTTGCCGACGCGGGCCACAATCTCGGCGACGTTCTCGGGCTTGTGCTCGCCAGTGCCGCGGCGCTTCTCGCGCAGCGAAAGCCGACGAAACACCGTACCTACGGTTACCGACGTCTCACGGTGTTTGCGGCGCTCGCGAATGCAATCCTGCTGCTTCTCGCTACAGGCGCAGTGATGTGGGAGTCGGTCCGGCGCTTGCGGGCGCCCGAGATCGTGGACGCACGAACGGTAATCTTCGTCGCTCTGGCGGGCGCCGTCATCAACGGGGTTTCGGCGTTGCTCTTCCTCGGCCGGCGGGGAGAGGATCTCAATGTTCGTGCGGCGTTCGTACACTTGGTGGGTGACGCGGCAATCTCGCTTGGCGTCGTCGGTGCAAGCTTCGTCATGCTTCGCACCGGTTGGCTCTGGACGGATTCCGTCGCCGCAATCGTCGTGTCCGTGCTCATCCTCGCGAGCACTTGGTCGCTGCTTAGGAGCTCTCTAAATCTCGTGCTCGATGCAGTGCCTGAGGGAATCGATATCGACGCGGTCCGCGCATTTCTCGAACAGCGGCCGAATGTCCACGAGGTGCACGATCTTCACGTGTGGGCCATGAGTACGACCGAGACGGCGCTGACCGCCCACCTCGTCATGCCGGCGAGCTTGTGCGGGCCCACATTTCTCAGCGGGACCTGCCGGGAGCTCCACGAAAGATTCGGCATAGAGCACGCGACGCTCCAAGTCGATCCCGCCGAAGCCCCAGACCCCTGCAAGCTCGCCCCAGAGGAGACGGTTTGAGCCGACGCGCCTACGCGAAAGAGCCGCGTTTTTAAGGTGAGCCGTTTGGACCGCCTCTTGCTACCCTTCTAGAGTGGGCCTGCGACTTCAGAAAACCCCGCGGCCGGTCGAGCCGAGGGATGCGCTTAGCGACGCGGACATTGCGCGTCTCGCTGCGCACCGCGACCCGCGCGCTGCGACGCTCGTCTGGGACAGGTATGCGAGGGTCGTTCGCGGAGTCGTTTATCGGACGCTCGGCCCAAGCCACGACATCGAAGACGTCGTGCACGATGTGTTCGTAGGCTTTTTCAAGAGCGTCGGGACGCTGCGCGACCCTTCGTCGCTTCGTCCGTTCCTCGTCGGGATCGCAATCAGGACAGTGCGCACGGCGCTACGCAAACGACGCGTCCGTCAATGGCTTCGCCTGTCCGACGACGGCAACTTGCCTGAGGTGGCAACACAGGACGCCGATCCACGTATGCGCGAAGCGATTCGTCGCCTGCATACGATCCTGAATGAGCTCGACGATCGGGGCCGTTTTGCCTTCGTGCTACGTCATTGCGAGGGATACGAGCTCGCCGAAACGGCGGCAGCGCTGCGCGTGTCTCTTGCGACCGTGAAACGCGCGCTTGCTCGGGCCGACGCTCACGTGTTCAGGCGCGCGGGGGAGGACGACTTGCTCCGCGGTTGGATGGGGGACGGCAACCATGAGTGAGGCGCGCAGGAACGCGGTCGACCCGTGTGACCGGATTGGGTCGCTTCTGGTAGGCGCAACGCCGTCTGCGTCGCTTCAGGAGCACCTCGAGGGCCGGGCGCGACTCATCGCAGCCATTGACCGGCTCCGCAAGCAGTCGCGCGTTCGCTCCACCCTCTTGGCCGTCGGGCTGGCGGGCGGAGTCGGCGCGGCGGCGTTGGTTCTGGCGGTTCGGAGCCAACCGCATGCGCCGATTGCCTGGAGAGTCGAGAGTGGCGACGTCGGAACGCAGCCTTCCGGCGGAGTGTCTGCGGCGAGCAACAGCGCGCGTCTCGTGTTCGATGACGGCAGCGACGTCACTCTGGCTCCGGGATCGCGAGGCCGGGTCGCGGGCACGACGCCGACCGGCGCCGAAGTCGTTCTGGAGCAGGGGCGCGCACGCGTGCGCGTCAAGCACCGCGATCGGACGCAATGGATGCTCGACGCGGGCCCCTTCGCTCTCAAGGTGAAGGGGACGGAGTTCTCCGTCGCCTGGACCGCGGAATCGCAGACGTTCGACGTATGGATGCGCACCGGGCAAGTGGTCGTCACGGGACCGCTGCTGGGCGATGCGCTCGCGCTTTCGGCCAACCAGCACGTCCGTGTTCGTCTGGGTGACGGCACGGTTCAGATCGATCGCGCGAGCGAACCGTCGCCCATAGCCCCCGAACGGGCCGAAACCGCAATTGCGGCCGCATCGCCGTCTCCGGCGGCACGCCTCGAAGGCCCCGCTCGCGTTGCGCCGCCGGCACAATCCAGCGTTCAAACGATGGTGCCATGGTCGAAGCTCGTCGCGGCCGGTGAGTTCTCACGCGTTGTGCGCGAAGCGGAGGCCGACTCGGGCAGGGCCACGTCCTCAAGGCCGCTGCCTGACCTGCGCGCTCTTGGCGACGCAGCCCGGTACGAAGGCAACGCCGCGCTGGCCGATCGCGCGTACCTTGCCGTGCGCGAGCGGTTTTCCTCGAGCGCCGAGGCGAGGGCGGCGGCGTTTCTTCTCGGGCGAGTGGCCGAAGAGCAACTGCATGCCAGCTCGGAAGCCATCCGCTGGTACGACGTCTACATGCAGGAGGCGGCTGGGGGGCCGTTTGCGGGGGACGCGCTCGGGCGAAAGATGTCGCTGGTCGCAGCGTCGCAGGGGCGCGAGGCAGCGCGCTCCCTCGCGGCGGCGTATTTGAAAGGCTACCCCAGGGGACCGTACGCGACCGTCGCACGCGACCTTGCGCCATGAGTTTGGGTCGCTCGCCGGCCGCCGGGAGAATCGGCGTCCGGTCGATGATTGCCTTGGCGTCGATGGGAGTTTCGTCGGTCGCGCTGGCGAGCGGATCGCGCATCGTTCTGCTGAGCGAGCAGGCGGGCGATGACGCGATCATCGCTCGCGCGCAAGTGCGGCTCGCTGCCGAGCTCCGTGCGGCTGGTTTCGAAGTGGATCAAGGCGGGGTCGAGGCTGAGGGCGATGCACGGCGTATCGTCGAGACGCCCGCGGGCGGCGATCCTTTCGCCACCGTGTTCTTGCGGCGTGCGGGCGACGGGACGTCGACGGACGTCTGGGTGGCCGACCATGTCACGCACAAGACGGTGGTGCGCAGCATTTCGGTCCCGGGGTCGGGCGAGAGCGCCGATCGCGCGCTCGCGCTTCGCGTCGTCGAGCTCATGCGCGCGAGTTTGGTCGAGTCGATGGTTCTGCCGAGCGCGGATGTCACGACACCTCCCGCGCCCGAAGTGAAGGCATGGACACGCGAAGAAGTCCGAATGGAGCCGTCGGAGAAAAAAGCAGCCGGTGAGCGCGTCGTTCTGGGTCTGGGCGTCGCCGCGGCGTTCGCGAGCCCGGACGTAGGCCTCGCGGTCGCGCCCGCGTTGCGAGTCGCTTGGCGAGCAGGCCGCCTGTGGGTTCTGCGCGCGGCGGCGGTGGGTCCCGCATTCGGCGGCCGGGTTCAGGCCCCCGAAGGAGATGCAACCATCCGTCAGGAAATGGGACTGTTCGAGCTCGCTTTTGATCCTCGGACCGCGGGGCCAGTAGAGGCCTACGCCGCGCTCGGCGCGGGCGCATACCACATCGACGAACGCGGAAACGCAGCAGCGCCATTCGCCGGCGCGCACGACGAAGCGTGGTCTGCGCTTCTATCCGCGGGCGGCGGGATCCGTTTTCGCCTCTCGCGCGTCTTGTCGCTCGAGCTCGGGTCGCATCTCCTCCTGACGATGCCGCGACCGGTCGTCGTTTTCGGATCCGAACGCCGCGCGGCGATCATGCACCCGGGTGCACTCGGGACTCTCGGTGTCGCCGTGGAGCTATGAGTCGAAGCCGGCTGGCGCCAAACCTCGCCGCTCCGATGCTCGCGACCGCATCGTGGTTCGGCTGCGGAGACGTTGTCACCATGCCTATCCTGGCGAACACCTCGATGGTTGGCGATTCTTCGACGGCCCCGGACACATCGACGGCCCCCGACACATCGGTGGCCCCCGACACATCGACGGCCCCGGACGTCTCGACGAACACGGAGACATCGACGGGGCCGCCCACCGCGGGTCAACTCTTGGCTCTCGTGCAGGCTCACCCGTGTACGAGTTCCAATATGGTGTCTCCACACGTCTACCCCAATCCGGGCAGCGCGGTTGCCGACGTCCCCGCTTGTTCGCTCAACGGGGCAATCTACTTCTATTCGGGCATGACCATCGACTGCGACGGCAGAGCGGCCGCAGGGTGCCCGGGAGCCGATCCAACGTATCTGCCCGACACTGCCTTCCACAACGCGAAGGGCATGCCCTTGGCAGCGGGCATCACTCCTTACGTCGTCCTGCCGCGAGACTTCCAGTACGCCGGCCTCGATACCGTTCGCGGGGGGAACGTCGCCGCCATCATCTACCAGAATCAGGTTGTCTACGCGGTGTTCGGCGACACCGGGCCGATCGACAGCATCGGCGCGGCCTCTTATGCATCCGCGGCAAGCCTGGGGATCAACCCGAACCCGGCGACCGGCGGTGTGAACGAGGGCGTCACGTACATCGTGTTTGTCGGGACCGGGACGGCCCCCGTGGATATCGAAGACCAAGCGGCGACGAAAGCTCTCGGCGAACAGCTGGCAGCCGCGCTCATGGCCAACAATTAACGTAGTCTTACGCTACCTTCAGCGAAGGGTCAGCAATGCCTCACTTGATGGTGCGCCGCTTCTTCACCTTGATCTCGCTCCTCGCGATGGCGACGACCTGCACCCCGCATGGGCCATCCAGCGAGATCGGTGCACAACACCCCTCGCCTTTGGTCGGTTCCGC
>Ga0307475_10002719_pt1 | contig 10666 bp, 6 predicted proteins | sample atmos_gasesECM1C_FD_203317 | JGI IMG/M metagenome (GOLD analysis project Ga0307475, IMG submission 203317) | Hardwood forest soil microbial communities from Morgan-Monroe State Forest, Indiana, United States - atmos_gasesECM1C_515 | ecosystem: Environmental > Terrestrial > Soil > Temperate...
AGCGTCAAGCAAGGAGGCACCGGCGGGGGGCAAGGGAATCATCGACAAGCCGAGCAATCACTCGGTTGAGCAGACAGTGGAAAAACTCAAGAATATTCTGCAATCCAAGGGAGTTACTTTGTTTGCTCTGGTCGACCATAGCGGGGAAGCAGAAAAGGTCGGGATGAAAATGCGGCCCACCAAGCTGCTGATCTTCGGCAGCCCGAAGGCGGGCACACCTCTGATGCTGGCCGCTCCCAGCATCGCCATCGACCTTCCTCTGAAAATCTTGGTTTGGGAAGATGCTCAGGGGAAAGTTTGGGTTTCGTACAACAGTCCCGATTACTTAAAGGAGCGGCACGGACTGCCGCAGGAGCTGCTGCAAAATATAGCAGTTGTTGAAGCCCTGGCAACGAAGGCCGCGGAGTAGCTCCGGCGACAGTCGATCCAGGGTTATGACGCCCTACGGGAACTTTGTGAAACCGCGACGCTCTTACGCGCCTAGGAGAATAGCCAAACTTTGTGGGGCGAAATCGGTGGACGAGAGGGGATTCGAACCCCCGGCCTCCTCGTTGCGAACGATGTAAATTCTGAGACGCGGTGCCGCAATCACTTAGCTTTCGCAACGGGGTCCTTAGATGGACTACTTGGCCTGATCTGACGTGATGCCGAACCTGTGGCCGAGGCGCAGAGAAATAGAAGCAGTGTGATAAATCCCGATTGGAGAAAGCAGACACAGAGCCCCGCTAAAAGTCGCTGCGATGTTGCCTATCGATGCAAACGCGGCGACAACTAATAGAGTTATGGAATTCGCGGGCAGCGGTAGAAGCTTTGACTGCGTGGGCGGTTTCCGTCGGCCAGGAGTCGCCGCTCAGGTGCACATTTCGTTGTCGGATAGAGTGTCCGAACCGTTTTCATAATCACGTCCTTGCATTCTTGACGCCAGTTGACAGAGTGAGCAGTTGCGTTCGGGGTTCTGCAACCCTGTGGAAGCTCGAGCATACTTCGCTTGCAATCGCAGGAGTTCGTCGCCTGCTTCTCTTCCGATGAAACGAAACTGACAAACTCGGCGCGGTGCTCGTTCCAGATTTCCAAGGCCCTTTGACACTCTGCAAGTAGCGTTTGATGTTCTGTACAAACTGCTGTTTCGACGGAGAGTTGGTTGTTCATTCCTATTCTCCTTTGATTGAGCGTGGGCATTTTGTTCGCCAAACACGTAAGTCGCGAGTTTTAGGGATTTTGTCACTTAGGCGGCTTGGCCGGAGCATGGGTTCCAGTACCCAGAAACCGACTATTTCCTGTTTCTTGTTTGTACTTTCTACACACCTCGCATTTCAGGTCTCATCGCTTATTGCCTCATACGACTGTTGTATGTGATTGAATTTTCAGCCTATTACGAAATCCACCTTGAGTCTGGAGGGCAGGTTGCCCTTCCAACCGTGGGACCAAGAGCCCCAACAGCATCAGCCCGCTTGAAAGAGAAAACCGTAGTGTGCACAGAGAAACAAACCAAGCGCTCAAGGAGGCGCTCCGAATGAACTTCACAAAGTGCTGCATCGTCCTAGTGGCGGGCCTGCTGACTTTGGGGCCATTGTCGCCTGCCAAAAATCCGAGCGAAGCAAAAACCGAGCAGGATCGTCTTCAAAACGCAGGAACGGTCATGCAGGAGATCCTCAAGGTTCCTGACGACATTCCACAAGACTTGATCGACAAGGCCCGTTGCGTTGTCGTGATGCCGTCGGTGTTGAAAGCCGCGTTTGTTGTTGGCGGCAGCTACGGCCGTGGCACCATGGTTTGCCGCACCGGTAAGGACTTCACAGGTCCCTGGGGCGCGCCGGCCATGTATGCGCTTGAAGGCGGAAGCGTCGGTTTGCAGATTGGCGGGGAGGCAACCGACTTCGTTTTTCTCGTCATGAACGACCGCGGCGCAGGGAGTCTGTTACACACCAAGGTGAAACTGGGGGCAGATGCATCTATCGCCGCTGGACCGAAGGGACGTTCGGCCGCAGCCGACACAGACGCCTATATGCGCGCGGAGATTTTGAGCTACTCCCGAGCGCGAGGTGTCTTTGCCGGCATATCTCTCGATGGCTCGACGCTCCGGCCCGACGAAGATGCAAATCGCAAGCTCTACGGCAAATCTACGAACGCCGCAAAAATCATTCTGGAATCGGATGTTCCTGCTCCAGACGCGGCGCATGACCTAATCGCGGCTCTGCAAAACTCTTCCCCTCAGCTCAAGCATTAGCAATTCGCTTTGGAACCGGCTTGGACTAATGCCAGCAAGAATGACTAGCACCATGAAGCGCGGCCGATGTGGCAATCGGCCGCACTCCTCGATACTCAAGAACACCCAGCGAGCTCCAGAAAGGTGAGAGTCATGCGTGTCGCTCGTTTGATCTGTTCGTTGTTGCTTGCAGTTGGATTATCTGCTTATGGCGGACCACTGGATGGGACGATCCTGAAACTTCACTCCGATGGCATAGCGGTCGTCCGGCAGCATCTGACAGTAAACGACCTAGCCGCAGGCCGGAGCTTCATTCTGCGGAGTAACCTGTACCGCATCTCCAAGCTGCCAGGGGCGAATGGAGTAGACGCGAGCGCCGCGTGAGCTGATGTTATCGGTGTACTTACGCTCTCCTCCATCGGTGCTTCACTGCTGGCGCGTACCTATCCGGTGGAACTTCCTACAACCGGACTTCTGGACCGCTTTGCACGAATCGGACACGGTTGGCATCCGTTTGCACGATCGTGCATCAGGCGAGTTCAGGTGCCTTGAAGTTCAAAAGAGCAAAACAGAACGGATTGTAGACAGAATCGTGTTACAGCAGGGCGCCCGCTATACTCGCGATCCTGCTTTGGGGCCTCCATCACAGAACATGTCGTCTTTTCCCGATCCCCCAATTCCCCCAATTCCCCCAATTCTCACTTGACAACGCACAAAGTGAAGAGTAAATGTTCCGGCACTTCACCAGTCTCCGTGAAATGCCTGTAAATTAGGCGCTGCAACTGGGCCCTAGGAGTAGGAGTACCCATGCGCTACCTCGGCAATCTCAGCTGATACGAATTTCCTGCAAGTTTCACGACTTGAAACCAGGTAGTCCACCGCTGCTGGCAGGGCCCAAATGGAGGAACTATGTTCGCGGCTTCGCGCAATTCCTTACTTCTCAGGATGTCTTTGCTGGCTGGGTTGGCATATGCGCCAGCCGCGTGGGCGCAAGGCCCCACTCCGGGACAAAACGTCAACATGGTTTCTGGCACGAAGTGGCCTGGAGGCGATCCGTTCCTACAGAGACAGAACGAACCATCAATCGCTGTTTCGACGCGAAACTCACAGCACCTACTGGCTGGGGCGAACGACTACCGCACCGTGGATTTGCCCACTAGCGACATTCTGCCGGCCGAAGAAGCGGGAGACGCGTGGCTCGGGATCTTCAAGTCTTTTGACGGAGGGGCTTCCTGGCAGAGCACGCTGATCCCGGGATTTCTCCAGGACAAGTCGGCGTCTGGACTGGCTTCTCCCATGAAGGGTTTTTCCGCGGCATCCGATCCCGTGGTGCGCGCGGGCTCAAACGGTATGTTTTATTACACCAGCATCGCTTTCAACCGGAGCACCAATCTCGGCGGTTTGTTCCTCACCCGGTTCATTGATCTGAACAATAAGGAAAACGGCGACGCCACGAGGTATCCGGATCTGCCCAGCGATCCCATTCGCTACATCGGAACAGTGGAAATAGATTCGGGTACCGCCGGACAGTTCATCGACAAGCCCTGGATGGCAGTGGATATTCCGCGTGCCGGAGCCTTGACCTGCAACATTCAGGTCGTCCAACCGGTTGTCCAATCGGACGGCACAATTGTGAATCAGACGGTGAATCAGACATTTCCCGGTGGCAACGTTTACCTGGCTTACGCGATGTTTGTGGGAGGCACCATCAATGTACGAAGCAAGATCAAGTTCGTGAAATCAAGCGACTGCGGTGTCACTTGGACCAAGCCGATTCTGCTGAGCCAGACCTACGACATCAATCAAGGCATCTCGATGGCGATTGATCCGACAACCGGTTCCGTGTACGTGGCGTGGCGGGTCTTTGATTCCGGCAATGACCTGGACACTCTGGTGGTTGCCAAGTCGGTAGACGGCGGGAACACCTTCACGAAAGGCGTTCCGGTCGTGGCCTTGGCCCCCTTCAAGTCAACTACGCCGGCGGCACCTGCATTCTTCGACCAGGGAACCTCGGGTACCACCTTCCGAACGAATGCGTATCCGGCGATCGGCGTAGATGGGAACGGCCTAGTCTATTTGGCATGGTCTCAGCGCGGGGTTGGCCCAAGCGGCGACGCCCGCATCCTGTTGGCTACTTCCGCGGATGGCGTCAATTGGTCAGTGCCTTCACCGGTGGACAGCGTGGGGATGAGCACCGACGACTTCGGGAGCGTGTATTCACGGGGCCACCAGTTCATGCCTTCAATCGCCATCGTGGGTGGGCAAGTGATGGTGACCTACTACGACTTGCGCCTGGACCACACAGTGGGCTTCTTTACACCCAGCAACCCTCCTCTCCAGCCCGACCCGAATCGCGGAGGAAAGCTATACAAGGAATTGCGTATGCCCGAGGGCGAACCTCCGGCCGCGGTTTTTACGCCCTTCGTAGATGACCTGGGACTGATGCAACGGCGGCACACCATCGATTTGATGGTGGCACAGGCTGCGCCTAGCGCTAATCCAGTGTTCAGCGCACCCGCGCGAGTCTCGCAGTACATATTCGGGCTGCGCGGCGACGTGCCCAATCCCACCCAGCTTCAGCAACTCCAGGAAAATCCGCCGAACCTGCCGCTGTTCGCGATGGGGTCAGAGCCGTTCTTCGGCGACTACGTTGACATTACCGGCCTGACGATGGTGCCCACGGCAGCGGGGGGATGGACTTTCAACACGGCCGCGAACCCGAACCAAGCCCCCGTGTTTTACACGACTTGGACGACCAACCAGGACGTGCGCCCGCCCCTCGATGGCAACTGGAAGAACTACACGCCGGTGGGTGCCGGAGGGCGAAGCGTCTTCGACCCGACGCAAAATAGACCCAACTGTATGCCCGGCCAGGAGGGAATGCGCAATCAAAACATCTACAGCAGCCAAATCACCCAGGGGCTACAGGTGTCGTCCCCGCAGACCTTGAAACCGCTGAGCACCACTCTCCAGCGGGCGTTTGTTGTGTTGGTGCAGAATCAAACCAATTTCGACAAGACCTTCCACTTGAGCATTGCGAACCAGCCGCTCCTTGCGAACGGGACTGCGGATCCAAGCGGCTTCGCTTCGTTCATTGCCGGAACCAATAATCCTGGTCCGCCTCCATCGGTGACTCCGCCATCGCCGGCCACCACCACGGCTCTCGATGTGGACATTCCTCCGCACTCGGGCATTACTAGGCCGGTTTTCGCAGTGTCCAGCAACGCGGGTGCAAGCATTACTGTGAACGTCGTGGAGACAACGCCGCCACCTGGCAATAGCGGCTTGGCAAGCTTCGTAGTTTTCAATGGGGATCCTACGAGTCCTTTGACACTCGCCCCTCCGGACGGGGTGACAGCCGGCCAGGACATTGCAACGGTTGAGATCTATTCACCGAGCACCTCGGACCCAGCTCTCTACAATCCGAATGCGCCCAACCCCAACGCACCGAATCCCAACCCCAACACGGGGCTCAGCAACCCCAACGCGCCGAACCCCAATGCGCCTAACCCCAACGCACCGAATCCGAACGCGCCGAACCCCAATGCGCCGAACCCCAATGCGCCGAACCCCAACGCCCCGAATCCGAACGCGCCGAATCCCAATGCGCCCAATTCAGTCGTTGCTAATCCCAACGCACCCAATCCCAACGCGCCCAATCCGAATGCGCCGAACACGAACATAACCAACACTTCTATTTTTGACGCCATTTATACGGTGACGAACACAGGCAACACAGCAGCTTCCTATCACGTAAAGCTGGTCGGCAACAATCCGGATAATATTCCGCTGCAACTGGCCGTGAACAAGACATATCAGACTCCGACATCGTCCTCCTATGCGACTCCCACCGGCGCGATGAGCTGCCAGCTTACAACCGAGAATCACAATATCGCTCAGGCGCTCATCAACAACCCGCCGATCGTATCCGCAACGAACTTGAGCGACCCCAACATACAAGATCCCAGCCCCGGCAATGCCACGTTCTCATTGATTCCGGGTGAGTCGGCGCTGCTGGTACTGCGCGGATACTTCGCGTCTTATCCGGTAAATGATCCGGGTCCCTTTACGGCCTTTAAATCTCTGATTGGCCAGGTCGTGCCGGCGGTCGTCTCGCACGCCGCCAACACGAATACGAACACGATCATCGTTTCTGCGCCGTTGCTGATCACTACGACCTCACTTCCCGACGGAATCGCCGGCCAGACCTATGCCGCGACGCAATTGATGACTGTTGGCGGCAACCCGGGCCCGCTAACGTGGGCCATCACTTCCGGCGCGCTTCCCGCGGGCCTGACGCTCAACACATCGAGCGGCACGATCAGCGGTTCACCGACGGGGACTGGGACGTCCAACTTCACCGTGCAGGCGACGGACTCGGGTTCGCCTCAGCACACCACCAGCCGTTCGCTTTCTATTTATGTCGCGCCATCAGTGACCCTCGTGAATCCTCCTGCGGGTGCTCCTTTAGGGGACCTGATTTTCCGAGGGTTCTATCTTCCTAGCTACCCGGGCGTCGGATTGGGGCAGGCGACGCTGACCTTTGCAGCTGACACTGCCGGACCCTATACGATCACCTTGACGGTAACTAGCGGCGCGTTTCACGGGCCCGTTATAGGTAGCAGCACCGCGACCGTGACGTTGCCGGCCTCTCGAAGCACGTTTGTGCCACTCAGCTTCAATTTCCCGTCGCCAGCTATTACCCCTGGCAGCCTGGTGGCGTTCGCGATGACTTTGGTCAGCGGACCCGGTAGCGCCAATCAACTGTTCTTTGATGTGAGTACCTGCGGTTTGAGTGATATGACTTGCACGACTGGTGGCCCGGCCGTAGAAACGAACGATACGACCCCCCTGCTGAGCACCTTCCGAAGGAATGGCGTAGTGTTGACAATTGTGGGTGCCACACCGCCAGTTGGGGCCTTCACCCCTGCGAATGGAAATATGAGCACAACACGTTGGACGCACACAGCCACGCTGCTGGGCACGGGCAAGGTCCTCGTCGCAGGTGGAACCGACCTCAACGGCAGTCCTCTGGCCAGCACGGATCTGTACGATCCGTCAGCCAAAGCCTTCAGCCAGACGGGCAACCTAAATGTGGCTCGATCCTCCCATACCGCTACCTTGCTTCCCGACGGCCGGGTGCTGATTGCGGGGGGTGGGACCGCCAGCGCGGAGCTTTACAATCCGAGCACCGGATTGTTCACAATAACGGGCAGCATGAGCAAAGCGCGGTCCGGGCACACAGCCACACTGCTCAAGGATGGAACGGTGCTCATCGCGGGAGGATCCGGGGACGCAACTGCTGAGATCTTCAACCCGGCGAGCGGTACCTTCACACCTAGTGCGAACAATATGACCGCCGCGCGCAGCTTCCACACGGCCACGCTGCTGAATAGTGGCCAGGTCCTGCTTGTCGGCGGAGAGGACAGCAGTCTCGCCAACACCCCGACTCTGAGCAGCGCCGAGATCTACGATCCAACGGCGAAGATTTTTACCGCAACTACCAGCAGCCTAGCGACGTCTCGGGAATTGCAGACCGCGACATTACTGGGCGGGGACGTTTACGCCATCGGCGGAAGGTCGGGCAGCTCGGCAGGTGTCGTCTTCCTGAGCAGCGCGGAAGTCTTCCATGCGTCAGGTCCGAATGGGGTCACGTTCCTCTTCGATACCTTCAACATAGCTCCCGTGACCCAGCAAGCGGGCGGACCGCCAAACGCGACCACGTTTACGCTCAGCGGCGCGTCCTGGATCAGCACGGTTGAGACGTACCACTATAACAATGGGAACGGCGCCACAGCCGGTACGCTTAGCCTGCAAGACGGGAGTGGACACGTTTTCGGGCCGTACCCCGCAGTGGGATATACGGCCCAAAGCGTCGTCGGAACGCCGAGCGTGGCCTGGATCGCTACGTTCAACTTGTACCTCGGGCCTGGCACCTACACGGTAATCGACTCTGATCCAAATACGTGGTCATTTAACACCGGCCCTGGCAGCAGCAATGGCAGCGGCTTCCTCAGGGTGACCGGCTCGTTCACACCACCGGCGTTTAGTGGAGTCTTGGCGACATTGAATACGGCTCGCACCACGCACACTGCCACTTTGTTGCAGAATGGCACGGTCTTCATTTGTGGCGGTTTCAACTTTGGGGCTCTGTCGAGTGCGGAGGTATTTGGTCTTAGCCATTCCGTCCCCAGCTTCACGGTAACGGGTAGTCTGGCGACGGCGCGGTATTTCCACACCGCGACACTCTTGAACGACGGTACGGTGTTGATCACCGGCGGGCTGAACGGCACGACAGCTCTCTCCAGCGCGGAGATTTATCACCCTGGACCATAGAGCGGGGAATACGCCGCGTTTTGGACAAAGCTAGCGCAGGTGGTTGAGGGCAAGCCGGCGGCGAGCATCGGCGACCAGCGGGTCCTTGTCGCTTTTCTCTTTCATAGCTAGGAAGGTCTTATACGAACCGGCTGCGGCGGGACTCTTCAAGCCCTCCTGAGCGCGGCCGAGATAGTAATAAACCGACGGGAAGAGGTGGTAAGTAGGGGACTCGTCGAGAAATAGGGCCGTCGCTTCGCCTCGGCGTTTGAGGCAGGTTTCCAATTCCGAATCGGCTTCCGCGTTCGCACCTGCTTCAAGGTACGCCAGGCCCAAGTCAAATCGACCGAGCCAAGTATCCGCAGTCTTCTGTGATTCCTTGAAGAGGGCCACAGCTTCGGTTGCCTTTCGGTGCTTCAATTCCAGTTCCCCCTGAATAAGCTTGGCATAGGCCCGCGCGTCAGGTTCGAGGCGGCTGGAGAGCTGCTTCGAAATCTGCAGAGCCTTTGAATCTTCTCCTAGGGTCTCAGCAATGCGCGAAGCCCAAAACAGCACGCTGGTTTCCTTGCTATCGGCAAGCGCATGTTTGAGGGCGGCTTGCGCTGGCCCCGACCGGTCGAGAAGAAGGTCGGCCTGTGCCAGCGTCGTCCACTTAACAGCCGCAGCGTCCGGGCTCTTGTTCTGCTCGTCTGAGACAGCGGCCTTTTCGAGAATCGCGGCAGCGTCGGCCGCTAGACCCTGGTAAAGATCCATGTCCGCCAAACCGATGGCCGCGGCGGAGGCGCCGTCGGGGCCAATCTTGTCGAGTTTTTGCCAGGTTTCCCGCGCCTGGTCCAACTCGTCCCTGCCCATCCGTGATAAAGCCAACCCAACATAGGCAAGAACAAAATTCGGATTCATCTGAAGCACGGCCTGCTGTTCGCGGATTCCGGAATCGAAATCCCCCGCGTACATTGCGTACAATCCCAGATTGTTCCGCTGGGGCGTGTTCTTCGGCTGGAGGTCTACTACGCGACGAGCCACTTCAACCGCGCCTTGCATATCTCGCTTATAAAAATGGGCAAGCGCCAGACCGGCCATGCCAAGATTGTCGGCAGGATAGAGGTTGATGAGCTGAGTGAGTTCCTCAATCGCCTTATCCGGATTGTGCGAGACAACCAGATAGTACACTCCGCGCGTCCGGTATTTCTCGCGGTCGGTCATGCGGTCAATCTTGGAAAGCGCCAATTGATAATACTTCTCTGCCTCCTGGTGTCGGCCGCTATTGTGATAAGCAACCGCTATGCCTGCATAAGCGCGCCCCATCTGAGGATCCAAATCGACCGCCTTCATGTAATGCTCAATCGCGTCCTTCCACTTTCCCGCAACCTGCATCTCCTGGCCGAGAGCATATTCGTGGGCGGCTTCCAACGAGCCAGCGGTAAACGTTTCTGCTTGTGCCAGTTGGACCCATTCGGGCGTGGCATCGCCCAAAGCGGTTCGAACGCGAGCGGCCAGCTCGTCCACGGCGCGCAGCACAGTTTCTTTGTCGCGCGCGTCCGCTTCAGTGGTGGCTATGAGCTTCCCCGTCATGGAGTCCAGCGTCTTGCAGGAAATGGCGTAGCGATTGCCTCGGCGAGAGATTGAACCGGCAATGACCACCCCAACCCCCTCGCGCACTCCTACCAACCTTGCCGCTCCTTCATCCAGTCGTATCGCACCTGGCCGCAGTTGTGCAGCGACTCGGCGAGCCTGTCCGCGATTGTATAAACTGACGAATGATGCCCCTTCCAGCGCAACCCCCAGCATGGGTTCGAGCGTGCCATCAAAGATCGGATCAGCGGTGTCGTTGGTGAAGTCCGCGATCAGTACCGAAACTGGCCCATGTCCCCCTGGAGGACGAACCATGAACTTTTGGCGCACAAGCAACCCGCCTGCGGCGAAAAGAGCAAGAGCCACAACCGAGATGATCCATTTCATGTAAGCGCGTTTCACTTGTGGCTTTGACGGGGAAATGACTCTGGAGGCGGCACGCGAGCCAGACGCAGCGTGACTTGCGGAAACGGTACCGGAAGCAGCCTCGCGTTTTAGACGGTTGAGATCGGTGCGGATTTCAGCGGCGCTCTGATAACGCATCTGGCGGTCTTTGTCGATGGCCTTGTTAAT
>Ga0307475_10002720_pt1 | contig 10665 bp, 15 predicted proteins | sample atmos_gasesECM1C_FD_203317 | JGI IMG/M metagenome (GOLD analysis project Ga0307475, IMG submission 203317) | Hardwood forest soil microbial communities from Morgan-Monroe State Forest, Indiana, United States - atmos_gasesECM1C_515 | ecosystem: Environmental > Terrestrial > Soil > Temperate...
CGGAGCGGTCGTGTTGCCCCATCATGATCAGCAGGCCTCCGACAATGAGAATCAACCAGAGCATGGGTAGGATCACTTCCTTCTAACATGCTTCTGCTGAATCTCATCCTGCTAATCGACGTGACTTTTTCAACACCCACAGGCCATTACACTCAAAACCCCAAGGGGGGAAGTTCTTTGATCTCGCACTTCTGATGCTTCGTTTGACATCTCCACCCTTTGAGTATCCAATGGCACCTGAAAATTTCAACCAACAAGGAGACATCCGTATGAAGAGACGCTTGATGTGGTGTTCACTCGCTTTGGTTCTATTGGCGAGTGCTGCGTGGGCCCAAGGCGGCGGGACCGAGCAGGCCGTAGCGGCACTCGAACAAAAATGGCTCCAGGGACAGCAGACAAACAATCCGGATCTCATTGCTCCGCTGCTGGCCGACAAGATTGTGGACACTTCGAGCGACGGCAAGGTTGTCGACAAAGCCGGGGCGTTAGCTACGGCGAAAGCGATGAAATACAGCAGTGCCGAGTACTACGATGTAAAGGTCACCGCTTTCGGGAATACCGCCATTGCCACCGGAGGTTTCAAAGGCAAGGGGACCGATGCGTCGGGTAAGCCTTTTGATGCTAACGAGCGCTGGACCGATACGTGGATGAAAATGCCAGACGGAAAATGGCAATGCATAGCGACTCAAGCCACGCCAGTAAAAATGTAAGCAACGGTCGTTAGGAGAGTATCCGCCTTTTCGTCTGGGGCTGTCCCCGCCATCTTTCAGCGGAGCATAAGCGAAGCCGCCCGATGTCTGGGCGGTTTTTCCTTGCACGCCCTCAGTGATTGCGCGTAGCTGCTGTAATCAAGCCATTTCACGTTTTGACTGCTGGTCATTGAGCGCTATCGTGATGTTTCAACAACAATGCTGGTCAGCTTTGGCGAAGAGCCTGTAGCATTCTTTTATGCAAAAGGCTTTTCTTGTTGTCCTCTTGGTCGGATTGGCCATTAGCTCTACTACCGCACGGCAGCAAAAGCAGGCCGAGCTCCGCGCCATCACCGTCAAGCGGCCAAACATAATTGTCCGTGGCTCCTACCTCGGAAGAGTTGAGGTTTGGGCTGTTCCGACCGGGACAGGGATCTCCCCGGAGGGCGGGTTGGTTGGAAATGCAAAAAGGAGCAATGCCGCAGGCGAGAAGGAGACTTGGTTATTCCGGATAGCCTGCGAATCACCGTTAATCCCGTCAACGGAAGTCTTCGTGAAGGCTTTCGACATGAACGGCGATCAGGTGGGTCGGAAGGCGCTCCCGTACAGTGGGGCGAGTGACATTGCTCAAGCCCTCTGTGGGGAGTGAGTTTGAGAGGTGATGACTTCTACTTCTCCGAACGGACTCAGTAGTCGTCGATGAGTGTAATCGGGATGTTACGCCAGCCATCGTACCGAGACGCCGCCAACTTCTCAGTCTTCATTGACTTGCCCCATTCTCAGCCCTACCATTTCAGTGCAATGATCGGCCAGACCATCTCGCACTACCTTATTGTCGAGAAGATCGGCGGCGGCGGTATGGGTGTCGTTTACAAGGCTGAGGATACCGAGCTAGGTCGTTTCGTTGCGCTCAAGTTCCTGCCCGACGACGTCGCACAAGATCCCCAAGCTCTGGAGCGATTTCGGCGCGAGGCGCGAGCCGCGTCCGCGCTGAATCATCCCAATATCTGCACCATCTACGAAATCGGCAAGCACGAGACGCACTCGTTCATTGCCATGGAGTATCTCGAGGGCGTGACGCTGCGCAATCGGATCGCCGGCAAGCCTCTGGATTTGGAGACCGTGCTCTCGCTGAGCATCGAGATCGCAGACGCACTCGATGCCGCACACTGCAAGGGGATTGTGCATCGCGACATCAAGCCTGCCAACATTTTTGTCACACAGCGCGGACACGCCAAAGTTCTGGATTTCGGGTTGGCCAAGGTTGCCGCCGCAAGTGCGAGTACCGTAGCCATCAGCGATGAGGCGCAAACGCAGACGCTGGATGAGGCGCACCTGACCAGTCCCGGAACGGCGGTAGGCACGGTGGCATACATGTCGCCAGAGCAGATCCGGGCGAAAGATCTTGATCCGCGCACGGACGTTTTTTCGTTTGGCGCAGTGCTCTATGAGATGGCGACGGGAATGCTGCCGTTTCGCGGCGAGAGCTCGGGGGTGATCGTCAATTCGATTCTGGAGCGCGATCCCGTTCCGGTGGTGCGGCTGAACCCCGACTTGCCGGCGGAGTTGGAGCGCATCATTCACAAGGCGTTGGAGAAAGACCGCGATTTGCGTTATCAGGGTGCGGCGGAACTACGCGCGGATTTGAGGCGGTTGCAGCGCGACACAAGTTCGGGGCGACTACGAAGTGGGGCCCTGATGGTAGGCATCCCGGAGACGGAAAGTTCGTCGGCTGTTTCCGTGCCGTCCTCCGCAGCAGTGCGAGTTCAGCCCAACTCGGGAAGGCGCAGATGGGCTTGGATTGGCTTGACAGCAGCGTTCATTGCGGTTGCAGCGTTGGCGCTCTACAAGCTGGTGCTAGAGAGAAAGCCGAGGGCTCCCTTCCAGGCGATGAGCATTGAGCGTTTTATCGAGACCGGCAACGTCCAAAAGGCGGCCATTTCGCCGGATGGCAAGTACCTCGCCTACGTCGCCGGTTATCCGGGGCAGCAGAGCCTGTGGCTGCGCCAGGTGGCAACCCACAGCGATCTCCAAGTCTCGCCGGCCGCTGGTGGAGTTTTCTATGGTGTCACCTTCTCGCACGATAGCAATTACCTCTATTACGTCCAGTTTCCCACCAATTCAGCGGGAACGGCCTATCGAGTACCCAGTTTGGGAGGAGAGGCACAGAAGGTGGTAACGGATGTGTGGAGCGGCGTGACGCTCTCTCCCGATGACAGGCGAGTCGCATTCTTTCGCCTGGGCGCAGAAGGCGAGTCGGCGGTCATGGTGGCAAATACCAACGGCAGCTCGGAGCGTAGGATTGCGACGCGCTACACTCCACAATCCTTTGCCAGCACTCCCGCATGGTCACCCGATGGCAGGCTTATTGCGATCACGACTGGAGATAGCGGCACTGCCAAGTCTGGCGTGGTTGTCATACCGGTGCAGGGAGGGCGAGAAGAGCCTGTTGGAACCGTGGCGTCGCCGTGGTACTGGGCCTGGGAAGTGGCTTGGCTAGCCGATGGCAGCGGCTTGGTGGTGGTGGCTCAGGCAACGACGGGATCGCCGCTTCAGATCTGGCAACTCTCTTACCCGGGTGGCCAGCTAAGCAGGGTGACGAACGATCTGGACACCTACAGCAGCGTAAGCCTGACTGCTGACTCCCACATGCTGTTTGCGGTGCAGAATAACTTGCTCTCAAACCTCTGCATCATGGCACGCACCGAGAGCGGTCGCGCGCAGCCGATCACCTTTGGGCGCGGCAAGCGAGAGGGCTATGACGGCCTCGCGTGGCTCTCGGATAACCGGATCGCGTATTCTTCGTCGGCCAGCGGGAATCCAGAAGTTTGGGCGGTGAATGCCGACGGCAGTCATCCAAACCAGCTCACGCAGAGCGCGGATTTTGGAACTCTGGTTGACGTTCGATCCTGCGCCCAAGGGCGCTATCTGCTGACGGCATCCCTCCGGCCAGGCATCTGGCGATTCGATGCAGACGGCGGGAATGCCAAGCAGCTGACGACCTTCGACAATGACTTTTATCCATCGTGCTCGCCGGACGGGAAATGGGTGGTCTTCGCGTCACTGCGCTCCGGTAGCGCCTCGACCATCTGGAAGGTGTCAATCGATGGTGGCGAGCCGCAAAAGCTGACGGACTATGCTTCGGAATTGCCCGACGTTTCGCCTGATGGGAAATGGATCGTGAGCAGCGTTGAACCTGAGCCCGGCAAACCCAAATTCATGTTGATCCCCTTCAAGGGCGGCCAAGCCACGAAGATTTTCCACCCAGCGAACGCCACGCCCGCCGGCGTGTTCCGCGAAGTCTTCTGGAGCCGCGACGGCCGCGAATTGACCTACGTCGATACCCGCAACGGCGTGTCGAACGTGTGGGGCCAGCCGGTCGATGGCGGTCCACCTCGGCAACTAACAGATTTCAAGTCTGGCCAGATCTTTCGATTTGCGTGGTCCCCGGACGGCAAGCGTGCGGCCCTGGCGTGTGGGAGTCAGACGAGCGACGTAGTGCTGCTCAAGGATCAGGGAAAGTAGATAAGCAAAACAACCAGAAGATTCTCCATGATCGTGGCTCGGGTTGAAAGTGCGCCCCCGGAGCGCCTTCAAAGTACGCCAAATTGCGGTGGTAGCCTGACTATTTCGGCCATCCTTCGATTCATTTGCGGACCGGAAATTTCTAGCTGTTGAAATCAGGCCATAGCGCTCAAAACCCTTCTTCACCCGTATCCAGTGCCAATGCTTGCATCGCCCCGACAGTCTGTGCCGTAGTTCCAATCCTGCGGCAGGGGAGGCCGTCGTCATGGGCAAACCGAGAATCAAGCCGAATTACCGTCGCCGAGTGCTTCGTCTGCCCGATCTGGATCATTGCAAATTAGCAGTCCTCAACAGCCTCGGCTCGCCCGCCTCGTGCCGCGTGTACGAGTACGCCATCGACCAATTCATCGCTTGGTATTGCTCTGAGCCGCGCCTGGCCTTCAACCGCATCGTAGTCGTTCGATATCGCATGCACTTGGAAGGGCGCGGTCTGGCCGCCAATACCATTAACCAACAATTGGCGGCGGTTCGGAGGCTCGCCCACGAAGCTGCGGATTCTGGCTTGCTCAGCCCTGAACTGGCTGCGGGGATCAGCCGAGTGAAGGGAGTCAAGCAGCTCGGGTTTCGCGCCGGTAATTGGTTAAGTGCAGAGCAAAGTTCAGCAGTGCTGCAACATTCTTGTGGCGATAGCATGCGAGCCAAGCGCGACTACGCAATGCTGGACATGTTGTTTGGTTGTGGTTTTCGGAGGGGAACTTGTGGGCTTGGGGTTGGATGAAATCCAGATGCGCCAGGGGCACTGGGCAGTGGTGGATCTGATCGGCAAGGGCGGTCACATTCGGACCGTCCCGATTCCAACTTGGGTTAAAGCAGCGCTTGATCAGTGGACGATGGCGGCCGGGGTCACGGAGGGAAGGATATTCCGAGCCGTCGCCAGGGCGGGAAAGGTGTGGGGGAAGGGCATCTCGCAGAATGTCGTGTGGTACGTAGTCAAGACCTGCTGCGAGAGAGCAGGCTTGGAGCATATTGCCCCGCATGACTTGCGGAGAACCTGCGCGAAGCTGTGCCACACGAGCGGTGGCGAGCTGGAGCAGATTCAGTTCTTACTAGGACATGCGTCCGTGCAGACGACGGAACGCTATCTCGGCTGCAAGCAGAATCTCGGACATCCGGTAAACGATCTGTTTGACCTCGGAAAGGACGTGCCGCCGCTGGAAGAAAAGGATGTTGAATGTGTCACAGTGAAAGGCCCCACTCCGGTAGAAAAGGCATCTCGCCAAGGGATAGAATGCCGCCACGGAGGATCGGACCATGACCAGCCCGCCCGCGACTCAAGACAGCTCTCCCTACCCGACTTGGTCGAGGTCAGAAAAGGCCATCGCCCGCAAAGCCTTCGACGCTGCTCTGGGCCAGGAGCTTCACGAAGTGATTCAGGAAGCAAAGCGAATGGCCAACGAGATCCAGCAGTCGTCGGATCTGTGGGACTTAGAACATTACCTGACCAAACGTCGTAAAGAGATTGACCGCAAATACGACTTTCGCGGTTCGCGACTTACAGATGTGTTGGGGAGACTCTTGTACGAAAATCGACTCGGTGAAGAAGATCTGCGCGGAATGCGGGAAGAGAAGATGAAATCAATCCGTTCTTTCGCCCAGTTTCTCAGAGACGACGCAGCCTGATCTGCATTCTGAGCGCTATGGCCTGGATACGTCAACAACGCTACTTGCGCTCTGTTCAGCTTGCTCAGAGACCTCGTCAATTGGGCCGTTTGCGAGTCTTGACAGAGCATTTGATTAGCATCACAATGTAGGACTAAATATGCTTGGCGAGTTTGAATACCTCATACTCAGCGCGGCCACACGCTTGCGCGAGGGCGCTTACGGGGCGGCGATCCGCCAAGAAATTGAGGATGCAACAAGGCGTGGTTGCTCCATCGGAGCTCTCTACACGACGATGGACCGTTTGGAAACTAAGGGCCTGATTAAAACGTGGATGGGTGATCCTACCCCGCAACGGGGTGGCCGACCGAAGCGGATGGTGCGTGTTACGGCGAATGGCATTCGCGCGGCGAGCGATTTTTACCTCGCTGTGAGGCGAGTAAGCCGAGGTGTCTCATGGGAAGTGAACCGAATGGCTCTCCGATCATGACGCGAATCTGCTGGCGATTGGTCGACATTTTGTCTGGAATGCTAGACGCTGACGAACGCCAAGCAGTTCGCGGGGATCTCGCGGAATCCGGCGAGAGTATCGTCAGGGCGACCGGCGACTTTCTTGGCTTGATCGTCCGCAGGCAAATCGGCTTGTGGACGGAGTGGCAGCCCTGGCTGGCTCTGCTTGGCGTTGCTTGTCTGGCAGGACTACCGTTGAGTCGAATCGCGTTCCGCTTCAACGTCGATCTCGGACAACAGCTGATGGCCTTACACATATGGAGTGCACTTCGGAACCCTCTTGACCCCTCAGCAAGATATGGCGTGGTTGCTTTGCCTGGCGATCGCGTTGCTTCTCTGGTCATGGACGTGCGGATTCGTCTTGGGTTCGCTTTCAGGCCGCGCCGTGTGGCTCACGTGGTCCGTGTTCTACCTCATGGTTTTGGATTCCGCATCGGTAAGATTCACATTGTCCGGAAACGTTATCCTGCGTGATCCGCAACCTCTGCGACTTTTGATGGCCGCCACACTGCCGCTCAACCCTGCAACCTTTTTGTTCTCGCTTTCTGCTCTCTGGGGAGCGTTCATGGGAGTACGGCGACGGGTGCTACCGTTGCATGCCGCATACGTCCTGGCTTCGGCCATCACAATTTTCACGATACTTGTGACGTGGATGAGCGGCTGGTATGAGACTGCCCACGAGGTGTGGAGCAGCGGAGCGTGGCATGGAGTTCCGTGGACTATGCGGCTATTGCCATTCATGGTGGTAAGTTGGCCGATCGCCTACCTGCTCGCTAGGGCGAACCGGCAGCAGACCGCCAGCCACAAAGCGACTACTTGAAGGTCATCCTCCTCGCAGCAGTACTGCATGCGCAATTCCTGTAACTGTTGCAAAATCGCCATTGCACACTCATCGACCCCCGTGAGCGGGTTTTGAGTGACTCGCCTGTTCTCGACAGTTAATCGTGGGTCGGCGGGGGGTTCGAAATCTTGGTAGCGTGAATAGTCAACGTGCGCTTCAACTCGGCTTTAGGCTCTGCTTCATAGATCGTCTGGCTAAAAGACTCGTGAGTAAAGTCGGAAAAGACCTCCCGGTAGACAACCCTCCTGCCATCGCGCTCGTACTCATCCCCGATAACAAAGTTGCCATTCTCCCAATGCGCCAATTTGCTCATGATGACGCAACCTCTGGGATTCGCGACGCCGCACCAGACGACCTGATAGCCCTGTGCCAAAGTGTCCCACCAAATGATGCCTAGGCCTGAAAACTCGCGATCGCCTACTCGCGATTGAAACTCTTCCATCAGAGAACGCGCGCCCGGACCCGGTCGCCAAACTTCGGTCCCCTGCCCAACACCACCGTTTGGCATGCCACTACGGGGCTCAAATGTCTGACGGATTGACCATCGTCCCGCTAGCATGTTGGCCAGTCTCTGTATTTCCGGTGCAGGTGCGGGAGCGGTTGGTGCGGGAGCCTGCGAAGTGGGGGGCTGCACGCGAGAAGCGTTTGAAATCCGACCGACGAGAGGGATGCACAACATCGCTGCGGACAAGATTCGCAATGACAGCACACGGAAGGCCCCGGGCCCCTCCTCATGGCGGACGGCAGCCATTGGATGAATTCTCCACAAACTCGAGATTTCCTCTCGCTGATTTCTATCGGTTGACATGGTACTCCCTCCAAGAAATCGGGCTCGTCCCAATTGTTGATAAATCGCCGTTACACTTATTGACCTGTCTTTGCATCTCAAATCCAATGGCACGCTCGTGCCGGATGCCGTCACCATCAGGCCCTTCCGCGAGGGCCAACTGCTCTCCTAACCTTGGCCCTGCTGGCGGCTGGGCACCTTCAGAGAACCGTGACGAGGCTCCAAGAGTTCACTGGTCCACGCCTTCGCCGCCAGTCCAAACCGTACCCAGACTCTGGGCAATAAAGAACTCGCTAACTGTCGGACTCGTGGGCAGGTCCCGAAGTTGGGGAATGATCTCCTCCTATACCTTGATCTTTCGCAAACGTAAAAGGCCTTTCGGTTACGCGGCCTTCGCGGGTTTTGGCACCGCCTGCTGAATTTCCAGCGGAAGGTGTGCATCCATGAGTGAAGCACCCCCATCCACATCAATTAGCTGTCCCGTGATCCAGTTCGCCTCCTCCGAGCAGAGCAGGGCAACTGCGTTCCCTACGTCGGCAGGCGTCCCCAAGCGGCCCATAGGTGTCCACCCGCCTCTGTGCCACTCTCGGATTCCGTCCTGGACCGCAGAAGGCAGGCTATTCAGAACGCTGTCTTCAATCCAGCCGGGGCTAATTGTATTGACGGTGATTCCACGACCTGCCAATGCGACGGCGAAGTAGCGAGTCAGCACTTCCATCGCTGCCTTCGCGGCTCCCATGGCTACCCATGGCTGCCAGCTTCCAAACCGACCACCCGGCGCAAACGTAATCGCAATGATCCTGCCGCCCTCACGCATCAACCGTGCCGCCTCGCGGACGCCCACCAAGAATGCCTTGGCTTGCGAGTCCACGGCAGTGTCCCACTTCTCCAGCGTAATCTCCATCGGCGGCTGATAAAAAGTGGGGGCTTCCGTGCGAGCATTGCTGACAAAGATGTCGAGGGAGCCGAACTCCGTCTCTACTTGCTGGAAGATCCGGCTGACCTCTTCCGGGTGACAGACATCGGCTTGGACCAGAAAGCCGTCCGACCCGTACTCGCGGATTTTCGCTAGGGTCGTCTTGGCGGCAGCTTCATTCTGGTAAAAGTGCACCGCTACATGGGCTCCTCCTTCGGCCAACTTCAGCGCGATGCCCCTGCCGATCCCCCGCGAACTGCCCGTGACCAGTGCATGTTTCCCCTTTAGCGTCATAAGCACCTCCCGTCTACGAGCGAATTTTACTCCTGACGCTAGGCAAAAACGACGCCACGGCTCAGGTATCCCCTCCCAACTTTTCGCTCGCGATTAGCATGCACGATCACGTTTTGAAGGTGGGCTCGAAGGTTGCCATTTCTGTTGCGCTGACCAAATCACTCCGGCAAAACCCGGAATCCCTATGGCCGGTCGTGAGTGCAGAGGCCTGGTTACGTAAACTATCCAGACTCCTCTCACAGCCCGGCTTTGCCGTTGTGGATTATTTCCGGTTTGCCCGTTATCCGGGAGGCCTCGCGCCCCTAGGCTGCCAGGGAGTGATTGCCTTCCTTTGCAACGCTGGTCGTGAGGGAACAAATGCGCAACGGCAGTTGTCTAATTGTGCTTGTGTAAGGTTGGTGACGACGACCGAGCATCCCGGCGCGGACTCTCGGGAGGTTAGAGGTCAATGAAGAATATGACTACGGTCTTTCTGCTTGCCATGGTGCCAGAGATCCTTGGCTGGGCCCACCAGACACTGACCTTGGTCGTGACTGGAAAAACCGCCAGGGCGTTCGGCAAGTGACTTCCGGCATTGCCGTCCCCTTGGACCCCGGCAAAACTGCAAAATGCGAGCTGATCATCAGCGATCTCTACGATTTGTCGCGGCCTGGAAAGTACACGATCCGCGTACACCGTGGATCGGTGAAATCCAATGTGATCACGGCAACGGTCGTACCCTGAGCTTTGCTGGCCTTGAGGGTCAGGGTCGCCCGCTACTCGGAAGTTGGGAAATGGCTCGTAGTTGACGTTAAATCGCGATAGCGCTCATTGACCCTGTGACCGGGGGGTTTTGAGTGCTATGGCCTGTTAACTACACTCACCTTCGGGATAGCAATTTGCGAGTCATCGAAAACACGGCAAGTGATCCGATCAATTCTCGTGATAGCGCGTGTGGGCCTCAGCCGTTGGAGCGCTTAGATCGTGATTACCCTTCACGCAGTAGGGGCCATAGCGGCTGTGGCCGCTTCTCAACCCCTGAGTCGTTTGACGGGGTAGCACTTATCGGGAAAAATTCGGCTACCCCCTCCCCGTTGTGCGTGCGTTCGTGCGCTGGGTGCACTCGTGTGTGCGAGCGAGGGAATTTGAGTGTAATCGCCTTCCATGAGAAGGCCGGAGTCAAGTCAATTCTTTGTTCTTTTCTGAGACAAGCTTTCTCTCCTGCCGAGTGGCCACTGTCGCCATGCTTCCATCCGCACTGTCGAGGAGCGATTTTGTTTCGCTCGGTGCACATTGGGCGTTCTCGGTTCAGCCGGTGCTGCTATCTGTTTGGCGCCCTGTCGTTTCACTTAAGAGTGGAACGCGGGCCAGGCGATTAACGCAGTCACCGGAACTCGGCTTTGGGCTTTTGTCTTTTCTCTTCCTGGAACGGTTTTGACTTTTTGTTTTATGCGGCTGCAGCCAC
>Ga0307475_10002721_pt1 | contig 10665 bp, 9 predicted proteins | sample atmos_gasesECM1C_FD_203317 | JGI IMG/M metagenome (GOLD analysis project Ga0307475, IMG submission 203317) | Hardwood forest soil microbial communities from Morgan-Monroe State Forest, Indiana, United States - atmos_gasesECM1C_515 | ecosystem: Environmental > Terrestrial > Soil > Temperate...
CTCATCAGGCCCAGCATGCCTGGCATCATGATGTTCATCATCTTCTGCTGCGCCGGATCCATGCCCGCTTGCGGCGTCATCCGCTGCATTACCAGCATGGTGATGATGATCGCAACCGGCAGAATGTGCCACGGATCGGGCGCCGAAAGATCGTGAATCCACATCCACGGTGCATGACGCAGATCCATCGCGACATTGAGCATCCGGTAGTAGGCAAACAGAAACGGCATCTGGATCACAAGCGGCAGACAGCCACCCGCCGGATTTACGCCCTCTTTCTTATACAGAGCCGAAATCTCTTCATTCATTTCGGCTTTGCGCGGATCCCGCAAACTGTACTTTTTGTACTTTTCCTGGATCGACTTGATCTGCGGCGCCACGCGCTGCATCTTCAGCATCGATTTCATCTGCGAGAGCCGCAGCGGCAGCAGCGCCAGGTTGATGACCAGCGTCTGCAGCAGAATGGCCCATCCCCAGTTGCGGACAATGTGGCTGTACATCCACTTCAACCACAAAAACAGTGGCCGCGCGATGATTCCCAGCCAGCCGAAGTCAATGATCGCCCGCAGATCCGGTTCCGCGCCCGTGATCCCCGGCACCGCCACCGATTCCAGATCCGACAGCGCCTTCGGACCCACATACAGCCGCACATCAGTCGAGCCCTTCAGGCTGCCGACCGCCGCGCCCAGCACGTCCACCTTATCCATCTGTTTCGTGTCGGACCCGCCGTGTGGAATTTCAAGCGCATTCCGCAGCGTCACCATCGCCGCATTCTGCGGATCATGTGGCAAAAACACGGCCGCGAAATACTGGTCCGATATTCCCGCCCAGTGGAATGGTCCTGGCAGCGTCCCGCCACCACTGATCTTCTTGATCGCCAGCCGCTCGATTTTATTGTCGTATTGATAGACGATCTGACCGGTCGCGTACTGGGGACCAGTTGTGTCGCCGCCGAACCCCGCCGGCCACATCGGAAACGCCATGATCTGCGATCCCTTCACTGCGACCGAAGTCCGCACCCCGACCACATAACTGTCGCGATCAAATTTGTAGCTCTTCTGCACCGACACGTCGCCATCTTCATAGGCAAACTTGATTTCCGCCGGAGCCGTTGCGGCTGTCCCATCTTGCCGCGCACTTTGCGGAAGAGTCGGTGTCACATACAGCACCGAGTTCAGCTTGTTTCGTAACGTCTCGTCATACGTCCACAACGTCAGCGGATATCCGTACTTCTCCGCCGCAGCAATATTCACCAGTTCCAGCGGACCGCCTTTGTCGTCGGTGTACTTCTTCAGCACCCACGACTTAACCCGCCCGCCGCGATTAGTGAACACGATCCGGTAAACGTTATTTTCGATCACCGTCTCCGATTCGCTGGTCGCCTGCAGCGGAGCCGATGCTGGCGGCTCCGTTCCGGCCGCCCCATTCGCCGTCGCGATTTGCGCGGGTTGTGTAGGGTTCTGCGTTGGGACGGCTGCCCCCGGCTGTCCAGCGCTCTCCTGCTTCGCCGGAGGCTGCGGTCCGTACTTCTTCAAAAGCGGCTGGAACAGCATTATGACCAGGAACGTCAGCGCAAAGACGATCAACAGCCTGCGCTCCATCCCTGGTTCTTGTTGAGGATTGTTAAATTCTGCCAAATCAGTAGCTCATCATTTCTTCGTCAGTCGTTTCGTATCAGGGCATCGCTTCAGCGATGCCGAATTCCTTCCGCCGTCAGAGGCTCTTTAGGGGCTCAACGCTGTGTTGTCCTGTTCGAGCAGCGCCAGTCTTCACCACCGGATCCAGCCCACCTGTCGCGAACGGATGGCACCGCAGCACCCGCCAAGCCGCCATCAGTCCACCGCGCAACGCGCCGTACCGCTCTACCGCTTCCATCGCGTACTCCGAACACGTCGGCACGTAGCGGCACGACGGCGGAAACACCGGCGAAATCCACCGTTTGTAAAGTCGCAGCAGTCCGAGCGCAAGAGACTTCATTTCTATTTCTCCGCCAGCTTTTTCGCGATTACATCCAAGGCCCGGCCCACTTCTTCGACTACTACCGAAAATTCCAGCGTCAGCACCGACTTCTTCGGATTGATCACCACATCGACTGCGCCCGCGCTCTTCAGCACCGCGCGCCGCAGTCGCACCGCTTCGCGCAGCCGCCGCTTGATCCGGTTCCGCTCGACCGCTCCGCCTAGCAAGCGTCCCACCGTGAACCCGACACGCGCACCTTTCTCCGGCGCAGCGGCCTGCGGCGAATCGCCGTCCGCCTGCCGCAGATAAAATACCGTCATATGCGACGAAAAATGCCGCCGCCCTTGCTTATAAACACGCTCGAAGTCGGAGTGCTTCAGCAGCCGGGCCGAGCGCGAAAAGCCTGCACCCGCCTTCGCCGCGGGCTGCTCTACACTCCGGTCGGGAGCGTCGGCGCTCACCAGTTCACAATCCTGCACAATGATTAGTAATAATATTAGTAATTAATGACGGCCTTTTGCTTCACCGTGGTGGGGAAACTAGTCGCGGAAACCCGGCTTCACTGATACACGCTTGCGTCCCTTGGCCCGCCGGCGCGACAGCACCGCAGCCCCGCTCTTGGTCTTCATGCGAGTCCGGAACCCGTGCTTCTTCGAGCGCTTGCGCTTGTTGGGCTGAAATGTACGTTTCGGCATCGAAAATCCCTGCTCCTGATCGAATCAGATGGCTTGAGGCAAACCGTAAGTATAAATGACGCTGACTCTCCCCGGCAAACACGTGTACTCGCTACAATGGCACAGACCCACTACCCACTAATAACTATCCACTGCCAGTCATGAATCTCGACGACACCATCGTAGCCATTGCCACCCCCCCCGGACGCGGCGGCATAGGCGTTGTCCGTCTCGCTGGCCCCGAAGCGCGAATAATTGCCCAACCCATGCTCAGCTTAAGTCGCGAACTGGAACCCGGCCGAGCCATTCACTGCGATCTAATAGACCCGTGTGGCGCGGGCGCCCCCGCCCGCGAACCTGCCGACATCTCCACAACTCACGTAGCGACGGACGCATTCGTCCGTCCAGCGGAGCGAAGCTCCGAAACTGCCGACACCACCAAAACTCCCGCTCGCATCGACGAGGTCGTAGTCACCTATTTCGCCAAGCCCCACTCCTATACCACGGACGACATTGTAGAAATCTCCGCGCACGGCTCGCCCGTAGTCCTGCGCCGCGTAGTCGAACTCTCTCTCGCCCGAGGCGCCCGTCTCGCCGAGCCCGGAGAATTCACCATGCGAGCCTTTCTCAACGGACGCCTCGACCTGACCCAGGCCGAAGCCGTCCGCGACCTGATCGACTCGCAAACCCTGTTTCAAGCCAAGGTTGCCGCCCAGCAACTCGAAGGCGCGCTCTCCAATCGCCTCAAGCCCATCAAGCAGAAGTTAGTCGACCTGATCGCCCTTCTCGAGGCCGGCATCGACTTTGCCGAGGATGATATCTCCGTCGCCCCCGATGCCATCATCCTCGATCGCATCGCTCAAGTAAAAACTCTGCTCACGCAACTTGCAGCCACTTTTACGTACGGCAAGATCGTTCATCAGGGCCTGACGCTAGCCATAGTAGGTCGTCCGAATGTAGGCAAGTCGAGCCTCTTTAATCGACTGGTTGAACGCGAGCGCGCCATCGTTACCGCCCAGCCCGGTACGACTCGCGACCTGGTCAGCGAAACCGTAGCCATCGGTGGAATTCCTGTGGAACTGGTGGACACTGCCGGCATCCGCCGCGCCCTCGACGAAGCGGAAAGCATCGGCATCAAAAAGTCGATGGAGGCCCTCGCCGACGCCGACTTAGTCCTCGTAGTAATCGACAAAACCCAACCCCTCTCCGACGAAGACCGCGAGTTACTAACCCAGGTGGAAGGCCGCCCAGCGATAGCAGTAGAAAACAAATGCGACCTGCCGAGCACAAGTAGGGACAGCCACCCTCGGCTGTCCAGCCGGGCAGAGCCCGACAGAGCTCCTGCAGAACCCAGCTCTCCGCAGCGCATCCCCACCTCCGCCCTGACCGGCGAAGGCATCCCCGCCCTGCGCGCCGCCATCCTCCAACACGTCGCCGGAGACGCCACCACCCAACTCGAGACCGGCTTCTTAACCAGCGTTCGCCATCAAAAGCTAGTCAACGACGCGCTCACCCCGCTCGACGCCGCGACCTACGCCGTAGCCGCCCGAATCCCCCACGAGATGCTTCTGCTCGATCTCTACGGAGCCTTGCGGCCCCTCGACGAAATCACCGGCGCCACTACCACCGATGACATCCTCAACTTGATCTTCAGCACTTTCTGCATCGGAAAGTAATTTCATAAAGCAACCTGTGCAAAATTGACCATTCCTCGGAGCAGCGCGGAGGCTAGAGTGGGTTTCCAGAGGAGCAAGGAAGAGCCTATGTCAAACCAACATTCTGTCACCAAACGCCACCGACGCCCGAAGTCGGCAAAGCGCGCAGACTACACCGCACGAACCATGGCAGCCGTGAAACAACTCGAGCAAGCTGCGAAACTAAAAAAGTAGTGAGCCGGAATGGCTGGTCCGACGCACATCGTGGACGCTTTGTTGGGAGCCCTAGAGGCCCGGGGCCGCCGCCTGATTGGGCAGCGAAGTTCCGCAGTACGGACAATAGACATCATTTACGCCAACCAGGCGCTGGCACTGCGGACAACTCGGGCTCAGTTTGTAGTTGCATCGAGGGCAGAAGTTGAATCCGGCCTCGACGGAGTTCCCACACTGCGGGCAAGCACTGCACAACGGTTGCCGCAGGATGAAGTAAAGAATAATACCCAGAGCATTGGGAATAATAATGGCCACAATCGTCCAAAGGACCGGGCTCATGCCGCGGCGTTTCGCGTCGCGGTTGATATAGCCGATGAGTAACACCGCGCAACTCAGTACCAAGCCGAGCAAAAGCGCCAGAACGGCCAGGAACCATGCGGGTGGAGCATCGTGGAGTCGACCAAGGACGACATTAAAAACAACCTGCGTGCCGACGAACAGAATCGCCGCCAAGGCTCGTGCCCAAGTGGGAACAATCTTGAATTCCGCAGTTAGTCCAGTTTGAGTTTCTTCTTTTACCTGCATAAATTTGTCAGCTTTCTCATCGCCATTGCCGCGATCGTTTATCCGTTGTTCGTCATGTGGGTGCCTCGGGCCAGCAACAACACGCTCACCACCAGTGCTGGCGCGATAAAGAAAAACATGAAGCCCGATTGCCAAACCACCGTCGAAACTCCGGCCCATTCACCCATCCATGCAAAGAGTCGCCACAAGAGGGGGACGGTCAGCGTCGCGGAAAGGCCCACGCCCAAACAAGCCATCCCTACCAGCCACAAGCGTTCCCGCGTCTCCCGAAGCCTGCTGGCGTGGAAGCGCACTCGCATCTGCGTGGCTCGCACCAGGCGGGAATCGGCGGCGAGCGGCAGCGAACGCAAAGCACGAACGACCCCGTTTGCTGCCTCCTCATAATGACGGCATGCTTCGCATTCATCGAGGTGGGCCCGCAACAAGGCCTGCTGCGCATCCGAGAGACCTTCACCCAGAGCGATCAGCTCCCGTGCCTCGTCATGTGTGTCCCGCATCATGCCCGCGCCCCCTCTAGCCGCGACATCAGCATGTTCAGTCCGCGATACAGCCGCGACTTCACCGTTCCCAGCTTCGCTCCAGTTATCGTGGCAATCTCCTCCAAAGCCAATCCCTCCTGGAAGCGCAGCACCACGGTCTCGCGATACTCGGCCGGGATGCTCACGAGGGCCGCATTGATGCGCCCGGCTTGCTCGTGCTGCTGCACAACTTCCCACGCCATGGGCCGGGTATCGGTCGGTTCGAGCGGTGCGTACTCTTCATCGTCCATCAGCCCATCCAGGCTGAGCGGACTTTTCTTCCGCAAATAATCAATCGTCAGATTTCTCGCCACCGCGTAGAGCCAGGTGCTGAATTCGTGCTTCCCATCGTACTGATGGCCGCGTTCCAGCACACGAATCCAGGTTTCCTGGAAGAGGTCCTCCGCCAGTTCACGATTTCCTGCCAGGTAGACCAAGTACCGAAGAAGCCGATGCTGATACTGCTCGATGAGACGGTCCAGCAAGTCCGGATCGCGCCGGCGAAGACCGCGAGCAATCGCGCTGGACTCGGATTCCATCGCATTCACGAAGCAATAAGCTATGGCGTTCATGCTATCCGGATATACGGGCGGGGAGGTAAGAAAGATGCAGAACGGAAGACATTCTCATCCAGCACGTTAAGCTATTCGCATTCAGCTAGATACCGATTGCAAGATACCAGCCTTGGAGTGAGGCGAGCTCGTACGCCGTCTCCTATTAAGGTCGCACGAGACCTCCAGGTATGCGGCTCAGTCCACTACATCTGCATCCAACACACGTTCCTGCTCAAGGTAATGCGCCACGGCATACTGCGCCAGCAGCGGAGTCTTGACTTGAATCTCGGCGGTGATCCATTCGCCCTTCGAATGCGGCGCATTAACCGGGTGGGTGCAAGTACTCCCACTCTCTAACCCTCGGCTGATCGACGCACGTTCAATCTGGTCGAACTGCCGGAGGTTACGCCACACTTCATCGCCGACAGTGCCAGAAATGTCGATCTTCAGTTTTACGATAGACATGAAGTCTCACCACAAAGCCCAAGATAAATACTGTCCCACAGACGGTTGAGCTTCAGTGATTTGTACGGAATCGCTTTCAAGATGTTGCCGCTCCCGTCTTCACCTTTGTAACACCCTTTCTCGCGGGCGGGCAGTCAGATCGACAAGTCCACATTCTTTCTTGGGAGGTGCGTTTACATCGTCCGTGAAGGTATCGCGCGACAATACCGTTCCGACCATGACGAGCAGCAGCGGCCAGCATGACACGAATATGTGTCGAAGGAACCCCAGCACAAACCGCTGGTGGTCGGCGGCGTAGGCCTGCAAAACGCGCGGAGCTGCCAGGACAACGGTAGGCAGTATCCCTTGCGTCTCCCCGGGTGTATTGCTGAGCTGTCTCCACTCGGTTGCGGCCCGATCCAGATTCCCTTGGAGAATAAAAATCCCGAGCCCGACGAGGGCCGCTCCGGCGAGTGATTTAGCACGCCCGAAGAATGTTCGCTGCATTGCCATATACTCCTCTTACAGGCGTCCTTTCTGCCTCTACTTACTCGTCGAGCGAGGGATCGCGAGATCGACAGGGTTGGTATATTTTTTTGAGGGATTGGCGAGCCTCCCGGCAGCGTTGGCTTCTTCGCTCTCGCGGTGATGTTCTGGACGGGCTGTCGGTCGTTTCTGCGGGAACCGATTATCCCACGGCGAGTCCTTCCGCGCGCGGCTCCGGCTCCCCCGCGATTGGCAGCTCTCATCGCTTACAGGTGATTATTGTGGGAACCCAACTCGTTTGAGGAACTCTTCAAAACGCGGGTTTTCGTGAAGACTGTCGAAACTGCGGTCGACCTTCAGAAATAGGACTTCGAACGCACGCTCGTTCAAGGCCCGATCGAGCATATCGAGAGCGGCGCTCGTGTCACCGAGAGTCGCGTGCACCTGTGCCAAACCGTAGGGCGAGACGTAATGATGGATTCCGCGCAATTGAAGTTCGCGCAGGCTCTGCTGTGCTCGGTCACGGCGTCCGGCAAGGGCATACCCGCGAGCCAATCCCGCCGACATTAGACTTGTACCGCGGGTGAGATCCTTCGCCTTTTGGAGATGCGCAATCGCCTCGTCGTATTGCCGTACATTCGTCAACGCCCCACCTAAGAAATAATGTGCTGGGGCGAACTGAGGATCGAGCTGGATCACTTTCTCGTACTCCTCAATCGCGCGGTTGTATTGCCGCGCGTTGGAATACGCAAAACCCACAAGCGTGTTGACGATCAGCGACAGCGGATCAAGATCCCGAGCGCGTTCCATCTCGCGGATAGCATCCGCGCTTCGCGCGCCATGCATCAAGAATTCGGCATAGCTCTTGTGCGCAATGGCTGAATTCGGATCTAGCTCGATGGCCCGGCGGAACTCTCGTTCAGCATCCGCCCACTTCCATTCGTACTCGTGTTCCGCTTCGGCCAGGGCCGTGTGCGCCTCGGCCAGAGTCTCGTCAAGTTCAAGAGCGCGCTGCGCCGCCGCCTTGGCTTTTGGATACGCCTCAGCCGGCGGCATGAGCAGCCAGCCCGCCAATAAAAGGTACGAGTTCGCCAGGCCGGCATAGGGCGGGGCGTACGAAGCATCGCCCTGAATTGCCTTCTGAAAATATTCCACGCTCTTGCGCAGGCTGGGCTCTGAGCGCTGATTCGCCTCATAGAGCCCCATCAGGTAAGCGTCATAGATCTTTGGATCGGGGACTGAACGAGGCTGCTGTCCACGTTCGGGCGCGACTTCGAGCACCAGCGCGCGGGCGATCTGTCCTGCAACGTTGTTCTGAATCGTCAGGACGTCGGCAACTGCGCTCTCATACGTTTCTGCCCACATGCTCGCCTGATCTCGCGTGCGAAAAAGCTGAGCATTGATTCCTACGTGATTGCCGGACCGCCGCACGCTGCCTTCCAGCACGTAATCGACGCCGCCCAGCTCACGCGCAACTTGCGGAAGCGGTTTCTGTGTTGCCCGGTAACGCATCGCCGACGTCCGTGCGATCACCGAAAGTCCGTTCGGGTATTGTCGTCCGAGCAGTGTGATCATTTCGTCCGTCAATCCATCACTGAAATAGTCCTGTGTTGGATCACCGCTCAGATTGTCAAAAGGCAGCACGAGCAGCAACACACGCTGCTGCGCCGGTTTCAAAACAGGCGCAGACTTCCCTCGAAGCGCATAAATCCCTGCAGCAACCAGCACCAGCGCCAGCATAACAGCGCTGATTGTTTGCCACCCGGCAGCAAGGCGCGGACCTGTACTCGTTCCGGAAAAGTTTGTCGGCACGTCTGTTGATTTAGAGATGGCCGGCGACTGGGCCGCTGGCGTCGCAGCGTCTCGCTTCAAAGCGTCTCTAGTCAAAGAAGGTTCACGTTCCAGGCTGATCACCGGCGGCAAAAATCGATAGCCTTGTCGCGGAATCGTCTCAATATAAATTGGGTTTTCCGCCGAATCGCCCAGCACCTGTCGCAGCTTGTTCAGCGTGGTCTTGAGGTTTGCGTCAAAGTCCACGAACGTATCTGCCGACCAAAGTCCCCGGCGCAACTGTTCACGAGTGGTGATCCTGCCTGCGTGCTCTAGCAGAAGGACAAGAAGTTGGAACGGCTTTTCCTGGAGTTTGATCTTCGAACCTTGCTTTCGAACCTCTCCGTTCGAGACATCAACCTGAAACACTCCAAACTGAAAGCCGCGCGCCGGTCGCAGCGAGTTCTCCACCGGACTCGTTACCGAGTCGTGTCCGAGAATGGACGTGTCGATCGCCATGGCTCGTCGAGTATAACCCAGCAAGAAACGAGCGGAATACAAAACAAGGCTATGAGAAATGCGAGCGAGACCTACGGAATTTGGGAGTCGTCCTCCTCGGAAGCCAGCCGGCGCTTAATAGCCGTTCTGGCCTGCGATTAACCTACTCGGTCATCTCCGACCTCAACATGCGCCTGCCTATTTACCTCTGATTTACCTGGAAATTACCGCCGGCAGCTTCGGAAGGATTTTCGATTGCACGAGCACGCATCGAGTTTGTATCAACATAAAATCCAAAAGCTGCTTGCGAGGCTTCCCATGAAAAAGCTGATAGAAAAGCTCGGAGTTCACGCGTCTCTAAGCTCTCTCTTAATTGGAGTTTTGTTCTTCGGACTTACGGTCGCAGTTTCGGCGCAGAGCTTCACCGTAAACAACCTGACGGCTGATGTGCCGGGCGTCGCTGCCAACACGGATCCCAATCTCATCGGACCCGTGGGGTTGTCGCGTGGAATCATCGGCAAGTGGTGGGTCCCAAATTCTGGCTCTGCAACCGCCACCCTCTACGATGGAGGCGGCGTTGCCAGCGCTCTTGTCGTAAATCTCCCACCGGTACCCGGCGGTTCGACGCCTACCCGAGCGACCGGCACGGTGTTTACGGGCGCTGCTGGGTTCAATGTCACTCCTGGGAATCCGGCGCTTTTCATGTTTGTCACTCTTGACGGCACAATTCTAGGTTGGAGTCCCAACGCCGATCTTTTTAATGCCGTAGTGTTAGTGAACCGTAACGGCAAAGCGTCATACACCGCGATGACTACCGCGGAAATCGGCGCCTCGCATTACCTATATGCCGTCAACGCATTGACCGCACGCATCGAGGTCTTCGACACCACGTTACAAAGCGTAGTTTTCAAGGGCGATGCATTTCGAGAACCGGATCTCCCCGATGGCTTGGTGCCATTCAACGTGCAGAACATCGGCAGAGACATTGTCGTTACCTATCAGCGGGATGGAGGAGAGAGATCCAACGGTCCGCGGGGAGAGAGATCCGACGGACCGCAAGGTTGGGTCGCAATATTTGACGCAAGTGGGCATTTTCTCTCTCGGCTGAATTCCAATTCCTTAAATGCACCCTGGGGAGTCGCTCTGGCCCCGCAGGATTACGGCGAGTTCAGCCACTTGCTATTAGTCGCTAATCACGGCAGCGGCCAGATTGCTGCGTTCGATCCGTTTACCGGCGAGTTCGTTGGCTTCATGCTCGATTCGAATGGAAATGTGATCAGCATCGACGGGCTCTGGGCGCTCGGTTTTG